>WNFO01006475.1_pt1 | contig 10342 bp, 5 predicted proteins | sample 5400251 | NCBI WGS metagenome assembly WNFO01 (sample SAMN13153354, study PRJNA577476) | soil metagenome | isolation source: 100 cm saprolite under Madrone tree | place: USA:California | collected 2016-06-14
ATTGGCCGGGCAACATCCGCGAGTTGCAGAACGTGGTCGAGCGGGCGGTGATTCTGTGCGAGGGGGAGACTTTCTTTGTAGATGAAGCCTGGCTTACGCACGTCGCTCCGAAGTCAGCTATGACGTCGGTTCCGCTCGTTGCTAACCTTGCCGAGCACGAAAGAGAAATGCTCGAAGCCGCACTCCGCGAATCCGAAGGCGTGGTTGGGGGTCCAACCGGTGCCGCCGTTAAGCTGGGCATTCCCCGGCAGACACTTGAATCCAAAATAAGAAAGCTGGGTATCAACCGGTACCGCTTCAAGGCTTCTTAATCTTCCCATAATAAACGTCAGGATCGTCCGCCTGAATGGCCACACGTCCCGCAAGGGACTGGTTACACAATTACGAGCGTCGTGAGACTTTGCTCCGAAACTTCTCGATTGTCGGCGTTTGCCGGTTGCCGGACCCTTTGGTGCCAAATGTGAGGCTCTCTTCCTGCCCCCTGTCCTCAAGCCACTTCCACTTGTGATGTGACGGTATTCCAAGGTCGATCTCTAATTGTGAACTCGCACAGCTCTCGAATCCCGCGCACCGTGAAGATCGGTACTGAGAACGCGCTCTGTTGATGGGTCTGTGCGAAGGTCGCGAGTGCCTGTCCGTCGGCGCTCTCGCTCTCTCACTTGGGTCCGATTCGGGTCCGATTAGCCGGGTTAAAGACTTCCTTAGAGGATCAAAAACGGGCTGTCAGTACCGTTGCAATCCAATAAGTTGCACGTCGTTATTGCCCTGTCACGGCACGGCCGGATGGAACAGAAGGGAACGAGAGGGAATCGGAAGGAATTCGACGACGTAGTCTGCGGGGGCGTAGTTCAGCTGGTTAGAACGCCTGCCTGTCACGCAGGAGGCCGCGGGTTCGAGTCCCGTCGCTCCCGGCAGTTTTTCCACCCAGAGGGCGCTTTGGTCACAAGAATAACCGCACAATCGTTTGATGCCTGACTTCCGAATCGCCCGTTATTCGCCAGTTGGGGTTGCTTGTGGAATGGCCGTCTCTTGACCAGTTACGAGCTCGATCCATTTCTTGAGATAACCCTCATAGGCTTTCCTCGTCGAATAGGCAATTCGGGTATTGCCTCGCACAAGCTCTCGTTATTGAAAATGTCTCGATAGATCGGCAAGAGTGATCGATCCCGTTTTAATCCGGACATCGTTCAGGTTGATTTCACGTGTCAGTCCAACAACCGCCTTGCGGGCTGAGGCGATGGTTTTCAGGTCGTCGGCAGTTCCAAGAACGATGCGGCGGTGTATTTTTCGGCCGTCTGGTCCGCCCTCTCGCCACCTGAAGCACCAAACGTCCGGCCCCTGCTTGCGCCGCTCAACTGTCACACTTCCATCCTGCATATGCTTGCCCCCTTATCTGTACGACTGAAACAGCGGGATATGCTAACGAGAGTAAGCAATCTGCGTAGATTAGCGGCTTCGGAGGTGTTGTTGAACGCTGCTTTGAGGCGGCAACGTTAATTCCCCTCACAAGCAGGGCGTGAGAACTTCCTCTTTGCCCACTATCCACCCGGAAAGGTGGTGTGTAGTTTTCATTATGGGTGGTTAGCGACGCCTCCGAGAAATGCATAAAGAATCTTGTGCCCTCGCGGAACGTTTCCGTCGCTGTGTGGCTCAAGCGTAACAAAGACTGAATCAATCGTCGCGAGTTGCTGCGGATCATCCACCTTCAGGACCCATCGCTTCTGCTGCTTGTCGTCCACATAAAGAAAGCCGAGGCTTTTGACACTGGACGGCTGTCCCAATCTTTCGCCCCAGGCGTGAAAAGCATAGTTCGCGTTCGTCAACAACTTCTTTTCATCCAGGTCATAGGCATAAAAGATTAGAGACTTTCCCTCTGTATAGAACACACGGCCGAAGGATTTTTTGTCCTTGCCGCGTCCATCGGCATCATGGACGTCAATAACGTGCAAGTTGCGTGCTGCCATGAGGTCCCTGACATCCCGCCCCACGCTGAGTAATTCGCGCTCCCTTTGTTCCGCGGCAAGCTGCGTTCGCAGTTGCTGGGCAAGGTCACTTGCCTCGGCTTTAGTCGCGTTTAGGTCCGCCTCGACAGCAGCTCGGGCTGCATTTGCCTTCTCCAGCTCAGCCCGCATCTGCTGGAGATGCAAGTTGTTCTCGTTGCTCTCACTGCTCAGCTGTGAACTCGCGTCGTGCAACTGACGAATTGTAAGTTCCAGACGCTCGTTTTCAGATCGACGAGTCTCAAGTTCCGCCTCAACCTTTTCGAGACGAGATGAAAGGGACTTGATCAGTCCATCCTTGTCCGCATTGTCGCTGATCAGCGTTTTATTCAATTCATCAACGGCTGCCGACGTCCTATTTGCGGCAACAGGGGCGGGTTTGTCGGTTTGTTGATTAGGCACCGACTGTCTAACCGCCGCCGCTTCAGAATCTCGGCGTTCAACACGTTTGTAATAAGCCAGAATTCCAACGGCCATGATCGCAGCCAAACCGTAAGCGAGGGTAGGGCGAAGCGAAAAAGTACTTGGGAAAAAACCGAAAAGTTTGTTCGGTCCCTGTTGTGCCTCTTCGGAGAACCGCAAACCGTGTACACGCGCATTTTCCAGGAATCGGGAACGGAATCCCCCTTGCTGGCTCTGGCGAAGAACAGTGCGATCGGCAAGCTTTGCCGAGGGACATGGCAACTCGCGAATGATCAGGGCAAAATCATCTGACACGGCCCGGCATCGTTCGCATGCAACCAGGTGTTCCTCCAGTTGCTGCTCTTCCTGCGCCGCAAGCTGCCCGGTGGCTTTCAGCGCACACATTTCTTCGAATTTCTCATGCCTTAACATTGACACTTCCTTGGCGAACTAACTCCGCAGCTTCTTCTTTGGCTTCATTCGAACACCCGTCACGCACGACTGACCGGAGCCGTTGCAGGCCCCGGTAATAATTGTGTCGGACATTCCCAAGCGATTCACCTGTGTGTTCTGCAATATCGTTCAGTGACATTCCCTCGAAATACGCCAATTGAATAGTGCGTTTTTGGCGCTGATTTAACGTCTCAAGAGCCTGACGGACAAGTCTGCGAAGCTCTTGGAAGGTCAAAGTATTACTTCCGATAACCGCCGGCTGCGACCTTTCCAGCAGGCCCCGGTCAACTTGTTCCAAGTCTTCTGTTTCATAGAACTTCCTTCTCTTTAAGTACTCTCGCCGGTTAACACTGCGGTGATAGGCATATTGCAGCAGCCATACTTTAGTAGTGCCTCGCGCAGGGTCGAATTGTGCCGCCGCTTTGTAAATTTCCAGGAAGACTGCCTGGGTGACGTCCTCGGCTTCCCCGAGATCGCGCAGGGTTTTGAGCGCCACGCTGAGGATGAGCCGATGATAACGGTCAAAAAGGACAGCGAGGGCATCGTCATGACCGGCTTCAACATGTGCGAGAACGTTCTCGTCGCTGAGCTTGCAGAGCTGCGCGAAGCTTAAGCCACATGGCTCCTTCACTCGCGGCCGCATCTCGGCAGACTCGATGTTTCCCATTTCGCCCATAATCGGTAAGAGCTACAAATCGCTGCGCATTTGCCCGTGTAAAGGTACCACAACTCAAAAGGAAAACCGATGGGACTGCAAGAAATTTATTACTTGTTTGGCTTGGTACAAATAGCCGTGACATGTGGCAAACTCACCGACAGAAGAAAGTGATCCACGCGTTGAGCGGGTTTTGATGTCGGTGATGTGCAATTAACTGAATTACGACTTGCGTGGTACAGATTTTGATGATTGGCGGCATTTATATCAGAGAAGTGAGTGCAAATCCCAGGAGCAATCTCGATGAAAATGTCCCGAATGTTGATCACGCTGGTTTTCCTGATGTTGTGGTGTTTCGTAACGACTCTTGCGGCCCAATCCGGCCGGGCCACGATCACTGGCGAAATCACGGACACACAAGGTGCGGTTGTAACAGAAGTGGACATTCAGATCGTAAACATCGATAACGGCGGGTTCCAACAGGGAAGAACGAACAACAGCGGCATTTACGTTGTTCCCGATCTCGCGCCAGGTAACTATCGCTTGGTTGTTCGCAAGGATGGCTTCAAGACCATAAACAAGACGGGCTTGACCTTACACCTGCAAGACACGCTCGAGCAGAACTTCGTTTTAGAAGTTGGCTCGATGACGGAATCGGTGACCGTTAACGCTGACGCACCTCTCCTCAAGACCGAAACGACTGAGATGGGCACGACGATGGGCTCGCTGCAGGACTTGCCTCTTAATTTGTCGACGGATCAAGGTCGGGAAATGGATCGGTTTGCTCTACAGGTGACGCCCGGAGTTGAGGGGAATACATGGACAACGCGAATTGTTGGGACTCCAAGTTTTTCGAAGGTAGTGTTGCTCGACGGTACTCTACAGCAAGGCTCGGAAACAGGATCGGTAGACGAGAACTATCCGCCGATGGACGCGATCCAAGAGTTTAAAGTTGACACCGGCGGTACTGTAGGACAAGAGTCTGCTTACACCAGTGGCGGATCATTCGTCTTTTCATTGAAATCGGGAACCAACAAATTCCACGGTTCGGCCTTTTATTCTCATCAGAACGAGGCTTTTAACGCCAACACGTGGCTCAACGATTATGAGTGTTCTAAGACTGGCGGTTCTGCCTGCCGGAAAGCATTCGACCGTCAGCACGATTACGCAATTAGTGGCGGCGGGCCAATAATCAAGGATAAGACTTTCTTCTTCGGGGCATTCGAGCAATACCGTTTTCAGAACTACACAGAAGCTGGAACTCCCGCGACCTTACCCACGCCTGCATTCTTGCAGGGAAATTTCAGTTCATTGCTTACGACAACGCCTGTGGTTGCAGCGGGCGCGACGGATGGATGCGGCAACCAAATCTATGTCGGCGCGATCCTCGATCCCACCACTGGATGCTATTTTAGCTACAACGGCCAACTAAACGTCATCGATCCCAGCCGGTTCAGTGCCGTTTCTAAAAAGATCGTCAATATCTATCAGCAGTTTTACCAGCCCGCAAATTCCAACCTCACCCAGAACGGTGGGGTCCCGAGCATCAACTCCCCCTTCTTTCATCAATCTCAGTTCAGCGTCAAGATTGACCACAACATACGGAATTCGGACAAGCTTGCGAGTTCATTCATCTGGACAGAGCGGCCGCGCATCCTGATTGATCAATCCGGTGTGTGGGATGCGAGCATGAGCGTCGATGGCGGGCCCCTGGCGAGGTCCAGAGAGCAAAAGGTGACCAGTCGTAGTGTTCGTCTGAACGAATCACATATGTTCTCGACATCGTTGCTGAACGTCGCCAGCTTTACTTATCTGCGGTACAGAAATCCGAGCGTTGCTACATCGGCGAGTGGCAACTGGCCACAGGAGTTGGGCTTCGGGAATACGGGGTCCGGCAACTTTCCTGAAATCCATTTCGGTCCGGCAGTCGGGGGCGTCGCAGAATCAACTATTGGCTACAGCACCAACGGAGAGTACGTTTCGAACATCTTCGTAGGCGACGACAGCCTCACGTGGACACGAGGCCGGCACACCTTCACCTTTGGTGGGGAAGTGCGCGGCTTTCAGATGAACACGAATAATCCGGGTGGACCATTGGTTTTCAATTTCTCCAATGACCAAACCGGAGCTCCGACGATGCCATGGGCCAGCCAGGTCGGATTTGGATTTGCCAGTTTCCTGCTGGGCGACGTGCAACAAGGACAAGAAAAGACCGCCGTCCATCTTTACGGCCGCCGCAAAGAGCTCAGTTTGTTTTCTTCGGATACGTTCAAGGTCAATCAGAGGCTCACCCTTGTTCTCGGTTTGAATTGGGGCCAGACCTATCCATGGAAAGAAAAGTATGGCAATTGGGGAAACTTCAATACCACCAAGATCAATCCAACTCTTGGTATTCCCGGAGTCATGGAGTACGCAACGCCAGGGACCTCGTTTGAAGGACCTCTGCATTGGACTGATTTCGCTCCCCGCGTAGGCGGCGCATACAAGATTTCTGATCGAATCATTGCTCGCGCTTCCTACGGGCTTTTCTATGTTCCGATTGGCTCGAACTATTGGGGTGGAGTGCCGTACGGGTTCGCGCCGCAAGCTGTAGCAACCAATATCGTGAACAAGACTGCGAACTTTGCTCCGGCTTTCAATTGGGACGGTGGTTATCCGGGTGTATCCATTCCAGGAACGAAAGACCCGAATTATCTGACTTGGGGAATGGTCTCCGTGAGCCCGCATTCGCTAACGCCGGGAAGAGTTCAACAATTCAATGCTGGCGGCCAGATTCAGCTCTCCAAAAGCACGCTGCTCTCCCTGAATTATCTCGGTAATCGTGGTGAGCGGCTGCACGACGGAGAACTGGAGAACAATAGTCCTCCGAACAACACATACTTGAACCTGATTAACTCGGCGCACTTTTGGGATTGGATTTCCGATTCGACCTCAGCGGGCACAGCAGGCGTGCCATTTCCTTATGCCGGTTTCTCTGGATATGCGTGGCAAGCCATTACTCCTTTTCCGCAGGTAACGAATACTTTCGGTCCCATCCTTGGTGTTAACTCGCCGCTCGGAACCTCTGAGTACGACTCGTTTCAGGCTGAAGTTGTGCAGCGACAGTCGTACGGATTGACTCTAAACCTGAGTTACGTTCTCTCGCATCAGAGAACCAATACGGATGAATACAACGGAAATTTCCAGGAGACGTGGGTCGATCATCCTACTCTTCAAAACATTTTCGATAAAAGTTATTCCGCGAATTTCATTCGTCCGTGGAACCAGAGCATCGTCAAAGGATACGTTGTATATTCGCTTCCCTTCGGCCGTGGAAGGAAATTCCTGTCAGACCATACAGGGATTTTGAACGACGCCCTGAGTGGGTGGACAGTCTCCACCACCATGTACTACGGAACCGGGGTACCTCTCGGTTATGGCGCCGGCGTATACGGTCCGTCTAGCGAAACTCCCCTCTACTCGACGAACAACTACCCGGGCTGGGTCAACGGCACGTATTCTCCGGGCGTGGTCTACGCAAATCTGACGCCGGGGGCCGACCTTTCCAACCACTTTTCGAAAGGCAAATTTGATCCCGCAAATCCCACGGCAGCTGGTGCGTATTTCTCACCAACCGCACTAACGAATCCAAGCTATGGCAGCTTGGGGAATGCAGGACCGTATGTTCCCTCACTGACTGGATTCGGAACCGCCGAGGAGGACTTGGCGCTGTCCAAGAGCTTTTCTTTCGGTGAGAGCATTCACATGGAACTTCGTGGAGAGTTCTTCAACGTATTCAATAGGCACTACTTCGCCGATCCGGATACAAACATAGCCAGCCCGACATTCGGTTACGTCCTCACAACTGCGGCAAACCGGCAGAGCGGCATTTACGCTAGGCAGGGGCAGATCAGCGCTCGCATCTCCTGGTAATCACTGGGCCTATGCTCACGCCCTGAGCGACTGAGCATAGGCCATTCACTAAGCATGTTCAATTCCTAAGGTGCAGCAATGTACATGAGATTCCTTCGCGCAATGGGAGAAGGTAAGTGCGGATTAAGGCCATGAAAATTGAAAAGTCCCTTCTCGTTCTGTTTGCATTCGCGGCCTCGGTCGCAAGTTGCATGGCTCAGCGGATCAGTTGCGGTGCGCCGCAGACAAAAAGTGACCTGCTTCGAGTACTGGCCGGAAAATCGGCGGTGGGACAGCAGTGGAATATTAAGGACCACCAAGCACGTGTCTATCTGATCTCATTTGTACAAACTGTGCCGGACACCGCGCCGACAGATTCGAGAACGCAGTCACTATCGCTGGCTAGTATGGCCCATCAGTATTCTGGCGCACTTTCCATCCTTGTGGATTCGAGCGCCTTGAAAACGAATCGGACGCCGACTGCCGACGAGCTACTTAATGCTTGGCATGATTGGTCGCTCGACAGTGTGGTCTTGCTTTCGGATCCGGAAGGGGACATCCGCCGAACCTTTGGAGTATGCGATGCGCCCGAGACTTTTCTCCTCCGCTCCGATGGAGCAATTCTGGAGCAATGGAAGAGTTTAGTCCCGACAGGAATGCTGGCACTTGCCGTAGAGCAGGCGCTGCCTGACGAAGCAGCGGCATTGCATGCCGTGCGTGGGAAAAAGAGACCGGCTGCTACGGAGCAAAAACAACTATCGATGTTTCCTTAGAAAGGGGAAATGTATGCGTTTGGTGAGAAAGTTAGCTGTACCCCTCGGCTTGCTCCTGGCCAGTATGCTCGCATGCAATGTGTCATTCGCAGCCTCTTACTACGTTGACTGCTCCCAAGGGACGAATGGAAGCGGCACTATGGCAAGTCCATGGAATGCCATTGGCTCAGTCAATTCCCATGGTGCATTTTCGGCAGGTGATTCGATCCTTTTCAAACGCGGTACTACGTGTAACGGAGACCTGGAGCCGGCAGGTTCTGGCAGCTCAGGTTCGCCTATTACAATCGACGCCTATAGCACGGGCGCTAGACCGACTCTAAATGGCGGTTCGACAAATCCAGAGGTCATCAAGCTTTCCAACCAACACGACTGGACGATCCAGAACCTGGCCCTGGTCGGAGGTACTACTTATGGCCTGAACATTCAAACTGTCTCGGGCGCGTCACTATCCGGATTTACTGTTGTGAACGTCTCCGCAACTGGGGTCACCGGTACCTCGACACAGCGCTTGTTCTCTGGAGGCGAAATCTTTATCAGCACTACAGATCCCGCAAACGAAACGATCAGCAATGTGCTGATTAATGGCGTGCAGGCTGGTAGCACTGCTATCAGCGAGGGCATTTTTATCAATGCGGGACAATTTGAATCGCAAACAGCGGCGAAGGGCTCGAACATTACCGTCGAGAACTCCTTAGTACATGATGTCGCAGGGGACGGAATCGTCGTTAACGATGCACAGAATGTGCTGTTACAGGGCAACGTCGTTTACAACACTGGCCAATGCGCGGCATGCACCGGATCAACGCCCAACTCATTGTGGGAGTACAACAACACGAATGTTGAAGTGCGTAACAATGAGAGTTACAACGCCAACACATGGTCCAATGATGGCGGCGGGCTGGATATCGATTACTGGAATGCGAATAACACCGTCGAATACAACTATTCTCACGACAATGCTGGGTATTGCGTAGCCGTATTTGGCGGGGAGAGCGGCGCCACAACGAATTCCATTATCCGCTACAACATTTGTAGCAATAACAACACAAGATCGGATTTCCCGGGCGCTATACCTGGTGACATCTGGATTTTCACGTTCGACAACGGGACGATTGATGGCGTCCAGATTTACAACAATACTTCCTACTGGAATCCTCAACTGGCAAACGATGCCGAGCTTATTGTGTCGGCTACCTTCAGCGGGTCGAATCCAAACTTCTATAAAAACAACATTGTCTATTCGACTCAATCTGAGCTCGAGATCAACATCGACAGCATCTCGACATCAATGGCCATCGACTACAACCTCTATTACACAACGTCAGGCACTCTATTTTGGCGTTACAACGGAACCTCGTACTCAACATTTGCAAGCTATAAATTGGCTTCCAGCAAGGATGCTCACAGTCTAAATTCGAACCCCAATCTAAATTCGCCGACCTATCACTCTGCAGGGTTTCCTATCACTCCTTTTACGCTGAATTCAGGATCGCCTGCAATCGACGCTGGCACGAACGTTTGTTCTGGCATATCAGGTTGTTCGATGGGAACGCACGATTTCTTTGGTAATCCAATTCCGCAAGGGGCCGGTTTCGATATTGGAGCCCATGAATACTCTGGCTCACGGGTAACGGCGGTGGACGACAGCATAACGGGCACTGGGACGAATCAATTCAATTACGTTGGCAGTTGGACGCACTGCACGACCTCTTGTACCGTCGCCACCCCAAACATGTACAACCTCTCAAATTCATGGAGCAACACGACGAACGACTATGTCACGATTCAGTTTTCCGGTACCCAGATAGCAGTACTAGGTCTACTCGACACTCATCACGGCAACGGTGCCGTGTCGATTGATGGCGGAACCGAAACGACCATCGACTTCTATGCCAGTTCGCGGCAGGGCGCTCAGGTTCTTTGGACCAGCTCATTTCTTTCCAATGGCACCCACACTTTGAAGATTCGAGTGACCGGCACTAAGAATACAAAGTCGACCGACTACTATGTGGTACCAGATGCCGTCCGCATCACGTCAGCCTCGCTTTACAAGCTGATCAATCTGAATAGTGGACAGGATGTCGATATTGCAAGTTCATCAACCTCTCCAGGGGCGCTTTCCCTCCAGTGGCCGGATTTCAATGCCAGTCATCAGTTATGGACGATTA
>WNFO01006477.1_pt1 | contig 10341 bp, 8 predicted proteins | sample 5400251 | NCBI WGS metagenome assembly WNFO01 (sample SAMN13153354, study PRJNA577476) | soil metagenome | isolation source: 100 cm saprolite under Madrone tree | place: USA:California | collected 2016-06-14
CGCAAAAACGACGCAAGAATTGTGGGGGTCAGATAAGTGCGAAATCGCGAGCATCTGATGAAATCTGTTGGGAAGCGAAGGTTACGACACCAGACTGCCCAGTCAGCTGACTGCGGAAATGGGGCGATGGGTTCGATCCCCACCGCCCCTACCAAAAGTCCTGTTGAGTCTGTTGCCTTTGCCTCCGAGAACCCCAGATTGGGGCCTAAGAGGCCCTAGTTTTGGCCCCAAGTTGGCCCCAAATTTTTGTCGACCCCAACCATTTGCACAGGAAACCGACCAGCCTTAAGAGAGAAATCGACCGATTCATTTTCCGTCCGATATCGGGCTGTTCTGAGAATGTCGGCTTCTGGGAGTGAGATATCATTTGTGAAAATTGCTCTACTCGGCGGCGGTTTGGAAAACCGGCGCCTACGCAACAAATGCCTCGATCATTGTAACTTTCTAGAATCCGACTTCTGGCCCGGAATAAATTTCGGTTAGCACGTAAACACAGAAGCAACAGATCACCGCCCACAAGTCGACTTCCGGGTACTGATCCGAACGGGTGCCCATCTTGGATTACTTCCGTATAGCCGACGATACGCCCGGAATGTGGCGTGAGGCCAATGCAGAAGTCGCGACAGTCTCGACAATCTCCACAAAGGGGCCAAACACGGACTGCTCTTCGCCCTTCCGTTTCGACGCTATTCATGGCGCAACGCGATGAGTGGATCGACGCGCATGGCGCGGCGAGTGGGAATGTAGCAGGCCAGGAGCGTGACGGCGGTCATAACGATAGCGGTGGCGACGAAGGTGAGGGGGTCGGCAGGACGTATACCGTAGAGTTCACTGGCGAGAAGGCGTGTGATGGCGAGGGCGGAAGCCAGGCCGAGAGCGATTCCGATCAGCGAGAATCTCGCGCCTTCCTTCATGACGAGCCAGAGAACATCGCGACGCTGCGCGCCGAGAGCGAGACGAATGCCGATTTCGCGAGTGCGCCTGGAAACGAGAAAGGAGAGAACGCCGTAGATGCCGATGAGGCCCAGACCGAGCGCAAGCGCGGCAAAGACGACAAAGAGAAAGGTAGTGGATGCGGGCGTGGAGACGGATTCAGAAACAATGGCGCGCATCGGCTTGACTTCACTAGCGGGGACTTCAGGGTTGAGACTGGAGATGGTGCGGCGCAGAACATCGTGTACTTGCGATTCTTCAAGACTCGATTGAACGACAGCGGTCATGTCAGAAGGGACGCGTCCACCTTCGAGGGTGGCTTTTGTGGTGTACGGGCAGTAGATCGTGCCGTTGATCCAATCGGGAACATTCTTTTGCAAGTCATAGGCACGCACGTCGGAGACGATGCCCACGACGGTATGCCACTCTTTGTCGCCGCTCAGACGCACGTGCGAACCAATGGCGCTTTGGCCCGGCCAAAAGCGGCGGGCGGTGGAGGCGGTCACGATGGCGATGGGAGGATTTCCGGAATCGTCCGCGGAGGTGAAACCGCGGCCGGCAAAGACGGGAATCCTCATGAGGCTGAGGTAATCGGGCGTGACGACATCTATCCAAAAAAGCGGCACTGAGAGGCCGGGCGAGACGACTTCATTTTCGATTTCGAGGGAGCGCTTGGCGACACGGCCGCCAAGAGGAAGCGTGTTGACGAAAGCGGCGGACTTGATGCCGGGAACAGCCCGCATGCGATCGAGAAGTTCGCGGTAGAAGGAAATGCAGCGCGAGGAATCGCTGCAGAATTCTTGGTCGGGAGTGACGCGCGCAGTGAGGAGGCCCTCGGCGCGAAAGCCGGGATCGACGCGAGAAAGCGCCAAGAAACTGCGAATGAGCAAACCGGCGGCAATGACGAGAAGCACAGCGAAGGCAACTTCGGCGATCGCCAATCCGCTGCGCAAACGTTGAGAGATGGATACGGCCGCGCCGCGGCCGGCGGAATTGAGCGATTCGGTGAGAGCGGCGCGCGATGAATGAAGAGCGGGAGCAAGGCCGAAGAGAAGACCCGTCAGGACGGCGAGACCGCCGGTGAACGCGAGAACGCGCCAGTCGACATGCACATCGGCGAGGCGCGGCGTGTCTGCAGGAAGCGCGGCTTTGAGTAGCTGCAGGCCTTCTACAGCGATAAGAATTCCAAGCAACCCGCCGAGGAAAGCAAGTAAAACGCTTTCCGTGAGAAGCTGGCGGACCACGCGGCCGCGCTCCGCGCCCATAGCGCTGCGCACGGCGATTTCCTTTTCGCGCGTGGCGGCGCGGGAGAGCGCGAGATTGGCGACGTTGACGCAGGCGATTAGGAGAATCAAACCGACGGCTCCTAGAAGCAGGAAGAGACGGCCGCGCACGTCCGCCACCATGCCGTAATGCAATTCAACGACACTGATATCGGCGTTCCAAGCGGCGGGCATGGGCCAAGGGAAAAGCTTGAATACGCGAGACTGAAACATCCGAATCTCGGTGCGCGCCTGATTGATGGTTGAACCGTGACGCAGGCGGCCGATGATGGGCATGAAATCACCGGCCCAATAAGCGATGGTGTCGCGAGGATCGTGGTGGAGAGGAATCCACACTTGCGTTTTCGTAGAGGGAAAGCGGAACTCCGCGGGCATCACGCCGACGACTTGGCGGCCGACGCCTTCCAGTTCGATGGTACGGCCGATGATGGAGGGATCGCTGCCGAAGCGCTGCTGCCAGAGGACGTGGCTCAATATGACGTAATTGTCCTGGCCGGCTTTGTCATCACCGGGATAAAACGGGTGCCCGAGCTCGGGGTGTGCGCCCAAGACGGAGAAGAATTCCGCTGAGACGAGCGCGCCAGAGAGACGGAGCGGTTCATCGCGGCCGGTGAGGTTGAATTCGTGGCCCTCAAAGTAGGCAGCGGCGTCGAGCGATTGCATCTCCTCGCGCATGGCAACGAATGCACCCTTGGGGTAGGTGCCGGTAATGCTGACGAGATTCTGCGGCATCGCGAACGGGAGTGGCCTTAGAAGAATGCCGTCGACAAGACTGAAGATGGCGGTGTTTGCGCCGATGCCGAGTGCGAGCGTGAGAACCGCAACGGCGGTGAACCCGGGATTTTTGCGCAGCATGCGCGCGCCGTATCGCAGATCTTGCAGCAGCGTTTCCACGATGTTGGCACCACGGGCTTCGCGGCACTCCTCCTTGGTCCGGTCGATTCCACCAAATTCCAGTCGTGCACGACGCATCGCTTCTTGGGGAGATACGCCGGTGCGGACTAAATCCTCCGCGTACGCATCGATGTGAAACCGCAGTTCGAAATCCATTTCGCTCTCCATCCGAGAGCGTCCGAGAGTTGCGCGTATCCAAGAATGAAGGCGGCTCCAGAAAGTCATACTTCCTCCGGCTTCGTCCTGAGGATTCCAGCAATCACGTCCGTCATGCGATTCCACTTCTCGGCTTCGGTTTGAAATCTGCGTTTCCCAGCCTCGGTGAGCCGGTAATATTTGGCCTTGCGCTTGTTTTCTGACTCGCCCCACGCGCTGGCGATCCATCCCTGGTGCTCCAGCCGATACAGCGCTGGGTACAGGGAGCCTTGTTGAATCTCCAGGCGATCTTTCGAGATCTGCTGGATGCGGAGAAGAATACCGTAGCCGTGCAGCGGGCCGAGCGAGACGGCTTTGAGGATCAGTATGTCCAGAGTGCCTTGCAGCAGATCGATCTGTTTTTGCATGACCTCCCCTTGCGCGTCTAGGAGAAGATAGCGGCGCTCTCCTAGTTTGTCAAGGAGAGAGTGTTCGCAGGATCGTGGCCGGATGACGGGCAAACCTGAAGTAATCCCAAGGTAAAGGTTTGCCGACCAACCGGGAGTTATCGCGGGTGGCCCGTAGCTCGAACCTTCAAAAGAAGCTTTGTTTTTGAAGCCGAATTGGCAACTAATAGACTCTTCCTATCCGACGACACCCATTTTTTTGAGAGAAGAACCTATTCGAGTCGGTGTCTCACGAGCCGAAATCTTTGCTTTGAGCCAAGCTATAATTGGAGCGACAAAGGCTTTGCACATCCGTCGCCAGAACAACGGCAATAGCTGCGAGCAGGTAGAGTAGAGCGACGATCAATTGCTGATATACGCCGTTGCCGAGTGCCCCTATGACCGTGGCTGCAATGTTGTGTCCGGCGTGCGCTACCATGACCAGAACGAGGCTTCCCCTCGTGCTGTTGTACATCCACGCATAGATAATCGATGTTGAGATTAAGCGTATGTATGTCGGCGCGGCGTCCACGGGACTCAGAAGGGAAAATCCCTGCGGCGTGATTGCTGGCCAGAGATGCCATGTACTCCAAAGGGTTCCGATGAGAATGCTGGCCCAGAGTGCTCCATAGCGAACCTGCAAGCGAGGCTGCGCAAAGCCTCGCCAGCCCAGTTCTTCGCCAAAAGATCCCGCAATCAACTGGCCGATGAAAAAAGTCAACCCGCCAGGACCAAAAGAGGAAAGAGAAGGAAAGCGCAACCAGTGCAGAGGTGGTGCGCCACCTAGAGCGAGCAGCACTAAGCCGGCCAGCGAAAATAAAATCGCGGGTCCAATGAGCGCGAGCGCGTACCAGGTGATTCCCACGCGCCAGATACGGATCTGGCGCAATAAAGGGCGAACGCCACCGCTGCCGGAAAACAATCTAGCGACTATAAGAGCGGTGAGCGTGGGAACATAAGCCGAGAGCAGAATTCCGGCGAAAGAAAACGGAAACAGCGGCGCCGAAGGCGAAAGCCTTGGCATACTTACGCCACCAATCATGATAGGAAGGGCACAAAGAACGGTCAGGAGAAAAAGCAGCACAACCCATGCAGCAATGGCCGTGCCATCCGCTTTGCTCTGCTCGTTTGACTTCCGTTCTGGCATTCGCTCCATCTGCGATTGCGGGCCGCGCTTCATATGGCTTGCCTCTTCACGAATCTCGTGCAACTGAGCAAGGTATTCTACGCCGAACTCGGCCAATCCGCAGAATGAGCGCGATCGCGGATGAGTGACGGGCTAACCGGAAACTAAGCCACTACCGCTTGAAAAGTTTTGCTTGACGGGCCCCAGCAGTTAGTAATTTGTGTAGAAAGCTGTGTTTCGATGGCGGGAGATTCATCTCCTGCTTTTTTCGTTTTAGGGACAACTATCCTCGTCTAAGCGCCGGCCTTTCGAGCCCAGGGCAAGCGAGCCGCCGCACTCCAAAGTAGAGAACCATGTCAGACAACCAGCAGATCTTAGATGCGATAGGCGCGATTGCAAGGCGGCTTGGCCGCGCACCATCGCGCTCAGAATTCACGTCCAGCGAAGGGATGTCCAGGTATTCCGTAGCGAAATTCTTTCCCAGATGGAATGACGCCGTCAGGGCTGCGGGGCTCAAACCTCGTACACCGGGTATGCAGCTTCAGGAGAGTGAACTCCTGAGAGACTGGGGCGAAACGGTGCGAAGAAAGCGGGCGCTGCCTTCGCGGCGCGGGTATCTGCTCGAAGGGAAATATGACCCGCGCACCATGGAAAAACGATTCGGCGCATGGTCATCAGTACCGCGGGCCTTTCGCAATTTTGCCCAAGGCAAGCGGGAATGGGCGGATGTCCTGGCGCTTCTGACTGTTCCCAAACGAAAGGAGAAGGCCGCAGTAAACGAAAATTCGCATTGCGCGATTGCGCCGAACAAAGGACAGCGCGCGCAGTTACAGGATCGCCTCACCTATGGAAACCCCTTGGACTTCCGCGGGCTGCGCCATGAACCGATCAACGAGCAGGGTGTGGTATTCCTGTTTGGAATAGTTGCCAAGGAACTTGGCTACCTGGTGGAAGCTATCCAGAGAGGGTTCCCCGACTGCGAGGCAAAGCGCCAGATTGCTCCGGAACGCTGGCAGCGCGTGCGCATCGAGTTTGAATTTGAGAGTAGGAATTTCCGCGACCACGGTCATCCTTCCAGCGGGTGCGACGTAATCGTCTGTTGGCGGCACAATTGGGACGACTGCCCGAAACACATCGAGATCCTGGAGCTGTCGCGCGTAATTAGATCCTTGGCCCGCTCATAAGAGTGACAGCTTGTTGAAAAACCTTGAGACCAGATCATTCCGAGGAGCGAAGACCGTGGTCAGTCAGTTTCCGGCAAGAAGACCTATCGGGAGTTGACCGCGACCCAGGCGCCTTATTGTCCAATGAGATCCTGCAGATCAAATAACGGGGCATTCGCCAGATGTACTGGATTCTGAGTCGGCACAAGGCGCTCGAAACGTGGATCATACAAATCGACGAGACATGAAACATTAGGATTGGCAGGGTTATAGCGTACGCGGATCGAGCCACTGGTCAAGCTCTTATGCACTCTCTCGACGTCATCCCTACTGCCGTAAAGGGCAAACAGGCCTGTGTACGCTGAGCCCTTTACCGAGAAGCAGTAGCCAATGAAGCAAGCGGGTGTGCCTTCTCCTCGGCCGAGGCTGATTGGCACAAACCCCGTGGGGCCCTTCTGAATGGTGGCGTCTACGACAGGCCAGCCTACACTGCTGTAGTGCCGGGCCATGTACCGGATTTGGGTGAACAGCAACCACGCCACCACAGGCAAGATAAGCCACCAAATCCATGAACCCTGCCCCATATACGTCCTCTCCTAAAGAATTACGCGCGGATCACGCCTAGGAGTTCGAAGCTTTAATTAAGCCAGGGAATTTGCGTGGGTTGTTGTCGAAACCGGGGAAGACGGGCTTAAGGTCAGTTACGCCGATGTGTTTGCTCAGAATTTCCCCGAGGACGGAGCGGAAGTCCGTGGTAAGCGCGAGGTCGCGGCCTTCGTTGAGCTGGTGATCGTTCAGCCCGGGCCACTTGCCGTAAACCTGGCCGCCCTTCACGTCGCCGCCCATGATAAACATGCAATTTGCGTGGCCGTGGTCGGTCCCGCGATTGCCGTTTTCCTTGGCGGTGCGCCCGAATTCGCTCATGGTCACAAAAACAATATTCTCCATGCGGTCGCCCATGTCCTGATGAAACGCCGCGAGACCTTGACCAAGGTCTTTCAGCAAATTGGAAAGCTGGCCTTGCACGCCGCCTTCGTTGACGTGATTGTCCCAGCCGCCGCAATCGACAAACAAAACTTCCACTCCGATATCGGCCTTCAGTAGCTGCCCGATTTGCTGCAAACTCTGGCCCAAACGGCTGGTCGGATATTGCGCGCCGTTTTCCGGCTGATACTTGCTTGGGTCAGCTTTGCGCAAAAGATCGATGGCTTCAAACGTCTCCGTGCCCGTGCCATGCAGAGCGTGGTCCACGGTCTGCGAGTACATGGCCTCAAAACCGCCTTCGACCATCTGGCCCGTTCCGGGCGCTTGCGCCATCACCTTGAATTGTTTCAAATCCGGCAGCGCAATGGCCGGTGCGGCGCCGTGCAGCATGCGCGGAAGATTCGGTCCCATTGCCACCGCTCGGAATGGAGAAGCATTCTCCTCCGGAACGGTTTCCAGAGCGCGGTTCAGCCAACCGTCTTCCGTGGACTTCAATCCCGGCGTCCCGGATTCCATGAAGTCCTGCGCATCGAAGTGCGAGCGCGTCGGATCGGGCGAGCCCGCGGCGTGCACGATGGCCAGTTGGTTCTTGTGAAAGAGCGGCTCGATCGGCGCAAGGCTGGGGTGTAAGCCGAAAAACCCGTCAAGATCGATCGCCGCGTCGGGATTCAACTCGGGGTTTGCAAGTACAAACCCCGAACCCCGGCCGCCCCGCTTGGGCTGCGGAATGGCAATCGTCGGACGCATACGGTAGTAATTGGATTCGCCGAAGGGCACGACGATATTCAATCCGTCCGCGGCGCCGCGCTGAAACAAAACGACGAGCTGCTTCTTGTTCGGCATGGGCGTCGCCGCCACGGCGCGCTGCAAAAACGCGGGCATCGCGCTGAGGCCAACCATGGCTACGCCGCCCTGCTTCAAAAAATACCGCCGCGACAATTTCAGACCGCGTACGCCTTCACAGCATCGGTAACTCATTGCGTCCTCTCATGCTATCGCCTCTGAAATTCCGGAGCGCCCAGCACCAAACCTGCGACCACTCCCAAATCCACCTGTTTGCGCGGATCGTCCAGCTTGGCCTGCAAAACCTGAGGATTATCGAGTTGCTTCTCCAGCGTCTCCACCGTAGTCGGTCCTGCCTGCCCGCCGAGGAATACTTGCACGACGCGCTCCAGCGCCGTCTTCGGTTCGGCGGACGCATCGACGCCAAGCAGCGAAGCCACGTCCGTGCGCGCGCCGCGCATTTTATTGCCTGCAAGCGCGAGCGAATAGTTCAAACGGTTCAGCAACGCGCCCGTGTTCACCCACGCATCAGCTTTGTCCGAGTATCCTGTCGGCGGCTGGCACTGATAGAGAGGCTCGCCGATTCTTCCCACCCACTGCACCAGAGGCATCGGCGTATCCACGTCCGAGCCCAGAGCGCGCACCGCGGAAACCACGAGTTCAAACGGCGTCTTGATCTTCGCGCGGTACGATTCCCGCGACCAGAATTCCGGCGACCAGATCATGGTGTGCAGCACTGCTTTGATGTCGCCGTCGCTCGATTGAAACGTCTCCGCCATGCGGCTGACCAGCGCCGATGGCGGATTGTCCGAAACAAAGCGGCGCGCCAGCTTGGTGGAAATAAACTTCGCCGTACTGGGGTGATGCGCAAGCAGGTCAATCACTTGCTCGCCGTCTTTCATCCCGCCGGCATGAATTTTCTTGCCCAGCACGATTTTCGGGTCGGGATCGTGGAGCCGCTCGTCAAACTTGAAGTCCGCGTACTGCCTGGGCTTCTCAATCGTCCAGCCCGTGAAGCAGCGCGCCACTTCCGTCACGTCTTTCTGCGTGTAGCCGCCATCGACGCCGAGGGTGTGCAATTCCATCAACTCGCGGCCGTAATTCTCGTTCAGCCCACGCTCGTTTTTCTTGGCCTGCTGCGGGTTGGCCCCTGGACGCGGCGGCCATGGCCTGCCGGGTCTTCCATATCGCGCCTGTCGCATGGCGCGCTGCATGTCCTGGCGCTCCGCCGCGCGCGGATCGGCACTCAGAAAATTATCCAAATAAAAAAGCATCGCTGGACTCTTGGCCGTCAAAGTCACCAAGTCCTTGAATTTTCCGAAAGCGTGCGGCTGAATCACGTCGCGCTCGTAGGAAGTCAGGTAGTAGCGGTCTTCGCCTTTGCCTGCGAAAACGTTGAAGTGGTTGAACCAGAAATCGTCCATTACTTGCTGGAGCTGCCGCTCGCTGTAAATCGCGCGCGTCACCTTGGCCATGCTCAACTCCGCCACAACGCGCTGCGGCCTCTTGCTGTCGTCGGCGATCGCACGCGGAACGTTGTTGGGATCGCCGCCGCCCAGGAAGTCACGCTTGCCTGGCGCCTGCTGTTTCATCGCAGCCGGCGTGTTCGGATTGTCCGGCACGGAAACTGGAGTGGCGGCTGGAGTTTCTGAATTCGCCGCTGGCCCGGTCGCGGGCTGCATATCCTTTTCGACGATCGCGGCGGCCGCATCGGAGCGGCTTTGGTTCTGTTGCGCCTGTGCCTGCGCTTGCTTTTCGGCTTTTTTCTCCACTTGCTTGGGTTGCGGATATTCGTCTATTAGCTTCGCAGTGGACATGCGAAGCGTCGGATAATCCGCGAGACGCGCATCCAATGCGCGGTCATCAATCGAATTGGGATTTAGTTGCTGCTCGATCCACTTCGCAAGACCCATCTGACGGACGTGCTCGATATCGCCGGGACGCGGGCCATAGGCGAGGCGGTTTAGCGCGTGAAGAATGGCCTCGTCGGCAGTGAGCTCGGTAATTGGCAGTCCCTTGAGAGAGGGATCTTGCTTCGGCTTTTTGTCCTTTGCCGCTGCGGGAATCGCAGCGCTAGCGGACAACTCAAGGGTGAGCGAAAAAGCGCAAGCGAAAGAAAGCACGGCTGCTAGAATTGACCTCGGCGTGGCGGAAATCACGGGAAACTTCTGGAAAAAAGTTGAGGCGGGGTGCGCTGGCAGCCTCATAGCACTCTCCTGCTCGAAGGCAGATTCGGCGGACGGCCGGTCACTATTAGACTAACCCGTCTTTGGCGAAGAAGTTGCGGAAGTCCGGACGGCGTGTCGAAACCTTACCACGGCCGAAAGTACAGGGAGGAAAGGACTTAGGTTTGTGTGTGGAGTGCGGCCCGAGTTGCGGCGCTGCGGTCGCCTACGGCTCCCTGCGCGCCGCAACTCGAAAGACTGGACGAGGGAAAAGTCATGAGTTCAGGAAATGATCGGCACCCCATTTCCTGATGCACTTTGAGAGTTAGTTTCCGGCAAAATCTGACCTAGAGGAAGGAGATTTGCCGTGAAGAGGAAACGCTTCTCTGTAGAGCAGATGGTCGCGGTTCTGAAGCAAGCGGAGGTAGG
>WNFO01022136.1_pt1 | contig 10341 bp, 7 predicted proteins | sample 5400251 | NCBI WGS metagenome assembly WNFO01 (sample SAMN13153354, study PRJNA577476) | soil metagenome | isolation source: 100 cm saprolite under Madrone tree | place: USA:California | collected 2016-06-14
GGACCAGGAGTTCGGCGACCACCCGATCGGATGTGACTTCGACGATTTTCCCTCCCAACAGGTTGGCAAACGGAGGCTGCATGTCGGCGATCGCCTGGAGGCGGCGGGCCGTGTCGGCGGCGTGATCAGGCTTCATTAGTACGGTTCCAAATGTGGCAGATGTGGCGAGGAAGCCCCGTCATCTTTTTGTTCTAGCAGCTCACTTGGCGGTTTTGCGTCTGAGCGGCGCCGCGATCCTGCCACACGAAGGATCAACTCCGCGAATAGTCTGGAGGGGTGCTTGTGCTGGCGGCAGGAGTTCGGATGAGGCGCTGGTTCCTCAACTGCCCAGCCGGGCATATAGTATGGTGATTGCGAACACGGTCGAAAGCCGCTAGGAACCGTTTCCCGTAACGAGGCTCGTCATGCCGCGCTATTTCTTCAACTTGAACGACGGCCGGAAAATCATTCCCGATCTTGAGGGAACCGAGCTCCCGGATGACGATTCCGCCCGCGCACATGCCGCTCAGGTTGCGCGAGAACTGACGAGAAACCGCGAGCAGGAGACGAGGTCGTGGCGCCTCGCCGTCTGCGATGCGCAAGGGACACTGCGTTTTGAGCTACTGTTCGCGTCGATGGATGAGGTAATCTCGCGATTGCCGCCCGTGATACGCTTCATGTTCGAGGACGCTGACAGTAGCACAGCTTCGCTCAACAAAGCCATGGAACAGGTCCGCACGACACGCCTTTCCTACGAGGATAGGGAAGGGGGGGACCTTGGCTCAGCCCCACGGTGCACGCAACGCCGTGGTCTTTCGCAGCGCTGACCCCGGCATCTGCGCAGTGTTGGTTCCACGACATATTGGCACATTTTTGTGCGGAACCAAATGCACGATGGCGAGTTATGCGCGGGGGGCCACACCCGCAACGGGCATCGTTCCGTAACATCCCGTGTCCGCCTGTGCGGCGAAACCGTAGGCCTTCCAGCGCTCTAATGCTGAGGGGAAGCTGCATGAACATGCCACTGCAAGGACTTGGTCCATACCGCCGGCCCGCTATCGTTACCTACCCTCGTCCCCATCACAGAAATGCCGTGCTCGCGGCGCTTTCGTCGCGCGCCTTCTCAATGCTCGAATCCCAATTGCGTCATCGTGATTTTGCGGAAGGCTCCGTGCTCTGGGACGCAGGAGCACCAACCGAGCGTGTGTTCTTTCCGCTATCTGGCGTCATATCGGTCGTATTGCCGGTCAAGGACGGCAGCGGAATTGAGGTCGCCAGTGTTGGTCGTGAGGCAGTGGCTGGCCTCAGCTACGGATCGGGGCAATTCCGGTCTGTTACTCAGGGTATCACCCTGATCTCCGGAACATTCTCCTACATCTCGGCATCGGCACTCGCCAACGCCGCAAAGCAGAACGAAGAAATCGCGCGCGTTATGGCGATTTGTTGCGATTGGCTGCTTGCCCAATCCCAACAGCTCGCCGCCTGCAACGCTGTTCATCCGGCCGATGCACGGTTCTGCCGATGGCTTTTGCAGTCGGCAGAACGCGTCGAAGGCGAGGTCATCCCCTCGACGCAAGAAACCATCGCGCAGGCGCTGGGAATTCGCCGCACCACGGTCACCTTGATTGCGCAGGGCCTGCAGATGGAAGGAATGATCAGCTATCGACGCGGCAAAATTCGGATCCGCAATCGCGAGGGACTTCGAACCGCTGCGTGCGACTGCTGTGCTGCCCTTGGCCGGGCGAACTGGCCATCGGAGCGGTTCGCCAAGAGCGGGCCTGAGTCGGCTGACACCGCGAGCTCGGTAGGCTGATCGGGCGGAGATGCCCGATCGCGTCCGTCAATCACGCCGGCCCTCTTTCGAATTCGTGTGCTCTTTAAGGGACCACGGATTGGGCAAGTCAGGCTGGCCGTGCCGTTCGTCTGGTCACAGCTTGCCGGCTAGGGCAGCTGTTCATTGAGCCCTCAGGGATTTTGACATGACTCGTTTCAGACGCTCGTCAAGTCGGACGGTGACCATCTGCGTATAGGCGTGACCGACATCGCATCGGTTATGGGCATCGTCCCTTGAGTTCGCACATGAGGCCGCCATGATCCGGACAAGCCAGGACTGACCGTTCCTTGCGAATCAGTCCAGGCCGTCCGTGTCCGGCCGCCGCGTTCCTCGTAATTTCGAGTTCATATCGCAGTTGTCCAGCGCCGCGATCGGGGCGCTGGCGGACCGATGAATGAGACCGCCGCTTTGCGTTGATTTGGATTGCGCAGGGTGCGGGAACGACGTGTTTTGAATTTGCCGTGCTGTCCGGGATGGGTCGGCTCGGGAAATATGAAATGAATTCATCCCGCAGCGACGGTCATCAGTCAGCGACTCGGCCGTGAGATTGACCTCGCCGCAGCGCGAGTGACGGCAGCACGGCGTGCCGCGCCCCCGCCGGGGTGACTCGCATTGCGGCCATCGGCGCCCGCGATCCGGCCCGCCCGCGCCATCGGGTCCCCATAAAAGCCATTGGCCCTGGCAACCGGTACCAGGGCCAATGATGACCAATGACCCGCCGGAGGGGCGTGGGGAAGGCAGGTATTGATCGAGGGGCAGAGAACACGAGCCGGAGGTAGCCGTCTGTCTGATGCAGAACTTTGCGGCTAGATAATCTGGGGAAAAAGATTGTAGCCCGTGCCCCTCCCTTTCTTCCTGCGCTTGTGAGGCAGTCGCGCCGGACGCCCGGCACCGGTTGCTCCGCGCGTCGTTGCGCCCCTTGCCGGTCCACAAAATCGCAAGCTCTCGACGGGTGGCGCGAAACCAACCCGGGATACGTCTGTTGGTCTGCTGACTCTTCGTAGCGTGCGGACCGACGGATGAAGGTCGCGTACGAAGCCGATCAGCGGCGCGCCCCCTCCCTACCCTCCCCCGCAAGCGGGGGAGGGTAGGGAGGGGGCGGATGCAAGATGCAACGGGAAGCAACGATGGATAACCGGAACACGTGTCTCGAGGGACCGGCTCTTCTGACTGATCCCATGCACAACCGCGGCACGGCCTTCACCGAAAAAGAACGTTCCGCCCATCGCCTCGAAGGCTTGTTGCCGTCTGCCGTCGACGACCTGTCGACGCAGATTAAGCGTGTGCTGGGCCATTTGTCGGCCAAGCCGACATCTCTCGAGCAATACATCTATCTACAAGACCTGCGCGACCGTAACGAAACGCTGTTTTACGCGACGCTCATGTCGGATCCGGCGCGGTTTGTGCCGATTGTCTACGATCCGACGATTGTGAGGCGTGCCTGACCTACGGGCACATCTATCGTCGTCCGCAGGGCATGTACCTCAACAAGCGCATGAAGGGTCGCTTTGCGGAGGTGCTCGCCAACTGGCCCGTGAAGCACATCCGCTTCATCTGCGTGTCCTCGGGCGGACGCATTCTTGGTCTCGGGGACATCGGCGCCAACGGCGCGCCGATCCCGATCGGCAAGCTCCAGCTCTATACGGGCTGCGCGGCGGTCCCGCCCGACTGCCTGCTGCCGATCCATCTCGACATTGGTACCACGAACGCCGCGCTCCGCGCCGACCCGCTCTACACGGGCCTCCGCGACGAGCCGCCCTCGTCGCACGAGGTCGACGCCCTAGTTGATGAGTTCGTCGAAGCAGCGAACCAGGTGTTCCCGGGCGTCTGCGTCCACTTTGAGGATTGGAAGGGATCGGACGCGATCCGCCTGCTGGCGCGCTACAAGGACAAATACCTGGTCTATAACGACGACATTCAAGGGACGGCGAGCGTCGTAATCGCCGGCCTGACAACAGCGCTCCAGATCAAGAACGAGAAGCTCGCCGAGCAGACGGTGCTCTTTGCCGGCGCCGGGTCAGCCGGGATCGGCATTGCGAACATGATCGTTGAGGCAATGGTCGACGAGGGGCGATCGAGGGAGGACGCGCGCAAGCGCTTGACGCTGTTCGACGTCAATGGCCTGATCGAAGCGTCGCGAAAGGATCTTAGCGAATCGCAGGCGGCCTATGCCCGCGACCTCAAGCCCACGCGGAACCTGGCGGAGGCCGTCGTCGAGGTGAAGCCGACGATCCTTATCGGCGTGAGCACGGTGGGCGGTCTCTTCACCGAGACGGTCGTCAGGAACATGGCGAAGAACGTCGACCGTCCGATCATCTTCCCGCTGTCGAATCCAACCGACAAGGCGGAGTGCACGCCCGAACAGGCCTATGCGTGGACCGACGGCAGGGCGTTGGTCGCCGCCGGGGTGCAATTTCCCGATGTCATGATCGACGGGAAGACGTTCCGCCCCGGCCAGGCGAACAATTTCTACATCTTTCCGGCGATCGGCCTTGCCGTCTACGCGACCCGGCCAAAGCGAATCGACGACAGAATGTTCATCGCGGCCGCCCGCGGCAGCGCCGACCAGGTGAGCCAGGCAGACCGCGACAAGGGGATGCTGTTCCCGCCCCAGAACGACATCCTCGAGACCGAGATTAGCACGGCGACCCGAATAGCCGAGCACATCTTCGCATGGGGAGAGGCGACGGTGGACCGGCCGGACGACATCCGCGCCTGGATCAAGGCGATGACGTACAAGCCGGTGTACGGTGCCTGAAGTCGATCAATTTGAGAAATTATACTTTGGCGCAATCCCGTCTCGCAGCATGCGTTCCTGCGCGGTAACGTGCTTACATCAGAAAAAGATGTCCATACGCGGTGGGGCAATATCGTTGACAACCGCGTGCGTGTCAGAGTTTATATCCCCATCTCTGACCAGAGATGGCATTCCTTTAAGTGATATACAAATTCTGACATAGACCAACGATACCAGGGACGCGTCATTTTTTTTACGCCCGGCGCCAAGATAGCTCGGGACAATAGCGCGGCGACACCTGCATTGCGGTCCTTATCGCTTTGGGGGATTTAATGTCATCAAATTTTCGGCTCGCTATCACGGCTAACTCCCAAAATCTGGCGGCGGATCTCGTCCTGAAAGACGGCTTTGGCGTGCAAGTCGCGCAGCGCACGGTGGATTTCGGCCGCGATCCATTGCGCACATGCCACGACCAGCTGTTCGACACTCGCAACTGGCTAAGACGCCATTATCCGGCAAGCGAACACCAGGGAAAATTGAAGGAAATCGGCGTCGTTATCGCCAGGGACATTTTTGGAACCGAAATATTCGATGCGCTTTGGAAGAGCAGAGCGCCGCGCACGCTGCGAATTGTGTTCGAGGGGGCTGACCCCGCAGGAAACCTCGCCGCGGCGCTCGCCCGCACGCCCTGGGAAATCGCCCGTCAATCGCCGGAGGCAGAGAGCCTCGCCGAAACCAATTTGCGCCTGTGCATCGGCGACCAGGCCAAGCGTGCGAGGACCCATCCCCTGTCCCTCCTCCCCGGAGAGCCATTGCGCATTCTGTTCGTCTTCGCTGCAGCGCGCTCTTCTCGGCCGCTGGCGGCGAGGCGCGAGCGCTGGCAACTGCGAGGCTTGTTCGAGGCGAAAATCTTCCGCAACCACAATGTCATCGTCGATTTTCTCACCCATGGCGTGACGCGCGAGCGGCTCATCGAGCAGGTCCAGACGCGCGGCGGCTATCACATCCTGCACTGGAGCGGGCACGGGCACCAGAACCTTCTGGAGCTCGTCAAGGCGGGCGGCGAGCTTGACACGCTCTCCGGCGAAAAATTGCTCGAACTGTTCCATGACGGGGGCGGCTACGTGCCAAGGCTCGCGTTTTTGAGCGCATGCCACTCCGGAGCGGTCGCCGCGACGGATATGGAAAGCCTTTTGCGGGCGGCGCGCGGTGGCGACGGCTACGAAAAAGAGGTCTCCTCCGAAGAAGCGGACGCCCTCGCTCACAGGCCCGGGTTCACGGGCACGGCTCACGCATTGCTGGCCGGCGGCGTTCCGACCGTCGTCGCCATGCGCTTTTCGGTCGGCGACGCCTATGCGCGCGATCTGGCGATAGAATTTTACGACGGGCTGCTGGCCGACCGCGCGCCCTTGCGTCGGAAGTGGGCCAGCGCCTGTACAGCCCCTGCGACCATGCCACGCCGATTCTTTACGGCGAAACGCAGCCGGGCGTTGCGCCGCCCGAGGGGGAGAGCGCGGAGTTCGACCCGCGCGGCAATCGCCGCCATCGCATCGCCGAACTTCAGGCTAGCACGCATGCGCATTTCGTTGGCCGCACATGGGAGCTGGCGGCGCTGGAGCGGGAGTTTTTCGGTATCGACCCGCAGGCCAAAACCAAACCCGTCGCCTCGATCGTTGGCATTGGCGGCATGGGCAAGACGGCGCTCGCCGCCGAGGCGGCCGACCTCTGGGGGCGCCCGTTCAAACATGTGCTGCTCTATCAGGCGAAGCCTAATGAATTGCGCATCGAGGATTGGCTGCGCGACATTGACTTGAAATTGCGCGAGGAACAGGGCCGGTATTTCCGCCATGTGCAGCGGCATGCCGGCGACGCTGTGTTCCTGCCGCCGCGCGACGATTTCAAGGGCGAGCACCGCTATGAGCGGCTCGTGCGCAATCTCGTGCAGGCGCTCAAGGACGAAGCCATCCTGATCCTGCTCGACAATTTCGAGACGAATCTGAAGGAGCATCCGCAGCCCGGCGGCGGCGAGCCCGCCTACGCGTGCAAGGACAAGGCCTGGGACGATTGTCTCGCACGGCTCGCGGAAGAGCTCGACGGAACTCCGTCGCGCGTGCTGATCACCTGCCGGCGGCCGCTCGCGGCGCTCGCCGGCGCGGCGCATGTTGCGCGTCTCGGGCCGCTGCCGGCGGGCGAAGCGGCGCTGTTCCTCGCCGACCACACGGAGTTGCGCCGGCTCGTATCGGGTGCGGAAAAGGAGCGCAAGCTCGCGCAGCGCATCGTCAATGCGAGCCGCTTTCATCCGCTGTTGATGGACCGTCTTGCCCGCCTCGCCGCGCCGGAATTTGCCGCGCAGCTCGAACAGGCTTTGGCGACGCTCGAAAACCGCGAGGACTTTTCCAAACTGCCGGCGCTCTTTGCGACGAAGTCCGGGGACGCCAAGGAGATCGCCTATCTCGAAGATGCGCTTGCGACTTCGCTGGACCGGCTGATCGCGGACGTGAGCGCGGACGCCCGCCGCCTCCTATGGATGATCGCCACAGCGAACGAGCCGGTTGGGTATGGCCTGCTGGCGGGGGCGTGGAGCGGCGAGAGCGTGGAGAATGAGCAGCTGCGGCAAATGAAAACGCTACTGGACAACATTTCGATGTTGCCGCCGCAGATGCAGGAAAGGTTGCCGCCGCAGATACAGGAAATATTGCAGCAAATATCGCCGGAGCTGCGCGCCGAGATCGAAGCCTTGCCGCCCGCACCGCAGCGTGCCGATCCCAGGTTGCTCTTGCGGCAATTGACGGCGCTTGGCCTGGTCGATGAGTGGAGGGTCGGGTCGGAGGACGAGAACGCCGAATTTTCCTGCCATGAGCTGGCGCGCGAGCGTATCCGCCGCTGGATGGCGGAGCATCAGCATGACCAGGGCGGCTGGAGCGAAAACACCATCCGTCTCGCCTATGGCGAACGGCTCTCGTACGCCAGCGATGAGCTGCTGCATGAAAATATGTCCGCCGCCCTTGAGGCCGGCGCCCGCGCCATCGTCTATTTCGTGCAAGCCGATGCTTATGAACGGCTGGTCGGGTTAGCCAGCCGGGTCGTGACAGCCGCGAACGACCCAAAGTTTCTGGAGCGCCTGCTGCCGCATTTGGAGGCCGCCGCCTGTGCTGCGCCGGAGGGTACAGCGCGCTGGACATGCCTTTCCAATCTCGCCGAGGCGCTAAATAGGGTCAACCGGCTAGACCAGAGCCTCGAATACTACCAACAGGCTGCCGATTTGGTGCGAATATCTGCCGAGGCTGGCGGCGACGCCGCTCGCGAGGCTTGGTCGGACCTAACCTGGATCTTGGAAAATTGGTCATCTGCGCTGCTGGCCACGGGCAACCTTTCCGGCGCACGACAAAAGCGAGCGGAGGCCTCTGAAGCGGATCGGCATGTGGGCCGTCCCTTAGTGCATGCGATCGGCAATGAATTGGAGGCGTTGCGCATCGACGTCATGCAAGGCCAAGCCGACGCTGCGCTGCCGCAGATCGAGGAACGCTTAAGCAAAATCGAACGCTGGTGGACCGCGAGCTGCGCTGGATTGCCGACACCCGATGCGCCCGATCGCGAATTTCTCGCACGGGCCATGATCAGCGCACTCGACATTGCTGTGGGCGAGCATTACGCCCTACGGCAATGGGAGGCGGCGCTCAAACGCATCGATGCCTCCATCGAGGTTAAGCAAGAATTAAAGCGCTCGCCGGAAGATATTGCCCGAGATCGCGCGAACCGCGCCGACGTGCTGTGTCAATTGAAGCGCCACGGCGAGGCAAAACTGGAATTCGAAGCCTGTCTCGATATTTTCGAGAATGATCCCTTCGCCAGAGCCAAGGTGCTCAGTTCGCTTGCCAGTCTTTATAACGGCATTGGCGATCTTGCTCAAGCTATCACACAAGAAGGCCGCGCTCTGGCGCTTCACAACATCTTGCCTAAACCGGATGCACGCGCCATTTCACATGGAAATCTTGCAACTCATCTTGATCATGCTGGCGGAGGACAAAATCTTACCGAGAGCACCCGCCATCGACTCGCGGCCTTCGTCTATTTCCTCGTCTCCGGATCGACGCGGCACCTCAAAACCATTTTCGACAATTTTGTCATCAACTTCCGCATCGCTGCGTCGGCCGGGATCGAGCTAAACATTCCCCGCCTCGCCGAACTTCTCAACGATCCATCCTTCGCCGCTTTGAATGAATGGCTCGCCCAACGCCAAGTCGAGCTCGACGATCTCCAGGCCGGCATCGATGAATTCCTCGACCAAGCCCGCCAAACCGCCAGAGAATCGCCGGCACAGTAGCCGCCTCGCCATGACCGACGAAGCCGCGCTCGAAATCCTGTTCGTCGAACTCGAAGCCGCGTTGCGCGACAAGAACCGCGACCGCGTCCTTGCGCTTCAACGCGCCATATCGCAACGCCTCGCCGCAAATGCTGCCGCGGGTGCCGCTATGGAACGCCGCTTGCGCGCGCTGATGGCGCGGTTCGACGCGCGCACGGACACGGCGCAAATTGCCATCGAATTGGAAGACGTCGAGCGGCCAGAAATCGTTCTACGCCACTTCGATCCTTTCGATCTCGAACGCGGCGCCGCGCCGGAGGAAGAAAAAGGCGTCGATTATCCCGTCTGGTTCGCCACCAACCGCAAGCCAACAGCAAACAGCGGCTTTGGCGGCGAGCGGGGCAACTCCGTCACGCGCGGCCGCGCCATGGTGCATGTGCCGAAGGCGCATCGCTTTGGCGAAACCGGCTCAGGATTCTTCAAGCGCCTTATCCGCGGTGACGACCGGCTGCGCGTCAAAGACATCGTGGCCCAAGCGATGGATGTCTTTTACGACGACGTGCGCAAGGAGATTGAGGCGGCACGAAAGGCCGGCGAGGAGGCGCAGGCGCTGGTGTTTCTGCACGGCTACAATGTCAGCTTCGAGGACGCGGCGATCCGCGCGGCGCAGATCGGCTACGACCTCAAGGTCCCTGGGCCGGTCGCCTTCTTCAGCTGGCCCTCACGCGGCAACCTTGCCGCTTATCCGGCGGATGAGGCGAGCATTGAGGCGAGCGAGCAGCCGATTGCGGATTTTCTCGTCGAGTTCGCGCAAAATTGTAAAGCGCGCGGCCACACCACGCCGAAACTCCATCTCATCGCCCACAGCATGGGCAATCGCGGATTTTTGCGCGCCCTGCAGCGCATCGCCGCCAGCGCCGAGCTGCGCGGCAAGGTGCATTTCAACCAGATCATTCTTGCCGCGCCGGACGTCGACCGCGATCTCTTTCTCAGTCTCGCCGCGCTTTATCGCGCGCACGCCGATGGCGTCACGCTCTATGCCTCTCGCCGAGATTTAGCGGTGCATTTGTCGGCGAAACTGCACGACGCGCCGCGCGCAGGCTATTTCGTGCCTTACACGGTGACGCCGGGCGTCGACACCATCGCGGTGCCGGATTTCGACGTCGACCTTCTCGGTCACTCCTATTTCGCGCAAGCCGAGGCGCTGCTGCACGATATTTTCGACCTCTTGCGCCACAGCGAGCCGCCGGCAAAACGCCAGCGCATCGAGGCGGCGAAAGACGGCGACGCGGTCTTCTGGCGGCTGAAACGATAGAGGCGCAAGACGTCACAGATGCCAGAACCATGGGCCTCATCCTGAGAGCCTGACCGAAAATGAAAACGAGTCTTTTCAAGGGCTTGAATCGCAAGGCCCCCGCGAGGCGCCCGGCGGTCGAAGCTTGCGAAGACTCGATCAATCGCGGGCTTTGCGCGGGCTGGAATCCCTTA
>WNFO01006478.1_pt1 | contig 10340 bp, 9 predicted proteins | sample 5400251 | NCBI WGS metagenome assembly WNFO01 (sample SAMN13153354, study PRJNA577476) | soil metagenome | isolation source: 100 cm saprolite under Madrone tree | place: USA:California | collected 2016-06-14
AACCCGTGACTCAGGTGACCTGGGATGACGCCGTGGAGTTCTGCAACTGGCTCTCGGAGCGTGACGGGCTGCCACCTGCGTACGAGAAGCACGACAAGGCATACGCGCTGCGCAAGCCGGTCACGACGGGCTACCGTCTGGCGAGCGAAGCCGAATGGGAGTACGCCGCGCGCTATGCGGGTCCCGGTCAGATGCGCCGTTTCGCGTGGGGTGATTCGCTTCCAGTGCAGGCGCAAGTCGGCAACATCGCCGGCGCGGAGGCCGGCAGCTCACTGCCGGCGACACTGCCGGGGTATCGCGACGACTATCCGGTCGTGGCCCCGGTCGGCAAGTTCAACCCGACGCCGCTCGGCCTGCATGACATGTCGGGCAACGTCTCAGAATGGATAAACGACTACTACAGCTCTTTTGTGGACCCCGCTCCGGTGACGGATCCCCTCGGTCCGGATGAGGGCATCCAGCATGTCGTGCGCGGGGCGAACTGGAAGTCAGCGACCGCGACGGAGCTGCGCCTCGCGTGGCGTGACGCAGCGGACAGCATCAGTCCTACACTGGGGTTTCGCATCGCGCGCTACGCCGAGTGACGAAGTGAGGCATCTATGACCAGGCAACGGCGATCGATCTGGCTCCTGACATCGGTTTTACTGGCGTGCATGGGCGCGGCGCTCGTGACGCTGACGGCGGCGGAGCAGAAGTCGAGTGCGACTGCGCCACTGGCGACCGCTGCGGCGGGGCCGCCTGCGACCGGCGCGCAACCTGCGACCGGCGCCAAGCCGCAGGCCGCCGACCCCGGCGCGCAGTCTGCGGCTGCCGGTGCGCAACAAACCCCCGGTCCCGGTACGCATCCGCCGACCGCGGCGCCGTCGACTCCGCCGCCGTCCCCCGACAGCGACGACGATTCGACCGTGCCGCCCGATTCGAAGGAATCCGCCGACAACAATGTCAGCTTCCCGGTGGATATCTGAAGATCTGCCGATGAACCCATTCGCCATCGAGCTCGATGATCGCGCCGTCTGCCTGGCAAGAGCGGGCCGCATTCTGTCGAGTGCTCCGAGCGCCGTGTTTGACGGCAGCGCCGGCGAGCCAGCCGGGGCGAATGCCTGGCACGCTCTGCGGCGTCATCCGACTGCAACGTCCACGCGGCATCTGGGCTCGCTGTTGAGCGAGGCAGTTTCATCCGAACGCGCACTGGGGCTCGTTGCGGCGGAGCTGGCGAAGCGTCTGGCGGAGCACTCTCCCGCGGCCGGCGAACGCGTCTGGATCGCGGCACCTGCCCGGGCGCAGGCGCGCGGGCTGGGCACGCTGCTCGGAGTCGCTCAGAGTCTGCCGCTGCCGGTGGACGGGTTCGTGGATTCGGCGGCGGTTTCAGTCGCTGCTCTCGGGCTGGAGCGCGACGCGATCGTCCTCGAGCTTGGCATGCACCACGCGGCCGCCACCTCCGTGTCCCACGACGGCGCTCAGGCGCGTCGCCGGCGCACGGCTTTGACTGAGCGCGGCGGACTGATAGAGCTGTATCAGGCGTGGCTGGAATTCGTGAGCACGGCAATGGTCAGGCGAACGCGGTTCGATCCACTGCACGATGCGGCTACGGAGCAGCAGCTCTTTGACTCGCTCGAGACTTTGACACGCGGCGCCGCCGTCACGGGCTCGGCGAACGCATCCCTCGCGAAGGGCGGCGAGCGGTTCGAGGTGGAGTTGACGCGTGATCAATTCACGCAGGCGGCGCAGCCGTTTCTTCGCGAGATCATAAACCTGCTACACGAGTTGCGTCCCGCGGGGACATCCGTGGCGCTGGTAGTTCCGCGCGCAGTCGCTCAACTGCCGGGGCTGAGGGACGAGCTGGAGCAATTCGTGGGCTGCGAGCTGATCAGCGTTCCCGACGGCTTCGCTGCGGCCGCCACCTCGCTGCTCGATCTGCCCGAGCGTGCGGGCGACCAGCCGGTACGCCTGTTGCGCCGGGTGCCGTCGAGCGAGCAGACGACGCTGACACAAGCAGTTACCCGTGACCTGTTGGGAACGCGCCGCGGCAGCGCCCCCCCACCGTCACATCTGCTGCTGGACGGGCGGGCCTATGCGTTAACGGACGCTGCGCTGGTTGTTGGGCGTGCGCCCGGCGGCGCGCACGCGCTCACCCTGTCTGCGGGTCTTGCCGGAGTGTCGCGACGTCATTGCACGTTCATCCGCGATGGCGATGAGCTCATCCTGCTCGATCACAGCGGCTTCGGCACGTTCGTCAACGGGGAGCGGGTAGCAGAGCGCGCTCGCGTATACGCCGGGGATCGCGTGCGCGTGGGCGAGCCGGGCGTAGAGCTCGCGTTGATCGCTGTGGGCGAAGCTCCCGCCCGCTCATAGGGGTCGAACATGGCAAGGCGGCGCCGCGTGTTCGAGGTGTTCACCCTCTCGTTCCTGGACTGCATCTGCTGCGGATTCGGGGCCGTCATCCTGTTCTATACGATCGTGAGCGCGCAGGCCGGCGTCGTGCACATCAAGAACGTGGACCAACTGACGGCCGAGGTCAATCGCCTGAAGGACGAAGTGCTCACCGGCACGCGCGGCCTCGCACCATTACGCGACACGCTGGAGAAGACCAGGGACGAGGCAGCCCGCGCGTCCGCGCAAACCAACCTCATCGTAGCGGAGCTTGCGCGCCGGCAGGAGGAGGTGTCGGTTTATGACGCGACGAGCCTCGCACGCCGGGAGCACATCGAGAAGCTCAAGGCGGATATCCGCTCGCTGGAAGCGGGCAACAAGCGCCTGAAGGCCGGGAGCGACGAGCGCGCCCCGCCCGGTCAGGAGGTGAGCAGCTTCCGCAAGATCGGCGGCGAGCGCCGCTATATCACCGGGCTGAGAATGCGCGGCAAGCGCATCCTCATCCTGCTCGACGTTTCCGCCAGCATGCTGCACGAGGATCTCGTCGAGATCCTGCGGCTGCGCAACACTGATGACGCACACAAGCGCGCCGCGGCCAAGTGGCGGCGCGCTGTCGAGACCGTGAACTGGCTGCTGACCCAGGTGCCGGCGGGAAGTGAGTACCAGGTCTACACGTTCAACACGAAGGCGCAGCCGCTGCTGCCCGGCAAGAAATGGATCTCACGCGGCGACGCCTCGCAGCTCGAGCGCGCCATGCAGGCCTTGCAGATGATCGTGCCCGCCGGCGGCACCAGTCTCTACAACGCTTTCACGGAGGCGAAGACCCTGTTTCCGCGTCCCGATCAGCTCGTTCTGATCACCGACGGGCTGCCGACTCAGGGTAAGACGCTGGGCTTGCGCAAGTACGTCAATTCCGCCGTGCGCGAGCGCCTGTTCGATCAGGCGATCGAGGAGATTCCGCATGACGTGCCGATCGATTGCGTGCTGCTGCCCATGAAGGGCGACCTGGAGGCCGCGCACCGTTTCTGGCATCTGGCGCGCATGACCGACGGCACGCTGATCATGCCCGCGAAGGACTGGCCATGAGGCGCCGGCGTGAGGTGGAGGTCTTCAGCCTGTCGTTTCTCGACTGCATCTGCTGCGGTTTCGGGGCCATCATCCTGATGCTCGTGCTGACCGAGATCGCACAGCCGCTGGAGCTGGAGAAGAGCCGCAAGAACCTCGACGGCCAGGTGCGCGACCTCGAGGAGCAGCTGCGCATCATTCGTGGCGAGACCGACGAGCTCAACCGCGAGCTCAAAGGCAGCACGCAGACGCTCGAGCGCGAGCGGCTGAAGCTCGCGCGCCTGTCGGGGGATCTCACCAACATCCGCGGCCAGTACGCCACCAGCCGTCAGGACGCCTCGGTCACGAACATCGTCGAAGCGGAGCTGGTCTCGGCTTACCAGTCACTCAGCGACGACCTGCAGCGTCTGCTCAAGGAGCGGGCGCGGCGGCCGCCCACCGAGGCGATCGCCGGCATTCCGATCGACAGCGAATACATCATTTTCGTCGTCGACACGTCCTCCAGCATGACCAGCAACCACTGGGACGTGAATCTCGCGATCATGGACGAGATTCTGAGTCTCTACCCCCAGGTGAAGGGACTGCAGGTGATCAATGATCAGGGGACCTACATGTTCGAAGGAACGCAGGGCACCTGGCTCGCCGACTCCAAGGAGCGGCGCGATCAGATCCGCAAGCGGGCCAGGCAGTGGCACGCGTTCAGCCAATCCAATCCCGTGCCGGGAATGGAGGAGGCCGTGCGCAGATACTGGGCGCCGGACAGGCGCATCAGCGTGTTCGTCCTGGGCGACGAGTTCACCGGGGACTCCATCCAGGCTGCGCTCGATTCGATCCGCGAGCTCAACAGGCCGGCCCCGAACGGCCGCCGCCCGGTGCGCATCCACGCCATCGGCTTTCCGGAGGGCCCGGACATGACTCCGTTTACAAACATCCGCTTTTCAGCCTTAATGCGCCTGATATGCGCACAGAACAACGGAACGTTCGTCGGCATGAAGAAGTAGGCTCATGAGCGTCACACGCGCGATAGTTGGGACGGATTCTGGCGGGGCCCTGGGCTGGCGCGCGGGGCGACTGTTCCCGATGCTCGCAGTGCTCGCGGCGGTCGCTGCATGCGGCGGCGTTTCCATCCGGCCGGAGCCGCTTATCCCGAAGGCGCTGGTGCAGCCGATCCCCGCCGACGTCGGCCTCATCATTCCCGCTGACATGCGCCACTACACCCACAAGGAGACGCGCTGGGGTGTCGACTGGGAAGTCGCTCTTGGCCCCGGGCACACCCGGATCATGCAGGACGTCTTCAAGGACTGCTTCCGCCACGTGCAGGAGTTCAACGACATCGAGTCGGCTCGGGCGGCGAAGGATCTCAAAGTCTTGTTCGAGCCGCGCATCGATCAGTATTCGTTCGTCACCGCGCGCGAGACCCAGGGGCGCTACTACGCCGTCACCATCCGCTACCGGATCGACCTGTATACCCCGCAGGGAGACAAGGCCGACACGCTCACGCTGACCGGCTATGGCACCGCCCTCGCCACGGGGATGTCGAGCAGCGCACCGCTGGCGCGGGCGAGTGCGGCAGCCATGCGGGGTGCGGCAGCGAAATTCCTGGTGCAGTTCCCGGACCTGCCGGTAGGCCAACAACTCGCGCGCAACGAGGCTGTCACCGTGGAGAAGGCCGCGGCCACGGCCGAGAACACTCAGATCGAAGCGGTCCCGATCGAGGACCCGGTGCCCGATGCGGCCGCCAACCCGGCGGTGCAGACACCGGCGGCGCCGCCCACTACCGCGGCTCCAGAGCCGAGCTCCTCGGGGGCGACACCTGATACGACGCCCGAGAAGTCGCCGCAGTCGAGATAGGTCCTCGCGCGGCGTAGCCCAAGCCGCAGGCTAGCGCGGCTTCTTGGTGAGCAGCCGCTCGCGCAGTTTCACGTCCGGGGTATCCACTGGCTCGCCGCTCTCGAAGCGCGGCGCGTAACGCGCTCTCTTCACAGCGGAGAGCACCAGCCTCTGCTGCGATTCCGTGGCGTCGGTCGCGGTCGTGGACGGCTCGGCCGTGTGCCCGTCGCGCGTCACCGTGAAACTCACCTCGACGAAATGCTCCTCGATGTTGTCACGTTCGCTCAAGCGGGAGCGGGTGATCGAGGTGGACGGCGCCCTGTAGGCCAGCTGACGCGGCGCGGCGAGTGCCGCCGTCGAGCCCCCGAGTGTCAGCTCCTTCCAGGCGTCGCGATATGACTGCAACCCCTTGTTGACGAGCGCGCTGGACATGTACCAGTCGCCCAGCTCGATGAGTGTTGCGCCGCGGCGTAGGTGATCGACCGGCTGCATCTTGTCGATTGCCTGCAGCGCCAGCTGCAGAGCGCGTTCGCCATCGGGGTTGAGGCGCTGCGAATTCATCCCGTTCGGGGCGAAGTCGCTGCCCACTGCGAACGGGTCGCCGGGGGAGGCCGCCTCCTCTTCCCCGCCGTTGACGAACTCGAGCCTGTACGTGCGGGCGATGCCCTGCAGGGGGTTTATGACGAGCAATGTTCCGCGGCCAGCTTGCTCAGCTATGGCTAGCGCCCGGGCCCAAAGAGCCCGGGCCGTGGTGTAGCGCCCCATGTGTTCCAGCCAGTGCGCGTAACGGTCCAAGGGGCGCAGGACGTGTGCGTCGCCCGTGCCGTAAGCGTTCTCCGCGATCCGTACCGCGTACTGGTATTCCCGCTCGGCCTCATCGTGCCGCTCGAGGGTCACGAGACTCGCGATCAGCGGGTCGAGAATGGCGACCTGGCCGGCGTTGAACAGGCCGTCGAGATTGCGGCTCAAGTCGAGCGCGCGCTTCAGAGCGATGCTCGCATCCTCGTATTGCCCGCTCGCGTAATATGTCACGCCGAGCCCGTGGAGCGGCTTCAACAGCAGGCGATCCGCATTACCGTTGCCACCCGAGTCTTCGACGATCTTCACGCCGCGCAGATAAGTGGCTTCGGCGTCCTTGTAGTCGCCCAGCCGGTATTGAGTCGTGCCGAGATTCGAGAGCGGATTGACCAGGGCGCGATCGCTCGCGCCGTACTGCTCTTCGGTGAGAGTGACGAGCTGCTGCGCGAGCGGCAGCGCTTCCTGATAGTGATGCGCGTCGAAGGCCGCCCGGAACTGGTGATAGACGTCCAGACGCTCTGCGTCCGTGCTGGCCGCCGCCGGCACCGAGACCACGACGGCCGCGGTGAAAATGAGCCATGAACCTCGAATTCTCATCGGCTGCGCCAAAAAACGGGAAATCAATCCTAACGCTTCCCGCACGGACAAGGGAGGCCCTGCCGGCTGCCGCACTGTTCCCCCGCGCGTGCGCAAATGCAGGAAATTCACGGCGCTGCTCGCTCGCAACACGCGTTACAGCTTGCGGCAGGCCGCGCGCACTCCTAAGCTGTCGGAAAACAACATTGTGGAATGTTCGGGGATAGCTCCAGCATGGCAGACACCGAACTGAAAGTCGCGCTGCTCGCGGGCGCGAGCGGCCTGGTAGGAACCTGCGCGCTCGATGCGCTCCTCGGCGCGCCGGACTTCGGCCGCGTTTTCGCGGTCACGCGCCGGCCGCTCGGGCGCGAGCATCCGCGGCTCGCGAACCGCATCGTGCAGTTTGACCGCCTCGAGGCGCAGCTCAAGGGAATCACCTGCCACGTGGCGTTGTGCGCCCTGGGCACGACGATCCGGCAGGCGGGCTCGCAGGCGGATTTTCGCCAGGTCGACATGGATTACGTGCTGGCATTTGCGCGCGCGGCCAAGGCGGCGCAGGCGCAGCGTCTCGTCGTGATCTCCTCCGTCGGCGCAGACGCCGACTCCAAGACCTTCTATCTGCGGACCAAAGGAGAAATGGAGGAAGCGCTCGCGGCCTTGGGCTTTGCGTCGCTCGATATACTCCAGCCATCGCTGCTGCTCGGCTGGCGCAACCAGATGCGTCCGCTGGAGCTCCTGCTGCGGGTCATCATGCCGCTCGTGAATCCGTTCCTGGTCGGCACGCGCGAAATTTACCGCGCAGTCGCCGCGCAGACGGTGGGCGCCGCGATGGTCGGCGCTACCCGCTCAGGCCGCCGCGGGGTGCAGCGGTACACGTACTCCGGCATAGAGGCACTGTCGCGGCTCAAGCCTGTACGCACTGTCGGGGTCGCGGAGTCCAAGGCGTCAGCCGGCGCCAAGTAACAGGCGCAAAGCGCTCTGGATCGCGCAAAACGAGTCACCGACGCGGACCAGGATGCGCACAGCGCTCACCCTCGCTGCGATGTTGCTCCTGTCGGCGTGCGGCAGCACCCCGCGCGCGCCTGAGCCACAGGAGGAAGCCGGCGCGGCCATCGCGCGTGTCGCCGCTCAGCTCGTCGGCACCCCGTATCACTTCGGAGGCGCGGACCTGCAGGGCTTCGATTGCAGCGGGCTGGCGTTCTACGCGCACGAACGCGTCGGTCTGGAAATTCCGCGCACGGCGGAGGAGCAGCGGCACGCCTCTCGCCCGGTTCCCTTGGCTGGACTGTCGCCTGGTGATCTCGTCTTTTTCCGCATCGGCACGCGCCGTATCAACCACGTCGGCATCTACGCCGGCTCGGGCCGTTTCATCCATGCGCCGCGCTCGGGGGAGGTCGTCACCTACGGAAGTCTCAGCGAGGGCTATTACCGCAAGCACCTCGTGAGCGCGGGGCGCTTCTGGGGTGAGAGTGAGCAGACCACTCCGCAGTCGCCGCATTGAGGCATAACCCGGTCATCGAGCCGTGCCGAGATATGTGCAATTGCGGGTTGAGATGCGAGACACATTTGTGGGGCTTGACTCTTATCCGCGACGCTTTGACACTTACGCACTGTAGTGACAAGGGCAAACCCGTCGAAAGGCGGGGACGCAAAGCCACCGGTCTAAAGGAAGGGATCCTATGACGGCGGGGCTGCCACGATCGCGCGAAAGCCGCGAACGCTCGCATTCCTTCCCCGTCGTAGCTTCTTCCTGCCGCTCGTGGCGCAACAACGGGTCCGGGGAAGCTATGACATCACCAACGCCACAGCGGGCATCCGGCGCCATTGCGCGCCCCGAAGCCGGGGAGCGAACGGCGCCTGCCGCAACCACGGGCCCGTTCGTCCTCAATTTGTGCTCATCGACGACGCCGATGGCGCTCGCGCAAGCCGATTTGCCGGAGCTCAAGCGCTTTACCTTCTTCGTGAGCCGCCGCTTCGAGGAGGGTCGGGAGCGCTTCCGCCTCCACATGGGCTATTTCGCGACGCTCGCCGAGGCAGTGGAATGGCTCAGCGTCGTGCGCGAGATCTACCCGGGCGCATGGGCCGGCGAGGCGCCCGGCAAGAAGCTGCGCGCACGCGCGGCCGCGGCGGCGGCGGCGCAAGCCCAACACGCTGTCGGCCCCCGACCGCCCGCACCTCCGGCGCCGGTCCGTACCGCTGCAGCGGCGGCGCCGCCTGCCGCCCCGAGAGCTGCGAAGCCAACAATGACCCGCGGCTCGGCCGCGACGCCTGTGGCTTCTGATCACCCGCCGGGCCTCGTAGTGCCGACGCTGCACGCCGCGACACCTGCGACAAACTCTCGCGGACCCGTGTCTGCCCGGGTCGCGGCGCCTCCTGTGGCAAGGCCTGCACCTGCTCAGGCGGCTGCGCCTGCTGCACGGGCGCCTGCCCCTTCAGCGGGCCCAGCTCGCGCAGCAGTGCCGAACGCTGCAGGCAGGGGCGCTCCGACCGCAGCCAGGGTGGCTCCGACTGCAACCAAGATCGCGCCAAGTGCCGCCAAGTCACCGTCGCAGCCTGCCTCCACCCGTGCGCACGCGACCTCGCAGCCGGCGCGTGCACCCGGATCGGGTGCTGCAAAGGCCACTTCGCAGCCCATATTCGCCGGCTCGAACGTGCGTGAAGTGCTGGCGTCACTCGACGATTCGGGCGAAACGGGCGCGACACGCATGATGCCCGCGCCGGCAATACCGCGCGCCAAAGTCCCGGACGAGAGCGGTCTCACGGATACGCAGGTGCTGCGTTTCCTCGAGCAACGGCGTACCGAGGGCCGCGAGCACTCGAACGATGTCCCCGACACCGGCATCTCGTTGCTCAAGCCGGATGACACGGGTACGCGCCGCGCGCTCAAGGAGGCCGTCGTACAGAATGCGCCCGTGGCGTTTGCCGTGCAGCTGCAATGGTCGGTGCAGCCGGTGGAGCTCGGCAATGTGCCGCCGCTCGCGATTTTCAGCGCCTATACGCTGTATACGGTTGAAGGCAGTCGCGACGGTCGCAAGTGGTACGGCCTGCGCCTCGGCTTCTTCAGCGATGCGATCTCCGCGAAGCAGGTCGCTTACTACGTGCGCTCAGAGTTCGCGTCCGTCGCGGTGGTCCCGGTCAGTCCGCAGGAGCGCACCCGCGCCACCGACGGCGACAAGAAGGCAGCGCTGGTCTCGATTCCCAGGAAGGTGCGTCAGGAGCCCGTGGAAGAGTTCAAGCTCCTGGACATCGACGAGGGCAGCAAGGACAACGAGAGATCGGCGCGAAAGCCGGCCCAGCCGGCGAGCCACGCTGCGTCCCGACCGACACCATCGGGGAGACGCAATGCGAGGAGCGGCGGGAAGGTAGGCGCGCGTGAGAGGCGCGCTCCGCAGACGCTCGAGGAGACACTCGAGATTCTCGGCGCGAGCCAGCTCGAGATCGACAACGGAAGCGGCGAGACGCTCAACGACACGGGCGTGCGGCATCTGCGCGTACAGGTGCAGAAGAACACCCCGTTTACGCGACTGCTCGAGCGGCTGAGCGAGCGGATCAGAAAACCCTAGGCTGTCAGCGCTTGCCGAAGAGCTTCTCGAGCTCGGCGCGCACCTTGTCCACCTCCGCCGTGTTGGGTGGCGTGTAGGCCGCGGCGCGCGGCTTGAAGTGGTCGCAGAAGTTCGCGTGCGTCTTGTCACTCACCTCTT
>WNFO01006479.1_pt1 | contig 10340 bp, 10 predicted proteins | sample 5400251 | NCBI WGS metagenome assembly WNFO01 (sample SAMN13153354, study PRJNA577476) | soil metagenome | isolation source: 100 cm saprolite under Madrone tree | place: USA:California | collected 2016-06-14
TCCCATCACTTCCACTCGCCTCAGCTCTCTCCGGCTCAATCCTGTTCTCCCCAATCTTGTTCCTCCTCGCCGAAGGAACTCTAAAAGGGGACACTTCTAATGTGGTCTCATGGGGACACTTTTAATGTGGTTCAACATAGCAACACGCAAAGGTCCCGCTCGCGTTCGCCGCTGCATCACCGCCACCGTGCATAACAAAATGCGTCTGAGGTCCCCCGATCAGGCATCAGACGTTGAATCCGAGCAAACCAGAAGCCGGTGTTGATGCTCCCCGCTTGAACGTCGGGCATAACATTTGTGTACTAACGCTGTAACCACCACCACCGGGCTATTCACCCGGGGTGACGCTCGAGTCTTAAATTCTGACTGAGAAACAATCGCGTGGCAGGCAATTTCCTTGAGCGTCGGCGCAGTGAGCGGTTTCCGATTCATCAATATTTGTTGATCAACTTGGGGAACGGCGGCCAGGAAGTCGCCGCGTGTTCGGAGAACATTTCTTCAGGAGGAGCATTCGTCTACTGTGAGCGCTTCATTGCAGCGCACACTCAAGTCTCGTTAATCGTTACGCTGCCAACAGAAACGACTCACAGCGAGAGTGTTCGAGTGTGGTGCGGCAGCCAGGTCGTGCGTGTCGAACCCCAGCTGAAGGAGGGGAAGTTTGGTATTGCTCTGGAATTTCTAAATTTGCATGTACTACGGGAGGCCTAGAGCCCTGGACTTTGGCCTGCCATGGGTTGCCCCTAGTGAGGCACGTAAACCCTCGCCCCTTCGAAAACCAGTGAGTGTGGTGATTCCGACAGTTGGGCGGAGCAGCGAATGCGGGTCAGCGTTCCGATTCGGAAAACCAGACTCCTACGCAGTCATCGTCCAGATCAATGCCCCAGAAACGAGAGTCTCCGTCTAGTAACTTAACACCGATCTGAATTTCTCCTGGCGCGACTTTGCACGCCCACATAACTAGGCATCGAGCGCGAGTTTGCCTGCGTTGGACAATGAGCGTACTGCCAGGCTGCATCAACTCACGCAACGCGCCGATCTTGGCCCCGGAAGAGCTGATATCCAGAGTGTGTACGAGGAGGTCCGCATCGTGCGATCGTTGCTGGGAAACCCTGAGTCCAACGACCATCTTCGTCCTCTTAACGTTGCGTTTATCCAACGCTCTCGCATCCGTTTTGTTTGGCATTCCCGTGGCCGCCGTCCCGGCTCGACTTGCTTGCAGACTAGCAGCTAAGAATGGCGGCCGGAATAGCACCGGGGTCTGATTACTCACAGTTACGAAAGTGGAGGGCGAGGCAATGGCAGGCCGAAGCAGGCCTGCAAAAACGGCTTTCTTTGCACAACCACGATCATGATTACTACTTCGAACTCCGCTGCGAAGGGAGCGGGCGTTACGCCTGCGATCTACTGCGCGACCCTGGCGATTTCCGGGCTCTCCCGCTCTGCCACGTCGAGGATTTTATTCGCAGCCCCGCTCCTCGTTTGGGAGTAACCTTCTAGCTGTCTTTTTCAAGAGAAGCAGGTCGGTCGCGGACTGAGGGGCACGATGCTGACGATGCAGCGTTTCCTCAGAGCCGAGTGCCTCGTGAATTCCGAAGAAGCACTCGTGTTGCTCTAAAAATCGTGATCGAGGCTCAGCGTGTTGGGGAGCATCTGACTTGCGACGGCGAGACAATCATCGTCAACCTTCATGGAGCATTGATCTCGGCTGCGGTCGCGCTGAGCGTGGGGATGAAGATCGAGATTCATGTCTACCTGACAGGTAAACGTGCTAACGCCGAGGTTGTGTACGTCGATCCTGAGAAGCCGCTGCGCTGCGGAATCGCGCTAGCGATACCAGCGAACATTTGGGGAATATCTTTGCCCCCAAAAGACTGGCATGAAGGCGACTTGGCCTGATACGCCATCCAGGCCGTTCAATCCAGCGAGGCTTTACTCCCTAGGAGAGGCTTCTCCGATTTGAGGAGCCGCACCTGTTGATCGCAACCTCCCGCTTGAGGCGCAGCAATGCAGCAGAACGAACTCTTGGCGGCGAGCGTTCGAGCGTCTTCAGTAGTCGGTCGCCGGCACCAATCGTGCTCAAAGACTTTGTCGCCTCTAGTTTCACGGATTGCCGAACCACTCCGTTGTGCACCGCCAAGTTCGATCACCCTTAACTAGAACTCGCAGTGACGGCGGTGACCTGCTCCTGTCTTGTCGGCATTTGCGGCTCCGCAATCTTCTTGGCTTCGTAGCGGTCGACCATCAGTTGGTCGCCGACTTCGGTCCGGCTCCTGAAAATAGTGTGGGCGGGTAGTTCAATCACGCTTTCCGCGCGCAGCTTGGGTAGAATGACACGAAATGGCTTCACCATCTCGGTCACGCTCACAACGCGGAAGTCTTTGTCGATCATGACCACATCGAACGAGAACAGCATGCCGATGGTGTGGATCGCGTTGGCAGGCACGATCCACACCCCTCCATCCGGATTGAGAGATCTCCTTCCCAATAACCCGATAAGACGGCCCAAAACCGAATCGGCGACACTGACCCGAAAAGCGAGGAAGGTCCCCTTCGTCTGGTTGTAGACAAAGACTTCGCGTGATTTTCCAAACATGTTCGTTCCTTGCGTCTTTCTTCGTGATTTAGCGAGGGGCTTTTTTCTTCATCCTGTAAACCAGTAGGAGGAGAGTGCACACCGCCAGAATCCCCGAAACTAATCTGATCAACATTACGCTATCCATAGTTCACCTCATTTGATTGATTTAACTGCTGAACTCTTTAACGCAAAAAGTGCGCTAGGAAGTCGGCCACCGCGATAACTGCCGGGCCGACCACCACTACCCCCATGCTCGGGAAAATAAAGAACACGAGCGGTGGCACAAGCTTGATCGTTGTCTTGGCGGCCATCTCCTCGGCCTGCTGCCGGCGCTGGGTGCGAAGCGCATCGGAAAATATGCCCAGCGATTTTGCAATCGGCGTTCCGAAGCGGTCGGTCTGGATGAGCATGGCCACGAAAGACCGAGCGCTCTCGAAATTCGCGCGCTGCGCAAACGATTGCCAGGCCGCGTTGCGTTGCATACCCGCCCGCTGTTCGAAGTTGATGAGCAGCAACTCTTCGCTGAGCTCGCGATGGCTGACGCGCAGTTCCTGGCCAACGCGGACAATTCCCTGGTCCAGGCCGAGGCCGGCTTCTAGGCAGATGGATAACAAATCCAGGCCGTCCGGAAGGCTCAGCCGGAGTCTCTCTCTCCTCTTGTTGATGGCGTGTGACAGCCAGAAATCAGGTGCAAAAAAGCCAAGCACGACCGCAAGCAGGAAAAAGATAACCGTGTTCTCGCTGACCAAGAGCGCCACCGCGAGACCGAGAAAGGCAGGCACACCCAGGCGCGAGCCGAGAAAGATATCGGCGTGGTTAGGCTTGCGATAGCCGGCCAGCATGAGGCGGCGAACGATCTCACGGTCCGGTTCGGACGCGAAGAACCGGCGGAAGATGGTAAAGGGCTTCGCCATCCTGTCGGCGCTCACGGCGGACCGCCACGATGCGGGTGCGGGCCCGCCGCCGCGAACCTGGCGCGCGACCTCTTCGAGAAGCGCTCCCTGAGCCGAAGAGCGTGCCATCAGAAGCAGAAGGCCCAGCGCCAGTGCCGTGAACAGGCTCAATCCGAAAATGATCGCGAATGTCATGAGTTAGACCTTCACATCACAAATCTTGCGGATGGCGAGAATGCCGAGGATCATCATCACCAGGCCGCCGTAGATCATCTTGAGTCCGAGCGGATTGCTGAACAGAGTCTTCTCGTAATCATGGTTGACCACGCTGATCAGGGCGAACATCAGGAAGGGAGCGGCACACAGGATCCAGCCTGTAATGCGGCCCTGGGCAGTGTAAATCCTGAGCTGCCCACGCAAGCGGGCACGTTCGCGCACCACCGCCGCGGTTTTGTCCAGAATCTGGGCAAGGTTGCCGCCGGATTCCTTCTGCAGAAGAATTGCAGTGGCCAGAAAGCGCATGTCATCGACAGGCATGCGTTCGACCAAGTTCATCATCGCTTCGCGGATTGGAAGGCCCAGGTTCTGCTCTTTGTGCAGAATACGAAATTCCGTTCCCACCGGGTCGCCAATTTCATTTCCGACCATTTCGAGGACGGCGGCGATGGAGTGCCCCGCCCGCAGGCCTCGCGACATGAGATCGACGGCCTCAGGAAGCAGGTTATCGAAACGCAGGCGCCTGATCTTCCGGAGGATGTAGAGGGCGACATACGGGGACGCACCCACGGCTGCCCCGATCGCCATGCTGATAACGAGGTTCGATGTCATCAACGATACGAGCCAGCCGGATCCTAGTGCCGCAGTGGCCGAGAGAAGGAACACATAACTGGTGCGCCACTCCTTGCCCGCTTGCTTGATCAGCCTGGACAGAGACGGCGACCACGGCATCCGGCCCACGAGTTCATCGGCCAAAGAGTTCGAGCGGATGGCCTCCTCTTTGAGGATGGTTGTGCGCCCCGCGGAGGCATTCGGGCTCTCTTCGATGTCCGCCAATTGCCGGGCAACCGCTTTCTCCATCGCGGTGGGCTTCAGGAAATAGAACAGCACCGCGAACGAGAGGATCAGAAGCAAGGCGAATAAAAGCACCATCGACATATCGTTATCCTCAGTTCCAGCGGTTGACCGACTGCTCGAAGAAGTGTGCCGGCAGCGAAATGCCGGAGGCTGCGAGTTTTTCCGCGAACTTTGGCCGGATGCCGGTGGCGGTGAAAGTCCCCAGCGTGCGGCCTTCGGGCGAAACTCCCTGCTTCTCGAACACGAACACGTCTTGCATGCTTACGACGTCATCTTCCATGCCGGTGATTTCGGTGATGTGCGTCAAGCGCCGGGTGCCATCGCTGAAGCGTGCCACCTGCAGTACCAGCGTGATGGCCGACGCGATCTGTTTGCGGAGAGCTTTTTCAGGCAAGTTCAGATTGGCCATCAGGGCCATGGTCTCCATGCGAGCGATCGCATCCCGCGGGCTATTGGCGTGGATGGTGGTCAGCGAGCCGTCATGGCCGGTGTTCATGGCCTGCAACATGTCGAGCGCTTCCTCTCCGCGAACCTCGCCGACGATGATGCGATTGGGCCGCATACGCAGGCTGTTCATCACGAGTTGTCGTTGCATCACGGCCCCTTTGCCTTCGACGTTGGATGGCCGACACTCCAGGCGGACCACGTGGCGCTGCTTCATTTGCAACTCGGCGGAATCTTCAATCGTGACGATTCGTTCCTTGTCGGAGATGTAGCCCGAGAGCACATTCAGGAAGGTGGTCTTGCCCGCGCCCGTGCCGCCCGACACCACAATGTTGAGGCGGGACCTTACCGCGCCTCTCAGCAGTTCCAGCATAGGTGGAGAGAGCGTCTGATTAGAAAGCAAGTCCTCTTCGGCTATGGGAATATGCCCGAAGCGCCGGATCGAGAGATGCGGACCGTCGATGGCGAGCGGCGGAATGATGACGTTCACGCGCGATCCGTCGGCGAGCCGGGCATCCACCATGGGCGACGATTCGTCCACGCGCCGCCCGATGGCCGACACGATCTTGTCGATAATGTGCATCAGGTGCGCATTGTCCTTGAACATGATCCTGGTTTCTTCCAGGACGCCGGCGCGTTCAACGTACACCTCCTTGGCTCCGTTAACCAGAATGTCGCTGATGGTGGGATCCTGGAGCAGCGGTTCCAGCGGACCGAGACCGAAGACCTCGTCCAGGACCTCAAGGGAAAGGCGCTCTTTCTCCGGACCGCTCAATGGTGTCTTCAAATTCGACACCAGTTCCTGAATCACCGCGAACACCTGGCGCCGGGTGCGGTCGTCGCGCTGCGTGGCCACTTTTTCCAGGTCCACTTTGTTCAGCAGGTCGCGATGGATTCCGGTTTTCAGGTCCTGATAGACGCGGAAGTCCAGGCCGCCTCTCTTTTTCGTTTCACCGGAGATCAGCGGGTTGATCGCGACTGGTGTAGTCGTTACTGGATTGAAATCGCCCATAGTTCCTCCTCAGCTCTCACGGGTCTTTACCGGTTCCACAACCCCAGGATTCCGCCGCGTTCCTTCTTCTTCGTTTCAGTGCCAGACTTCCGTCCGATCTCGGCCGCCCATTCCTCAAGACTGCGGGTTACTTCGGAATTCGGAAGCTGCGCAATCGGATCGCCCTCGTGAATCGTTTTCACAACCTGCGGGTAGCGATTGGGGACACGCCAGAAAATCTTCTGCCCGATGACTTTCTCGATCTGAGCGTCGGTCACAACATTGCGCTTGTGGTTCCGATTCAGCACGACGCGGATCTTTTCCCGGGGAACGTCCCTGCGACTGAAATATTCGAGCTGCCGAACGACGTTACGCACAGCTGAAACTTCGGCGACCGTGACCAGGTAGAGCTGATCGCAATCCCGAATGACCGAAAGATTTTCCTCGTTAAGGGCCGGCGGAAGATCGGTCAGGATAAACTCGTAGCGTGGCCGCAGAAAATCGAGGGTGCTGGTCAGGGCGCCCGGCGGCAGCGCGTCGCGCGTGGCCATGCTACCTTCGGAACCAGGAATCAGCTCGAGGCCGCTGGAGTGCCGCATCAGGAAGCTCTCCAGATAGTCAGCATCCAGGCGGTCGGTATTTTCCAGGAGCTCGAAAAAGTGGTAGCGGGTTTTGGTCAGCTTGAGATAAAGCGCCGCGTCTCCGAAGTCGGGATGCAGATCGAGAAGGAGAACGCTGCGCGAACAAGAACTAGCCAGCAACGCGCCCAACTGCGTCGCTAGCGTAGTTGTTCCGCAGCCGCCTTTGGCTCCCATGAAGGCCAGCAGTTGCGCGCGATTCGGGTCCTGCTTTTCTTTCCGCCGCGCGCCGATGCGCATGACCCCGCTCGCCAGCTGATCGCGGTCGATGGGCTTGACCAGGTATTCACTGCAGCCGCAACGCATCGCTTCTAGAATGGCGTTGGGCTGGCTTTGCGACGAGACCGCAAAGATCGCGGTTCCGGGCAGGCTGGCATGAATGTGCTCCGCCATCATCACGGCGGCCCGGCGATTCTTGTCGAAATCCACCAGGCAGACGGCAGGCGCGGGCTGTCCGAGCTGCTCCAGGATTGCGTCCTGATCCTGGTCGCTGCGATACGAGTTCACCTGCGACCGCACCCGAATCGATGGTGTCAAGCCAGCAAACAGGTTCAAGAAGCGCCACGTTTCATCGTCCAGGCAGACGCCCACTACGGAGAGGGGCTCGCCCGCATAAGAGCCTTCACGCGAGGACGCATTCCAGGAGTCGTTTTCTACCATTGATTTCATTTCGCTCCCGCACCTTGGGGAGTAACCCCGATTTCTTTGTTGCCGGGGACCTGTTCGTCAAACTTCTTTTTGTCGAGGAATGGCACGGCCAGCTTGGGCTGCGCGGGAGCCGTCATGGCGATATGTACGGGATCTACGATGTGTGGCGTCACGAAAACCAGCAGCTCGTTATTGGTCTTGTTCACAGATCTTGAACGGAACAGCTGCCCCAGAATTGGGATATCGCCGATTCCGGGAACTTTGCTCAGCTGCATTGTCGTTCGTTGATCGAGCAGGCCTGCGATTCCAAACGACTGCCCATCTTTGAGCTCGATTTCGGTTTCGGCGCGCCGCGTCGAGATGGCCGGGACCGTCCCTCCCCCGGGCAGGATCACGGCATTGGTGAAGTCCAGCGCGCTGACTTCAGGGGCCACGTGCAGCCGAATGGTGTTGTCTTCTTGAATGATGCCCGTGAAGTCCAACTTCACACCAAACGGCTTGAATAGAATCGTGACCGAATTGAAGCCCGTTGAGGGCTGCACAACCGGGAAGGGGAACTCACCGCCAGCCAGGAAAGTAGCTTTCTGGCCGTTGATGGCCATCAGGTTCGGCTCAGCCAAGATCTGAAGCACGTTCCGCGCTTGCAGCGCCTGTACCACCGCACCCAGATGGATATCCGGCCGGAACAGGAAGACGTTCAACACTTGCTGGACTGTCACTTCACTTTGGGAGGCAGAGCCCGCTGTACCGGGTCCAAACTTGTCTTTAATATCAAACGGCCCGAAGCCTCCGAATTGACCGGTAGTGGTGGTACCAATGGTTTTTCCAGCGCCAGTGGAAAAAATATTGACTCCGAGCTGAGCCAGCGCGGTTCGGTCCACTTCCGCGAACCTCACCTCGAGCAGCACCTGGCGATCGTGGGATAGCGGTACGACGATGGAGTTCACCACCTCTTTGGAATACACTCCGGCCATCTTGCCCAGATCTTCGACAATGCGTGGATTGGAGGCGGTCCCAGTAAGGAGCAAGCGTCCTCCATCGGCTTCCACGTCCAGGTTTTCCTTGGGATAAGTCTTCTGAATAGCGTTTCTCAGGGCCGAGATATCGACATCCGTTACGACATCGAATACTTGCGAACGTCCGCTCGAGTCCCACAGGATCAGGCTGCTCCCCCCAGCGGCTTTGCCCTCGATCACAATCTGCGTAGGAGAGGTAGCCATGGTTTCGACCGCAGCCGGATTGCTGGAGAGCACCCTCGTCAGCGGTGTTTGCACATTGATGACGATCGACTTCCCCACTAATACGTGTAGCGTTTCACCCTCCGCGGGAATTGCGTTTTGGGGCGCGCTTTGTCCCGCCATGGAAAGAGTACCGATCACAAGAAGGAAGAATGCGGTTCTCGCGATATTCGAACTGATCATTTGGTCCCCTGTTCCTTTTGGGCTTCATCAAATTTGTGCACCGTGTGCTGGGTGCCTTGAATCACTTCCAGCACATAAATCGCTGTGCTGGGGGGCACAACTATGCGCTTCCCGGTCTTCTTCGGCGGGTCGGGTGGCTTCGCCGCGGCAACTAACTGGTCGATACGAGTGGGATGAAGGTCGACATTCTTCTTGTCGGTACCATTCCGCAGAACAAACTGGATGCTGCCTTGGGTGCTGGCGAGCTGCAATCTCTGCGAGTCGTCGGGACTGAGAAGCAGCGTCACCACGTTGACCTGTTCCGGTTTACCTTGGGGATCGGGCTCGATGGTCTGGCCGGCGGTGAGGACCTCGACATCCTGGAGCACCGTCTGGGTAAGTGAACCAGCGGTACCAGGCAAGTTGTAGGTGGCGAGAACATCCACATGTGACCCTGGATAGAGGAATCCAGCCACGCCGACGATCTCGTTGGAGCGCACGGCGGTCGCGCGCATCCCAGGTGGAATCTTGGTGGACAGACCAATGCCCGAGCCTTCCACGCCCAAGTTACGCTGGAGGATAGGCTCCCTTGCTCCCAGCGGACGAATGAGAGGATGGCCAATCACAGCGTCGCCTTTGTTGAAGGAGCCGGCCAGCGGGACATCGCTCGGCCAGTCAATCACAGTGACGTCCTTCGCGGAGAGAGCCACGCCGGCGGGCAGTTCGTTCGTCGAGGCAACGATCTGAGTAACAGCGCGCTGCGAAACTCCTAAGCGCAAGCGCCGGAAGACCAGCCATGTCACCGTAGTGGCTAGAACCGCAGCCATCAAAAATGCGAGCACTACACGTTTAGCGTTCGTAAGTCACCTCCACCAGATAGCGTTACCGGCACAAAACAGAGTCCCCATTGCGATCGCGACCCCGAAGGGCACTCGAAGCGCGCCTGCTTCGCGAACATTCAGCACCGGATGAGGACGCAAGCCGGATGTCAGACGAAAGCGGATAAGTTCGAGTAAATTCCAAAGTGTGGTGCGCACTCCCTGGCGAAAGAGCATGTAAAAGATCGCGAGGAGTCCGCCCGCCAGCGCAGCCGCCAGAAGAATCGCGATCACTTGCTCGCTTCCGGACCAGGCACAGACCGAGGCCATCAACTTCACATCCCCGCCGCCCATGGCGCCGATTACAAGAAGAAAGAAGAAGAAAACACCCGCCACCAGCATGCCGACTGCGCCACTTTTCAATCCTGACCAACCCAGCACCCCGAACCGCAATACCAGTGCCGTTAGCAGCCCGCTGTAAGTCAGCCAGTTCGGAATGCGAGCGCTGCGTAGGTCGCTAGCTCCCCCCAGGGAAGCCACCAGCACAGCGCCGATTAGGAAATAGTTTTCTACCATGGTCACTCTTCCGAAAAGCCGCGGCCGGGGGAGTCGCCGTGGGTTGAAAACAGCTGCCGTAGATCGCAGCATCTGCACAGGAACATCGCTAGGTGATGTACTGGCCGAGAATGGTGCCGATCTGCGTGAACGCGCTGTTGAGTCCGGTTGCCAGGTTGCTCATACCAGCCGTGGCAGCGAACGCAACGAGTGCGAGGATCAGAAGGTACTCCACCAGTCCCTGACCTGCCTCATCGCGCTGCAGGCGGGAAAGATGGTTTGCGAGACATTGCATCATTGTGAG
>WNFO01006480.1_pt1 | contig 10339 bp, 7 predicted proteins | sample 5400251 | NCBI WGS metagenome assembly WNFO01 (sample SAMN13153354, study PRJNA577476) | soil metagenome | isolation source: 100 cm saprolite under Madrone tree | place: USA:California | collected 2016-06-14
ATACATTGGACCCGGTTCATGTGCGTCGACGAGTTGTCACGGAAGCGTGAAACCCATCGCGGGAAGCCGGATTTTGCAGAATGAATACTCGACTTGGATCATCCAGGACAAACACAGCCGCGCCTACCAGGCATTGACTGGAGGCATTGGCGAACGCATGGCGCGAATTTTGACACTGGGCACGAAAGCGGAAGAAGCGCCGAAGTGCCTCGCATGCCACGCGCTGAATCCGCCGCCGGAGCAGCGCGGCCGCGCATTTGAAATTTCAGAAGGCGTGTCTTGCGAAAATTGCCACGGGCCGGCCTCGGGCTGGCTGGGGCCGCACACCACGAGAACCTGGGCGCACGAGAAATCCGCGGCGATGGGAATGCACGACACGCGAAACGTAATTCATCGCACCGAGAAATGCCTGGAATGCCACCTGGGGACGAAAAACAAATTCGTGGATCACGAGATGATCGCTGCAGGGCATCCGGATTTGTATTTTGAACTGGACTCGTTTTCCGCGGTGATGCCGCGGCACTGGAAGTCGCCGCGCGAATCGGAACCGGGCAAACCTGCTGAAGATAGCGCGTGGGTTGGGATGCGCGAGTGGAGCGCGGGTCAGGCGGTGCAGTTGCGCGCAGCGATGGAGCGGTTGACGTGGCGCGCGAAAAACGAGCGCTTCGACAAAAAAGATGTTTGGCCGGAGTATTCCGAGCTTTCCTGTTTTGCGTGCCACCACGCGCTGGGGCCCGCGAAAGACAGTTGGCGGCAGGAGCACGGTTACGTGGGGCGGCACCCGGGCGATCCAGCGTGGAACAGTTCGCGCTATGCCGTGTTCCGCTTGCTGGCGAAGCAGAGTAATTCAGCGAACGCTCAAGAGTTGGACCGCCAACTCTTGGCAGTTTCGAATGAAATGAACAAGTTGAATCCTGATCGCAACGCGGTGGCGTCGGCTGCGTCCGCGGCTGCGCCACTGGCGCAGCGAATCGCCGAGCGACTGGCGACCATGCAATACGATCAAGCGATTGCGTTTCGCATGCTCCAGCGCATTTGCGATGATGCGGAAAATATCGCGCTGGCCGATGAGCGCGCCGCGGAGCAAGCCGCAATGGCGCTGGACTCGCTCTATATCGCGTTTAGCAAGGACGCAAAACCAGCCAATGCTCCCGAAGTCCGCGCCGCCATTAACGCCCTCTTCCAGCAGCTCGAAAATCCATCCGCATATAACGCCGATCAATTCGCTTCTGCTCTTCGCCGCATTCGCACTTTGCTTCAATAACTCACTTCGGTCACTGTAGAATTGGCTGCCTTCGAATTCTGTTGAGTTCCCAATGAATCGATACGAAACGTGGTTTTGTGGAACGCGGCTGTGGCAGTGGGTGACGCGGCGCCAAGTTTTGCCTTGGATTTTGCAAGGCTCGCAACTGGGTGAGCATGTGCTGGAACTGGGCGCGGGCCAGGCGCGGCGACAGAGGAGTTGAGGCGCCTCGCTGCTCGCGTGACCAGTCTCGAATACGACCACGCATTTGCGGCAAAGCTGGGCGCGCGTGTGAATGGCTCGAATGCAACAGTGATCCAAGGCGATGCGGCGACGTTGCCGTTTGCCGATGGCACATTTTCTTCGGCGATTGCAATCCTGATGCTTCATCATTTGCGTTCGAACGAATTACAGGATCGCGCTTTCGCGGAAACCTGCCGGGTGCTTCGTCCCGGCGGCGTGTTCCTCGCGTTTGAGATTCCGGATGGGTGGCTGCACCGCGTGGGACATATCAAGAGCACGTTTGTGCCAGTGGCGCCAGCCTCCGCGTTTGCGAGATTGACGGGCGCGGGATTTTCAAAGGTGACGGTTGACATCCGGCGGGGCGCCCACCGAATCCGGGCGCTACGCTCGCTGGAATCCTGAACACTACACACTCTGCGTGCGGACTACCTTTTCTCCCTCCGAAGAAGGAATCACAACAAAAAACTGCCAGCGGAACGCGTCCAGCTACCTGCTGGTGGCCAGCGGGCCAAGTTCGGAGCGCGTCTGCATCACTCGAAGGATGGAATCGCGCGTGACGATGCCAACGATCTGTGGCGCGCCGTTTGTGACGCCGCTCACGACGGGCATCTGATTGACATCGGCGCTCAGAAGCCGCTCAAGCAAACGCAGAAGAGGTTCTTCCGGTGAGGTCCAAAGGATTTTTTCCCGCGGAATCATGGCGGCTTGAACGGAATTGTGGGCCCAGTCGTCGCGCGGGACGGAATTAAGGGTGTGAACGTTCATCATGCCGACGAGGCGGTCATCGCTGACCACGAGATGGACGCGCCGGCCAGTGCGGAGCACTTCGGCGCTGTATTCTTCGAGAGTGATGTGCCCGGGAGCAGTGGGCACTTCCTTGCTCATGACATCGGCGGCGCTGAGCCCGGCGAGCGTTTCGCGGACGGCCACTTGAGCGACACTCTCCTGCGCGGCGTTCAAAATGAACCAGCCGATGAAGGCGGTCCAGATCCCCTGTCGAACAAAGCCGTTGAAGACACCATAAGCGCCTAGCAGGATCATGGCATAGGCGATGATCTTGCCGCTGGCGCCCGCGACTCGCGTCGCCTTCTCAAAGTTCTTTGTAACTCCCCAAACCATCGCGCGAAAGATTCTTCCGCCGTCCAGAGGAAATCCTGGCAAAAGATTAAAGACGGCGAGCGCGAAATTGGTCTGCCAGAGCCAGGTGGCCAATGCTCCGACCGTCTGGCTGTACGGGAGAGTAAGCGTTAAACCATAAAAACAAGCGGCAAGAAGGCCGCTGGCCAGCGGTCCGGCGATGGCGATGTTGAATTCCTGAATGGCCTTGGAAGGTTCGCGTTCGATCCGCGCCAAGCCGCCGAAGAGAAACAAGGTGATGGAAACAACGCGAATCTTGTAATGCTGGGCCACGACACTGTGCGAGAGTTCGTGAAATAGAACCGAGGCGAAGAAGAGCAGGCTGGTCAGGACGCCCACGGTCCAATGTTGTACATCCGTCCAACCCGGATGTTCCTGCCTGTATTGTGAGGCGATCATGTAGGTGATGGCAGCAAAGATAAAGACCCAGGTGGAGTGGAGATAGATGGGGATGCCGAGAATTTTGCCGATGCGTAAACCTGATCCGCGGTTCATGGGTCGTCTCATGGTTAGCGTAGCACAAGAGTTTGGGGGAAGGCCTAAGGGATGGCCGCAGCCGATCGGTCCTTTGTCAGTGCTCGACGATCATAGCCGCTACGTGATCGTTCCGGCAGGGTGTGTTTCACAGGCCACACAGCGTAGCGCTCGACACAGTATTTGCCCGCATGGTTTTTGCTAACCAATTTATTTTCAACTAGATAGGACTTGGTGTGTGGCGTGCGATTCCGAGAAGCAGGTAGGGAGGCACGTCATGATCGCCACGCTGGAACTTACGATTTTGGCTGTTGTCACGATTTTTGCGGTGGCTGTTGCCGCCGGGCTGCATTGGCTGTGCCTGGGGGCGGCGTTTCGGATGATGCGGCCTGCCACGGCTCGAAAGATTCCCGTCCGGACAGAACTGGCACGCGGGACAGAGCAACTGGCGCGGGCGTTCGCACAGCGCTGAGCCGGCCATGTTCTGGGCGCAAGGTCAGGATTGGAAGAAAGGGGTAGTTCGATGTCAGCGTTGAAATGGCTGTTGATGCTGGTGGGTGCTGCGGTCTTCGGAAGCGCGGGGGCTCTCGTGGCTTACGATGTCTATCTCTCGGAACAACTGCGACGGCTTTTGTCCGGGAACAAAACGGACGAATCTGGCGTGGCCTTGAAGGCTCGAGTTAAGCGGAATCGCACCCTAAATCCTTTTTCATTGCGCGTAAACATTCTTGGCGGCAGCGCCGGACAAGGTCTCCGCTAGCCAATACCCCTGTGGGTGGCCTGGGACGCGAAGTTGACGGGAGGAGAGATCATGCGCATGAAGGCAAGCACCGCCGCGCTTGAACCTTTCAGCAAGAGGTTGCTCCTCCCCTGGCAACGCGTTCCGAGCCATCCGGCTAGCGGCGAAGAATTGCAAGAGGCCCGGCCTCTGCAGGGACCCTTCTCGTTTTCATCGGTGGTTTGGCGTTTTCAGCCCAGCCTCTATTCCTTCACGACAGGATACTTGGGCCGCGGAGGAAGGCCTTTGTAGTTTTTGAGGGCTTCGTTGGCAAGCTCGATGGCTTTTTCGAGTTGCGGGTCATGACCGCTGACGACAAGGTCAGGCCGTTGCGCCACAACGTAGTCAGGATCCACGCCGTGATTTTCCACGATCCATTCGCCACCATTGTCCGCCGACCAGAATGCAAATTCCGGCGCGGTGACGTTGCCACCGTCATGCAGCGGAATCCCGCGAAAAATGCCGACGAGTCCGCCCCACGTCCGCGTGCCCACGATGGGCCCAATTTTCTGGCGATGAAAGAACCAAGGGAAGGCATCGCCGCCGGAGCCGGCAAGTTCGTTGACGATCATGACCTTCGGTCCGTAAATCGCGACGGGCGGCCACGGCGTGTCCTTGCCTTCGCGCGGCGCGAGCGCGGAGAGAAGCTCACGGCGGAGCTTTTCCGTGTAGAAGTCAGGAATCTGGCCGCCGGAATTGTAGCGCTCGTCGACGATGATGCCGTCCTTATCGAGCTGCGCAGTGAACTGCTTGTCGAACGCGATGATGCCGGGGAAGGTGGTGTCCGGCACGTGCATATAGCCGACGCGGCCGCCGGTGGCTTCCGAGACCTTGCGGCGGTTTTCGTCCATCCAATCGAGATAGCGCGGACCGGCTTCGCCGTTCGCGGGTTTCACCGTGATTTCCCACGCGCCTTCGGGAGTGGATTTGGAATTGATTTTCAGCGCGACGAGTTTCCCTGCGAGATCCTGGAAATAGGAATAAACGTCTTGATTTGACCGCGCTTCCTGGCCGTCGACTGAGATCAGGTAGTCGCCCGCTTTTACTTTCAATCCCGGCTCGGTTAACGGAGAGCGCGTGGCATCATTCCAGTTTTCGCCAGGATAAATCTTCGAGATGCGGAAATAGCCGCCATCGGGCTCGAAATCGGCGCCGAGCATGCCGACGCTCACATGCGGCTTCGTGGGCTGATCGCCGCCGCCCACATAGGTGTGCGAAGTGCTCAGCTCCGCGATCATTTCGCCGATGATGTAATTCAAATCGCTGCGATGCGCGACCCAGGGAAGCAGCGCTTCATAGCGCTCGCCAATCTTCTTCCAATTGTGGCCGGTCATGTTCGGGTCCCAGTAGAAGTCCCGCTCGACGCGCCATGCTTCATGGAACACTTCGCGCCATTCCTCGCGGGGATCGATCTTCACCTGGAGTTCACTGAGATTGAGCTTGCCGTCGCCGACTTTGGCTTTGCCGGGAGTCGCTTCAGCGATGCCGTAAACTGGCCCAGCTTTATAGATGAACTTTTTGCCTTCCTTGTCGAGGTCGTAGCCGTCAATACCTTCGATCAGCACTTTATCTTCGCGCTTGGTCACGTCGTAAACGTGAAGAATATTTTTTGAGCCGCGGTCGCCTGTGCCGAATTGCCGCGCTTCTTGCGGCGTGGAGATGTAGAAAAATTTGTCTTTGCGGGCCGCCAAATTGCTGAGGATCCCGGCGCTGATCGGCACGCTCGCGACGCGCGAGTTGATGCCGTCCAGATCAATTTGAATCGGCTTGACCGGTTCAGGCTTCTTTTCGTCTTTCTTCTCTTCTTTCTGTTCGTCCGTTTTCTTATCGCCGGGTTTCGCGTCAGCAGCTTTCTTGTCGTCTTTTTTCTCTTTATCCTCTTTCTTTTCGTCGGCCGCTTTTTCCTCGTCGCTCTGAGGTTTGAACGGGGACGCTTCGTCTGCTTTCAGCGTGACGGCAAAAACGCCGTCGGTGGAGTAATAGTTGAAGCGTTGATCAAGCTGGCCGACGCTGGGATAGAAGTAGCGCGTGGAAATGAAATAAAGATACTTCCCGTTGCCGTCGAACACCGGATTGTTGTCGCTATAAAAACCGGAGGAAACCATGGTGATTTTCTTCGTTCCCAGTGAGTAAAGGAAGACATCGCTGGAGCCGCGGCGGTGCGGCTTGGAATAGGCGATCCACAAGCTATCTGGAGACCAGCTCCCGTCGGAAAGGGTTCCGTACTCGGATTTGTCGACGAGCACAGGCTTCTTGTCGTCAAGGCCGACGTACCAGAGTTGCAGCACTTTGTCCCAATAGAGCAGCTTTTTGCTGTCCGGCGACCACACCGGACCGTAACGATAGACGCCGCCATCGGTGGTAATACGCGTTTCTTCGCCGCCCATCTGCGGGCGAGTGTAGAGTTCGAATTCGCCGGTCTTGTCGGAGAGATACGCGATCCACTTTCCGTCGGGCGACCAGGTGGGATTCAGTTCGTGAACGCCGGAATGATTGGTGGTCAGCGTTCGAATGCTGCCGTGCTCGGCTGGTACCGTGAAAATACTGCCGCGAGTCTCCACCAGCGCGCGAGCGGCCGAAGGAGAAAGCGAGTAGCTTCCGATGGACTGCGCGACGCTCTTGAATTCCGGACGGGCTTCGACGTCTTCGGCGCGCACCACGATCGGGAGATTGCGCGTCTTGCCGCTGGCGAGATTGAATTCGTGGAGCACGCCGGCGTTTTCATAGACGACGGCGTCAGGTCCAAGGCTCGGCCACTTGATGTCGTATTCTTTGTAGTCGGTAAGTTTTTTCGTTTGCTTCGAGCCGAGGTCGTAGCTGAAAAGGTTCATCACGCCGTCGCGGTCGCTGATGAAGTAAATGGTGTTGCCATGCCACATGGGGAAGAGGTCCATGCCCGCCGTCTTAGGCAACTCTTCGTAGGAATTCTTTTTGAGGTCAAAGATGGCGATGGGCAGGCTCCAGCCGCCGCGGTAGCGCTTCCAGGTGCGGAACTCCTGCGAAGTTTCGAGATAGGCGATCTTGGTGCCGTCGGGCGAAAAAGTCGTTAAGCTCGCGCGAGGAACCTGGAGCGCCTTCGCGGGGCCGCCTTGCGGGGGGACGAGAAAGAGTTTGGTGTAGCGGCCCGGAGGCGCGCTGAAGCGGTCGGAGCGGAAGAGAATGTCTTTGCCGTCGGGGGTCCAGCCGAGGACGATGTCGTTCCCGGGATGAAACGTGAGGCGCTTGGGCTCGCCGCCTTCAGTGGAGATGACGTAGACGTCCGGATTGCCGTCATATTCTCCCGTGAAGGCGATCCATTTCCCGTCGGGTGAGAATTTCGGATAGAGCTCGTCGCCGACATGGGAAGTCAGCCGCCTTGCCGCGCCGCCTTCGCGCGAGGCGATCCACAGGTCTCCTGCATAGGCAAAAACCACTTTGTCCTTCGAGATGTCAGCGAAGCGGAGGAGCTTGGTCGGCCCATCCGGCACCTGGTCTGCTGCGGCTTGAGCCGGGGCCTTTGCGGGGATGGCCCCCAGGGAAGCTGCCAACATTACACTCAGCCACAACAGTAGTCTCACACGAACTGGCTTGGGCTTCATCGAACGCTCCTGAAGATGGATTCTTGCCTGGAACAACTGACTTCTTACATGGACGGCTGGCCCGGGCAAATCGTTTCGGTGTAATTCAGTACTCCGTGCTGCAGGAGTTCCCTCTACGGAAGATTCCAGGGGACGCGGTTCTTTCTCCCCGTGCGCACCTACAATCCCTTTCGTGCAGCCGTGATATCATCAAGCCTTAACCCGTGTACGCCAAGCAAAAACTGCCCCCGCTGCGCTCGCGCGGCAGGCTTTTCACCGCGCTGCCAGCGGAGTCGAACATTACTTTTGCTCCAGCCCTTCAGCCAGGCGCAGCGTCGCCCGGAGCTAAACTATGAGTTTCCGAACGAAATTGTTATTAGTGGTATTGCTCACCATTTTTGCGTCCGTATCGGTGGTCGCTTACGCCGTGACCCATTACACGCAAGCCGCGTTCGAAGCGCTCGATGCGGAACGGACGGAAGCCCTCGTGGCTCAATTCAAAAAAGAATTTGTCCAGCGCGGAGCAGAGATAGCGCAACAGGCAAAAAACATAGCGGAAGCGAACGATACCGTCCGTATGGCGATTGACATGGCCCGCCCCAATGCCGACTTGTCTCTCTGGGTGCGCGATGCCATCGGTACCGCCCAAGAGCACGGGCTGGACTACGTGGAGTTTGCAAATCACGATGGCGTGCTAATTTCATCAGCCCAGTTTCCCGATCGCGTCGGCCATAGGAACGATTGGGTCACGTCGGTCAAAGACTGGAATGATTCCCGGGCGTTCCTTCGGAAGGAAGAGCTGCCTGACGGCGTATCCCTCTCCCTCACGGTCGTTCGTACAAACAATACTGTCGAAAACAAAAGCTTATATGTCATCGCGGGCAAGCGACTTGACAACAATTTTCTTGCGTCGCTGGTTTTGCCGACAGGAATGAGGGCGCTGATCTACACGAACCTCGAGCCCACTTTTACGGCTGCCTCACTTCTCGGCGACAAAATGGATGGCGATCAGGCAGAACGGTTCGCACCGCTCGTCGAGCAGTTGCAGAAGGATCCACAGCAGAAGGCACAAACGATTTATTGGACCAGAGACCCGGCCGACGCGGAAGCGTTCCAAGCTATTCCCTTGCCCGGCCGCAACAATGAACTTCTTGGCGTCTTCTTCGTCGGCAGCTCGCGAAGAGAGCTAGTCCTGTTGACCCGCCAAATCCTGAAGATCGCCGCCGTAGTTGCGGCTGCCGCACTATTCGTTGGACTGCTCGTCAGCTTCTGGATTTCCGCGCGAATCACCAAGCCGGTCGAAGAACTTGCCGAAGGCGCCCGCGAAGTCGCCGGCGGAAGATGGGATACGCGCATCGATGTTCATGGGCGTGATGAGATCGGCCAGCTTGCCAAAGCTTTCAATGAAATGACGAAAACGCTTGCGGGCCAGAAGGAGCGCCTGGTGCAAACCGAGAGAGTTGCCGCTTGGCGCGAACTGGCGCGCCGTCTCGCGCACGAGTTGCGCAATCCGCTCTTTCCCATGCAGATCACCGTTGAAAACCTGCAAAAGGCCCGCCAGCTCGACGCCAAGCAATTCCTGGAAGTCTTCCACGAATCGACCGCTACCTTGCGAGCGGAACTGGCCAATCTCAATACCATTGTCGGGAGGTTCAGCGACTTTTCGAAGATGCCTGCGCCGCAATTTGTACGCGTAAATGTGAATGAAGCTCTGCGCAACGCGGTGCGCCTCTTCGAGCCGCAATTTAACGAAGTTGGTAAGCCCACTATCACCCCGGAGTTGTTCCTGACCGAACCGTTGCCCGATATCGACGCGGATCCCGACTTGCTCCACCGCGCCTTTCAGAATCTGGTACTGAACGCGCTGGACGCCATGCCTGCCGGCGGAATACTGACCTTGAGAACCTTGGAGCAGGATGGCCAAGTACGCATCGAAGTGGCCGATACGGGAAAGGGTCTGACGCCGGAAGAGTGCTCTCGCCTGTTCACGCCGTATTACACGACGAAGTTGCAAGGCACGGGGCTGGGACTGGCCATCGTGCAGTCGGTGGTCAGCGACCATCACGGCAACATTTCTGTGACCAGCGACGAGGGCCGCGGCACGACGTTTCGAATCGACCTGCCCCATCGTCAAGCCGGCCATACCACCGCTCCGCGTGAGGCGTCTCCGGAAAAGAAGAGCACGCCGTCAACTCTTGCCGCTGCTTCCGACTAACGCCTTACAAAGGATCAAGCTTGCCCCGCAAAGCTCATCTCCTCCTCGTTGACGACGATCACAATACGCTGGCATCGCTTTCCCGCGCCTTTCGAATGGCAGGGCACGAAGCCACCGTTTGCGACAACGCTGCCCGCGCGCTCGATCTGCTTCGCGGAGAATCATTTGACCTGATTCTTTCCGATGTAGTCATGCCGGGCAAAAGCGGCTTGGAGCTGCTCGCAGATTTGAAAAAGGCCGGCTTGAAAACTCCGATCGTGCTCATTTCCGGGCAAGCGAATATCGAAATGGCGGTGAAAGCCACGAAGCTGGGTGCGCTTGATTTTCTAGAGAAGCCGCTTTCTGTGGATAAGCTGCTCGTAACAGTCGAGAATGCGCTGCGGTTGTCGCGACTCGAAGATGAAAACCGCGAGCTGCGTCATCGTTTGGGAAAACACGAACTAGTAGGTTCCGGCCAGGCAATGACGAAATTGCTGGCGCAGATCGAGCGCGTCGCGGCGAGCGAGACGCGTGTCTGCATCCTCGGCGAAACTGGCACGGGCAAAGAACTGGTCGCGCGCGCGATCCATGAAAAATCACCGCGGAAGGATCATCCCTTTATCACCCTGAATTGCGCGGCCGTGCCGGCGGAATTGATCGAGTCGGAGCTTTTTGGCCACGAAAAAGGCGCATTTACGGGTGCCGCAGCCAAA
>WNFO01006481.1_pt1 | contig 10339 bp, 13 predicted proteins | sample 5400251 | NCBI WGS metagenome assembly WNFO01 (sample SAMN13153354, study PRJNA577476) | soil metagenome | isolation source: 100 cm saprolite under Madrone tree | place: USA:California | collected 2016-06-14
TCTCGGGCCGGTAGCAGGCCGACGCGGAACCACGACGATTTCCGCCACGGCGACCCACTTGGCGAAGCCGTGCTCATCCTGCTCGCGTTGCACGCCTTCGGCCTGCACGGTCACGTCCGCATCGCGGAAGTGCTCCGCGAAGCGCCGTCGATCCTCCTCGAATAGCTCGTGAGCGATCTCGCGAAACCGCTGCATCGCGATCTCTTGGACCCCGACGTGCGATGCCGCCGGACTGACGAATATGATGTGGCGAGCGGGGAACGCCATCGGGCGCGGCTGGTCAGTCATCGTCCTCTCACGTTGGAGGACGGCGGCCCGGTCCGCAACAGCGACATCACGAACGCCGCCATGTTGCCGGAAGAGACGGGCACCCCGAAATGCCGCCGGATGCGCCGCTCCTTGCTGTAGTTCGTGTACCACGCCCACCGCATCGCCTCCTGCCTCTTCACTTCTCAACCCCTCCTTGTGCTCGGCACCTTCGCCGACACGCGCATTATCCCAGGGGATACTTACCGGCCGCAACCGGGTTGCGGCACCCGACCATCGCGAGCCCGAAAGACTAGGACGCCGCCCGCCGCTTCCGCCTCGACGCCCGCGTGAGCCGTTCCTCGATCGCCGCGACGACGAAGGCCATGACGGACGTGTCCGACGTCACGCAGTAGAGCTTGAGCTGACGGTGCAGGGTCTTCGGAATGCGGGTCCGCGAGTTGCGTCCAGGGCTCCTCGTCACCCCGGGCCATGCTGTCCTCCTCGTCGCATATCTAGCAGACAAGGAAACGAGTCGCAAGGCCGCACGGATCGCGCCCCGGGAGGCCGTGCGGACGGGCTCGTGGACGGGCACGCCCCGCTCGGCTAGACTGCCGGCGACCACGGGGTCCGCGCGGCGTGTTGCCGTAGGCCACGGTGACGTCCTCGACGTCGCGCGCGACTCCGAGTCCTCACGAGGAGGGGGCGATGGGGCTGAGGGGTAGGACGTGGGACGCGGGGCCCGCTATGGCAGGGACCCCGCAAGGTGAGGCGCGCGGTGGAGTCAGGCCGGGCTCGGCTCCGACCGACGAGGAGGCCGCCGCCGAGATCCGTGTCTGGTCCAGCGAGTGGCGGTCTCGCCTGCGCAAGGAGGCGGACGAGGAGGCCGCGGAGACCCCCGAGCTAGCCGAACTCGCCGCGCTTGAGCAATCCGTGCTCGCTCGCCCGGACATCTTCGCGACGCTGCGGCGGCGCTACAAGATCGAGCCGGCCCCGGTCCTCGAACTCTTGCGCATGCATCGCTTCCGCTGGCGCTTCGGGAATACGGGGCGCCCGTTCGAGGAGATGACCGTGGAGGAGATCGAGGAGGCCGGCCGGGTGTTTCGCGAGGCGACCCGGCTCCTCGACGTGTTCGGGCCGTTCCTTCAAGGCGAGTGGCTGGAGAACCTTCGCGCCCTGTATGAGCGTCTCCCTGTGATCGAGGCCAATGGCGCCACCGAGGCGCCCACCGATGACCTGGCGGATGCCGAGAAGCTGAGAGCGGACGAAGAGGATCTCCGCGCCCGGTTCGAGGCGCTCGGCTTCCGGCTCACCCATCGTCGCGACGGCACGCTCGAGTTGAAGGCGCCCGACAAGGAGACGGGCCGCGCCGTGGAGGCGGCTCTAGCGGACGCGGATCTCGCACGGGACCTCGCGCAGCAGCGGCACCTCCGCGAGCTGCTCGACACCGCGAGGGTGGTGCTGGACGGTGCCCGCGTCGAGCCCGAGATGGTGCTCAGCAACCTGCCCCAGCGGATCGCTGACACGCGGAACCTGTACCTGCTCGCCGCGCAGACGATCGCCCGCTTCGACTGGCGCCGGGCCGAGGATCACGCCGGGCGGTCGTTCTTCAGGAAGGGGCCGCGGCGCAAGCTCTGGATCGAAGCGGACTGCGCTCGGGCTCTCGTGGCGCACTTCAAGCACGAGACAGACCACGTCCTCTACGACTACGTCGGGGATCTCCTCGTCGCGACCTTCCCGTCGCTCGTGACGTGGACGCAGGGGGCGAAGCGCCTGCGGGACCGGGTGAAGGATCTGCTCAAGGACTACCCGGGGCCGCTACGCTGAGGGACACCCAATTGTCCGCCACGGGGCAAATAGGTGTCCCCCCCTTATTTCCCCTGAAAAACTGAATTAGCTGTCGGCGACGGCGACTGCATGCGAGCGTAGTCTGCTCGCGTGCAATCCCTCGCGACCGTCTCGAAACTCCGCCTCGCTCGCCTGACCGCGGGCCGCTCCCTCCTTGAACTCGACCGCGAGACCGGCATCTCTTCTACCAAGCTATCTGCCGCCGAGCGCGGCCTTGTCACACTTACGCGGGCCGAGCGGCGCGTGTTGGCGCGAGCCCTCGGTGCGACGGCGGAAGCCTTGTTCGGCGACGAGGAGATGCCGTCGTGACCGGCTCGCTCCCCGCCTTCCCGGAGGAAGCCTGGCGCGGCCCCTTCGCCGATTACCGCGCCGCCATGCGCGGCACGACCGAGGCCCCGCAGTGCAGTCACTTCGCTGCGGTCTGGACGCATGCCGCGCTCCGACTCCGCCGCCGCATTTGGCTCGACTACGCTGTTCGGCTCTTTGCCAACGTCTACCTGGTGATCTTCGGCCCGAGCGCGGACGCAAAAAAACCACGTCCATGCGGCTGAGCGAGCGGCTGCTCCCCGACGAGCGGGTCAACGTGCTCCGGGGCGTTGGCAGCGGGGAAGCGCTCGCCCAATGGATGAAACAGAAGGATTCCACGCGACCCGTGGCGCACCTCCTCCTGCTTGAGGAGCTTTCGACCCTTCTCCGGCGGGCTGGCTGGGACGGGAGCTTGCTCATCCCGTTTCTGACCGAGGCGTTCGACTGTCCGCCAAAATACGAAGTCCCCTTCCGCAAGAAGCCGATCAAGGTCTTGAAGCCGACGCCCAACCTGTTCGCCGGCACGACGGCCGAATGGTTCTGGAAGAGCATGCGCGAGGAGGACATCTACGGCGGCTTCGGCAACCGGCTCTGCTACTTCGCAGGCGAGCCCGGGGCGCTCATCTCGATGCCAGCGCCGCCAGACGAGGCCGCCTTGCAGCGCGTTGAGGAGGCCCTCGATGGGCTCGCCAGCATCCCCTCGGGGACCACCATGTACCTGACCCCTCGGGCGCGGCGCTGCTGGGATGCCGTCTACCGCGACTTGAAGGGCCGACGCCTCGACCCGCTCGTGGCCGCGATGACCAAGCGCACCGACGTCTACGCCCTCAAGCTCGCCATGGTCTATGCCGGGTTTGAGGGCACAACCCCGAAGATCACCAGCGAACAAATTAACGCTGCGGCTTCGGTCGCACAGTACGGCATCGCGTGCGCGGAATGGATCGTCGGGCAACAACGCCCCTTCTCCGATCGCGGGCGCTGTGAGGAAGCAGTCCTCCGCACGCTAGACCACTCCGACCTCCCCGCTTGGAAGATCCACCACCGGATCGGCGGGCGCTTCTCGGCGGAGGACCAGATGCGGGCGATCCGGGCGCTCATGAACGCCGGCAGCCTGATCGAGGTGAAGAAGACCAGCCGCAATACTCCGATCCTCGGGCGCCGTGGGCGTCGGCGGGATGCGTGACGGCATGTTCACGTTTCCGGTCACGCCTCTAATCCGCGTCCTGCAAGGGTTCGCGGCCCGGAGCGTGAACGTGACGGCCCCAGGAGCAACGGGGGACTATTCCACCCCGAGAACATACAGACCTCACCGTCACGTTATCCCTGGATCCATCAAGGTAGACCTACACTTAAAGCGTGACGCGACGATTGTAGGCTCTCCTCACGTTTGCTCTTACCCCCGTCACGCTCACGCTCCGACGCGCAAAGCCCCGCCAGTCCTGCGTTTGAAGCGTGACTCGAAACGTGACGCCGCGGTCACGCTTGGCGGCGGGATTGCCGAGCTGAGCAGGAGGACGAAAAGATGAAGGCAGCGAGCAGGAAAGCGGATCACGAGGAGCGCACCCTCATCATCGTGTCGCGCGGGCCGCGGCGGGCGACTCGGCGCGAGACTGACGCAGTGCCGCCCCTCGGCTCGCTGGGGCACCATGCCGGGACGCCGGATGCCTGGCTCACGCCCGGGGAGCTAGACAAGAAACTCGGCTGGCGCGACGGCGCGATCCGCGAACTCATCAAGGACGGCACGCTCCGGCGCGGTGAGCACTACGTCCGGAAGTGGGGTGGCAGGCCGTTGCTCTTCTGGCCTGCGATCATCGGATGGCTGGCCGAGGGGGATTGACGATGGCCGTCACAGACTTCGATGCCGTAAGCCCGCACCGAGAACTCGACCCCACGATGGCGACTGTGGCTCCCATCCATCCTGCCGCCCAGCTCTTCCCCCCGCTCGACGCTGCCGCCTTCGGGCGGCTCGTCGCAGACATCAAGGCCCACGGCATTCGGGAGCCCGGATGGCGCGACTGCAGGGGCTGCATTCTCGACGGCCGTCACCGGGCCGCTGCCTGCACGCAGCTCGGCGTCGACATGCCCTGGCGCACCTACCAGGGCGCGCCCGGGACCGAGGTGGCGTTGATCGTCTCCCTCAACCTCCATCGCCGGCACCTGACCGAGGACCAGCGGGCCGCCATCGCCGCCGAGCTGGCGAACATGCGGCAGGGGGAGCGCACCGACCTTTCGCCAGATGGCGGAAGGTTGTCCCAGGCGGAGGCCGCGGCGGCGCTGCAGGTGCCGGTGCGGCGGGTGCAGCGAGCCGCCGTCGTCAAGAAGCTCGATCCCCACCTGCACGAGCAGGTGAAGGTGGGGAAGGTGAAGCTCCGGGAGGCGACGAAGCAGATTGCCCACAGGCGCAAGAGCAAGTCGAAGCGCGCGAAGCAGAAGGGCACGAAGACGGCACACCCGTCCGTCGTTGCGATCCTCGCCGCGCTCCCGGCGCTCGATCTGGCGGCGCTCCGCCGGCTGCAAGCTGGAGTCGAGAAGGTGATCGCGCAGCGGACAGGCGTGGGCGTGCAGGAGTAGATGGCCGACCTGCTCCTAACCATCGGGGAGACGGCGGCGGCCCTCCGCGTTTCCGTCCGCCAAGTGCGCGCTCTGGCTCGTCACGGGCTGCCCGTCGTCCGTCTGAGCCGCAAGACGCTGCTCGTCCGCCGCACCGACCTCGACACCTTCATCGCCGCCCGGGTTGACACTACGGTAAGCAATATGCTTAGCGGCGGCCATGACCGCAGCGGAGGTGCGACGGGTCCGGGTGCGGCTCCGCCTCACGCAGGCGCAGCTCGCCGCCAAGCTCGGCGTCCACGAGATGACGGTGAGCCGGTGGGAACGGGGAACGGGGCAGGTCCCCGCGCCGGTCGCCCGCTTGATTCGGTACGTCGCCGCGTCCGCGTCCAAACGATGAAGGAGGATCCGCAATGATCGGGAAGCCGACGAAGTGCTCGAACCACGGGCGGGTGCGGTACAAGGTCGACTGGCGCGACGCGCACGGGAAGCGACACGAGCAGTTCTTTGCGACCCGGGCCGAGGCCGAGGCCCGGCAGGCCGTTGTCAACGCGATGCCGCATGTGGAACTCCACCCGCTAGGTGATCCGGCATGCACGCTTCGGGAGTACGGCGCACACTGGCTTGCGGCGAACGCGCCGCGGTGGAAGCACCGCACGTACATCAGCGCCCGGGCCGCGCTTGAGCATCACGTGTATCCCTTCCAGGTGGGCGCACGGGCGCTCGGCGATCTCCGCCTGACTGACATTCAGCGACCCCACGTCAAGGCGCTCGTCGTCGCCATGCGGAGCGCCGGCTACGCACCCGACAGCGTGCGGGTAGCCTTCTCGGCGCTCCGGGCGCTCTTGAACGAGGCAGCCGAGGACGAGATTCTCGCCGTCAACCCGGTCCTCAACCCGGGGAAGTCGATTCGGCGGCAGATCGCGCCCGTGGACGACTCCGACCGCGTGAAGGCGATGACGGCCGAGCAACTCGACACATTCCTGTCGACAGCCGAGCGGGTGTCGCCGCCGTTCCACCCGCTTTACCTGGCTGGCGCACGCACGGGGATGCGTCTCGGCGAGCTGTGCGGCTGGCGGCTTGACGACCTCCGGCTTGAAGAGCGCGAGGCTGACGTTCGCCGCTCACTCGGTCAGGAGTGCAGCATGCGCGACCCGCATCCCGGCGTGACGAAAACGGGACACGCCCGCGTGGTCGACCTCTCCCAGCAGCTCGTGGCCGTCCTCGCGGACATCAAGGCGCGGAGGCCGGCGCTCGCGATGGCGCAGGGCTGGCGGCCGGTGCCCCCCTGGGTCTTCGTCACCGGGAACGGGACGCCCTACAGCCAAAGGAACGTGCTGCGGGACTTCGACCGCGTGCTCCTCAAGGCAGGGTTCATGAAGAAGGGCGAGCCGGCGCCGTTCTCACCGCACTGTCTCCGACACACCTTCGCGACCCTCCACCTGCTCAACGGGGCTGATCGGAACGTCGTCCAGTACGTGCAGCAGCAGCTCGGGCACTCATCCATCAAGGTCACGGTCGACACCTACGGCTCGTGGATCCGCATGCGCGACCCCGCCGCGGCCGATCGCCTCGACGCGCTCGTTGCGAGCAGGGCTGCGAGCGGGGAGGGGTGAGAGGTGGTAAGTAGGGAGAGTCCAAGGTGGTTTGAACACTCGACCTTGTCGCTACGAATCAGAAGGTCGGGTGTTCGAATCACCCTGGGCGCACTCGGTTCCGCAAGGGTTTTCTCCGCTAGCTCGCAGACTTCGGCGCTAGACGCCCTGACCGATGACGACCGCTGACGACCGATCGGGACCCGTCGTGACCCGTTCGTCTGGCAACAGGCTGGCAACTGGCTGGCAACAGGGTGAGGGGGGCGTAGCATGCGGGGTGAGTTCACCGCGGCCGACGGCTACACGACGCGGGACCTCGTGACCTACGCGCGCGACCACATGGCGTCGGCGCGCGTGCTCTTCCAGAAGAGCTTCCACTGCTACGACTCCGCGGGCTACCTGAGCCATCTGGGAATCGAGTTGCCCCTGAAGGCGTTCCTGCTCCACCACACGGGTCGCTTTCCTGGCGAGCACGATCTCGGGTGCCTGCTTCGCCTCGTGCAGGAGCACGATCCGACGATTACGCTGTCCGATGCCGAGCAGGGCATCCTCAGTCAGGAAGACACCTTCAACTTCAGCCGCTAACCCGTCCCCACGAAGCCGGTCCCGATCGGCGACGAGGACTGGGACGGCATCGAGCAGTTGTGGCACGCACTCACTCGACGACTTCCTCCCGTTCTGAAAGAGGAGATGCGCTCCAAGGTGGTACCCACGCCCGCCGACCTCCAGTCGTCTACCGACGCCGACACGGTCATGGTGAAGGGCGACCGCGTCCTCACATGCGACGCAGGAAAGACAGTCCGACTCGTTAGGCGGCGCGCTCGATGTGGACCGTCTTCGCCACCGTCGTGACCGGCGTCAGCGTCTTGGTGCTCGGGCGCATCCTCCAGCACTTTCACCCTCGATCCGGTGAACGAGCTACGGAGGGTGATCGGAGAGGTCGAGTTCAACCTCTTCTACTACGCCAACATCTACGCGAACGTCTGGACGTACGAGCACGTGCACGGCGATGCCTTCCCGGCGAAGACACGGGAGAAGATCGAGAAGGCGGAGGAGATCTTTCCGCGAACTCGGCGCGCGCCTCAGCGCAGCGCGGGCCGCCATCGTCTGGTACCGCCTGTGGGAGTACACGCCCTGGATTCCCTGCGAGTCCGCCGTGCGCGCCGCCACCGGCGTGCTGACGTTGCTCTCAAACTCGATGTACAAGCCCGAGCGTGACACGCCCATCCCGCGCGACGAGCGGAGCAGGAAGACCGCCGATCGTATCCGGGCGGTGCTGCTCCTCGAAGGTCCGTCGCGCGCCTTCTGGACGCACTTCCGACAAGTATTCCGTGCGCGACGCGCGGCCTGTCAGGATGCGGTGTCGTCAGTCGATCGACCGAAGCGCCTCGCCGAACTCGCCCGGAAGCGCCACGAGCTGGAGCAGCGCGAGGAAGGCATCGTGCTCGCCGCCGAGCGCGACGGCCTGGAGCTCGACCGCCGCGCCGATGCCTCACCGGCCGTGGTCGTCTGCACCGTCCTCGCCGAGGACGCCGCCGCATAGGATGGCGCTCGGGCCGACCGGGTGCCTCTGTGGCGGCCCACGGCGCTCAACGCACGCACGGTGGAAGCGGGCTAGCAGACGGATCGCTCCACGAGGAGATGGGGAGACTTCTAGGCAGCCGGCGAAGGCCAGGCATGGCCGCGGCGAGGAGCAGCAGCCACGCGACGAGACCCCACCAGACAACCGTGGCGCGGATCACGATCCGAAGGGCGTGCATGAAGGGGAGAAGCTAGCACGCTCGCGGCTTCGCACTATCGGCCGAAAGTATGAGCCAAGTTCTCACCAATACTAAGGCCGCACCCTTGCCCGATAGTCTCCAACCTTATGCGACCTTACGGGTCCCTCTTTCTAGCTCCCACGGAGCGGGCGCCGCCGGCGCGCCGCTTTCCCAGAGACCATGCGTGGAAAAATGCTTCACACCTCGGCCCGCATGACCGTCGCGGAGTACGCACGCCACCGCGGGTGCTCGCGGCGGGCGATGTATGATGCGCTCCGGGCCGGTCGGATCGCTCGACTGCCCGGTGGAGCGTGCAAGCGGGGGGGTGAGACGCGTTAAGTTCGCGTGCTGTTAGGGCAATCGGGCAAGAAAGCTTGCGGCTACGAATCAGAAGGTCGGGTGTTCGAATCACCCTGGGCGCCCTCCCGACGTTCAACGTAGTCAGGCAGTCTCTCCAGCCGAACCAGGAGCCTGCGGATCTCAGGGCGTCGTCACTTTCCCGCGTGCCTCGGGCGAGCGAACGAAGCACTGAGGCGGAATGCGCTCGACCTCGCCGCGGTCGCGTGCCTGCCAGCACTCGGCTTCGGGGTAGCCGGGTCCTCGCGCCACGAAGTCCCAACCCGCCTCATGCATGCAGCGGACGAGGTCGTCGACGGAGCCCGCCCCACCCCCGCAAGCGCGATGCGCCCGATACCGCTCCCCGCCGCCCTGGACGGCTTCGGTTGCCTGCTCGACCTGCGGAAGCCTCGGCAGCGGGCCGGTCGTGCACGACGCGATAGCCAGTGCGAAGACCAAGGCCGGCTCTGAGCGCCTCGACCGGCGGGAGGTCTCGGCTCGATCCTGGCCGCCCATGGCTCGCTCCGTCTTTCATCACGCGGGAGCCGAGCGGACAAGTGGCGCCGGGCGATCGAGGGGCCGGAGGCGGTCGCCTCGGAGGGGGGATTGACCGTCCAGGCGACCGGGTCTAGTCAATTTTCTGCGGTCTTGGGGTCATCCCCATGGGCGGGCAGCCTATGCCCGTTCTCCGGGTGGAGCTGTCGGCCAATTTGGTCAGGCGCTTCGTGGCCCGGGCAGCTGGGCACTGCCCGAGAGAACCGCGTGATCTGCAGCAGAATAGGAGGGCTTCATGGAAGAGACACAGGCGCGGCTGCTCTCTCTGGACGATGTTCGTGCTTCGGTCAGGCGGCTGCGGCGGCGGGGGAAGCGGCTGGTCGGCCAGCTGAGGCACGACGCGCGCCAGCTGGTCGAACGCAGCGGCAGGCCGGTGGTTGACCAGGTTCTCTCGCTGGTGGACGTCGGGAAGCTGCGTGTGGATGTCCAGGAGCGGGCGGAGCGGGCGGTGAAGGACCTGAACGCCCGGCGGGTGCGCCTGCTGGCCACGCTCCAGGGGCAACTCGAGCGTTTGACCGAGCCGGTCGTGAAGGAGCTCCGGACGGCGAGTCGTCAAGTCGAGGAGCTCAAGCGCAGGGTCGGACAGGTCGAGCGGCGGCTCGAGACGCTCGCCAAGGACAAGCACAGCAAGCACCGGGCTGCCTGAGCCACGTCCTGCCCCGGCCCAGCGTTTGGAGGCTCGGCCGCGGGTATCGTCGTGAACATCTGGGCGCGCAGATCGCCCGCCGTGCCATCGGGGCGGGTGAAGCGTCGTGTCCCCCTCCGCGCTGATCGCTGCCATGTCTTGCAGACCGTTGTAAGGTTTGCAGCCCCGAAGCCCGCTGTGCTGCGGAATGCCAGAGAACCGCCAAGGGCAGAGCAACGGCACGGTCCTTGCGATGGCCGGTGCGTGTGGAGGAACCCGGCATTCCGCCGGGAGCGGGCCACGCGGCATGGAGAGGACAGGCATGGGCCTCACCATCGTCCACAAGAGCGACCTCGCGACGCGCAAGAAGAACCCGCGTGTGGCGCTGGTGCTGGCGGGCGGGGCGGTCACCGGCGGCGCCTACAAGCTCGGTGGCCTGAAGGCGCTCGACGACTTCCTCGTCAACCGCAAGACCACCGACTTCGACATCTACGTCGGCCTCTCGGCCGGCGCCTTCC
>WNFO01006482.1_pt1 | contig 10338 bp, 6 predicted proteins | sample 5400251 | NCBI WGS metagenome assembly WNFO01 (sample SAMN13153354, study PRJNA577476) | soil metagenome | isolation source: 100 cm saprolite under Madrone tree | place: USA:California | collected 2016-06-14
ACTACAAACGCTTCAACGGTCTTAGCCGCGGTTTCCTCTACCGTGCCGGCCGTCCTTTTGAAACAGCGGACGAGGCGCTTGCCGATGATATCGTGGCGCAGACGCGACACATGCAGGTCGGTGACCACGTAAATCTTGCGAACCACTCCTTCACCATCAGCGGCATCGTGGCGCATGGCAAAGGGGCGCGCTTTTTCATCCCCTTAAAGACCGCGCAGGACATTGCCGGCGCGGAGAAACGCGTCTCGATGTTCTACGTGCGCAGCAAGGGCGACACAGAAACCACGCGCAAGGAAATTCTCCAGTTGACACCGGAGAATCGCGTCCGCTCCATGTCCGAATACATGTCGCTCATGAATTCTTCCAATCTTCCTGAGTTGAAACCCTTTATCCGCACGATGGTGGGCATCGGCATCGTCATCAGTTTTCTGGTTGTGCTTCTCAATATGTACACCATGGTTCTGGAACGCACGCGCGAGATCGGCATCCTCAAAGCGCTCGGGTGCTCGCGTCTGGAGATCGCTGAAATGCTTTTGGGGGAAACGTTTGTGCTGACGCTGTTCGGGAGCGCCGCGGGCATTCTCCTTACGTTTCTCACGCAAGCCATTCTCAAGGAAACGAATCCCGCTCTAACGATCTTGATTTCATCGCGCTGGGTCCTCCAGGCCATCGCGCTGGCGCTTGTCGGAGCCGCCGCCGGTGCAGTCTATCCGGCGTTGCGCGCGGCGGGTTACGATCCCGTGGTCGCGCTGGCTTACGAATAGCCTGCCTGCATCGATGCCAAGGGTTAGTCAGACGCGTCGTCCACGGCACAGATAAGACACACCTCGTGGGTTTCGGATTGCATAGCCTTAGGTTCCGGCCTAGGCTGAGATTCGAGCTTCAGTAAATTGGAGTTGCCATGAATATAGGGAAATGGGCTTTGGGCGCCGGACTGGCGATAATTCTCTCCAGCGGGAGCGTCGCGCTCGCGCAGGGGCACGGTCATGGCAAAGGCCACAACAAGCACGGCGACGATGACGACCAGGGCGCCCAGTTCTATCAAGATCGCGATCGTGAAGCGATGCGCGCCTGGTATGACGACCATCGGGATCAACTTCCTCCTGGGCTGGCGAAGAAGGATCGCTTACCACCCGGCCTGGAAAGGCAACTGGTCCGGCGCGGGACGCTTCCGCCGGGGCTCCAGAAGCGGCTTCAGCCTTGTCCTGAGGAACTCGAGCGCCGGCTGCCTCCTCCGCCTCCCGACTGCGCTCATGTGGTGATTGGCGGGCATATTGTTCTGCTGAATCGCAGGACCAATATAATCTTGGACGTCTTCCACTTTGAGTCCCGCTAGCCGCGTGCACTGCGTCGTAGACTGAAGTGCCGGGTGCGCAGCACGGCGGTGGCGTTTACCCCGACCTATCGCGCCTGCCCCGACTTGTCCCGACCCGGTCGGGACTCGGTCGGGACGAGTGGATTCATTCGAACGATCAAAAACTTTTTGGATCCCCTGCGTCTGCCTTTTAACTCTTTCTTTTCTTCTTGCGCGTGTTCCATACTCGGTTTCTGAGGGTGGGTTCGTTCGAAACGCACGCTCTAGTTTTTCCACTAATTTCCGCCGCAACTTCTTTCTAATCTCTAACTTCCATCCTCTAACCCTCCTTTCTCGTCGTTCGAACGATACTATATTATAATAGTACTTGAAACGGTAACTGTTCCATGCTACCCTGGTTCGGGTGATTGATCGGCGCCATCTATCGCTTTCGTCCCGTTCGGATTCTTTCCTCCCTCCTCTCCCGCAAGCCTTCCCTGGCGCTGCCCCCGCTCTTTCCCCTCAATTCCTCGCCTTCTCTTTTCTCTCTTTGCGCTCTTTCGACCAAGAGCGTCTCACAACTCTTCCGCAATCAGTCACTTCCACGCTCTTTTTTAAAACAGCCGGGTGGCATCGGTCTTTCGATCCCCAATGCCCTCCCTTCCTTTTCCATTTCCAGAGAAACGAGCCATACCATGAACCCAGAAACCCCTAACTCCAATTCCCCCAACGACTCTCCGCGTTGTCAGCACCGCACCCGCACCGGCCGCCGTTGCCGGCCTGAAGGACAGACTATACACGGTTCCGTTGGAAGGAGGGCGCGACCTTTTGGCAATCCCCAGCATCACTTGACAGGGCGGGACACGTGCCGAAGAATGGTTGCTGCCCGCCCCACGGATGGCGTCGACCTCAGGAAAGCCTGATGACCTGCAAATAGGAAATTAAAGGAGACTGACATGGCAAAGAGCGCCGCAACTCAAGCAAAAGTACAGGGGAAAACCGCGATCGAAGTAACAACCGATCTAAGCACCGAAGGTGTCGCCGAGATCTCCACTGCGCTGCGTCCATTGCTCGCGGACGTGTTCGCGCTTTATGTGAAAACGAAGAATTTCCACTGGCACATGAGCGGGCAACACTTTCGCGATTACCACTTGCTGCTGGATGAGCACGGCGAGCAAATCTTCGGCATGACGGACGAAATCGCGGAGCGGGCGCGGAAGATCGGCGGGACCACGCTGCGTTCCATCAGCGATATCTCGCGGCACCAACGTCTGAAAGACAACGACGAAGAAAATGTCACTCCGAAAAACATGCTGGCAGAGCTTACTGCCGACAACCAGCATCTGACACGGTCCTTGCGTTCCACGCATGAGGTTTGCGAGAAATACAACGATGTCGCTACCGCCAGCCTGATTGAGGTCTGGATTAACGATACGGAGCGCCGAACCTGGTTCTTGTCGGAGATCGTGCGCGGCCTGTGAAAAAAACTTTTTTCCAAATGAACTGGGCGGGTGCAGTCCTAGTTGGCTTCGGTCTGTTGGCGCCGCTTGCTTCCGCGCAGAGCCTGGATTATCCCGAGACTCGTAAAGTAGACGACGTCGATATCTATCACGGGACTAAAGTCGCCGATCCTTACCGCTGGCTGGAGGACGATCGATCGGAGGAGACCGCGCAGTGGGTCAAGGCCGAAAATCAGATCACGTTTTCGTATTTGGACAAGATTCCGTACCGCCCCCAAGTACTGAAGCGGCTGGAACAACTATTCAATTATCCCAGGTACAGCGCGCCGTTCCGGCGGGGCGAGTATTTCTTTTTTTTCAAGAACGATGGTTTGCAAAATCAGAGCGTGCTTTACATTCAGAAGGGGCTGAACGGAACACCTGAACTGTTTTTGGATCCTGGGGACATTTACTCGTTCCTGTTTTACAACTTGGGAGTTACGCCGAAATACTAGACCGGGGCGCAAACGGCTGTGTGACCTCTCCCTAGCGGGGCGAGGTTTGCACGGGAAAGACTTTCGTATCGAGTGGCGAAAACTCGAAGCGCACGACCCAATCGGTCGAAACGCTGCTGCCGGCCACCTTCGCCGGGGCAAACTCCCACTGGCGTGCGGCTTGCAAGGCCAGGCCAGCAAAATACTTGCTGGGGCCGGGCGAATCGAGCTCCGCGCCCGCCAGATCGCCTGACGAATCCACATGAACTTTCACGCGGACGCGGACTCTGCCCCGAATGGTGTCGCGGGCTTTTTGGGAGACGTCCGGCAGGATTTCATTGAGAACTTCACCGGGAACAACTTCCGCCGCAGATGCCTTCGGCTGTTCTTCCGGCCGAGGGATGAGAGGGGAAGGTTCCGGCACGGCCGCGGCGTCTTCTTTCTTGACGGGCTGTTTTTCACTGGCGGTTTTCAAAGGTTTCTGCGCGGACTGCTGCGTGGAACGTGGCATTGACGGAGCCGACTGGCGGGACGCTTGCGTTTTCCCAGGCTTCGGCTGAACTCGCGGCGGAGGAGTCGAACTTTCGGAAGCAAGAGATGAAGTTTTTTGAGGTTCCGGGCGGCGGCTCAAAAGTTTTGGAACGGTAATAATCCCAGCGATTACCAAAACAGCCGCGAGGAGGGGAAGAGCGAATTTGGGAAGAGTGAATTTGGGAAGAGTGAATTTGGGAAGGGAGATGGAGCGTCGCGGTGCAGTTTTTTTCGGCGGCCTTATCGCGGGTCGCGGAGGCACAGAGTAGCTCTGAGGCGCGGCCGCGGCTGAAGCGGGAGCGAGGGGAACGGCTGAGGCTGGACGCAGGCGCCCGGAGATGTCAGCGATGGTGCAACGTTGCGGTGGGTCACGGCGGAGACAGTTGCGCGCAATATCAAAGAACGGTGACGGGAGCGACTTCGGGAGGATGGGATCCCCGTGCCCCATTCTATCCCAAACGGGCGCGCGCTGGGTCATGCTTTCGACCAGAGTCATGCCAAGAGACCACACGTCGCTCGCCGGGGAAAGCCTTCCGCTGGAGGATTCGGGCGGGTCATATACGCCGGGCTTGGGAATGCGAAGAGTTTCGCTCGCGCGGAGGAGCCCGTCGGTCGAGAGTTTGATTTTATCCCCCACGGCCATGACATTTGCGGGCTTCAGATGACCGAGCACAAAACCCTGACGATGAACGCAGGCAAGGGCGTCGAGAACGGGAACGAACACGTCGCGAGTTTCCTCCGGGGTGAGCGGCCGTTGAGGAAGAATTTGCGAGAGATTTTCCCCAGCATATTCCATCACGAGATAGAGAAGCGCGACATTATCCAGCTCGCAGTGCCCCATTTCAAAGAGCCGAAGCAGATGAGGATGAAAAAGCTGGGCCGCGTGTTTCCAGCGAGAGAGTTGGATCTCGGCGCTGGCCGGATCGGCGGGAATAACCTTGATAGCGGCTTTTACAAGATCGCGCTCACCATGCTCCGTCAGGAACACAGCGCCGTGATCCGAGCCGCCTAAGTACTGGCGAAGCGGGAATCGCCTATCGACAACCTGGCCTTCCCACTGTTTCCAGGCTTCAGACATGTCCCACCTCCGCCTGTCGAGTGGGCTGAGTAGGCACTATTGTACCTGAGGAATTGCGCGGTTGGTGCTGTTCAAAGGGGCAAGTCGAGGAGATAGTTAAGGCGCCCAGCAGCCCTGCGGAGTGGCCCGGGATTGGGCGGGGCTTGGCAAACATCGGAAAAAAGCGAAATCTGGCAATCAGCTGCTTAATATCTGCCGAAGCTGCTTGTTGAGGCGGGCGCGATCTTCCGGAGTCATCGAAATAAACTCAATCCCCATCCCTTTGCTGGGCGCCACGCGCCGCACGATGGCGCGTGCGCGCACATCCCCGTTTTGCATATCTAGAAGCATGTTGAGCGTGCTCCCGACGGGCGGCGGCTCGGGCGTGTGGATAAAGACTCCGCCCAGGCTGAGGGTTTCCAATCGCGAGACGGCACGCCGGGAGCCAGTCTCCCAGGCAACGAAAAGCCCTTTTGGCGATTTAACTCGCGGGTGACGCCGCGTTTTCTTTACCTTGCTATCAGCCATCGCTATGGACTGGGACCCCAGAGCGACGGAGAGGCAATCGAGAATTCTCAGAGGTCCGGTCCGCTTGTATCTTACTACCTGTTGCACCGGACGCAAGGGCCGAGCGACTCTTCAGAAAGACGTGGCCAGCGAGAATCGTTCCAGCCGGCGTGTTCCTACTGGAGCGCGGGGTCGGTCGGGGCCGCCGGTGCAGACTGGTTGTAGTAAATCACGCCGGCCTGGTCCGTATAAAAGCTGCGCCGTCCGGTCGTGCCACGCGATTGAGGGTCTGCATTCAGTGTGTAGGTGTCGTTGAGGGCAGGACCAGGCACGACCACGTAGGTGAAAGTGTAACCGCTCTTAGAGGGCGTAATGGAACCGCCGAGGATATCGTCCACAATACCCATTCCCGTACAGTCGCCCGCACCGGGTCCAAGGGCCGTCAAGTCGTTGGGGTATCCGACATTCATGCATTGCAAGGAATAAGCGAGCATCGCCGTGGTGTACGTGCGGAGAGATCCCACCGCGGAAGATTCATTTGCGGACATGCGGGAGGAGAGAAGATTGGGAATGGCGATGGCCGCGATAATCATGATGATCGCGAGGACGACGAGAAGCTCGATGAGTGAGAAGCCTTTTTGCCGGTTACGCATTGCTCTGATTTCTCCTTGGAACTCCGGAAATTTATTCCGGGGACGAAGAACAGTGAACTCAATCGCAAGGCAAGTTTAAGATTGGCAATAGCGAGAGGCTATGGAGCAGGGGTGCCAATTTGGGGTAGGCCAGGTGGCCCACGTTTGAGTAGGACGAGGGTCCGAGCACGTACAGGTAGCGAGGGGAACGATGGTTGTAGTACTGGCTAGGCTGTCCGCCAAGCGAAAATGGGCATTTCTTTGGCTAAGTGATTGATATTAAGACATATAAAACTGACCGTTGCACTGGGACGGTGGGATGGAGTTTCACCCTGCAGACGAAGCGGCGGTTGAGGTTCCAGCATAGTTAGTACGAAGTACAGGCCGCAAATTGGATGAGGGGTGTCGAATCACGCGAAGGACAGTTGGATGCCTCAACAACGCCCTCGGATTGAATGCATGCGCCGCGACAAGCGCCCCGGGGGCTGGAGAGTCTGTGTGGCAACCCCTGAAATGTGCCCTCAGAGGCTGAAGCCGCATCGATTCTGCTGACTTTACGGCACGACTGAAGTCGTGCCCTGACGAATACGGAAGTTGCCACACAGACTCTAGAGCCCCTGATTCTTTGGCTGCATATTGGCCTGGCCCCGACAAGAGTCCCCGAGAAGCTCCCGACCGGGTCGGGACAAGTCGGGGCAGGCGGGACACGTTCCGCCGTGCCTTGATGTGATGCACTTAGGTGAAGAGTTCTAGACGCTCTGGTGCCGGAGGAAGAGAGTGGCGAGGGGTGGCAAGGTGAGGGCAATGGAATACGGGTGGGCCATGTGGGGGATGTTCTCGGCGTGGACCCCACCGAGATTGCCGACGTTCGAGCCACCGTAAATGCCGGCGTCGGTATTCAGGATTTCGGCGTAAAAGCCGGGTTGTGGCACGCCGATAAGGTAGCCTTCGCGCACTACGGGCGTGGCGTTCACAACCACCGCGAGCAGACTTGCAGGGTCTTTCCCGTGGCGGAGGAAAGAGAGGACGCTGTTGTCGGCGTCGTTGGCGTCGAGCCATTCGAAACCGTGCCAGTCGAAATCAACCTGGTGCAGGGCGGGTTGCGCTGCGTAAAGTTTGTTGAGGTCGGTGACCAGGCGCTGGATGCCGCGATGGGAATCGTGTTGGAGCAGATGCCAATCGAGGCTCCGAGCTTCGCTCCATTCGTGGCGCTGGGCGAATTCCTGGCCCATGAAGAGGAGTTTCTTTCCGGGGTGCGCGTAGTGATAACCGAAAAGAAGACGGAGATTCGCGAATTGCTGCCAGAGATCGCCAGGCATTTTGTGAAGCAGCGAATTTTTGCCGTGGACGACTTCATCGTGCGAGAAGGAAAGGAGGAAATTTTCGCTGAAGGCGTAGAGAAACGAGAACGTGAGCTTGTTGTGCTCGTATTTGCGGTAGACGGGATCGGCGGAGAAATATTTCAGCGTGTCATTCATCCAACCCATGTTCCATTTGAAGCTGAAACCCAGGCCACCAAGATAAGTGGGGCGGGTAACGGCGGGCCAGGAAGTGGATTCTTCGGCAATGGTGAGGACGCCGGGGAACCTGCCGTGGACGATTTCGTTCATGCGCTTAAGGAAAGCTATGGCGGCGAGATTCTCCCGGCCACCGAATTCGTTGGGAATCCATTCGCCGGGCTTGCGGGAATAGTCGAGATAGAGCATGGAAGCAACGGCGTCTACCCGGAGGCCGTCGATGTGGTACTTGTCGAGCCAGAAGAGAGCGTTGGAGATGAGAAAATTTTGGACTTCGTTGCGGCCGTAGTTGTAAACGAGCGTGCCCCAGTCAGGATGAGTCCCCTGGCGGGGATCGGAGTGCTCATAGAGGTGCGTGCCGTCGAATTGCGCGAGGCCGTGAGCATCGCGAGGGAAATGCGCCGGGGTCCAGTCCAGGAGGACACCGATCCCAGCCTGATGACAGCGATCGACAAATTCCATGAATTCGGCGGGAGAGCCGTAGCGACTGGTGGCGGCGAAGTAACCGAGAGTTTGATAGCCCCAAGACCCATCATAAGGATGCTCCATGATGGGAAGGAGTTCGATGTGGGAGTAGCCGAGTTCTTTGACGTAAGGGATGAGTTGGGCGCCGAGTTCGCGGTACGTGAGCCAGCGGTTAGAGTTTTCCGGGCTGCGCCGCCAGGACCCGAGATGAACTTCGTAGATGGAAACGGGAGATTCGAACCAATTTTTTTGTGAGCGTTGCTGGATCCACTCAGCGTCATTCCATTGATAATTGTCGAGGTTGGCGACGACCGAGCCCGTATTGGGCCGCAGCTCAGAGCGGAAGCCGTAGGGATCGGCCTTGAGCGGGAGCACCTCGCCGTGGGGGCCGATGATTTCGTATTTGTAGATGGCGCCCTCGGCGAGCTCAGGCAGGAAGATTTCCCAAATGCCGGAGGAGCCGCGGGAGCGCATGGGATGCACACGGCCATCCCAGTGATTGAAATCGCCGACCACGCTGACGCGTTTTGCGCTGGGAGCCCAAACGGCAAAGTGCACGCCTGCGACGCCTGCAAGAGTTTTTACGTGGGCGCCGAGTTTTTCATAGGCGTCGGAGTGGCGGCCTTCGCCCATGAGGTGAAGATCGAATTCGGTGAGGAGATAGGGGAAGGCATAGGGGTCGTAGATTTCGAAGGGTTCGCCTTGATGGGTGCGGCCCTGGATTTTGTAGCTGGCGGGCGCGGGAGCGGTGGCTTGGCTGGAAGGCCAGGTAGCTTCGAAGAAGCCTTCGGGGCGGAGCTTGACGGCGTCCGCGACCTTTGCCGCGCCCTTCAGAGAAATAGAGGCTTCGGCGGCCGACGGAAGAAAAACACGGACGGCCCATCCGCCAGAGACGGGATGCGGCCCAAGGAGGGCAAAGGGATCGGCGTGGCGTCCGGCAAGGAGTGCGTCGATTTGGGCTTCTAACTGCGCGTCCCGCTTCGTGCCGAGCGGGGCGGTATGAGCGGCAGATGTGTGTTCCTTGGACAATGCGGGCATCTCCGGAACGCGGGCGTCTTCAGAATTCTAGGGTGTCCGGCGGGAATTGCCAAACGTTCCCGGGGGACATTGTGTCCTTCTCTCGCCGGCGCCAAGTTCGCTTGCGGGAGGCCGGAGGGCGGAGTAGAGTGCGAAAGGAAAAACAATTTTGCGACGGATGAAAAGATTGAACGACTGGACGGAAGAGTTGCAACCAAGGAGTGGAAGACGACCATGCGAATCTCGAAGAGACCGCGCATTCTACTGCCTCTTGCCATTATGAGCTGGATGATTGGACCTTCGGCAGCAGATGCGCAGGACCGCGGGCAGGCGCGGTCGATGGTGATTTCGCGGAACGGCATCGTGGCGGCGGAATCGCCGCTGGCAGCGCAGGCGGGAGTGCGCATACTCGAACGCGGCGGCAACGCCGTGGATGCGGCGATCGCGACGAACGCCATGATGGGCGTGGTTTCGCCGATGATGAATGGGATCGGCGGCGACCTCTTCGCGATTGTGTACGATGCCAAGGCCAACAAACTATACGGATTGAACGCGAGCGGATGGGCACCGAAAGGGCTGACCATCGAGTATTTGCACAAGCAGGGATTGCGGGAAATGCCGCAACAGGGAGTGAACGCAATTACAGTGCCGGGCGCGGTGGATGGATGGCAAAAGCTGGCGGACAAATTTGGGCGAAAGAAGCTGGCGGAAGACCTGGCGGCGGCGATTCGGACGGCGCAGGACGGACATCCGGTGACGGAACTCGTGGCGGCTTATTGGGCCTCAGAAGTGGATCGCTTGCGAGGCGACGAGGCCGCGGCGACGACGTATCTGATTTCGGATCGGGCGCCGCGGATGGGAGAAGTGTTTCGAAATCCCGACTTGGCCGCGTCCTTGCGGCAGATCGCGGAGCATGGGCGCGAGGCGTTTTACAAAGGCGAGATCGCGAACAGGATTGTCGACAGCTTGAAGCGCCATGGCGGGACGATGACGGCGGAGGACCTGGCGGAGTATTCGAGCGAGTGGGTGGAACCTATTTCCACGACGTATCGCGATTGGACGGTGTACGAGCTGCCGCCGAATGTGCAAGGGCTCGCCGCGCTCGAAATGCTGAACATCATGGAGACGTTTCCGCTGGGGCAGAAGGATTGGGGCTTCGGCTCGACGAAAGCGCTGCACGCCATGATCGAAGCGAAGAAGCTGGCGTACGCGGATTTGGCGCGTTACGTCGGCGATCCGCGAAAACAAAAATTGCCGGTGGCGCAATTGCTTTCGAAAGAGTGGGCCAGCCAGAGAGCGAAACTGATCGATCCGGACCACGCGAACTGCGACGTGCACGCAGGAGAATTGCCCGCCGGCAGCGACACGACGTACTTGAGCGCGGT
>WNFO01023002.1_pt1 | contig 10338 bp, 10 predicted proteins | sample 5400251 | NCBI WGS metagenome assembly WNFO01 (sample SAMN13153354, study PRJNA577476) | soil metagenome | isolation source: 100 cm saprolite under Madrone tree | place: USA:California | collected 2016-06-14
TTTTGTTGACGGGAATAAGCGGACCGGCTTTGTCGTCGGCGTCCTCTTCCTCGAATTGAACGGCTGTCGTTTTATCGCTAATGAAGAAGATGCCACTCAAGCCATTTTAGAACTTGCTGCCGGAACTCTCGATGAAGGAGCTTTCACGCGTTGGATGCGAGCCAATGTGAAATCCGACCGCGCATAGGAGACACGCTAGAGCGCGAAGCGTATCCGCCGCGCACGGCTTGACCTCTAAACGGTGTTCCAATCGCTCAGTTCTTGAGTAAGCCGTAACCGCCCGTCTTTACTGGCGCTTTATTGAGAGTCCTTTGATCCGGTCGCCGATCGGTTTATCAATTCTTAGAATCGAAGGATGCATGTTTTAGTGTATTGCGCTGGACTTAACGAGGATGAAAGTTGGTCTGTGTCTACTCCTTCTCGTATTTTTTCATCACCCTGCCCGGCGACCGAGAGAAAGGAGAGAGACGTCATGATGTATGTTCGAAACCTAGTCAAGAATTACTTGGACCTGCAACATGTTCCGTACCAGCACCATGTCCACTCAACCGCATTCACCGCTCAGCAGCTGGCGGCGGCCGAGCGGATATCGGGAACGTTAGTTGCGAAGACCGTCGTCGTGAAAGCGGATGATCAATTTTTGATGGCCGTGCTGCCTGCTACCGCGAAAGTCGACACGGCGGCCTTAAAAGGTGCGCTGAATGCCCGTGAACTCGAGCTCGCCACAGAACGCGAATTTCAGGAATTGTTCCCCGACTCGGATGTCGGAGCCATGCCGCCGTTCGGCAACCTATATGAGCTTCCTGTCTGCGCCGAGGAATCTCTGGCTCGCGCTGAGGAGATTGTGTTCAACGCGGGCACCCATGAGGATGCAATCCGAATGAGATATTCGGATTTCTCCCGGCTGGTTGGACCAAAAATCTGTTCTTTTGCTTTGCAACGCAAACGGCCGGAGTTCTGACCCCGGGAAATCCGCACCTAGCGTGAAACTGGCATTCCGAGGATTGAACGATTCTAGTAGCGGGCGCTCACGTCTTGTGGCGAACGAGTCTAGCCACTTTATAAAATCCGCGAATTTGACTTCATGCTCGACCCGGACATCGGCAACCGATATTTTCACCGCGCTCGGACCTGCGCGATCCCAGCAGCCCATTTGTTGCCACGGACCGCCGCCACGCCTCGGGCCACCGCTTTCTACAGCGTGGCCGCTATGACCTCGACCGCGTGACCAGCGTTTTACTCGTCCAAGGAAACGGCCTCGGTCGATCCTGGGCCTTCTGGTTATTTGGCCTCTATGCGTCGCGAGTGCGGATTCCTTTCGTCGAACAGCGCCAATTGACAACTGGATGCGGCGTGCTTACGATTCGACCGCGTTTCATTTCTGAGGCTGAAAGATCCCCCATTTACTCTGCGAGTAATGTCGCTGTCATTCGGGGCCATGGGAGGTGAACATCATGACCAAGAGAGGCTTCTGTCCGCTGATCGCTACTGGCGTGATCATATTCGTTTCGTTAAGCGGGCTGAACGCGCAGCAGTCCACAGGGAAAGCGATTTCGGTCGGCGACCATGACATTGGCGGCGTGGTTACGAGCACCAAGGGTTCGGAGGCGGGCGTTTGGGTGATCGCTGAAACGGCCGACCTACCGGCCAAATTCGTGAAAATTGTTGTTACTGATGACAGGGGGCGCTACCTACTCCCGCAGCTTCCCAAGGCGAACTACAAAGTATGGGTGCGCGGCTACGTGCGCGGCTACGGGCTCGTGGATTCCCCACCGACACAAGCGGCGCCTGGAAAGGTTGTCGATCTGACTGCGGCAGTAGCGCCGAACGCGCGCGCAGCAGCGGAATACTACCCGGCCATTTATTGGTTTTCCTTGCTCCGTGTGCCGGCCAAGAGCGAGTTCCCCGGCACCGGGCCCAAAGGCAACGGCATCCCGGAAAACATGAAAAGCCAGGGCCAATGGCTGCATTTCTTGAAAACCGATAGCTGCTGGTCGTGTCATCAAATGGGCGACAAGGCCACGCGCGAGATTCCAAAGAGCCTGGGCCATTTCGACTCCTCGACCGCGGCCTGGGCGCGACGCATACTCTCGGGACAAGCCGGCAACAACATGGTCAATGGCCTCAGCCAGCTAGGCCCAGAACGAGCGTTGCCGATGTTCGCGGACTGGACCGACCGCATCACTGCCGGCGAATTGCCGCCCCCACCCCCGCGACCGCAAGGTGTCGAGCGCAATGTCGTCATTACCGAGTGGGACTGGGCCGATCCCAAGGCGTATCTCCACGATGAGATCGCCACGGACAAGCGCAATCCCACTCTCAATGCCAACGGCGAAATCTTCGGAGCCACGGAACTCAGCACGGATTATCTACCAGTCCTCAACCCGGTGAGTGCAGCGGCCAGCAAGGTGAAACTACACGTGCGGGATCCGAAAACGCCATCGAGCGCAGACGATAAAGTTGTAGCACCTTCGCCGTATTGGGGTGACGAAGCGATCTGGCACAGTCAACCCAATGTCCACAATCCGATGTTCGATGGGCAAGGGCGCGTGTGGATTACGTCCAGAATCCGCAGCAGCGAAAATCCGGCGTTCTGCAAAGAAGCCTCGAACCACCCTTCGGCGATCTCGTTCCCCCTCAAAACCAGTGGCCGGCAACTCGCAATGTATAACCCCACGACGAAACAACTCACGCTGATCGACACCTGTTTTGGCACACATCATCTGGTTTTTGCCGAGGACACGAACAATACGCTATGGACGAGCAGCGGTGGTGGCGGAGGAGCGGTCGGCTGGCTGAACACGAAGATGTTTGACGAAACCCACGATGAAGAGAAGTCACAGGGTTGGACGGCGCTCATCCTCGATACCAACGGGAACGGAAAGCGGGATGAGTATGTGGAGCCAGATCAAGCCGTTGATCCTGCCAAAGACAAGCGGATCAATGCTGCTTTCTACGGCGTGACCGTCAGCCCAGCGGATGGATCGATCTGGGGAACTGTGTTGGGTTTTCCGGGCGCCGTTGTCCGGTTGAACCCAGGACCGAATCCTCCGGCAACTGCTCTTACAGAAATATATGAACTGCCATGGAACGATCCAAATGCCCCGGTTCACGGATTCTCGCCGCGCGGGCTCGACATCGATCGCAATGGCATTGTGTGGACAGTGCTTGCCAGTGGGCATTTGGCAAACTTCGACCGGCGCAAATGCAAAGGCCCGCTCAACGGGCCAACTGCGACAGGTCAACATTGTCCCGAAGGTTGGACGCTCTATCAACTACCGGGGCCGCAGTTGAAGGGAGTTACTGATCCAGGAAGCGCCGAGGCCAGTTACTACGATTGGGTCGATCAGTTCGATACTTTCGGACTGGGAAAGAACGTGCCGATTGCCACCGGCAACGGAAATGACGCACTCCTTGCCCTGTTGCCCGACAGCGGGAAGTTCGTTGTGCTTCGCGTCCCGTATCCGATGGGATTTTACGCCAAAGGGATGGACGGTCGGATCGATGATTCCAAGGTTGGCTGGAAAGGAAAAGGACTCTGGGCGACCTATGGCACGCGAACACCTTTTCACGCGGAAGGTGGCAAAGGAACAACAAGCAAGGTCTTGCATTTCCAGCTTCGCCCCGACCCGCTCGCGCACTAGCGCACTAAGATGGTTAACGAGACGTATTTCGTACAACTGGGAAACGCCCGGTAACTGCCGTGAAAGCCGAAATGTAAGTGCAAGATCAGCGTATGTTCGGCAACCGGAAGTTAACCGCGGCGCACCGGGCTCGTGATTCTCGAAAGGGTTTTGTTACACGCTCAAGATCTTGTCAGGATACGTGGCCTAACGAATTCGGCGAGTGGTAACTCGATGACGAACTTGCGAAAAAGCCAGGCTCCCTCTCAACGCACTGCACTCCGTGAGATGAGTGACTTCTCGTGACAGCGACATTGAAACAGTCTTGAAAGGTCTTGTTCTATGCGATGGCTCATCTGGCTTTCAACCAAACGGTTCAGTAATATTGGCAACCCGCACGCGAGTTCTGCAACGGTTTACAAGACCGTTGTATTATATACTGTTTGGGCACCTATACTCATTGCTGGTAAACGAACGGATGAAGCCTGTAAGTCTCTATGCTAATTGCACTTAAGGCTGGCGGAGAGGGGGGTTATATTGCTCCTTTTTCCACAACTCTCTTGTTTTCTGTTACTTCATTCGTAAAACCCGCATTTTCTGCCGTTTAAGGCCGAGTCTCAGCAGTGCCCTCCAGTCTCTCCTATGGACGTCGAAAGTGCCCAAAAAAGTAACATGAGTAACAAACCGGGATTTCCCTGTTGGGTCTACCAGGACGCAACACGTTTTCAATCTGCCTGAGGGGTTCCAACGATCCAACATTGCGCTGCCTTCCAAGGTCCTGCACTGAACCATGGTGCTTCGCTTTGGCTACAAAGAAATCGAATCGGCGAAGGACCGAATGCCGTCAAAGCGCACTCTTAGGTCTCCATAATTGCGGGTGAAGGCACGCTCCACATCGTGAGCGAGGACGATGTTGTCGCCTTCCGGATGTTGGTGCCGGAATGCAACGACATTTGTGGGGTCGAAATTGTTTGCCGACCATTTGCACTCGATGGCTACTGGTCTCTTTCGGTGGGTCGCAATGACAAAGTCCACCTCGTGCCCGCGCTTGTCTCGCCAATAGAACACTTCGCGGGTCTGCGAGCGAGCCATGATTTCATTCAGTACGAAATGCTCCCATAGCGTCCCAAGGTCATCATCCCGCAAGTCCTGCCAGCCACGGTAGTAACAAATGAAACCGGTGTCGAAGCCATAGACTTTGGGCGCGGCGACTATTTCCGTGGGCCGACGAGTGCTGAATGGCCGAACCACATGCGCGACGAATGTCGCCTCAAGAACGCGGAGGTAGTTTGCAATGGTTGGCCGGCTTACTTCGCAGGGGCGGGCGAATTGAGTTGCTTCAAAGATGCCGCCGCTTTGTGCCATGACGAGCTCGGTGAATCGCTGGAACGAATCTCGCCGCTCTAGACGAAAGAGTTCCTGGATATCCTTAGCCCAATAAGCGTCCATCCATTCTTGAAAGTCGCGTTCCGGATGTTTCTCAGGCAGAAAGAAGGGAGGAAGTCCGCCCCGCAGAAAGCGGTGCTTGAGGTCAGTCTGGTTCGCGTCGTGCATGTCGAGAAGGCACATCGGCGTCAGCCAGAGGTCCCTCTTCCGTCCCGCCAACGTGTCGCTGAATTTCTTCGAGGCGCCCAGAGTCGAAGAACCGGTTGCCACAATGTGTGTGCGCGAATGATAGTCGGCTGCAATCTTGAGCAATTCTGATGGGTTCTGCAGTCTGTGGATTTCATCCAACACGATGCGCTTGCCACGTAGACCGCCGAGAAAGCTCTCGGGGTCAAGCATCATGCGGCGAACGCGAGGCAGTTCGCAGTCGAAATATTCAACTTCGGGGAGATCCTGACAAAGCCAGGTTTTTCCTACCCGCCGCACGCCAGCGAGCCAGACGACGGATCGCTCCTTCCACGCGCGGCCGAGCAGGTTCAGCCAAAAACGCCTGTGTACCATATGTAGCTATAGTTTCATATAGTAGCGCCAAACGCAAATGCATTTATTGGCAGCTTGGAACCGGTCTGCGCCCTGCCGGTCCAGAGCCTGAAGGAAAGCAACGAACGTGCCAAATGCAAGCTCTTCGCGGAGGGCCCGCCGTCAACTCTTCGAAGACGATGAAAAAGCTGCCACTAAGACCGTTCAAGCGCCCTTAGCGTCCGGTCCCCAACTTCTCCCTTCAGATCTTTCGAGTTAGCGGACGTCGTATTGCGCCTCCGTATTTCGCGTCGACGTGAGATGTCACGTTTCGCCAAGTGGTTCGCTGTTCGACTGATTTCTGGAAAGCCTTTGAATTGATGAAAGTAAATCGGCATCCATTCTGGGGAACGTGGAGATTTGCAGAGACTCAGGTCCTCTTCTCTTTGGCGCCAGTTTTGCCCAGACAAAAAAGCTGGACCTTTCGACATGTCGAGGTGCAAATTGCAAAGAGCCATGTTCGCTTTGATCGGGATGACGTTTTTGTTCGGAGGCATGTCGTACAGGGAGTCGTCAATACAAGAATTGATGGCGTGCCTTCGTATTTACAGCGCGGCGAAGACAATCGCTGACTGCCTCAAGTACCGGAAGAAACTTGGCGGAAACCTGGCCGGAAAAGTGCTGCGAGAAAGTATCGCGCGAAGGAAATGTGGCGAACAAAGACTTCGCCATTTCGCAAAAATATGCCGCGTGCAAAAACTGGTTCACGCGGCATATTCTTTGGTTGCGCGCCGCAGCATTGATCGGACATTATGTGGGATCCGGTACGAAATGAGTGACTCGGAGAAACGAGGCTGATGAGAGCGCTAATAAGATGGATTCTCGCTTCGAGCGTGGTTGCGTTAGGAGTGGGAATCGGCGCCGTCTTTTGCACGCCCTTCCCGATCACCGGAAATTCAAAACAGATACCTACTTTGGGTCGGGGAAAGTATCTCGTGGAATCCGTCGCAATATGCTTTGAGTGTCATTCAGAGCGCGATTTCTCAAAGCCGGGTTGGCCCATTCCGCCAGGCCGAGTTGGCGGTGGCCGCGTCTTGAGCGGTGAGGGCACGCCTGAGCCAGTGGTCGCACCCAATATTTCTCCAGATACGACCGCTGGAATCGGAGAATGGTCCGATGATGAAATAATTCGTGCCATTCGCGAAGGCGTTGGAAGAGATGGAAGATTACTGAATCCCGAGATGCCTTACCGCTATTTCCGTGGTCTAAACAGTGTTGAACTTCGTTCTATCGTGATGTATCTGCGTTCAATTCCACCTGTTAGTCATACTCTTTCCGAGATGGCCAAATACGAGCCCGGAAATCACCCACCAACGGTGGCGATGGATTCAATTCGACTCACCAGCTCTTCAAATACTGTGAAACGCGGAGAGTACCTGGTCCGACTTGGTGGCTGTGAGACGTGCCACACGCCGACCAACCAGAAAGAATTCAACCCAGGGTTGGAGTTTGCTGGTGGCACCGTTTTTCGTCACGACAATCAAGCCGACGCAAGTTCTAACCTGACCCCTGACCCATCCGGTATTGGTGCAATGAGCGAGCAAGAATTCATTCAAATTATTAGGACAGGAAAGTCGGGCACTAGGGCCCTCAACTCCGCAATGCCTTGGTATTTTTATCGCAACATGAGTGATAGTGACCTGAAAGCCGTGTTCGTTTACCTCAAGGCGTTACCGCCTATATCACATAAAATTGATAACTCCCAACAACCGACCCTGTGCCCCAAATGCCGCAACCGACACGGCCTCGGAGACCAAAATTGAATATGAGAAGGAGCATCAGCTACAGTTGGGGCGACAGATACAAATCCGGAAGTCACAATAATCGTTCCAGCACGAAACGAGAAATTGAACCTCGGTTCCTCCGCCCACAAAGCCTATGGCCAATTTATGTATCTAACTGTATCTATGAGACTTACGATCTTGGCGGTTACTTGCATCGCATCCGCTGAACTTAACGCGCTCCCAACTGATTGTTGTCGCATTCCCTCCTTGCGCCTTACTATGTGTTGCTGTCCTACCCGCGAAACCTTGATTCTTGGCGGCGGTTTCCGAACCGCTGCAGGGCCGCTGCAGTTTCCAACGGACGCACAACGGTTTCCAAGACCGTTGCATTATGTACTACTCGTTTATCCATACTTTAGAGGAGAATATTAGACAGAATAGTCTGTAAGTCTTTGACGCTACAGGCACTTAAGATATGGCGGGGGAGGGATTCGAGCCCTCGTTAGGGTGTTTATTTCCTAAAACGGTTTAGCAAACCTGCCAACTTTTTTGAACCGCTCTGAAAATTGTGGACTTTACTCTATTCCTCAAGCAAAACAGTCTTGACTCGTTTGTACTGGAATTGATCCGTTCTGAACAAGGAACTACTACATTTTTACTACACTCAACTGAAGCCCACAAGATGTTACCCGCGAGGCTTGAAGAGCTCGGCGCCGAAGACCTTCGAGGAAGACTCGGAGGTAAACGGTCAACAGCATCGAGCGCCTTGTTTCGGGGTGCGGATCGCACTTTTCTGGGCTTCTTTGCGGTACGCTTCCGTCGCGGTGATGACTTCCGCTGGCTCGCCCAGCCCCTTTTTCTGCCAGTTCAGGCATCCGCGGACTGCCCGCGCCAGGATTCCGGACACCCGCAGTTTTTCCGGTAAATGTTTGCTCCACCTTATACGTGCGCAGCGTGATCGAAGGTCTCGGCCGGGCCCTACGAAATCCTCGCACCCGTTCGCGCTGGTGGGATGGAAAACGTGTACCGCGCGGGGCTGGCTACCCGGCTAAATTCATGCGTCCCAGCAGATGCTGAAAACGGGGATCTGAGTGTAGCGAGTCGAACCGCGGATCTACCTTGAGAAGAATAACGAAGGGCGCTCGCAGCTCGATAGCTTTCTCTAGTTGATGGAATGCTGCGTCTTTTTCCCCCAATCCGGCATGGACGAGAGTCACTCCACTGTGTCGATGAGCTTCATCGCCTCTTCTCGTTTACCCGCCACGGCTAGCGCGTTGGCTAGCTCCGTCGCAGTGTGCGCATACATCGTGGAAGACTTGAGCGCCTCTCGAAGCTCAGCAATCGCCTGTTCATGCCTTCCCATCTGCACGTGCGCAGCCCCCAAGCCGTGATGATAATTCCATTCCAGGCTCGGATCTCTTTCCACCCATCCTTGGCGGACGATGGTGTAAAGATCGATGCTCCCGGTGGGCCAGTGGTGGGAACAAAAGCGAGCGGCTTATGCGAAGTTCCGGGCGCAATACCCGGAGTTTCAGGTGTTGAAATATGTGCCTAACCACAAAGATATGCAAACCGCGATCGCCGATGAATGGGCGATCGAGGTCGGTAGTAGTACGGATATCACCTACAAGATGTCCGCAAATGCCACTCCGGTTGCGGTTCCGAGGACCAAAGGAATGCGTTTGCTGAAGCGGCAGTCCGACGGTTCATGGAAATTCGCGCTGTGTTGTTGGGTTGAAAGACCGAAGGAAAGAACGTTGAGCAAAAGGGAATTTGCGCGCGGAATCCGGATTCGGCGTTGTTCAGTTTGGATGCGGCACTTGGCTCGCGCGGCATCACGGCGGGTAGCACCGGAAGAACGAAACAGCGTTAGCTCGGCGGAAAGCACTATAATCAGTCCATCCCAGCCACCGGTGGCGGTGTACAATGGATACCGTGTCCCCAGGGCGCGGCTTGCCGCGGCCCACAATGGAACTCGCGAAAAGTAACGCATTCCCGCCATGGGCGTCTAATGTAGCCTCGGGTTTCCCTTCGCTTTATGCACAGAACCAGGCGTCACAACTCAGAGATACCGGCAGGGCTGGTGTCGACCACGGGGCTTTTGGGCCTAGCCCGCAATACACCGTTGGCCTGTAGCGTATAGAAAGACGAGGGGAGGGAGGATGAAGTTGCAGCTCCGATTTTTGTATGTCCTGCCGCTGTTTGTCTTGCAAATAGCAGGGTCGGGCTGTAACCGAGCGAATCCCAAGGCTGCTGGTCCCCAAATGCCGCCTCCGCCCCTGGTGAGTGTGGCCAAGGCGCAAGTCCGAGATGTGCCCGTTTACCTCGACGAGATCGGCAAGAGCTACGCTTCCGAGTCTGTTACCGTAACCCCGCAAGTCGGCGGACGCATTACCCAAAGGCAATTCCAGGATGGCGCGGATTTGACCAAGGGGCAGTTGCTCTTTGTGATTGATCCGCGTCCGTATCAGGCCCAGCTCGATTCGGCAAAGGGCGCTCTGGCCCAGGCAAAAGCGGCGCTGGAACTCGCCAAGGTGGAGTTCGCGCGCAGCACGGAGCTATTCAACTCGAAGGTCATCGCAAAACAGGATTACGACATCAAAAAGAGCACCGTCGAGGTCGATCAGGCACAGGTGGAATCGGCGGAAGCGGCGCTCGAAACCGCCCAGCTCAACCTGGAATACTGCTATATTCACTCGCCCATCCAAGGGCGTGCCGGCGCACGACTCGTTGACGTCGGAAACGTGGTGCAGGCGAACACAACCAGTTTGTTGCTAATCCAGCGCCTGGATCCGATTTATGCGGACTTCACGATAACCGAGCGCGATCTCCCCAATGTGCAAAAAGAGATGACTCGCGGAACGCTAAAGACCTTCGTGAGGCTGCCCTCCGATCCGGATGAGCACGTCCGCGGCGGTAAGCTCACATTTCTCGATAACACCGTCCAGAACGGCACCGGCACGGTCTTTTTGCGCGCCACCATCTCCAACCCCGATCACCATTTCTGGCCCGGGCAATTTGTCAAC
>WNFO01006483.1_pt1 | contig 10337 bp, 6 predicted proteins | sample 5400251 | NCBI WGS metagenome assembly WNFO01 (sample SAMN13153354, study PRJNA577476) | soil metagenome | isolation source: 100 cm saprolite under Madrone tree | place: USA:California | collected 2016-06-14
CGCATATTCGGCGACGGTGCGGTCGCTGGAGAACCGGCCCGATGCGGCCACGTTCAGGATTGCCTTGTGCGCCCAGGCATCCGGGTTGCGGTAAAGATCAACAAGTCTCCGGTCGGCCTCGAGATAGGAGCGCAGGTCTGCGAGGTGCATGTAGTGATCGCCGCCGGTGAGCAGCACAGCGCGCAGCGGCCCGAAAACGCCCGGCTCATAGCGGCTGAAATGGTCGGAGAAGATCAGCTCGAGGGCCGCGCGCGTTTCGGGCTCATGGTCGTAATGCCAATAGGGGTTGTAATAGCCGCGGGTGTCGGCGACCTGTTGCGCGGTCAGCCCAAACAGGAAGAAGTTCTCCTCGCCCGCCTCCTCCGCCATCTCGATCGTGGCGCCATCGCGCGTGCCGAGCGTCAGCGCGCCATTCATCATGAATTTCATGTTGCTGGTCCCGCTCGCCTCGTAGCCTGCGGTCGAGATCTGATTGGAGACGTCGGCGGCGGGAATCAGCCGCTCAGCGAGCGTAACGCTGTACTCCGGCAGGAACACAACCCTGAGCTTCCCGCCGACCGCGGGATCACCGTCGATCGTGCCGGCAAGATTGTTGATGAACTTGATGATCAACTTTGCAAGATGATAGGCAGGTGCGGCCTTGCCGCCAAAGAAGAACGTCCGCCGGGGCATCTCGAGCCTGGGATTCTCCCGTAACCGGTTGTAGAGCACCACCACGCGAAGTGCGTTGAGGAGCTGGCGCTTGTACTCATGAATGCGTTTGACGTGGCAGTCGAAGATCGTCTGCGGATCGACGACCACGCCGGTCGTTACCTTGAGCCAATCGGCGAACTGCGTCTTGGCCGCGCGCTTCGCCTTCAGGAACTCGCCGCGGAACATGCGGTCGGCTGCCAACGGACGGAGCCTGCGCAGTTGGCCGAGGTCGGTAATCCAGTCGTCGCCGATCGCCTGAGAGATCGTCTGAGCGAGCGCGGGATTCGCGAGCCGCAGCCATCTGCGTGGCGTCACGCCGTTTGTCTTGTTGTTGAAGCGCTCGGGGAACATCTCGGCGAGGTCCCTGACAGTCGTCGTTCGCAACAGGTCGGTATGTATTCCGGCGACACCGTTGGTGCTATGCGAGCCGACGATCGCGAGGTACGCCATACGCACATGCTTCGCCTCGCCCTCTTCGATCAGGCTCACCCGTGCTACAAGTCCATCGTCGCCGGGGAAGCGTGCGCGCACCTCATCCAGGAATCGTCGATTGATCTCGAATATGATCTCCAGGTGCCGCGGCAGCAGCAGCGCGAACCATTCGAGCGGCCATTTTTCGAGGGCCTCGGGGAGCAGTGTGTGGTTGGTGTACGCCAGTGTCCGCTGAGTGAGGTCCCAGGCCTCGTCCCAGCCGAGGTGCGCCTCGTCGAGCAGGATGCGCATCACTTCCGGGACCGCGAGCGCCGGGTGAGTGTCGTTGAGCTGGATCGCCACCTTGTCGGGCAGCCCGTGCCAGCCCGCGTTCGCCCGCCGGAAACGCCGGGTCAGATCCGCAAGCGAGCAGGCAACGAGAAAGTATTCCTGGACGAAGCGTAGCTCCTGGCCGCTGACCGTGGAATCGTCCGGGTACAGCACTCGCGTCAGCGATTCCGCCGCAAGGGTTTCAGCCAGTGCGCCGATGAAATCGCCGCTGCTGAAGCGTTGCAAGTCGAAGTAGTCGGGGGTCGCGGCGCCCCACAGCCGCAGCGTGTTGACAGTGTTGCCTCCGTAACCGACGACCGGTCGGTCGAAAGGAATGCCGATCAGGGTAGACGGATGGTTCGGGACGAGCTGCAGGCGTCCCTCGCGCAGCGCGACGGAACAGCCGAACTTGACCTCCACGCGCTCATCCGGACGGGCGATCTCCCAGGGATCGGGGCGGCGCAGCCAGTTATCCGGTCGCTCCTGCTGCCATCCATCACTGATAGATTGCCTGAAGATCCCGTACTCGTAGCGCAGGCCATAGCCCATCGCCGGCAGTTGCAGGGTGGCCATCGAGTCCAGGAAGCAGGCTGCGAGACGCCCGAGACCGCCATTGCCCAGACCTGGGTCGGGCTCCTGCTCGAGCAAGCCGACCCAGTCGAGGAGTTTCTGCGCGATCGCCTGCTGCGCGACATTCTCTAGCGAGAGATTGGTCACGTTGTTCGCGAGCGAGCGCCCAATCAGGAATTCCATGGAAACGTAGTACACGAGCTTGGGGTTCTCGCGCGCGTAGGTCTCCGTGGTGAGCGCCCAGCGCTGCGCGAGGACATCCCGTACCGAGCGCGCGAAGGCCTCGAACTGGTCGCGCGCCGTTGCGGCGCGTGGGTCGATTGCCTTGTCGAAGAGGAGATGGCGCTCGTAGAACGTATTGTCGGTGCCCGCGAACTGGACCGAGCCACAGCCGTACCGCGCCAGCAGATGCGACACGACATCCGGTACTAACTGAGCCGCAGGGGCCGCTCCTCTCGCGCTGTTCATTGCCTTTTCTCCCTATCTCCGTGCAGCTGCCAGTCTGGCTGCCCGACATGAACACTCCGCTAATCCAGCCAGGAAATAAGCTGCTGATGTCCTCATTGAAGATTTCCGACGCCGAACGAGTTTCGCTGACGATGTTACCTGCGCCGACGCGTCTCGTTCACGATGCTGGACTCAGCTCGTGCATGACCGCGGCAATCTCATCCAGGATCGCCGGATCATCGATGGTCGCAGGCACGGTATAGGCCTCACCGTCGGCGATCTTCTGCAAGGTTCCGCGGAGAATTTTTCCCGATCTGGTTTTCGGTAACCGCTGGATCACCAAGGCGCGCTTGAAGCCTGCGACAGGCCCAATCCTGTCGCGCACTGCCTGCACCACATCTTTGACGATCTCGCCATGCCCACGCGCCACGCCCTTCTTCAGGACCAGAAGACCCAGCGGGACCTGTCCCTTCAGCGGGTCCGCAATGCCAATGACCGCGCATTCTGCGACATCTGGATGTGCGGCCAGCACCTCCTCCATCGCGCCAGTCGAAAGCCTGTGCCCGGCAACGTTGATGATGTCATCCGTCCGCGACATCACGTAAATATAGCCGTCTTCGTCCATCAGGCCCGCATCACCGGTCTCGTAGAACCCTGGGTAGGACGATAGATAGGCGCTCTCGTAGCGCGCATCCGCATTCCAAAGAGTCGGCGCAGCGCCGGGAGGCAAAGGTAACTTGAGGCATAAAGCCCCCATGCCTGTGCGCGGCATTTCGCGGCCATCCGCATCGAGCACCCGAACGTCCCAGCCAGGCATCGCGCACGCCGTGGAACCGTACTTGATCGGAAACAGGCCTGTGCCAAGCGGATTACCCGCTATCGCCCAGCCGGTCTCCGTCTGCCACCAGTGATCGATGACCGGCACATTCAATTGCGCTTGCGCCCATTGAATCGTGGCCGGATCGGAACGCTCGCCGGCAAGAAACAGCGCACGCAGGCAGGAGAGATCACGATTCCTCGCGAGCTCGCCCGAGGGATCCTCTCTCTTGATGGCGCGGATTGCAGTCGGCGCGGTGAACAGAGTGCAGACCCGATATTGTTCGATGACGCGCCAGAACGCTCCCGCATCGGGGGTGCCCACGGGTTTTCCTTCGTAGAGAACGGTCGTGTTGCCGTTCAAGAGCGGGCCGTAAACGATATACGAATGGCCCACGACCCATCCCACATCCGATGCGGCCCAATAGGTCTCGCCCGGTGCGACGCCATAGAGGTGCCTCATCGTCCATTGGAGTGCAACGGCATGACCCCCGTTGTCGCGCACGACGCCCTTCGGTTGCCCGGTCGTACCCGAGGTGTAGAGAATGTAGAGTGGATCGGTCGCGAGGACCGGTACGCACGCCACTGCCTCAGCAGCCGCTAGTGTGTCGTTCCAGTCCAAATCGCGTTCGGCGATCAGCTCGGCAGGTGCTTGCGGCCGTTGATAGACCAGAACGCGGCTCGGCTTGTGCCGGGCCTGCGCAATCGCTGCGTCCAGCAGGGGTTTGTATCTCACGAGGCGGCCCGGTTCGACGCCGCACGAGGCAGTTAGGATCAATGTGGGCTTGGCATCATCGATCCTCGTGGCCAGCTCATTCGGCGCAAATCCTCCAAACACCACCGAGTGAATGGCGCCGATGCGGGCGCAAGCGAGCATTGCGACCACCGCTTCAGGGATCATCGGCATATAGATGATGATGCGATCACCCCTCCTGACACCAAGCCGCCGCAGCGCGCCGCCCAGACGCGCCGTGCGGTCCCGCAATTGCACGAACGTGATGTGCTCTGCACGGCCCGTCACGGGACTGTCATAGATGAGGGCGGTCTGGTCTGCACGCCCGCTGTCAACGTGCCTGTCGACGGCGTTGTAGCAGGTGTTCAGCATCCCGCCGGCAAACCATCGGTAAAATGGCGGCCGCGTGTCGTCGAAAACCTTGTCCCACGGCTTCACCCAAGTCAGTGCGGCCGCGGCTTCCGCCCAGAACTCTTTGCGATGCTCCCGCGCGCGCGCGCAGATCCTGCGGAACTCATCTGCGGTGGTATCACTCATGCACAGCTCCGAGCGGCGGGTCCCCTGTGTGGATGCTATGTCCGTGAGTAACTTCGTGGGTAACTGAAATGCCAAACCGTAAGAGAATGAATCCGGCTCAATGACTTAGGCCGCCGTTTCGATGCGTCTCTCGGGCGCCAGTGCAAATATATTATAAATCAACAGCTTACATCAGAATTGTGATCTGAAACTTGGCAAAGTGCGCCGGCCATGATGAAGGGGCACGCGGCAGGATTATCGATCTTTTCGCCGCGGCATGCTGGCACCGCCAACTACGGCCACGGCGAAGCAATCCAAGAGCGTCCTGCGCGGCGCGCGAGAGTCCGTGCGCCGGGTGGCAGTCACGAACCCGAGACAGAAGATTCCTGGCGTCCGGCGCCTTGAACCCGGTCAGTCGCTGCGAGAGTATTGGAATCGGAGACCTACAACGACGACGATCGAACGTCGCCGCGGCAATCCAACCCGTCGCCGGAGCGGAGTGCTGCCAGAGGGGGTGTATCGTGATCAACTCGTCCACTGCGCCGTATGCGGCGCTCATTCTGCGGGTGAGCCTCGGGGTCATGTTCCTCGCTCACGTTGGTCTGAAGTTCTTCGTCTTTACCATTCCGGCGTTCGTCGAGTATTTCCATTCCCTCGGGTTGCCGGCGATTGTGGCGTACGCCGTCATTGCGGTTGAAACGCTGGGCGGCCTGGCCTTGATACTGGGGGTTTACGCCTCGTGGGTCGCGCTACCCCTGGCGTTGGAGATGCTGGGCACGATTGTTCTGGTTCATGGGGCCAACGGATGGCTGTTCACAAACAAGGGCGGAGGCTGGGAGTACCCGGCGTTCTGGACGATCAGCCTTGTCGTGTTGTATCTGCTCGGCGACGGCGCCCTGGCGCTCAGACCGAGTCACGGTGGCAAGCGCTAGATCGCTGAGTCAGGATCGCGTCCCTCAGACGGCCCGGAGACGCAGCTCCGGCGGGTTCGCTCCACCGTTGCAGTATTCTCCGCCCTAGAGGGTCACCCTGGCCGCCCAGGCCGCCTTCCCGGCGCCTGCGGGTCCAGGGTCAAACCCACGGTTGCGGCCAATTCGATATCGGCACGCCAGATCGGAAGCGCCGCCATTGTTCAGCGCGAGGCGATATACCCGATCAACGGGTCGTCGGCAGGACAAGGAATTTTCTGCGTCTCCGCCAGCCTAGGTACCGCCCCGCTATCGTCGCCGGTGTGCCCAAAGGTCGCCCACAGCCGCCCCTCTTGTGCACATTCGTAGGCATAGCGGAACAGAGGCCGCATCGTTGCGGCGCGGAAATGAAAGGCATCCACACTTGGGTAGGCAACCGGAACCGCCGAATACTGCAGCATTACGCCGTGCAGTTGCGCAGTCGCCGCCGTCAGTTCAAGCGTCGTCAGCAACATGTGCCTCAACCCAGCGTGAATGCCCCGCGACAGAATTGCCGGCGCCGTCAATCGTGTCGCTCGTGCCGCTTCGTCCAGCGGACCGTTGATAATGACGTATACAGCTGTACGCTGTGTGCCGCCGAATGCGTCCGGCGGCGTTTGCGCAAAAACTGCAGGCACAAAGAACGGCAGCGTGGCCGCTCCGTCGACGTGCGCCTCATCATGAGACGCGCCACCCTCGCGAACGGGAATTATGACCGGAGGGAACATGCCGGGCACGCTAGCGCAGGCCACCAGGACGTCGCGAAATAGTGTTCTTGCGTATGGACCGCCGTTCCTGGCGATCGAGCCCAGGTCCCACACCACCGGCTCGGCCGTAGCCACGTCGGTCGTGGCCACTAACAGTAAGCGGCCTCTATCGACCTCGTGCGCGACGGCTTGAATCATTGCGTCGCTGACATACGCGTCAACCAGCCGCTTCAACGGCGCGCCGCGATAAATACTGGAGCCGAAGACCGCCCCTAGCCCCCGGAGTTGCAGCAATTTCTCGCCAGCTCCACTGGTAAAGGCATCACGCAGGCGCGCGTCCCACGCAGGTCCAAGAAATGCGTAAGGAGCGACCAGCGCGCCGACGCTGACGCCCGTCACTACTGCAAAGTCCGGTCGTGAACCCGAGCGCGTAAGGCCAGCCACAGCGCCGGCGCCGAAGGCACCGGCGGCGCCGCCACTGGAGAGCGCGAGGACGTTGAGAGGTTCTCCCGGATGCAGTACGCGAAGTCTCTCGGCCACCGTCCTGGACGATAGCCGCGAAAATCGATGATCGGCGTCGAGCGTGCGGATCGCCATTGGCAGGTCCGCCGGCGGTTGCCAATCCAGGGACGACCTTGATTCGACGGCGGCGAGGCCCACGCATCCCTGAAGCGCGACCAGATACACGACACAGATCAGCGTGATCGCGGCCGGAGGTCGAAGGTGCGAGGGGCTACGCAATTTGTATCTCAGGGGCTCACGGATTTCGGTTGCGTGCCTGGGCGATCAGCGGCCTCGCAAGCGGCTCGGGTGTCCGGATGCCCGTGCATCATGCATGCGCATGAAAGACGCAACCTCTCTCTAAGGAGAGAGACGGCAACCCGCCACCGGAAACCCTGGCTGCCCTCCGCACGGCGAATGTCCAAAACGCCTGTGGGAATCCGAGAATAGCGAGAGGTGCCCGCTTGCTTGCGCGAGACCTACAAGGTGTCGGAGGGCGCGACCCGTCGCTCGGCTGACGGCCGCGCGCCGAACGGAAACATTGTGCGACCGGCCAGGCTATGTCGAGAGTGGATACTCTAGTCAGCATGAAAGTCTTTCGGCAGGTCGTCGAGTCTGGCAGTTTCGTCGGGGCTGCCGAGCGGTTGAGTGTTTCCACTGCAATGACCAGCAAGCATGTCATGCACCTCGAGAAGCATTTGGGAACCCGCCTGCTCAATCGCAGCAGCCGTAGCTTGAGTCTCACCGAACCCGGGAGACTTTTTTTCGAGCGCTGCAAGGACATCCTTGAAGAAGTGCGAGGGGCGGAATTGGCGGTCGGCTCCGTGAGCGGCGCGCCCCGCGGCACGCTGCGGATTACTGCTCCGTCTTGGGCCGCAACCCGCTCAATGGTGGATCTGCTCGCTGCCTACCGGGGACTCTATCCGGAAGTCGTGGTCGACATTTCGTTCGAAGATCGCTTCGTGGACCTCATCGCGGAAGGATACGATCTAGCGCTGCGCGCCACCGCGGACCCGCTTCCGTCCGGGCTGATTGCTCGTCCCCTGGGGCCGATGCCGTTCGTCATTGCAGCGACAGCGGAATATCTGGGGCGTTGTGGTATCCCGAGATCCCCCGAGGATCTTGCCCGGCACGACAGCGTGATGGTTGGTAATGGACAATCCTGGCGCCTTACGGGCCGCAACGGTGAAGTCGAAGTGCCGGCACGGGTGGTCCTTCGCTTCGCATCGATGACTGTCGCAGTTGCGCACGCAGCCTGCACTGGCATCGGTCTCGCCGCACTGCCGCACGTGATCTTCGATGACCCTGTGTTCAGAGACGCGCTGTGCCCCGTTCTCACCCAGTATTCGCTCAGGCACCCCCATCTATACGCGCTCTACGTGAGTCGTAAACACCTGCAACCCAAGGTACGAACGTTCGTGGATCACATGATCCAATGCATCTGTGCATCGCGGCGTGATGAGACTGTGCCCTCGCGACGGGCACCGTTGATGGACGGTAACAGAACGCAGCCGGCACGCTGATGCTCGTAACGGGTTGTGTCAGGCTCGAGTTTTTTCGGGGATAGATCTAACGGACTGTGATGTTAACTGTCGTGAAACGCTCCATCAACGGAAATCGGCTTGTTCGAGCACACGGCGGAAGAATACAGTCCTGAGCCAGGATCACGCATAGTCACTCCCTTGCGCAGTTTGTCCGGTGTTTGGAAGGGGACGAGGATGCTTCGTACGGTGCTTGCGATTGCCACGGCGATTTCCACAGCTTTGCTTTTCGCTAGCGTGGTGCTTAACGCGTGGATCGTGACGTTAGCGATCCGTGCGATCAAGAAGCCTGTGCGGCGCGAGCGCACACCGCCGCACAATGACCACGGAATTCCGGCGGCGCTGTCGCGAGATCAGAGATCTAGTTGAATGGCCCAAGTCTCCAGAATAAAGGTGCTCATTGCGCACGGCGACCCGCTGATATCGGCGGGACTCGCGGTCACTCTGCGAAAGTGGCGCGAGTTTGAAGCGCTTGTCTGCAGCCCCGATCTGACTGTATCGCACGCGACGACCACTCACCTGCCGGCAGCGGACGTCATAGTCGCTGACTACGATTCGGGTTTGCGATTGATCGCGTCCGCGGAGGCGGTGGGCCAGCGAGTCGTGATTCTGACGCATAGTGACAGCGAGGCGAAGATTTCCCATGCGCTGGAGCAAGGTGCACGCGGTTACCTTTTGCTCGGCTGCAGTCTTGAGGAATTGATCGATGGTCTGCGAGCGGTGCACGTCGGTGGCATTGCCTTAGGGCCGCTGGTAGCCACCCGCATTGCCGATTGGATGAAGCAGCAAGCGCTGACCACACGGGAAGCAGATATCCTGCGACAGATGATGCTCGGGCTCAGCAACAAAGGAATTGCTACGAAGCTGACTTTGGCGGTCGGAACCGTGAAAACGCACGTCAAATCCGTGCTCGACAAGCTTGGTGCGGCGAGCCGTACCGAGGCGGTCGCGATTGCTCAGCGGCGGGGGATTCTGCGCGAGGAGCCTGAAAGGCTGCCTCCACAGGTGGGAGTGGTGCGAATCGGCAAGCCCCCGGGCGTGAGGCAGTCAGGCGCTGGCTCGAAATGGTCCGGGCTGAATCGACGGTGGCCACCAAATGCGCTGCAAGGAAATCGACCGCCCTCCGCTCTGGCCCGGCAATAGGTAGGGAAGCGTTCCGGGCCCTTCCTTGGGCCGGCGGTTCGCGCGCAACGAAAGCGGAATGGGCCTTCGGCTTCGCACGGACCGTCGGGCCGAGCCCGTCGCGCCGGGGGGAAACGCTCAAGCGCTGGGGTAGACTATGTCGGCCATGGACACTCTCCTCAGCATGAAGGTCTTCCGACAGGTGGTCGAGTCAGGCAGTTTCGTGGGCGCTGCCGAGCGGTTGAGTCTCTCCACGGCAATGACCAGCAAGCACCTCATGCACCTCGAGAAGCATCTGGGGACCCGCCTGCTGAATCGCAGCAGCCGCAGCTTGAGTCTTACCGAGTCCGGCAGGCTTTTTTTCGAGCGATGCAAGGTCGTTCTTGAGGAAGTGGACGAGGCGGAATTGGCGGTCGGGTCCGTGAGCGGCGTGCCTCGGGGGACGCTGCGGGTGACCGCTCCGTCCTGGGGCGCGACTCGACGGATAGCGGATATTGTCGCTACCTACCGGCAACGCTATCCGGAAGTCGTGGTCGACATCTCGTTCGAAGATCGGTTCGTGGACCTTATCGCGGACGGCTACGATCTCGCGATACGCGCCACGACGGAGCAGCCTTCGGCCGGGCTGATCGCTCGTCCCCTGCGATCGATGCCGTTCGTCATCGCGGCCTCAAAGGAATACGTGACGCGTTGTGGTGCTCCGCAATCTCCCGAGGATCTCGCCCAACACGACTGCATCATGATCGGCAATGGACACACCTGGCCCCTCACAGCCCCGAACGGCAACATCGAGGTTCCGGTACGCGTTGTACTTCGCTTCGGATCGATGACGGTCGCGGTCGCGCACGCCGTCTGCGCCGGCATCGGGCTCGCCCCACTGCCGCGCATACTCTTTGAAGATCCCATGTTCAAAGACGCGCTGTGCCCAGTTCTCGCGCAGCATCCGCTCAGGCAGCTACACCTGTACGCGATCTACGTCAGTCGTAAGCACCTACCGCTCAAG
>WNFO01006484.1_pt1 | contig 10336 bp, 8 predicted proteins | sample 5400251 | NCBI WGS metagenome assembly WNFO01 (sample SAMN13153354, study PRJNA577476) | soil metagenome | isolation source: 100 cm saprolite under Madrone tree | place: USA:California | collected 2016-06-14
CCGCGGGCGTCTGGACCTACGCCCGGCTGATGGAAGAGCTGGGCGAGCCCGTCTCCGCGGTGCCGGCGGAGCCGGGCCAGGCGCTGAGCGACGCCGGATGGTGGCTCGCGGGCCTGCGCCGGGCCGACGCCTCCGCCCTGCCCGCGGTGCGCGAGGGCTTCCCCGCCCTCGCCCAGGGCGCGGCGGCCGAGGCCGCGCGTGACTCCGACGAGTTCACCGTCTACGACGGGCTCGTGCCCGAGGCGGGGCCGCGCCTCGATCCGCGCGTGTCGGGAGCAGCGGTATCGCCCACCAGTCTCGAGGAGCTGGCCAAGTGCCCGTTCCGCTACTTCCTCCAGCGCGGCCTCGGGCTCGGCTCGGTGGACGACACGGAGCCCAATCCCGACGTGTGGCTCGATCCGATGACCCGGGGGACGATCCTGCACGACCTCTTCGCCGCGATCATGCGAGAGATCAGGGACCGGAAGGAGACGCCGGACCCGGCGCGCCACGGGGCCCGCCTGCGCGAGCTGGGGCTGGCGGCCCTGGCCCGCCATCGCGCGCTGGTGCCGCCGCCGTCGGACGGCGTCTACGAGCGGGAGGAGCGCGAGCTGCTGAGCGATCTGACCCTCTTCCTCAAGTTCGAGGCGGAGGACTCCGCCCGGCGCCGACCGCTCGGCTTCGAGGTGGCGTTCGGCGGCGCCACCGAGGGCGAGGCCCTCGGCCGGCGCGAGCCGGTGACGATCGATCTGGGCGACGGCCTCCGCTTCGAGCTGCGCGGCCGGATCGACCGGCTCGACCGGCTGGCCGACGGCACCTACGAGGCGGTGGACTACAAGACCGGCGGCGCGTTCCTGCCCGGCGGTCTCGACGCCGTGTTCGCGGGCGGGCGCCAGCTCCAGCACGCCCTGTACGCGCTGGCCGCTGTCGAGCTGCTGCGCGAGACGGACGGGCAGGCCCGCGTGGTGGGCTCGTACTACTTCCCCACCACGCGGGGCCGGCGCGAGCGACAGGTCCGCCCGGCCTCGACCCAGGCGCAGGCGACCGCGGTGCTGCGCGACCTCTTCGATCTGCTCGCCGCGGGCGCCTTCGTCCACACGCCGAACCAGGACGAGGACTGCCGCTTCTGTGAATTCGGCCGGGCGTGCGGCCCCCGCGCCGCCGAGCGGGCGCGGGCGAAGATCGAGCGCGGCGACAACGACCCGCTCGAGGCGTACCGGAGGCTGAGCGCGCATGAGTGAGCGGCCCCCCGCGCCCGACCAGGCCGCCCGGGACCTGATCCGCGAGCGCCTCGACGTCAACCTGCTGGTCGAGGCGGGCGCCGGCTCGGGCAAGACCGAGTGTCTGGCCCAGCGGATGGCGGTGGGAGTCTTGGAGGGCCGCTACCAGGTCCAGCAGATGGCCGCCGTCACCTTCACCCGGAAGGCCGCGGCGGAGCTGCGCGCGCGCTTTCAGCTCACGCTGGAGAGCGCGCTCGCGGCCGAATCGGACCCCGTCCGGCAGGAGCGCGCCCTGCATGCGCTGCGGCACCTGGAGCGGCTCTTCGCGGGAACCATTCACGCGTTCTGCGCCCACCTGCTGCGGGAGCGGCCCGTGGAGGCCGGCGTGGCGCCGGGCTTCAGCGAGCTGGACGAGGTGGCCGAGGTGGACCAGCGGCGATGGGCCTGGCGCGACTACCTCGATCGCCAGCGCGGCGAGGGCGCCGCGGCCCTACGAGAGCTGCTCGACGCCGGAGTGCGGCCGATCGATCTCGATCGCGCGTTCGAGAAGGTGTGCAACTACCCCGAGGTGGCGTTCCCGGCCGGCGACGCGCCGCGGCCCGATCCAACCCGGGCGCGGCCCGCGCTGGAAGGCTTCTGGACCGCGCTCACCGCCCTGCTGCCCGACGGGGGGCCCCGCGAAGCCACGTGCAGCGTTCAGAAGCGCATGCGCGAGTTCACCCGGCGCCTGCGGGTGGCCTCGCTCGACGACCCGCGCGTGGTCGCCGAGCTGGCCGCGGAGTGGGAGAGCGAGCCGCGGGTCGTCCAGAAGTGGTGGCCGCGCGGCAAGGCGGACAAGGAGCGAGTGGAAGCGCTCTTCACCGCGCTCCACCGCGAGACCCTGCCCTTCCTGGACGCGTGGCTCCGGTACGTCTACCGCCTCGCCCTGACCCTGCTGCTCGAGGGCCGGGAGCACGCCGCCGCGGCCCGCCGGTGCGCAGTCGCGCTGAACTACAACGACCTGCTCCAGTACGCCGCGGCCCTGCTCCGCGACAACCTGGAGGTCCGCGCCGCCCTCCAGGAGAAGTACCGCTGGCTCTTCGTCGACGAGTTCCAGGACACCGACCCGATCCAGGCCGAGGTGATCCTGCTGCTCGCGGGCGCGCCGGGCGCGGAGCGGGACTGGACGCGCGTACCTCTCCGGCCCGGAGCGCTGTTCGTGGTCGGAGATCCCAAGCAGTCGATCTACCGGTTCCGGCGGGCCGACATCGACATCTATCAGGCTGTCCGGCAGCGGATCGAGGCGACCGGCGGCCAGGTCGCGACGCTCACCACGTGCTTCCGCTCTGTGCCCGCCCTCTGCGATTGGATCAACCGCGCCTTCGGCAAGCTGTTCCCGACCGAGCCCACCCCGCATCAGCCGGGGTTCGCGGGCCTTCAGGCGGCCCGCGACGACCGCGAGCCCGCGTTCGGCGTGCGCACCATCGAGATTCCCGACGCAGTCGCAGGGGGCGACGCGGCGGCCCGGTTCGACGCCGAGGTGATCGCGCGCTTCATCCGGGCGCAGGTCGACGCACGCCGCCGCGCGCCCGGCGACTTCCTCGTCCTGACCCGGACGCGGCGGGCCCTGCCGATCTACACGCGGGCGATCGAGGCGTTCCGGCTGCCCGTCGAGGTGAGCGGCGGGGCGGCCTTCGCGCAGTCGACCGCGGTCACCGCCCTGGCCGACCTGCTGCGCGCGCTGACCGATCCCGACGACGGGCCCGCGGTGGTCGGCGTTCTGCGCGGCCCCCTCTTCGGGCTGAGCGACCCCGAGCTATTCCGGCACCGTCAGGCCGGCTTCGGCTTCCTCGTCACCGCGCCGGACCTGGCCGAGATGTCTGGCCCGGTCGGCGAGGCGCTGCGGGCGATGCACCGGATGTACGAGTGGACCCGCCGGCTGCCCGCACCCGCCGCGGTCGAGCGCGTCCTGGAGGCCACCGGCCTGCTGGCCACGACCGCCGCGGGCAGCCCGGGCGGCGCGGAGGCGGGTGACCTGCTTCACGCGGTGGACCGCATCCGCCAAGTCACCGAGGAAGGGGGCACGCTCGCCGACGCGGCGGAGGCGCTCATCGAGGACCTGAGCTCGGCCGAGGTCGAGTCGGTGCCGCTCGAGCCCGGGCGCACCAACGTGGTGCGCGTAATGAACCTGCACAAGGCCAAGGGCCTGGAGGCTCCGGTGGTCTTTCTGGCCGATCCCCTCCACGGCGGGATCGATCGCATCGACGTGCGCGTCGTCCGCGACGGACCGAGCGCCCTCGGCTACTTCGAGCTCTCGCGGCCGAAGGGGGAGTACGGCCGGACGCGCCTCGGGCGACCGGCGGACTGGGAGAACCACGAGACCCGGGAGCGCGCCTACGTCGAGGCCGAGCAGCGCCGGCTCCTGTACGTCGCGGCCACGCGGGCGCGCGATCTGCTGGTGGTGAGCCGGCCCGCCGGCGCGGGCGGGCGCAGCCGGCCGTGGCAGATGCTCGAGCCCTACCTCGCCGCGGTCCCGCACCTGGCGGGCGGGCCGGTCGCGGTCCCGCCCCCGCCCACGCTGCCCGACCTGGGCGGCGCGGCCCGGCACGCGGCCGCGACCGCGCGCGACGCGCGGCTGGGGGGGCTCGGCGCGCCGTCGTGGCGGGTGGAGTCGGTGACCGGCACCGCGCACCGGGCCGGTCCGTACGGTCACCCGCTCCAGGAGGGGCGCACGCGCGAGCCCGACACCGGCATGGCCTGGGGCAGCCTGATCCACTTCCTGCTCGAGCACGCGATGCGCGGGCCCCGGCGTGACCGAGACCACCTCGAGCGCGTGGCCGCCTGGTTCGCCTTCGACAAGCCGGAGCTGCGGCGCGTGATCCCCGAGGCCCTGGACACGGTGGAGCGCGTGATGGCCGCGGAGTTCTGGCACGCCGCGCTGGCGGCCGAGGAGCGCGCGGTGGAGGTCCCCTTCGCGGTGCGCGTCCAGGAGCCCGCCGCCCCGCCGCGCGTGCTGCACGGCGTGATCGACCTCGCGTTCAAGACCGCCGACGGCTGGACGCTCATCGACTACAAGACCGACCAGCTCGGGGCCGGCGTGGACGCGCTGACCGCGAGGTACGCGCCCCAGATCCTCGCCTACACCACCCACTGGAGCGCGCAGCTCGGTACGACGACCCGAGCCGGCCTCCACTTCATCCGCAACGGCGAGACTCGATGGCTCTGATAGCGGGGTCCGGCCCCCCTGCGTCACTCGAGTAACACGGGCGGCGGCTCGGCAGACCCGGGCCGGAAGGCCTTACCGTGCAGGAACTCCCCGGAGCGCCCGCCGAACCGGTCGGGCGGCTTCGGGAAACTTCGTGTTTGTGCGCGCTTCTCCCTGCTGGCACGTCCGGTGCTGCGCACCTGCCACGAGAACGACCACTCAGCGCAAGGGGGAAGCAATGACGAGCAAGAAAAGACTACTCACCGGAGCCGTCGCCGCCGTCGCGTCCATGGTTCCCATCGCAATCGTTTCCGCCAACCACGTCCGGATCGAGGCTCCCGTCGTGTCCTCGCCGCCGGCCGCGGTGGTGGTACCCGTCCCCGCCCCGACCCAGACCGTGCAGGCCGACGAGATCAAGGCCGGGGTCGTGCGCGCGAACACCATCTACGCCAACAAGATCGCGGCCGACGAGGTGCGCGGGGCCGTGCACCAGACCCGCGGCGTGAAGGTGCGGGACAGTCAGGGGAAGATCAAGGCCCCCGAGGTGGTGGCGTCCGTCATCTACGCGGATGAGATCTCGGCCAACACCGTGGAGGCGGACACGATCTACGTTCGTGAGCTGGACCGCCACTGAGACTACGCGCGCGTCGTGCGCTGACCGAAGGAGGTCGCGACATGAACACGTTCAGGATGTTTGTGGGCACGGCCCTGGTGACGCTGCTGTCGGCCACTCCCGGCTTCGCGGCTCAGGGCGCGACGTCCGAGCCGGCGGAGACACCGAGCATCTTCGCGCTACCGCACCAGCTGACCGGCGCGGTGGTCGCGATCAACCAGGCGACGCGGATGCTCACGGTGAGGACGTCGGAGCGCACGATCAGCCTGAAGGCCGACGTCGACACCGCACCCCAGCTCGGCACGCTGAAGGCGGGTGACCGGGTGAAGGTGATCTACAAGAACAGCAAGGGCGAGATGGTCGCGACCCGGATCGCCCCCGCCTAGCTCGCGGTACGCCCAGAGGAGCCGCCCCGGGGCCGGCTCCTCTGGGCCGGCGATGGCGTCAGGCGCCGTCCGTGATCACGATCCGGTCCCAGCCGCGGGTGAAGTCGATATGGAAGACTCCGTGCACGGCTCGAGCCCCCTCCGCGGTCACGCTCACCCCGACGCGGTACGCCCCGGGCGGGAAGAGCAGGACCCCGGAAGGGCTCGGCGGCGCGAAGAACCGCAGCTGGTCGGGCGCGGAGGCGAGCGCGAAGCAGAGATCCAGCCGACGCGGCTGATCTCGCTCCACGTCTCGGGCCTCGAAATCCGGCTCGCGCGCCCACTTGAGGAACACGGGAGCGAAGAACCCGGGCGCCGGCGAGGTCGAGCCGTCGGGGCTCCGCACGCTGACGTCGAGCAGCCGCCCCCGACACCCTCGGGCCGGGGCGCCTCCCTCATTTCGAACCAGGAGGTGGCAGAAGTAACCGGGGAGCCCCTTATCGTCGGCCGAGTCATGCCGCTGGTACGTCGACGTCGGGTCGAGGTACACGCGGAGTCGCGAGCGCCGGATCGTCACCGCCTGGCGGATCGAGTTCCACACTCCCGCAGGGTACACACGACCCCGGCCGCGTCGCAACCGCGGGCCGGGGCGCCAGACGACCGGCCCTCACCCGGGAGTGGTCGCCTCGTCCACGATGGACGCGGGGCCGTTCCCGGTGCGCTCCACCACGAGCCGGCGGGCGTGGAAGGGCCGCAGCGTCGCCCGATGGCCCACGCTGAACAGCGTGGTCCCCGGCAGCCGATCGCGCACCAGGCGATAGAGCCGCGCCTCGGTCACCTCGTCCACCGCCGCGGTCGCCTCGTCGAGAAAGAGCCAGTCCGGCTTCTGGACCAGGGCGCGGGCGAACGCGATGCGCTGCTGCTCGCCGGGGGAGAGCTGGAGCGCCCAGTGGCCGGACTCGTCCAGCCGTCCGGCCAGGCCGCCCAGATCCACCGCCTCGAGGGCCTCGCGCAGCGTGGCGTCGTCCACCCCCGCGGCGGGCATCGGGTAGCTCACCACGCTGCGGAGGGTGCCGATCGGCAGGTACGGTCGCTGGGGGAGAAAGAGGACGCGGGCCCGGGGCGACGCGTGGATCTCACCGCGCCCGAACGGCCAGATCCCGGCGATGGCGCGGAAGAGCGTGCTCTTGCCCGAGCCCGAGGCGCCCCCCAGGAGCACGCTGTCTCCGCGGAGCAGGGAGAGATTCACGTGCGTCACGAGGGGCCGGCCGTCGGGGAGGTGGAGGTCCACGTCCTCGACGGTCAGGCGCGTGTCGTCGCCGTCGACGTGGCGGACGCCGTCGCCGAGCGCGGCGGCCAGGCGCATCCGCTCGAGCACCCGCTCGAAGCCGGCCAGCCGCTCGACCACCGCGCACCAGTCCGCGATCTCCTTGTACGACACGACGAAGAAGCTGAGCGCGTCCTGGACCTGATTGAAGGCCCCGACCGTCTGCATCAGGCCCCCCAGGCCGAGCTCGCCCCGGAAATAGCGCGGGGCCGCCACGACGGACGGGACGATCCACGCCCCTTGCGAGTAGCCGGAGGTGAACGAGGTCAACCGCTTCTGCCGGCGCATGATGCCCCACCAGTTGCCCACCACCGCCTCGAAGAGCGCGCGGAACCCGCGGAACTCGTCCGGCTCGCCCCGATAGAGCGCCACCCCCTCCGTGTTCTCCCGGAAGCGCACCAGGCTGAACCGGAAATCGGCCTCGTAGCGCTGCCGATCGAAGTTCAGCCGGACGAGGGGGCGGCCGATCCAGTCGGTCAGCCACGTGCCCCCCGCCGCGTACAGGATGGAGACCCAGACCATGTAGCCGGGCAGGATGAGGGTGAGCCCGCCGATCGGCACCGTCAGCCGCCCGGAGAGGCCCCAGAGGATGGCCACGAACGTCCCCAGGGTCACGACCGCGCGCAGGCCCCCGATGAAGAGCGCGAGGGTGTGAGAGATCAGGAGCTGCACGTCCTCCGCGATCCGCTGGTCGGGATTGTCGGTCTCGCCGGCCACCAGCTGCATCCGGTAGTAGGCCCGATCGGTCAGCCACGCCCGGAGGTACCGCTCGGTGAGCCAGCGGCGCCAGCGGATCTCCAGCATCTGATTGAGGTAGAGCTGGTAGACCGCGAGCACGATGAACGCCCCGACGAGCCAGCCGACCTGGACCAGCTGCCGGCGGAACGCGGCCGCGTTCTTTTCCTGCAAGGCACTGAAGAAGTCGTTGTTCCAGCGATTCAGGAGGACGCTCAGATAGACCATCCCGAGGGTGAGCGACACGACCACGAGCAGGAGTCCGAGACCCGGCCAGCGATCCTCCGAGACCCAGTAGGGGCGGATCATCCTCCACGCGTCGGGAATGGTTCGACGGAGACGACCGACGGAGGGATCGGTGGGAGCCTCGGAGAGGGCTGCGGACATGATTCTGGGATGCTACAACTGTTTCCCAACCGAGACCACCGTGGGCTGTGGTGATAGAGTTCGATGAAGCCGTTCCGACGGAGGACGTGACGATGCGCCAACTGCTCGCCCGATGCGCGCTGCGCTCGGGCATCTCGCTCGTGAGTCTCGCGCTGCTGGTCGTCGGCTGTGTGAGCCCCTCGCTCGTGCCGAAGGAGCAGGCCGGGGCGATCCGGGACCGCGATCGCGCGCTGACCCCGCACGCCGCGACCATCGAGGACGTCATCCGGCGATCCGGCACCCTGGGCGCGCTGGCCTTCCTCGACGCCGGCGATGGCCATCTCGTGGTCCTGCCCGGCGACACCCCGGCCGACGCGTGGGCGCGGCACGCCGCGGCCGGTCCCGGGACCGCGGGCGGCGCGGTGTCGGCACCGACGGTGGTCGACTTCGTGTACCGCCCGGACGTACCCAAGGCGCCCGAGACCGTCACCCTTGCGTTCCTGCAGCAGCAGGAGACCCTCCGGGCGAGGATCGCCGCCCTCGACGCCGAGCTTCGCAAGCTCTCCGATGCGCTCGTGGAGACCAGGACGGAGACGCAGGCCTCGATCGCGACGGCCAAAGAGGACACCCAGAAGGCCCTGGACGCCCTTGCCGGAGACCTGGCCGCGGCGCGCAAGTTCATGCTGCAGACCGCCCAGCTGGCCTGGCTCGATCACGACCTGAGCGCCGAGAACGCCGCCGGCCTGCGGAAGCTGGCCGCCACCAGCCAGGAGCTGACCGCGACGTCGACCAAGCTGACCGAGACGATCCAGCACCTCTCCGATACTCTCGCGCGCCAGCTCAAGGAGCTGTCGGCCCGGCTCGACGCGATACAGAACCGGATGAGCGACGTGAAATGAGTTCCGCCCGCCGCTTTCCTCCCCTGATGGCGCTCCTGCTCCTGCTGGCCCCCGCCCCGGGCTCGGCCGGACCGCCCGTGTCTCCCCCCGCGTCTCCCGAGGAAGACGCGGCCTTCCGGCGCGAGTGGGAGAGGCTTCGCGCGAATCACGAGAAGGCGCTCGCCGGGATCCGTGGCCCAGAGGGCGGAGCCGACGCGGCCGCGCGCCGCGAGAAGCTCACCCGCGATCGGATCGCCGCCGCGAGCGCCGCGCTGGCCGGCGGCGGCAAGGGCCCCGTGCTGGCCCAGATGGCCGAGACCGCCGGGGACAGCGCCGGCGCGCTGGCCGAGGTGTACCGGGCGCAGACCGAGTACGTCCACGGCGCGCTGACGGAGGGGGCGGACGGGGCGGAGGCCAGGCGGACCCACGAGGCCACCGCCCTGCTGCAGACGAACCTGGAGCGGACCAAGGCGAATCTCGGGCGCGCGACCGAGGCCGGCCAGGCGATGACCCTGCGCTTGTCGCAGTCGGGAGTGCTCGAGAAGGTGGCGCGGCTCGAGACCATCGCCCGGGACGCGGGCGCGCGGCTCGCTGCGCGCTGGGAGCTCGAGCGGGCCGCGCGCGAGCGCGACCGGGAGCAACGAGAGCGAGAAGCCGGCGAGCGCGCCAGGCAGCAGCGGCGGTGACCGGTCCAAGTGGAGGAGAGCGATGCCACGGATCCCCGACCTTTCCGACCCCCGCTACCTGGATGAAGTGGGGTGGTTCCTGTACCACGAGAAGCACCGGCGTGACCGCTTCGGAGGCTCCTACGAGGCCGAGCGGCTGACGTACTCTCGGCTCCTGCGGGACGAAGTGGCCGCCTTTCTGGGTCGGGACGCCGGCTGGTTCGAGGGCAAGACCATCGTCAGCATCGGGTGCGGCTGTACCGGGGACCTCGCCGCCTTCCCGGCGACCGTCAAGGTCGCGATCGACCCGCTGCTCTACGCGTACCAGCACCTGGACATGCTGGTTCCCGACGAAGCGGGCGGCCGCACGCTCTACCTGTCGCTGGGCGCGGAGGAGCTCCCCTTGCTGGATCGCGCCGCCGACCTCGTGATCTGCCGGAACGCTCTCGATCACATGCCCGATCCCCGCGTGGCGCTGAACGAGATGTGGCGGATCCTGTCCGACGACGGCGCCTTGTTCGTGAGCGTGGATCTCGGGGGCGACCCGACGCCCGACGAGCCGACCGTCTTCTCGGTGGAGAGCCTGGGCGCCCTCCTGAAGGAGCGCTTCGAGGTCGTCACCCTCTCCGACCAGCACCATCCGCACAGCGGCAGCCGGACCGGGAACGTCCGGGCCCTCGCGCGGAAGGTCCCCGATGCCGGCCGCTCCCTCGACAAGGCGCAGGTGCTGCGGGCATACGAAGCGCGCCTCCCGTAGACCGATGCCCGCCGGCCCGACGCTGGTCATCCTGGGCATGATGGGTCGCATGCCGGTCGCCGGCGTGACCTGGCAGGTCCTTCACTACCTCGAGGGCTTCCGCCGGCTCGGCTTCGACGTGTTCTACGTGGAAGACACCGGCGAGTGGTCCTACGACCCCGACCAGAACACGATCAGCGAGGACCCGACCTACGCGGTCAACTCCGTCCGCGCGGTGATGGCGCTCCATCGCTTCCCGGATCGGTGG
>WNFO01015610.1_pt1 | contig 10335 bp, 12 predicted proteins | sample 5400251 | NCBI WGS metagenome assembly WNFO01 (sample SAMN13153354, study PRJNA577476) | soil metagenome | isolation source: 100 cm saprolite under Madrone tree | place: USA:California | collected 2016-06-14
AAACACTAAGTCCGCACGACTTAGTGTCATCCCGAGGATCGCACAAGCACCTCCAGACTCTTGTTGAACTAAACGACTCTGCAGTGTCATAACACTTTTTGACTCTAAATTCAAGCTGGGGGCAACCAAGTATGGCAGGAGCATTCTCCCACCATGCTCCCCCTGCTTTATCTGGGTCTTTGGCAGCACAGTTGGGCGGCTTCAAGTGTGTGGGACGCTGAGCGATGTCATGTTGCTTGGGGTCTGCTCTGTCACTGGGCGATCCTCAAGGCAGATCCCCTGCCTGCTATGTTCCCACCTGTGTCCCATCCCCTTCCCCAGCCCACGTCGCTTCCCCCTCTCCCTGTGTCACTCCCTGCAGTACCTGGGATTTACAATACATATTATCCCCCTCCAGCCCTCTCTCAGCTGAGCTCACCCATCCCCTTTTGCTTATTTGACTTACTTATTCCCACCACATCAGTTCAGATAGTTTAGATAACATATTAGATTTTATTACTTGACATTTATTTTATTTACAGTACCAGAATTAAAAAAAAGGTTTACTACTGTACTATTTCGATTGGATGCCATGGGGTGTGACAGTGTGACATGAGGTGCACTTAGGCCATGGAACGTAAAAGGCCATGATGGGCCTGTGACATGTGACAAGGCCAAAAATTAGGCCAAAATTAGGCCATGGCTGCTCTCATCTCATATAAAATTGTTCCAAATCACCTCGTTGGCTTAAATAAAATCAAAAAATTTCTGACCCAAAATTTGAGTGGGAATTTAATTTTTTTTGAAAATGGGGTTTATAGGCCATGATGGGTCTGTGACATGTGACAAATTGCCAATAGGCCATGCCATAGAGGGTCTGTGACAAGTGACCATGGCATCTGATTGAAATAGTACAGTAATACTGAGTGCATGACTTAGCAGAACTGGGAATTTAGAGTCTCAGTCGCATCTGAGACACATGGCAGTTTTTGTGCTTACAAATATCACATGATTGGTTGCAGAATTAGGTCAACTGACTACAGTACTATGCTTAACCCGAACATCAGACAGACCCCCCAATTGGACACATCAAATATCTCTCTCACTTTACCACCAAACTGCCTCAAACTCCGTATGTACATTCTATTAAGTATATTGAACATTTCTATGGTACTGTTTCCTTCATAAATCTCAGTGCTAGGAGGGTCAGAAAATATGCAGATGTCATGCCTGCCAATTGATGCCATGTCGGAGATCAAATGCTATTAATAATCCCATTGCACCAAGTTCTCGCATTGCGTGCGGAGGTTGAAATCCGTTGTGACTCAGCTTGTGTGACGGCCTGTGACCGTCCGATTGTGGGGTCTGTCCGATGTTCGGGTTAAGCATAGTACCTTACTAGGGGCAGTGCCACAATGGCAGCCGTCGCGGTGTAGTATCGGAGTTTGTCGAGTCATCTGGGCACACTCCTATCTAATCTATCCCTCGCTCTGACTTTCGCTCGCCAGCTGGTGCACGCCGCCTCTGCCTCGTTTTACCTCCCCTCTGTATTAGCGCCACTACTTCCTCACGTATGGTTTACTCGCACACATTTACCACAATTACATTTACTGTTCTAGCACCGTACGGGCAGTCACAGACTCTTCTCACGCAACCACTAAAATTGATTGATGGTCTCCCTTAGCCCGTCCTCCCTACACCTTATCCTGTGCTCCCGCTTGGGCTAGCTAGCACCATTGTTCATGATGTGCCAGTTGGTAAAGAACTACTATTAAGAACCCATTCACGGGGCCGAGATTTTCTAACACCTTTCTAGTGGCTGTCAGAATTAGTAGTGAAACCCATCTTAGACTACAATGAATATAGGGTAATGAATGATCTTCCTAACAGGGTATACTCCCTCAACGGCATACTTTTTGGTAGACTCACATACAAACGCCCCCCTCCTTATTCCGAACCTCAGCTGCTACAGCTTCCTGTGGGCTCAACCAATCAGTAGTTTGCCAAAATAGCTAGCAACATGGTAACAACCTTGACCGTGTCTAGCGCAACCTGAGCACGCTCGGAATATAGTTTCGCTTGCCTGACCTGGGCTAACCATGACTTCTGTTCTACGCCACGTCTGAATATCCTCGCACTGTCGATACCGTCACCACTGGACTAATAACCCAGACGATGGAGGTACTCACCTGAGTATCCGATCCTCTACCCAAACGCGCTCATCGCTTCTGATGAGAAAATGGTTTTCTCTGAAGAGGACTTCCGTAGATTTCATTATTTCATCAGCGTACTTCACAAGACTCATAGGTTTGAAAGCGAAGCGCAGATCCATGAAGGATTGGAGAGTAGGACAGTGGTAGTGGTAAATAGCGCTTGGGGATGTAGAGGCGATGAGTCGTCCGCATTCAGATAACATAAGAGTGCCCACAGTGCCCAGTGAGGTGCCGGTGAAAAGTGCCAGCCGCCAGTGCCGGGTGAGGTGCCGAAGCCACGTGCCAACCTTGGTGCCAGTCTTGGTGCCGGTGCAAAGTGCCGGTCGTTGGTGCCGAATGCCAGTGCCACATATTGGCACGCATCGTCACTTTCAAAGCAAGGCTGCCATACTCACTACCCTGTTGAGATCTCAGGGCAGCGTTGACGTCCGATACAAGCTGGCGAAGAATTTGGACACATGGGGCGATAGGCAGAAAGCCATGACGCGTCGCTCCCCGGGCATGACAATAGTCCTTGTACTTGTAGACCATTAGAGCAATGTAGGATGGGAAATGAGAACACTACGCACCTTCATCGATTTTCATCCTTCAGCCAGAAATTGAAATGCAACCTCCACGTCGAGCCACAACATCAGGCTCCACAAAGGTCTGGCGTCTACCCGTTTGGCCCAAGAGTCAGTTGTCCAATACAATATCCACTAGTCCATCAGCGTCAGCACACTATCGTTACTACGGCCTTTGTACTTACTGGAGGGAATGCGGCCAAACGTATGGTGGATGTTATGCAGTTCCCTGTGCGTATTTCAGTCGGTCTTGCCCTCGGAACCTCAACCCCGCATCTTGGGAATGGACGGTGTGACGAGAGTCTCCACACTTCACAACTTCAAAGCGTTAGTGACGATGGTTCCGTGAGTCGCCGCCATTTTGAACTGGTCGACGAGCTCGAGGTAAAAGTTTTGTCTTCTCCGGGCCGGTAGCCAAATTGGGATGACTAAACACAATGCCATTTTTGAATTTGACCAATTTGACCAACACACGACCGCACCTCTGTACTGTAGATATTTCGAAAAGATAAATCCTAGCATACTCTAAACTATGATCAAAAATAATTCTTCTTTGTGTGGTGTGACCTCCTCCACTGGGATAACACTGTGCATCACTTCGGACAGCGAATATACCGCGAATTGTCCCCAAATGCATCCTCCTTTGGCTCCGGCATGTCTTCTGTTTTGACTCATTGCGTGGCATTGCGTGTACGTATGCTCCGAATGGGTCGCTCAAGCAGATGCTCGAGGAGTTCAGCAAGCAAAACCAGAAACTGGTGACAAATTATGTGATTTACAGTAGGTCCTCGAGGTCTGGATCGCTCGCTGAGATAAGCAGATGATGTACAGGACATGAGGCAGACGAGAAGGAAGAGGGAAAAGGGGGGAAAAAGATAGATACTGTCGCCCCGTGCCATGGGGTGACCCTATATACTGTATGGTGCTCTAGGAATCTATAAGACAGATATGGCAAATGACGTATGATGAGCTCTACGAACAGCATGACCGGAGCGAGAAGGTGTAAGTGTACTTACACCCCTCCCCGCTATGTAAAAGAAACATAGGAAAAAAGAAAAAGGCAGGGGGGGGTCAAAAAGGGCTCGGTCCGGGTGCATTAAAAACCTCCCAGTGGGAGGAAAAGCTACCGGCCGGCAATAGAAACTACCGTACGAAGGTAACACATTCCTAAGGCCGACCAGTCGGGATTGTTCTTGATTTTGTCGTTGTTGTGTTTGAGAGGTAAGTTGTTCTTGAGGCCACGGCGGATTGTTGTGAGGTTGGTGTTGGATGAAATTGTTGTCATCGTAAGAGGTTTGAAGAGAGTGGTGAGATGCGTCTACACGACTTGGGACAGGTGTAGCAGTGGAGACTGTGCCGTTGCTTGCGGCCAGAGCCTTGACCGATTTCGAAAATGCGAGGGGATGGGACGGTCGCAAATGGAAAAGTAAGGTGGGTCTGGCAGAGGCCCGGAGCTGTGGGGAAATGGACATGGAGACCAATGACGGAGGACGACAAGGCAAAGGTGAACGGGCTGTTCGGCGATGCTGGTGGGTCAGGGTCTGTATGATGCTTGAGACACGGGCGAAGCGTAGTCCGAGACAGTGAGGGCGGGAAGGCGGGTGGGACCACCACGTTCACTCTCAGGGTTACTCTCCGTTCTGTAAGAAGAATTTTCTTTTACTGTGAGGAGTTGTGAGCAGAAAGCGTATGGTCGGGGTGCAGTGAGCAGGGCAGGAGGTTGTGGTGTCGATGCGGGCTGTGAGGAAGGTCAGTGCAACCAGTCTAGAACGTTCAGAAATCAGCCAGTCTAAAATTATCGGGCTTTTGAAACAAGCAAAGAGTGCCAGCACTTGCTTGGCATCGGGGATAGCCTTTCCGTCTTGCAGCGTTTCGGATTCTTTAACGGCGCAAGGGCCCAGGGTGATCTTGTCATTGGACATAGTGATCTTTGTGAGCGGTTCCGGGGACGAGTTGGAGGAGGAATCAGGGTGTGATCAAGCATGGTGACACCGATGGGACGGACGGCAGAGGCAATGGCGTAGACAGAGTGGACTGGGTGGGTGGTTGCAGCGTGGATGTAGGCTGTGAGGAGTTGCGTCTGGGGTGTATAAAGCGAGCAGGGGCAGTGACGGTGGCCCAGCGCTGACAAGTCGACGGGTGTGGTTTTTCAGTTCTTGTTTTGGGTCGTGGGCGGGTACTGATTCGTCAGATGAGTGAGGACTAGGTGTGCGCCGCTGTCGAGCAGCGCGTTTACACAGAAAGATCCTGCGGGACCGGTCAGGATGCAATTCCACACGAGGTGCTCACATTTGGACGGGGGGGAACTTTCACTGTCTGACATGACAGGCAGGTTTTTTTTTCTTCGTGTGCGATGCAATTGCTTCCTTCTGGATTGGCATTTCGAGGCGCGTATGCTTTACTGGTAATTCTGGAGACGAGTCTGAGGAGGAAGAGTCCGATGGGAGTATACACGATGTTACAGGTGATGAAGGCGAGGACAAGGGTGATGGTCCGGGTTCAGTGGGCGGACGAGGAGTGTGGATGGGAGCGTGTGAGACAGGTGACAAGACAGGAGCGTGCGTGACGAGAGACAGGACAGGTGTGTGCGGGACAGGTGACAGGACAGGTGCGTGCAGGACATTGGTGCATATAGTAGTGTAGGCGAAGAGGGTTCTGGGTTCTGGAGAAGACCGGGAAGGTGCAGGAGAGGGCGAGCGGTTTTGTATCTGGCGGGATTGGCGCGGTGCCAGTGTGGGCTATGGACCTTATGGTGAAGGAAAGAATTCGAGTGGTGGAGGTAATGTTATGGGGGGCGTGTAAGCGGTGTTGTAATGAGGGGTGAGGAGAGTTGAGCGAGGGTATATCAGCGAGAATGTGTGTCAGAGAGCAGGTTTAGGTCAGGTGAAGCGGTTGTGTGAATCCAACGAGCAATACTGTAAGTGGATCGCACAATATTTATGAGCTCGAGGGTGTCTAGGCGTATGCGTTGCAGGCGCAGGATGTTGGTGGGAGAAAATTTGTGGTGCTGAAACAAACACCTCTACTTCAGGTGGTCGCAGTTCAGGCGGGGCAGGGAAACAGAATCAGGCAGGAACAGTGACGAGATCAGGGGCGTTGACGAGGACAGGGAACGGTGGGTGATCAGGCAAGGCCGGGAAACTGAGTCAGGCTGGAACAGTGGCGAGATCAGGGGCGTTGACGAGGACAGGGAACGGTGGGTGGTCGAGAACAGTTTGCATGTGGCAGGATTGGTCGAGCGAAGAGGTAGCCACTGAGCGAGGCAAGGGGTCAGTTGTCCCAAGAGGTACTTGGCCGCGGACGGTGGAAACTGGGTCGTGCAGGGGTGGCGACGAGAGAGGAGAGTCAGATTCAGTCAGGGACAGTAACGGTGACAGGCTGGACAGTAACAGTGGCAGGCTGGACAGTAACGGTGACAAGGAGGCATTACGGGTTGGTCAGCGAAAAAGCACATCAAAAAAAAGTGTGTCCGATGTGACGACCTTCACTGATCACGCAATCACGCAGGTCGGATGTGGAACTCGCTGAGATAAGCAGATGATGTACAGGACATGAGGCAGACGAGAAGGAAGAGGGAAAAAAGGGGGGGAAGATAGATACTGTCGCCCCGTGCCATGGGGCGACCCTATATACTGTATGGTGCTCTAGGAATCTATAAGACAGATATGGCAAATGACGTATGATGAGCTCAACGAACGGCGTGATCGGAGCGAGAAGATGTAAGTGTACTTACAATGGGATGAGGGGACATGAATCCACTTCCTCAGTGTCTCATTGCGACCCAATACATCGTCTAGCTTGTTTGGCTTGCCCAGTTCCCTGAGACATTCTTGAGCCCGTGAGAATGCAGACCGTGCAACCTCGTCAACGGGCGTCCCATCGAGGATCATCTTCGCATACGCCTTCGGATCGTATATTTCGGTTGCGTCCTCTTCTGGAACTTGACCAGACTCGGTGTGTTTCTTCTTCCAGTGCTCTCTGAAGTCCGACTGACGATGGCCCGTCCAGACACAATCGTGTGCTGGGCAATGAATCGAATTCAGAAGGTGTGATTCGATGTGTCGGTTCCGCTCTTGCACACGGCAGAATGCCATACTGCAAACAGGGCATTCTGGTAAGACGGAAGGCACGGCTTCATTGAGTTCAGCATCGACTTCATCGGAGTCTCAAGATTGAATCGGCACGACAGAAACTGACAATACATTCGCGTCCAACTCGCCTGCTTTGACCAGCTTCCCAAGACTTTCTTGCACCTTTGACAATGCAGACTGCGACACCTCGTCAACGGGCATCCTATTAAGGATCATTTTCACAAATCCCTTTGGATCGTATATTTCGATTGCGTCCTTTGCAAGAATTTGATCACTCTCGAAATGTTTCTTCTTCCAGTGCTCTTTGAAGTCCGATTGACGACGGCCCATCCAGACACAGCGGTGTAGTGGGCAGTGAATCGAATTCAGAAGGTACGATTTGATGTGTCGGTTTCGTTCTTGCGCACGTTGGAATGTCATACCGCAAACAGGGCATACCGGTAAGATGGAAGGCGCAATCTCATTGAATTGAGCATCAACTTGTTCGGAGTCTTGAGATTGAGCTGACGTGATTGACAGTAACATGGCACCACCCTCGTTGCCATCTCCGAGTTGTTGCTCTACGAGAGTCTATGTCGATGTCAGCATAGAATCAAAGCAATAATTGGCATATGGCGTACTTGGTTCCTAGTACCAGACGGCAGTGGCTCAGGGTTCTTATGGAGATCAAGGAACTGATACAGAGACGCCGCTGGAATCAAAAATGAAGGCGCGTAATCCGGTGTGTCATTTTGCTCTACAGGAATCTAAATTGATGTTAGCATGGACCAAAGCAATAGATAACCATATATGACATACTTCGTGCCCATTACCCAACAACGCTGGCTCACTGGAAAACATATAGGGTTGAAGGAACAGATACAACGACACCGCTGGAATTAACCATGAAGAGGCGTCAATCGGCATGCCATTTTTCTCTACGGGAGTCTACGGTAACGTTAGCATACATAAAGTAACAAATACATATATGTGTATAACACACTTCGTTTCCGCTACCGATTGACGGGTACTCAGTGAATGCGTCGTGTTGAAGGAATTGAATTAGATCCTGGGCTGGGATACGGAACGATGAAAAGTCATGAACCGGGACATCATCATTATGCTGGTCTGTCTATACTATTGTAAGCACAAATCTGAGAAATAGGCACTTAAATGTAACATACATCGTGCCCACTACCAGATGATGAGTGCTCAACCAGAGCACAACCCCGAAGAAACTGCAAAAGGGGCTGCGATCGAATGAAGTACCACTGGCGCGAAAAGGAATCAGGGGGTATGTTATGTTGCTCTAGTATGAGAGTCTATGTTGGTGTTAACATAAATCAATGCAATAGATTATTATATGTAACGTACTCCTTCGTGCCTGCTGCCAGATGACAGGCGTTCAATGAACGCATTCCATTCGGTGACAGTCTACAGTACGTTAGTGTTAGCATATATCAATTCAATGATGACTTCAACACACTTGTTAGGAAGCAAGGTTCAAGTCAGACATAGAGCGGGAAGGAGGATTAATGTATGTGTGACTCGGCGAGCAACCACTACGTGTAAACAAAACACGATGATTTGATTTGTATGATTTGTGGTGTTGCCCCGGTCCGGTCCGGTCCAGACCATGCTGCCAAACTCCAACTCCCAAACTCCACCTCAATCCTCGGCGCCAAACACCGTCTAAGACGATCATGCACAGCATACGGTGTGATAAATAAGAACTCTGGAGTGACCATCAACAAACTACTGCACTTAGGTACAACACAGGTAAATGAAAGTCAGTTCCGGGTAAAATATACCGTTGCGGATAGTACTACAGTACTTGACTACTGTACCAGAAAAATGTAAAGATTGGAGGCATTGCCACACGAGACTATTCGCCACTGGGGTCTGGTGAAAATGACAGTTGTAAGCTTTATCTGCGGCGGAAGCATGTAAAAAGACACTTACTATCTCTGGCCTTAGAGTCGGGAGTCTCTAGTGGACCGGAATCCATGCTACGATGCGATTGGGCCTGCAGATTCGCAGGGCCCAAGGAAGCGGAGCGACGGGGACCACTCGTGCCCGGGGTAACGGACGTCGGGATGCCTGATGCCGGTGGATGTATTTGTGGTCCATTGCGAGGGTAAGCGAGAGGGGATCGGATTTCAGCGCCAGGACTCGACTGTGTGGTCGGGATAGAAGGGGTTGGAGTTTCGCTAACCATAACCTGATGGGACGTAAGACGATCCGTTTCGGCTTGGGGGATGGTGCTGAGATTAGGAGATAAATGTCTTGGATCCTCTGTCTCCAGACGAGACATCTCGACTTCCTTACTCGACCCTGGGATGGGCGCCCCACCAAGCAGCCGTGCATCCTGATTCGGCGAACTGCCAGCGCGAGTTTGGTTGTCGCCATTCCCCTCCATCTCGGTGCGCGCATCTACAGGAGGATGTATGCGGTTCACCCTTTCGATCATATCCAGAAGGGCCCGTAGCTTCTCGGCATTTTGGATGCTTCTTTCCTCAGCGTCGACAGTATGACGAACTTTGTCACGGAGGCGATCGAATTCGACCCACATCTCTCCGGAGGCATTGACCAGTGGCAAGTGTGGGCTGTCCAGCGTTCTCTCGAGCAATTTCCACGCCTTCTCGATGCTCTCCGTCAGATCAGACACTTCGAAAAGCAAGGCCTCAAATATCATCCTCCCTAAGTTGCAGAAGATTGACAAGGGTCCATTGCTGATGATATCAGTGAGCACTGCGTCGGCTTCGATCGTCTGATTAGGACCGCCATCGGCGTTACCTGATGACATGTAATTCTGGTCGAGTTGGTCAAGTCCTATACCCTCAGAGAGCGTTTTGAGCGCAGGAAAGGAGTTGGTAGCAAGGAGCTCGCTGCGCCGTATGGCAAATTGAGTCGACAAAGCGTGGGAATATTGAATTCCGCAAAACTCTGAACGGAAATCGAATACCCTCCCGACAACTTCCTGTGGCGTAGCGTCACTTAGGAATTGCTTGAGAAGTCGAATAAGTTTGTTAAAATAAGGAGAATTCCAGTCGACGATTAATGAGTCTTTAAGACTTTCGAATGCCACGTCGATTACATCGTAAGAAGCCATGATAATCTGCAGCTTGTCAGAGAATGGGACTTGTGAATCGAGGTACCTGGGAAGGCTAGTTTCTAGTTGTTCCCAGAGTTTGTCCTCCAAAATTAAACGCTCCATGAATGTCTTCGACTCTTCTAGAGTGCTTGCCTTGACAAACCCCGATAGATGCGTGGCAAATGCCAGAAACAGTTCGCTGTTCCGAAGTTGCTCCGGTCCGAATATAGCTTCGATCTGTCTCTGTGGAAGTATTGGCCTTGGACTGTAAGTAAATGCTTCTGCAAGACGAAGCCCACTGGCCACCATCTCCAACATCTTGTGCAGTGGGTCGATTTGCGATCTTCGTCCCTCATATCCGCTAAGCCCGCGACGTGCTTTAAGAAGCACCTCTCTGAACCGCGCACGTGCTGGAG
>WNFO01053402.1_pt1 | contig 10332 bp, 8 predicted proteins | sample 5400251 | NCBI WGS metagenome assembly WNFO01 (sample SAMN13153354, study PRJNA577476) | soil metagenome | isolation source: 100 cm saprolite under Madrone tree | place: USA:California | collected 2016-06-14
TGTCCGGCATCACGCGGACAGCCATACTGGCCGTGTTCTTCGCCGTGCTGCTGCTGCCGGCAGGAGGCTACATGCTGGTGCATGACCAATTTGGGAAGGTGGTGCCGCACGACCTGTACAAGCTGCCGCTGACGCCGCTGCAGGAGGAGCAACTGACCTTCATCCGCCAGCACATCCCGCCCAGCGCGCACGTCATCATGGACGACGACCTATGGTTACAGTTACATGATGTGGCTCCAGTGTATCCGTTTGCGCACTCCCACTGGAACGCCTCGGGTGACCCCGCGGTGCGCGACAAGGTCTTCGGCGGGGACTGGCACAGCATCGACTACATTGTGATGTCGAACAAGATGCTCATTGCCATGCAGCAAAACAATACAGATGGAGGCGAGAGCTACATCTTAACAGCCCTCCTCCAGCACGCCAAGCCGATCTGGCAACTGACGCACGGCGGGGTCAGCCTGGCAATTTATCAGGTTCAGAAGTAAGTACCTGGATCAGAAAGGATGGAAACGTTATGGACTTGTCGCATACTCCGCGGAAGGCGAAAGAGCCGTGGGGTCAGCCGGATATCGAAGAAGAGGTGATCCTCGATCAGCCGGATATCGAAGAAGAGGTGATCCTCGATCAGCCGGATATCGAAGAAGAGGTGACCCTCGATCAGCCGGACACCGAAGAAGAGGTGATCCTCGATCAGCCGAGCACCGCCACGCCGAGCCGAAAACCGCAGGTACTGGGAGAACCGGGAAGAGGCCGGCCGGCACCTGGAGACTCGTCACCCAAGCGACCCAAAGGCCGCAAGAAGCGCAGGAAGCTGCTGGTGACCGTGCTCGGGGCACTGGTGGTCCTCGCGGTGGTGGTCAACGCGCTCAACCCATCGGCTGTCTCGGAACTGCTAAAGAAGATGGCGGGCCTAGGCTCCCAGCAGGCCACGCCGCTGCCGAGCACTACTCCGCTGCCGAGCAGCACGTCGCTGCCGACCAGCACCCCGAGCGTGAATGGGACGTCAACCGCCCTCGTGGGACCGCTCATCCTGCTCAACCCCGGCGTCGTGCGCCAGGGCACCAGCTTCAACGTGATGGGCAGCGGGTTTGACGCTAAAGCCACCATCGACCTGGTGCTCAAACGGCAGGCCACGGGCAGTACCCTCGCCTCTACCTTTGCGCAGGCCGACAAGAGTGGCACCTTCACCCAGGTCACGCTCACCGTGCCCAACAATCTGCCCTCGGGCAACTTCGTAGTGCTAGCCCAAGAGCGCAATAGCACAAAGGTAGCCCAGGCGGTCGGCACCATCGCGGGGGGTGTGCCCCAGGTGAAACTGGGCGCCCAGGTGGCCCAGCCGGGGGACATGATCGTGTTTTCCCTCCACGGCTTTAGCCCGGGCGAATCGATCAACGTCTACTGGAATAGCATGGGTGGCCAGCCCGTGGCCACCGTGCAAGCCGATGGCGGGGGCGGGGTCGGCCAGAGCTCGGTGCAGGTGCCCTTCGGGGCCGTGGGGACCAACACCTTCCTGTTCGTGGGCCGCCAAAGCCAGGCGCTGGCGGCCGCCCCGATCCTGTTGCTCGCGCTGTATCCGACGGTGACCCTCTCCAGCTATGCCCTTAAGGCGGACAACGCCATGAGCTTCACGGGAAAGGGCTTTGGGCCGGCGGAGCGCGTCTTCGTCTTCCTGAACAGTCTCAACGGCGCGCCGGCGGTGGTCCTCCAGAGCGACGCCCATGGAGCGTTCAAAAGGGCGGGCAGCTTCATGGTGCCCTATGTCTTGAAAGGGAAGCAGACCCTAATCTTCATGGGGGAGCAGAGCCGGACCCCGATCACCGTCGCCTTTACGGTGCTGCCCTACACGCCGACCGCCATGGCCAGCACCTACGGAGGCTTTCCTGGGACGACGGTGAGCTTCTACGCGAGCGGCTTTGCCGGCAACGAGGTCGTGCATGTGTACTTAGGACACATGCAAGGTGCGAGTAACATGGTGAGCTGCTTCCGCACCGATGACAGGGGCAACGCCGGTGCTGCCGGGTCGTACGTCATTCCAGGCAACGCGCAGACGGGGAAGATGGTGTTCGCGCTGGTGGGGACCATGAGTGGTGGCGTCGGCCTCGCCACGATGACGATAGGAGCCCCGCCCACCCCGGTGCAGGTGCCGCCGCAGCCGCCGTTCACCTGCCCGTTGGACACGGCGCCTACAACGCCTACGACATCTACGACGCCTGCGGCGCCTGCGACGGATACGACGCCTGCGGCGCCTGCGACGGATACGACGCCTACGACGCCCTGAGGCAGGGAAGTGGAAGCAACTGCCCATGATTGCAGGGCTACAGAAGAAAGGAGCTGATTGCTGATGAAGGGGAACACGCCTTCCAAGCGAGAGGAGATGGATGCCTTGCCGCAAGAGGCGCTGGTGAACAGTGGGAATGGCCACAAGAAGAGTGTGGTCATCGTTCCCACGTATAACGAGGCAGGGAATCTGCAGCGCCTGGTGCCCAGCATCCTGCGGCAGGGGCCGTTCGATATTCTGATTGTCGACGACAACTCGCCGGACGGGACAGGAGAGCTGGCAGAGGAGCTGGCGAGGCGATATACGGGCCGGGTGAGTGTGCTGCACCGTCCGGGCAAACTGGGCCTGGGGAGCGCCTACCTGGCGGGCTTCCGCTATGTGCTGGCGCTGGGTTACCAGCAGGTCTACACGATGGACGCGGACTTTTCGCACGACCCGAGCGTGCTGCCGGTTCTGCGAGCGGCCCTGGAGGAGGCCGATGTGGTGCTGGGCTCGCGCTACGTGGCAGGGGGAGGCACGCTGCGCTGGCCGCTGTGGCGCCGGTTGTTGAGCCGGGGCGGCTCAGCGTATGCCAGTTTGGTGCTGGGACTACCGATGCGCGATCTGACGGGGGGCTTCAAAGGGTTCCGCCGGCAGGTGTTGGAGGCGCTGCTGCCGGACCTGGAGACGATACAGGCGCAGGGCTACGCTTTTCAGATCGAGATGACGTACCGCTGCGCGCGGCAGGGCTTCCGCATTGTGGAGGTGCCGATCCGCTTCGAGGAGCGGCAGGTGGGGAAGTCGAAGATGAGCCGGGGCATCGTGACCGAGGCGCTGCGGGTGGTGTGGAACCTGCGCCTGAGCCAGGGGTCAGCTCGACCCCATAGCGACGCACGGCCGCGCACCCCGCACAGGGGCCGACGTATGCTGGCAGTGGTGATGGCGCTGGTCAGCCTCACCTTCATCGTGGGGGCAGCTAATCTGGCTCCAAGATGGTTCGATGCTCTGGCGCACGGGAGAGTTGTGCAACCGGCATCTCTCAGCCAAATGCGTCCTCCGCCACCTGTCCAGAGGCGGTCGATACCCGCTCCCTCGGTGGCGCGCACACAGACCGCTTCTCTCGAACTCCACGGTGCAGACCTGACGCCCAATGTGCCGCTGCGCTTCGCGGGTTCCGTATAGCACAGGCGGCCTTCCAGGTACATTGGATCCCGCCCATGGTGCATCTGGACGCCTACTCGGCAAAGCCCGGGCACGACATCGGCTTCGATGGCTCTGGTTTCATGACGAAAGAAACAGTGGAGGTGCGCCTGGGCAGGACGGGTCAAGCATCGGCTCAAGTAGTAGCTGCGGTGACTGCGAACGTCGGGGGCAACGTAGCGGGGCGTTTCATCGTTCCACCGCTGCCGGAGGGTAACTATACGCTCTTCTTCACCGGGCTCCAGAGCCAAACTCCGGTATCGGTCGGCTTTAGCGTCCAGGGATTCCACCCCTGGGTGGTCCTGGATAACTACGCGCCGTCGCCCCATACCCGCCTGGGGTTTGTAGGGCGGGACTTTGTTCCCAACGAGGAAGTGCTGGTGTACCTGAATCAGCGACAAGGGGCGCCCGTGGTACGCGTCCAGGCCGATACCAGTGGCCGGTTCGCGGCGCCAGCAGCCTTGGAGGTAGGGGGACTCAGCGGGGAGAACACGCTAATCTTCGTGGGTCAGAAGGGTGGTGCAGTGGTCACCACTGCTTTCATCGTGGTGCCCTAAGCGGTGAGGGTAGCGGTGCCCCGGTTAATCGTAGCAGTAGGAGGGACACAAGATGATCCGCAGGACAGCGATACTGGAGTCGAACGGAACGATGAGAGATTGTTCTATGGCAGCCATAAACTCAAGGGAGGGAAGAAAGAGCCAATGAGTGTTTCTAAGTTCAACGATGCGCATGGGAGTTTTAGTGCAGGCAAGCCTGCGAGTGGGAATGCATTCCCACCTGCTCTGTATTCGGCGGGCGATGAGCCGATAGTAGAGCTGCCGCCAGGCAAGCCAGGGAAGGGGCGGGCGGAAATGGAGAGGAGCTTACCTTATTCCAGGGAGCGACGGCTCAAAGATCGCAATCTGAGCCTGAAAGTGGGAGCACTCTCGCATCCTGGGATCGTGCGCCGGCACAAACCGAACGAGGATAGCCTCTTTGCCGCCCAGGGAATGCGAACGCACCTGGCGGGGACAGAACCCTTTGGTTTGTTTCTCGTGGCGGATGGCATGGGCGGGCATGCCTATGGACAGGAGGCCAGCCGGCTGGCCATACAAACGATGGTCGATCACGTGTTGTCGAGGGTGTCTGCGGGCGGCGAGCTGGCGGATGCAGGTCCCAGGCATCTCCTGGTTGAGGGAGTGCAAGCGGCGAATCGGGCCATTTATCGACGCAACATGGAGCAGCATACTGAGATGGGGACAACCGTCACCGCCGCGTTGATCGTAGACTGGACCGCCTTTGTGGTGAACGTTGGGGATAGTCGCACCTACCTGTATCGAGAATCAGACGGACTGCGCAGGGTAACGCGGGATCATTCGGTGGTCGCGTATCTGGTGGAGGCCGGCATCATCACACCGGATGACAGCTACACGCATCCCAGGCGCAACGTGATCTCTCGCAGCCTGGGTACGGAACCCGTGATACAAGTCGATGCGTTCGTAGAGTCACTCCAGCCGGGTGATACCGTCATGCTCTGTTCTGATGGTTTGTGGGCGATGTTACGTGACCCGTTCATTCAGCAGCTCTTGTGCCCTGTCAACGACGCGTCATTGACAGGGCGTGCACTGCTCGAAGCTGCCTTGCAAGGCGGCGGCGAAGACAATGCGAGCGTGATTGTGGTCCAGGTCAGCGAGGCCCTGGAGGTAGGAACGTGATGGAATCGCTTAGCAAGCCGGAGGCTGTGGCAGATCGTGTGTTAGTGCTCCACAGCCTGGCGGGCGACGAAGGCGCCTTTGAGACCCTGGTGCGCCGCTATCATGTGCCGGTCTTCCGGTTCATTCGCCGGCAGGTTGGTGACGACGACCAGGCCTGGGACGTGTTTCAGCAGGTTTTGCTCAAACTGTTTGTGTCGCTGCCCACGCTGAGCGCGGGCCAGGCCCGGCTGGGGCCGTGGCTCTTCCGCGTTGCCCGCAACTGCTGCATCGATGAATACCGCAGGCGGCACCTGGTGCGCTTTGCCGACCTGGGGTGGGAAGCGGAGGAGGAGGGGGAGGAGCTGTGCCCGCCGGCCTGCCTGGTCGACCCGGGACCGTCGCCCGAGGAAGTGGCGGAGCAGCACGAAGTACAGCGCAGGCTGCTGGATGCGATCGCGGGGTTACCGCCTCGGTGGCGGCAGGTGGTGCTGTTGCGTTACCGGCAGCAACTGAGCTTCTCGGAGATTGGGCAGCGGCTGCAGATGCCAGCCAGCACCGCCAAAGTCTACTTTTGTCGTGCGCGCCCGCTGCTGCGCGCCACGCTCAGCGGGCACGGGCAGGCAGAGGAATGCCTGCCCAGCAAGTGAGCAGGGGAGGAGGGAGAAGCTATGCCAGCACAACAGTTCCGCTACTTCAGGTTACCAGGGGTGTTGCCGGAAGGGCATGTGCTTGTGTTGAATACGCATCCGTATAGCCTGTCCACCTTTGTGCTGACGCAGCTGTCAGCCGAGGTGCATGGGCTGGTGGCGCAAGAGGTGGTGACAGAACTGGAGATGTATGTGCTGGTCGCCCTGCTGGAGGCCTATCCCCATTACTGCCCGTATGGGGTGCTGCGGGCGGCGATCACCGATGAGGTGCTTAGTGCCGCGCGCAGCAGCGTGCAAGAAGCGGTGGAGCACAGGACGCTGGATCGCTCGATGAAGCCGATCCGCAATATCCTGTCACGGTGCAGGGCCAAGCTGCATACCTTCGGCATCGATATTCGCTCGATCCATGCAGAGGGGTATCTCCTCACCGCCTTGAGGGCGGAAGACATTTTCCGGGCAGGCTAGGCGCACAACCATGCTGTGCCTCGAATGGAAGAAGTTCATCGCAAGTGATGTCGTCTATGGTGTTGAGTTCACGAGACCCGTTGCTTGCGTTGCGCTGCGATAAAGGCAGCATACCAGCGGCCGCTATCTTTGACGATGCGACGCTGCGTGGGGTAGTCGACGTAGACGATGCCGAAGCGCTTGCTGTAGCCTTGCGCCCACTCAAAGTTATCCAGTAGCGACCAGACGAAGTAGCCCTGTAACGGTACTCCTTGTGCTCGTGCCCGCCTGAGGGCTAGAAGATGTTCACGTAGATAATGTACTCGCTGCGGGTCACCGATGTGATTGCTGCCGTCCCAGTGATCAGCAAAGGCTGCACCATTCTCTGTCACCGCTATGGCACGAGGAGCATAGTCACGGTGTACTCGTACCAGCACATCGGTTAACGCTCGTGGATAGACCTCCCACCCCATCTCTGTATATGCTGAGTAATTGTTGACACCCAAAAGATCAATGGGTGTGGCAATAATGTCCAGGTCGCCATCGAGTAGCGGCGGAGGAGCTACCCCTGCATCAGCGAAGAGACCTTCGGGATAGTTGCCACGAAAGATCGGTTCGAGAAACCAGCGATTGTTCATCTTATCTGCCCACTCTACCGCACGCAGGGTCTCGGGAAGGTCATTTGCCGCATAGATGGGTGTAAGATTCAACGTGATCCCCAGCTGTGCGTGCTGACGGGTGTGCGCACGCAGGCGGGGGAGTGCCAGCCCGTGTGCGAGCAACAGGTGATGAGCTGCGATGTAGGCCGACTGCATATCGCGTATACCAGGGGCATGTTCGCCGGTACCATATCCAAGGTAGGCAGAGCACCACGGCTCGTTCAGCGTGATCCACCGGTCGACGCGGTCTCCTAGCCGTCGCGCGGCTACCTCAGCGTAGTCTGCAAATGCGAATGCTGTCTCTCGATTGAGCCAGCCACCTTTCTCGTGCAGCGCCAATGGGAGGTCCCAATGATACAGGGTCACGAAGGGAGTAATACCTTGTGCCAAGAGAGCATCCACTAAACGATCATAAAAATCCAGGCCGCGCTCGTTGATGCTTCCCTTTCCCTGGGGAAGAACGCGTGGCCACGCGATGGAGAAACGATATGCATTCAGGCCTAGTTCGACCATCAGCGCTATATCCTCCGGCACACGGTGGTAGTGGTCGGCTGCAACATCTCCGTTCTGTCCTTGATGTACCTTGCCAGGAATAGCCGCGAACTGATCCCAGATGGACGGGCCGCGCCCGTCCTCGTGTGCTGCACCCTCAATTTGATAGGATGCAGTTGCCGCGCCCCACAGAAAATCCGTGGGGTAGACTTGAGTATCACCCATTGTGCTTGATTTCGCGTCATCGATTATGCTCATTTATCCTCCTTATAATACGAATAGGCAGGGGTCTACATCCTGTAAGGACGGAGGGCAACGCGGGCGACCATCAAGGCCTTGTAAAGATACCCCGTATCTTTCTTGCCCTTCCCAACCCCGCCACCCTCGTCCCTACGGAGACATGCCCCTGCAATGACGGAGACCCCATCATAACTTATGGTGACTGTGTGTTCTCCAGGCTCGCTTTCCCCTTGGGGGAGAAAGCACGAGCCGTTTCTGCCTGATCAGTTTTGTTTTCTGCTCCGTAGAGGAAGCAATTGACCCAGTGTCCTCCACCCAGTTCCGTACGCGGCGGAAACTGCTGGCTGCATACAGGCATAGCATGTGGGCAACGGGGATGAAAGCGACAGCCGCCGGGCGGGTTGATCAAACTTGGTAACTCCACACTCCCGCTCGTGGGCAGCGCTGGTTGTAGCCATCCCTTGCTATTGCCCTGCTGGTCGGATGATCCGAAGCGATCGGGGTCTGGTGCTGCGGAGAGCAAGAGTTGGGTATAGGGATGTTTTGATCGCTGGATCACCTCTTCACTGGGGCCGCCCTCAACCATCTGACCAGCATACATCACCAGCGTCTCCTCGGCAAAGTAGCGGGCGCTGGCGAGGTCGTGCGTAATGAACAGCAGCGCCAGGTCCTCTTCCTCTTTGAGACGCGATAACAGGTTCAGCACATCCAGTCGGATTGATACATCCAGCATGGAGACAGGCTCGTCAGCCAGGAGGACAGAAGGCTTTGCCGCCAGTGCCCGGGCAATTGCGACGCGCTGACGTTGACCGCCACTGAGCTGGTGAGGAAACTTGTGTATGAACTGCTCAGCCGGAGTCAGGTTCACTCGTTCGAGCAGCGACGTGATGAGCCGCGTCTCCTCAGCAGCACTGTGGGCATGCCCGTGAATGCGCAAAGGGCGGCTGAGATGATGGCGCACAGTATGTGTTGGATTCAGGGACGAGAAAGGGTCCTGGAAGACCATTTGTACGTGGCGGCGGTAGGCCCGCAGGGCAGTTCCTCCCCTGGCTTTGACCGTTTCCTCACGATAGCGAATGGTGCCTGCCGTGGGTGTGTAGAGCCTTGCCAATAAACGAGCTACCGTTGTCTTGCCGCTCCCGCTCTCTCCTACTAAGGCTGTAGCGCGACCGGGGCGCAGAGCCAGCGAAGCATCTTCGACGGCATGCACCACTTGCGGAGGGCTAAAGGGCTTGACCTTGTGTAAAGGGAACACCTTACGCAGGTGCACTGCTTCCAGGACGGGTTCTGCAGTGGTTGACGTGGCGGTGTTAGTTGACATGTTCAGACTCCAGTCTCTTGGGTGGACCTTCGGGATTCAGTTCGGCGTCATAGAGGTGGCAAGCAACGCAGGTTACTTGTTCCCCAACAGACAAGGTGTCCACCAGGGGCACCCCTCTATATACCTTTTCACGCGTCACAGGAAGCAGGGCCGGCACGATGGTATGACAGGCTGGGAAAGCGAATGCACAGCGCGGATGAAACGCACAGCCTGGTGGTACTGATCGTAGATCGGGCGGTGAACCTGGAATGCCCGTCAGTCTGCTCTGCGGACCGCGCAGGCTTGGAAATGAGTTCAACAGCCCATAGGTGTATGGGTGCCGTGGGTGACGAAACAGATCTTTGCTGGTCCCTATCTCGGCGATACGGCCCGCGTACATGATAGCAATCGTATCTGCGATTTCTAGCAGAAGCGAAAGATCATGGGTAATGAAAATCACAGAGAAGCCGAAATCGTTGCGTAATCTCATAATCTGCGCGAGGATATCGCGCTGCACTACCACATCGAGCGCGGTGGTCGGCTCATCCATGATAATAATCTCCGGGTCAAGCGCGAGCGCGATGGCGATAATCGCTCGCTGGCGCATGCCGCCAGAGAGTTCATGTGGGTAGCTATGCAGCCGATCTGACGCAATACCGACCAACTGCAACAATTCCACCGCGCGCGAACGTGCTCTCGCGGGGGTTATAAGCGGGTTGTGAGCGTGCAGCACATCGGTGATTTGCGTTCCGATATCCAGGACCGGGTTCAGCGCGTTCATCGCGCTTTGGAAGACAATGGAGAGATCGCGCCAGCGGAAAGCTCGTAACTGGTCGGGGTTTAGAGCAAGGACATCCACCACCGCATCATCTTTGGAGCCGCCAGGGCGACCGTCACCGCCAGGGCGACCGCAAGGGTCGCCCCTACTATACCCGAGCTTCGCCTGCCGATTGACAGGTAATGTCCCTGCGCTGGGGGCGGCTCTATGGGGGTGGTACAGCACTTGCCCCTGGGTTACGACTGCGGGCGGCTGGAGCAAGCGCGCGATGGCATAGGCAAGGGTTGATTTCCCGCTGCCGCTCTCGCCGGCCAGCCCGAAGATTTGGCCCCGTTCGATGGTGAAGCTCACATCATTGACAGCATGCACTGTGCCTCTTGTTGAATCATAGTCCACGCTGAGATGGTTGATCTCTAGCAGCGTGTTGGTGCGTACTTCTGTGACCATCATGCCACCACCTTTTTCATTTTCGCGGGCCTTGTTGCCCTACGTTCCCGGCGCAAACGCGGGTTTGCCAACTCGTCGATGCCAAAGTTAATGAACGCCAATCCTGCTCCCAGCAGCGCCACGCAGCAACCAGGGGCCAGGAACCACCACCACGCTCCCAGCAGCAGCGCCTCATTGTTTTGTGCCCAGTAG
>WNFO01006488.1_pt1 | contig 10331 bp, 8 predicted proteins | sample 5400251 | NCBI WGS metagenome assembly WNFO01 (sample SAMN13153354, study PRJNA577476) | soil metagenome | isolation source: 100 cm saprolite under Madrone tree | place: USA:California | collected 2016-06-14
ATGAAGGGAAAGCCTGGCTGGCTTCAGATTACAGTACCCTCCATCCCCCACGCCCGAGCGGCCGGTGCCCCCACCGGCCGCTCATTTTTTTGGCTCCATTTGGCAAAGAAAAAGGGCGGATGCCAGCCCGCCCTTGCATGCCTTGCCGCTTCGGCGACCCGCCCGGGTGCATCTGCCTAACCCGCCAATAAAAAAGGGGGCCGGTGCAAGCCCCCTTTTTCCAATTGACGGCCCAAACCGGTTGCCGAGTCGAGGTTCGGCTCCGGCCACCCCGGGAAGCCAATTTCGAATATTGAAACAAAAAGCGAGCAAACCGGATGCCAGTGGGTCATTTGAAAACGAAAGACCGGGCAGGCAACTGAAAGCAAGGGATTTATGGTGGAGAACAAGACAAATGTCGGCCCATGGGAGGAGTGTAATCTACAAATTCCCACATACTGAAAGGGCTACGTCTACGTTCTTTGGGAGGGATGACAGGATGGCGGAGCCCTTCAAGGACACTGATCGGGGTCATGCGCCGATGGAGGAGCGGAGCGCCGCGGCTAGGGATTGGCTGAGGCGCTGGACGTCGGCATCGTGCTCGGCTTCGACCATGACGCGAGCGAGTTGCTCGGTGCCGGAATAACGCAGGACGACGCGGCCGTTTTCCCCCAGGGCGGAGCGGGCTTCGGCGAGGGCACGGGAAACTTCGGGGAGAGAGTCGAGCGGGGGTTTCGAACGAACTTTCACGTTGAGGATGACCTGCGGGTAATCCTTGAAACCGTCAATGAGAGATTCGAGGCGGCCATGCAAGGAAACGAGCGAAGCGATTTTTGTGGCGGTGAGAAGGCCGTCGCCGGCAGGAGAGTCGTCGAGAAAGATGATGTGGCCGGATTGCTCGCCGCCGAAAACGCTGCCGCTTCGGAGCATTTCTTCGAGGACGTAACGGTCGCCGACGTTGGCGCGGGCCAGGGAAATGCCTTCGCGCGCAAGGGCGCGCTCGAGGCCGAGATTGGACATAGAGGTGGCGACCACGCGGTTGCCAGCGAGCTTGTTTTGCGATTTAAGGAATCGCGCTGCGGCGAGGAGGACGCCATCTCCATTGACGATTCTCCCGGTTTCGGTGACGAAAAGCGCTCGATCGGCGTCGCCGTCGAAGGCCACACCCAGCGTGGCGCGCTCAGCGACGACGCGCTTCTGCAAACCTTCGAGATGGAGCGAGCCGCAGCCGGCGTTGATGTTGCGCCCATCGGGCGAGGCGTTGACGGCGACGACATGTGCGCCCAGAGAGCGGAAGAGTTCCGGGCCGAGCTTGTAAGCGGCGCCATTGGCGCAATCAAGGACGATGCGGAGGCCTGCGAGCTTGGCGCCGGGAATGACGCGGCCGCGAAGAAAAGAGAGATATTCAGCGTCGAGAGATTCGTCGGCGACCAAGGTTGGAATATTCTTTGGCGGAACGCCGGAGCGATGGTTAAAAATGTCGGCTTCTAGAGCTTCCTCGACGGAATCCGGGAACTTCATGCCCGCGTGGGAGAAGAGTTTGACGCCATTGTCATAAAACGGATTGTGCGAAGCGGAGACGACAACGCCGGCCTGAAAATCGCTTTGCCGGACGAGGCAGGCGACGCCAGGAGTGGTAATCACACCGGCGAAGGCAACGGAAGAGCCGGATTGCGCGAGGCCCGCAGCGAGAAGCGCAGCGATGTGGGGGCCGGATTCCCGCGTGTCCATGCCGATGAGAACATGGGGCTTGGGATTTTCGCGCTGCAGATAGGCGCCTAGCGAGCGCCCGGTCGCGTAGAGCGTGGCGTCATCGAGCGGAGCAGTTCCGGGAATACCCCGGATTCCATCCGTGCCGAAAAGTTCTTTGGGCATGCAGATCGCGAGGCCGATCTCCAAGAAGATGACCTGAAGAAAGTTTAGCACAGGGCGGAATTGCGCCTTAGGGATCGGGTCAGAGTTTTTCAGCGGAGTTACGGAGACCTGGCATTGAAGGCGCGACTAAGCCAATCGCTCGGTGGGCGCATCGAAACGAACCGGCGAGACTGCGCCAGCGGCTTGCGCGAGTGTGTTACCGTGTTGGGGATGGAGTCTGCCGTGCCAGGAACGGAAACACCACCACCAGCAGTTGTCCGGATTACCGGATCAACCTTCAGTCTGCGAATAATGGCGGCCGCGATTATTCTGCTGTTTTTTTACTACGCCGCGGGCGTGGTGATCACGGTGTTGCTGTCGATCTTGCTGGCGTATTTTCTGGACCCGGCGGTGGAGCTCCTGGAGAGGATGCACTTGCCCCGGACTTTGGGCGCGACCGCAGTAGTTCTCTTGTTGATCGCCGTGCTGGCAGCGGTGGGATATGGATTGTGGACTCGGACAGCGGATTTTGCCGCGAGCTGGCCGAAATATAGCGCGGTGCTGAAACAGGCGGCGGTCGCGGTAGAGGGGAAGATCAAGGGCATCGATTCCGATATTGCGCCGGGCGCGGGCGCTGCAGATCAGCCAGCGGTTGTGCGGAGTGGCGAACCCGGCATCGTGCACACGTTGATCCTGCGCGGAATCGGATCGCTGTACGCACTGTTTCTGGAAATTACCTTTGTGCCATTCCTAGTGTTTTTCATGCTTGCCGCAAAGCGCGAAGTTTGGCACGGCACGCTGCAACTTTTTCCCGTATCGCGGCGAACGCAGGTGAAGGAGACGCTGGAAGACTTGCGGGACGTGCTGCGCGATTATCTTGCGGGGATGAGCGTGGTCGCGCTGCTGGTAATCGCCGTGAGCGGCGGGTTCTTCTGGTTCCTCGGGCTGGACTATCCAATCCTCACCGGGATCGTGTCCGGCTTACTGAACATGGTGCCGTATATCGGCGCCGTGCTGGCGTGGCTGCCGCCATTTGTGATCGCACTGGCCAAGTGGAAGACACTGGGGCAGTTCGTGTTGATTGCGGCGGTGCTGACGACGGTACACGTGCTGGCGCTGAACCTGGTCGCGCCGCAACTGGTGGGGCGCCGCGTGCGGTTGAATGCCGTGGCGATTACGATCTCGCTGCTCTTCTGGGGCTGGGTGTGGGGCGGGATGGGATTGCTGCTGGCGATACCCATCACTGCAGCGCTCCGCGTGATATGCGACCACACCGAATCGTGGAAACCCATCGGGCGGTGGCTCAGCGCGTGAGGCAGGGCCATTCCGCGCAACAATCGGTTCGCAGCCGTTCAAGAGTTTTTTTACGAAGCATATACAATCCCAGACCTAAAATTGCGCGCGGAGGATTACATGAAGCGCATCACTGCGTATGGATTTGCCCTGATCGCGCTGGCGGAGTTCGCGAGCGCGCCTGCCGCGCAGGCATGGGGTTGCAAAGGCCACCAGACCGTGGCGTTGATCGCGGAAAAACATCTGACGCCGGAAGCAAATCAGATGGTGCAAACGTTGCTGAAAGGGAATCCTATCGATCCGGCGCTGAAACGGTATTGCGGGGACGCCACACGCGATGCCATGGCTGACGCGTCGACATGGCCGGATGACGTCCGGGGACAAGCCAAGAACGGACCGTGGCATTACATCGACATTCCAAGAGGAGCGAAGCGCGGACCGCTGGCTGATTATTGCGGGAGCGAGGGTTGCGTCACGAAAGCAATCGCGGACCAGGCCGCGATTTTGACTGACAAGAATGCGAATTCGGCGAAAAGAGCGGAAGCGTTGCGCTACCTCATTCACTTCGTGGGGGATTTGCACCAGCCGTTGCACGCAACGACGAATGACGATCAGGGCGGAAATTGCGTTCCGGTGAAATACCTCCGGCGCAAAGTGCGGGAGCACGATCGCTTGTATTCGCCAAACCTGCATAGTTTATGGGATACGGCGATTCCCGAGCGCGACATGGAAGGCGCCGAGCCCGCCGAATATACGGAAACGCTCGAGGAGATTTTCGCGCCGCAGATCGAAGGCTGGCAAAAAGCCGGGATTCACGTGGAAGATTGGGCCTGGGAAAGCCACGAACTCGCAGAAAAGATCGTGTATGGAGATCTGACGCCGAAGATTGCAGTCGAACCGCCAGTTGCGGTGCACAATTGCGCGGACGACAACAACATTGGCGAACGCCTGCTGGGAGCTCATATTACTGCAGGGGCGGAGTATCAGGAAAAGGCCGCACCCGTGGCGGAAGAGCGCATCGCACAAGCCGGGGTGCGGCTGGCGATGATCCTCAACGAAGCGGCGACGAGCGCCGCGAAGGCGACACCTTAGGCTCAGACGATGAAACCCGAAAAGCTTGTACTCGCCCTGCTTGATGAATCCTATGAAAAAAGCACCTGGCACGGACCGAATTTGAAGCAATCGTTGCGCGGGGTGACGGCGAAGCAAGCGGCGTGGCGGCCCGGACGGGGAAGGCACAACATATGGGAGCTGGCATTGCATGCGGCCTATTGGAAATATGCCGTGCGGCGGCGGATCGAGGGCGGGAAGCGCGGGTCGTTCGCGCTGAAGGGGAGCAATTTTTTTGCGCGGCCGGAAAAGGGCAAATGGAACGAGGCTGCCTGGAACGCGGATAAGACGCTGCTGGAGCGTGAGCACGGGCAGATGAAAGCTGCGATTGAGAAAGTTTTGCAGGAGCCGCGCGGGAGGAAGATTCTACGAATGCTGTACGGCGTTGCTTTTCACGACATTTATCACGCCGGACAGATCCGGTTGCTGCGCCGATTGATGCCCCATTGAGTCCAGTCGCGGAACAAATCCGATTCAAAGTTGGCGCAACGCTTCGACGGCGCGTGGCAGCGCTCCTACATCCTGGAAAAGACGAATGGCCCCAATTCCAGCGGCGCCGCTGGCAAAACACTGGGCGGCGTTTTCGAGGGTGACTCCACCGATGGCGAGGACTGGAATTTCGACCGCGCGGCAGACCACTGCAAGACGGTCGAGCCCCTGAGGCGGCCCAAACTCGGCTTTTGAGGGCGTGGCAAAGACCGGGCCGAAGAAAATGTAATCGGCGTCCGCGCGGGCGGCGGATTGCGCGGCTTCCAATGAGTGGCAGGATGCGCCAACGAGAAAGTCTTTCAGCGGAGGCTGGGCGGCGGCGATCAAACGCTTCGCGTCTTCGACGGGCAAAGAGCCTTCGCCAAGGTGAACGCCACCGGCGCGTTCGGCGAGGGCAACGTCGAGGCGGTCGTTGACCAAAATGCGAGGCGCCTGGCCATTTCCGGAAGCCGCTTGCGCCACGCGCCGCAAAGCCTCGCGCGTAAGCGCGGCGCAGCCTTTTCCCGATAAATCCTTTTCGCGAAGCTGAATCCAATCGATGCCGGATGCCGCGGCTGCTTCCATCTTCCGGAGCAGCGCTTCCATCGCGTTTTCTTGTGCAGCGAGGTGCAGGCTGCGGCGGTCGGTGACGTAACAAAGGATCGGCGGTTTGCGCAGCATGGGAAGTGGAAGGCGGCAGCGATCACCGCGGCGGCACACCGGCGGGGCCGGAGCGTGAGCCGATCATGCCGATGGCAAGAATAATGTCCACGACACCCAGCCCGCTGATGGCGCCGCGAAACGAAGGATGAAGGAGCACCGGCATGAGCGATGGGAAATGGCTGAGGAAATAGTTTTGCTCCCAGAAGGCGGTCCACGGGAGATAGAGGAGCAGCGCTCCCATTTCGAAGCACAGGACGACGAGCAATGCGCGAAGAACGCGATTCATGAGCGAGAGAAGGCCAACTGCATCGAGCAGGACCAGGAGTTCAGCGGGCAGGTTTCTGCAGAGCGGCGATTCGTTCGGCCACGTCACGATAGTCGATATTGGCCGCGTAGACCTGAGAGAAACTCTTCAACGCCGCTTCCAGTTCGCCCGCCGATTCCTGGGCCACACCCAAATCATACAGCAAGGCGAGGGTACTTTCGGGGTCCATATCCGGGGTGCGCAGGGCGCGTTCGTACCAGATGGCGGCGATGCTGGGCTGGCCTTTTTCCATGAAGGCGAGACCCAGCAGGGTGCTGCACTGCATGGAGTAGCGGAAAGGTTTGCCGCGGTCCGTGGCCTTGGCGACTTTCTGAAATTCGCTGATGGCCTCTTCCAAGAGGCCCATTTCGCGGAAGGCGACGCCGAGATTGTAGTGCGTCTCCAGATCTTCATCCTCGGCGCCCATTTCTCCGAGTTCGGCGCGAAATTCATCGAAAACTTCCTTCAGAGGCGCATTCTCGAGCGGGGACGCGGCCTTGGCCCCCGGCTCCCACTTGGCGGCAGGCTTTGCCTCGGGAGGCGCAGGCTGGGAATACGAGGGAGAAAGTTCGCCAATGCCGAGTTGATCGATCTCATTCGCAAGTTCAGCGAGAAATTGATCGGAAGCAAAACCGCTGGCGGCAGGCGGGGCCTGGGCATTCTTTGCGGCGACTTCTGGCGGTTTCTGTTCGTGAGCAGGAACGAGCGGCTCGGGCTCGATGACCAGTTCGTAGTCCTGTTCGAGTTCGAATTCGGGCTCCTCCTTTTTCGGCGGCTTGGCGGCCTTGGACTTCTTTTCCGTGGAGGGTTTCTTGGGGGCGCCGGGAGCAGGCAGCTCTTCCAGCGTGGGAGCTTGCTCCTGGCCGGAAACGGAAGGCAGCGGCTCGCGTCCCTGAGCCGGCTGACCGCTGGGAATTCCAGCAGCGGGATGGACCGCTTCGTCCGCGGACGGAGCTTCGATTGGAATTTCGAACTCGGTCAGGCTGGGCCCACCCGCAGGAGGACCAGCGGCAGGCTTTTTGGGAATCGCAAATTCTTTCACAGCGGGTGGTTTGGCCGAACGCACCGCAGGAGGTGCGGCGGCTGCTTCGGCGGGCCGCGTCTCTTCGACCAAAGATGCCCATTCATCCGAAAGATCGACTTCGTGGACTTCGGAATCAGCGGGAGCGGCGGCGCTGACTTCGACCGGTTCGGGCGAAACCTCTTTTGCGGGAGATGCGGGCTCTGCAGGCACGGCGGCAACTTCGAGCTCGACGGGCTGCGCAGCAACCTCGGGCGCGGCCGGGACGGCAGGCGCGGCGCTGGCCGCCAAGTCTGCGTCGCTAAGTCCCGCGGCACGCTGGAAGCGGCGGCGCAATTCACCAAAGCGTTCGGAGCTGCGCTCGTCGCCGCGCTCGCGATGGATCTGCTCCAACTGCGCGGCGAGCTCCGCAGTGCGGCGGTCGTCGCTGGCGCCGAGGACAAAGTCGAGAAGTTTTTCCAGCGTCGGCGCGTGGCGCGGGGCGCGGCGCAGAATGGCCTCGAGGAGACCAATGGCCTTCTGAGTGAGGCCATAGCTCGCAAAGAGGTCAACGTCGGTGAGCGACTGGGAGATGAACTTCTGCGTCTCTTCGTCGAGCCCGGCCTCCCCTGAGGGAGCCGCTGGCTGCGCCTGAACCTCGGGGGCGGCCGCCTCGATCTCGGGGCGAAGTTTGGGAGCCTCCGGCTTGGGCAGCTCGGTGGGAAGAGGTACTTCGGGAATTGTCGCAGCCTCTTGAGCTTCCACCGGAAGAAGTCCGAGCTTGCGCAAAACTTCATTGAGTTTGCGCTTGGCGGAATCGCTCTCAGGCTCCCGGTCGACGAGCCGCTCGAATACTTCCTTGGCGCGCTCCAGTTGGCCCGCAGCGGAGAGGGCGTCGCCCAACTGCGCGAGGGCATCGGGAAGGCGGAAAGAATCGCTGGTGCGGCCGTAAGTGTCCACCAGCCACTCGCGGGGCTCGATGCGGCCGGGCATGCGTGTCGCCAATTCGTTCAAGAGATTGCTGACGGCATCGTGCTCGCCGGCGTCCAGCATCGGAATGCGTACGCGCGCGACGATGGTCATGGCGCTTTCGCCCTGCCCGGACTGCAGCAGCGCTTCGACAACTTTTTGCGTCAAGCCAAAATTTTTCTCATCGGCTTCGAAGACGCGCAGGGCCAGCGCGGTGGCCTCTTTCCACTTCGTGTTCTTGACATAGAGGTCGAGCAGAAGCTCGGCTTGCTCGCCGCCTTTCTCGAGCCCCGGAACCTGCTCGAGCAGGTGGGCAGCTTGCGCAAAATTGCCTTGGGTGGAGAGGGCGCGGGCCTTCACGGTGATGGCGTCGAGATTGCTGGCGTCAAGTTTCAGGACCTTTTCGGCGAGCCTCTCGCATTCGGCCTGGTCGCCGCGCGCAAGTGCGCGCTGGGAAGCGGAAACATAAGCCTCTACAGCTTCCTTGGGTTGCCCCATGGCTTGGTAGAGATCAGCGAGGCGAAGCTGAATGCGGAGGTTGTCCGGCTCTGCGAGGAGAAGTTTTTTCAGCAGGGAGACGGCTTCCGGCTGACGATTGCTTTTGAGATGAATTTCAGCCAGCTGCAAGAAAAGCGGCCGGGCCTCGCTCATAACGCCTTGCTGAACGTAAAGGTCGGCGAGCTTTTCGAGCGGGCGGATTTCTTCGGGAGCAAGTTTGGCGATGCGTTTGTAGACGGCGATGGCCTTGGTGAGGAAACCGTCGCTGACGAAGAGCTGGGCCAGGCGTTCGAAATATTCGATGGCCTGGAAGGTTTCACCCTGGCGGATGTAGAGTTCGCCGATGGTCATGAGGGTGACCTGATCGCGCGACTCGTACTTCAGAATTTGCTGGTATTCGGCGATGGCCTGAGGGACCTTGCCCTGGTTCAGCAGCTTTTGCGCGGCTTCGACGTTCTTGCTTTTGTTAAAGGCCATGCGCTAACTCGGACAGTTATCCCCGTGACCCCGGCTAGGCCGGAGTCGCAAGTCCCTCTCTTAAGCCCTGCCCGATACGTTGCTCCTGCGTGGCCGTTGCGGCGGCAAGGCGAGCCACAACGCTACTTGGTTACGCTAACAGGCGGTGAAAAGCCAAGTCAACGAAGGCAGAAGTCCATGTGAGCAGGCAGTTATCCCCGTTGGCAATAGGTAACTCGGCGGCGAAGGCCAGACGAAGCACCTGGGAAATGATTTGCCCTCAGATTTCCAGGGGAAGAGGGGTTTGCGTAGCGCCGCTGGCCCAGCAGCTCGAATCGCGAACCGGGGCGAAGGAGTAGCGGTGGAGCGGCGTCGGGCCATGGAGGCGCAAGGCTTCCAGATGGTCGGGCGTGGCGTAGCCCTTGTGGCGCGCGAGGCCGTACTGTGGATAGGCGGCGTCCCATTCTTCCATGCGGGCATCGCGGTGGGTCTTGGCAAGGATGGAAGCAGCCGCGATGGACACGCTGCGGCCATCGCCTTTGATGATGGACTTCTGCTCGATGAGGACGTCGAGTTGCATGGCATCGATGAGAAGGTAGTCCGGCATGATGGGGAGTTGCTGAAGCGCGGCGACCATGGCCTGCCGGCTGGCCTGATAGATGTTCCAGGCATCGATGCGCTGGGCGTCCACTTCGGCGACAGCCCAGGCGAGGGCGTGTTCGCGAACGCGCTCGGCGAGTTGCGCGCGGCGTTCGGCCGGTAGTTTTTTAGAATCGTCGAGGCCAACGATGCGCCGCCTGGGATTGAGGATAACAGCGGCGGCGACGACCGGGCCAAAGAGGGCGCCCCGGCCGGCTTCATCGAGACCGGCGATGCGCGTCCAGCCGAGTTGGCGCGCCGCTCGCTCGTAACGGGAGCAGCAGAGGCGGCTCATTTCGGCGCGGATTTTAGCACAGAGGGAGGCCTGTGCTGCGCAGTCCAAAAAAAATAAAAGCCCCGGCAAGCCGAAGCTTTCTGGTGATCCAGTATCAATGTTGAGGGTTTGTTGCTTACGCCTTGGCGTCTGTACCCGCGGTCGCCGCCGCTGCGGTAACTTCTTCGCGCGCGGCGCGCTTGATGCGCGCGGCCTTGCCCTTCAGGTCGCGCAGGTAATACAGGCGCGCACGCCGCACTTTGCCCTTGCCGACCACTTCGATGGAGCTGATTGAAGGCGAGTGCAGCGGGAAGATGCGCTCGATGCCGATGCCAAAACTCACCCGCCGGACGGTAAACGTCGCGCCGGACGCGCGGCCCTTCTTCGATATCACGACGCCCTCAAAAGCCTGCAGCCGCTCTTTTTCCTTCTCGCCTTCGCCTTCCTTCAGCCGCACATTGACGCGCACGGTATCGCCCGGGCGAAAGTCGGGGAGGTCTTTGCGCAGTTGCGCTTCGTGAAGCTTCGCAATTACCGGATTCATCTTCGTATTCCCTGCAGACCCACTCAGGCGGGGCCAGCACTTCGCAGATAATCTTTAATTATAGACAAATCACCATAAATTGCCTAGCCATATCTATTTCATTTGCTGTTTTTTTCTGCTGAACGCAAGACGGAAGCTAGTCTGTGGCCGCGATGGATGCGGAAGTCTCGCGCCGAATCACCGCTTCCGAAAAGCGTTCCATCTCTTCGAGTTGCGGGCTGAATTGCAGAAGGAGCAGGTCCGCGCCGGCGGCTTCAAACTGCGCCACGCGCTCGGCGAC
>WNFO01006489.1_pt1 | contig 10330 bp, 6 predicted proteins | sample 5400251 | NCBI WGS metagenome assembly WNFO01 (sample SAMN13153354, study PRJNA577476) | soil metagenome | isolation source: 100 cm saprolite under Madrone tree | place: USA:California | collected 2016-06-14
TAAAAGGGCAGACAGAGTTAGGGCCGGATGTAAAAGCTACGCCTATCCCGCACATGTTCAATTTAGATTCGCTAAAGTGGCGACGAGGACCTAAACATCCGTCAGCGCTTCTAAGCTCGGGTGGCTGGACGGTGTGGGATGCATCCCGAAGGATTTTGTGGGGTCACTCAGGAGATAGCGGCAACGCGTTCATCGGTTTCAGTCCGGATGGTGACAATGGCGACGGAACATTCGGGTCGTGGACAACGCTCTATCCGAAAAAGATTGAGACACGCGCCGATCATAACGCAATGGCGATGGACCCCGTGCGCGACATCATCGTGGTAGTGGTAAGCGCATCCAATGCGCTTTTTGCGATTGACCCAAGCGATCCAGGGCGAGAGATTGCGCGGCTTTCATCCGAAGGTGATCAGCACGTCATCTTAGAGTACGCGGCGCTTGAATACGCGGCCAATCTTGACCAATTCGTTTACTACTCCGCGAACGAAGGACCGCAAATATACGCAATCAAAGCGCCGGCAGGCTCGACATGGTCGCAACTCGTTGCCGGTCCTTGGACTTGGCGTAGCCTCCTCAATGAGGGCAATCGCTTGGACCCGGTGGCACAAGCAGCGGCGCTCTCCTCTTACGGTGTGAATGTGAGTCACACCTTCGGACGATTTCGCGTCGCGACGTACGACCAGACGGACGTCGCGATTCTGGTTCGACATACGGACACGCCGGTCTATGCTATGAGGCTCAATTAACTGGGCGAGGCCCTTCAGCGGATGTTGATTTCGATTCCGTATTCCCGCTCCGCCGCTTCGGCGGAAATGTAACCACGGCGCACGTCACGTTCAATGAGTTCGCGAGACCGTTCGGAGGGAGGACCGTAACCGCCTCCGCCTCCTGTCTCAACGATGATCTCATCACCGGGCTCCAGCGGATAGCCTTTGGACTTGTGAATGATTTCTTTTGCACCCGACTTCTTCACAACCGTGATCTGCCCGGACTTGGCTTCCTTGCCATCTTGCACACCCCACGGCGGATATTTGACCCGGTCGAACAATGCCTGCAGGTTACAGGGGCCAAGAATCTGATAACGTTTGCGAAAACCGAGGCCGCCGCGAAATTTCCCGGCGCCCGCCGAGTCTTCCCGGAGGCCGAACTCTACGACGCGATAGGGATACATCGACTCCTGTAACTCGACGGGAATGATGCGCGTGTCGCCGTGAGCCATGGTACGAAACGGCCCGGCGCCGTCGTGCGTCGCGCAGGCGCCCCAGCCGCCGTGGCCGCTATCGTGGCAATCGAAGGGCGCTCCGTTTTCGATTCGTTTCCCACGGAAGCGCACACCGGAAAAGGTGCCGAAGTGAGCGCCGGTGACACGCTCCGGCAAGGCTTTCTCCAGCGCCTTGATGATCGCGTCGATGACGGTCGGGAAGGGCTGCGAGTAGTTGCCCATCGGCGCCGTCGGATGCGCGCTGAGTATTTTTCCTTCCGGCAGGATAAGCTTCAGCGGCCGGAAGGTGCCTTCGTTAGCCGGTTCGTTGTTCGCAATCAAGTATTTGAACGCGACGCGCGCCGTGGTTCGGCCGCCGCCGTAATAGCCGGAGTTGATGCAGCCTTTAACTTGATCCCCCATCTCGGAATAATCGATGGTCATGTCGTCGCCGGCGATGATGACCTTCACACGGATCGGAATCGGCTCGCCGCTTTCACCGTCGTTGTCGAAAAAAGTCTCGTAGGCATAAACACCGTCGGGAATAGCACGGATCTGGGCGCGGGCCGCCGCTTCGCTCTGGTCGATAATGGTTTTCACCGCGCTCGAGAACGTATCGATGCCGTACCTATCGGCCAGCGCTTGAGTCAGGTCGCGGCCGAGAACGCAGCCTGCATATTGCGCCGCTATGTCCCCCATCAGCTCGACGGGAAAGCGCGTGTTGTTTTCGATGATCCGGTAGACTTCTTGAATCGGCTCTCCTTTGGACCAGAGTTTGATCGAGCGGAGCTGCAGACCTTCCATGAAGATATCGCTGGAGCGCGGCGTGATGCCGCCGATATCGATCCAATGAACATTGATAGCGAAGAAACCGATCAGGTTGGCACGCTCCGGTCCGGCGTATATCGGCGTGTACATCACAGTGTTGTTGAGATGCTGGCCTTGAATCGCGGCATGATTGCACAGCACGACGTCGCCGTGATGCAACCGTTCACGGCCATAAACGGCGAGCCCGTCGCGCACGGCCATGCCGACCGAGTCGGCGACGAAGACCGGCATGCCGCCGGTGCACTGCGCGATCAGTTCGCCGTCAGCGCCCACCAGCCCGACGGCAAAGTCCTTATATTCATAGATGTAAGGACTGAAAGCGGTGCGCGAGATATTCGCATCAATCTGGTCGGTGATCGACACGAGGCCGTGGCGGATGACTTCGAGTGTGATTGGATCGACCGCTCGCTGTTTGGGGTTCAGGTGACTTGCCGGATCCATGACAGATTTTCTATTGCCTGGAGCAACGAATCCGAATCTCGTGCAACCCGCCAATCTCGAATCGGTCGCCTGGCCAGACCACCGTCGTCGAGCCGTATTCCTCGATGATTGCCGGACCAATCGCGTTGAAGCCGGGCTCCAGGGTGTCGCGGTTAAAAATCTGCGTATCTATCCAGCCTCCGGCGCTGCCGAGATAGACTTGCCGCGTGTGCGAAGGCTGTGCCCTGACAGCAGCGCGGGGCAAGCGCCCGATGTCCGGACGTTTCAAGCGCGCGAAGGCGGAGAGATGGAGCGCTTGAAATTCGGCCGGTGCTTTGGCGTCGGCATGGCCGTAGCGCCGCCGATAGTCGTGTTCGAAGGCGTCGCGGATGGCTGATGCTTCCTTCAATCCGGAGACCGGGACTTTTATGTTGTGCCGTTGACCGCGGTAACGCATCTCAGCATGACGCTCGAAAAAAACGTCGCTGGTTCCGAATTCTGCTTCGAGAGCTTCGAGCGATTCTTTTTCCATCGCGCCGAAGATTTCACCGAGGGTGCCGATGGAATTGTCATTAAGCAGACTGACGAAGGTTTTTGACGTGTCGATCCTGGCATCGGCGAGCAGCATGCCGATCGCCGAGAAATTTCCCGGCTCGGGTGGAATGACCACGGTTGGAATCGACAACTCATGCGCGAGCGCGCAGGCATGGAGCGGTCCCCCGCCGCCGTAACTGAAGAGCACGAAATCCCGTGGATCGAGTCCGTGCTCCACGGAGATGCGCCGGATCGCTCCGGCCATGATCACGGTAGCGATGGAGATCATGCCATCGGCCATCCGGACCATGCCGTTGCGCCCAGTGTAGCCCAGCGGCTGCGCGATCCGTTGCTCGATAGCGCGCTCAGCTGCATTCACATCGAGCTTCATTTCGCCGCCGAGAAAGTTATCAGCGTTGAGCCGCCCGAGAACTAAGTTCGCGTCGGTGATCGTCGGTTCGTTGCCACCGCGGCCGTAGCATACCGGGCCCGGCGTCGAGCCCGCACTCTGCGGGCCGACGTGGAGCCGCTTTTGAGAGTCGAGCCATGCGACGGAGCCACCGCCGGATCCGACTTCGACGACGTCAATAACCGAGGATTTGATCGGAAAGCCGCGCACGTAACCGCCGACGTAGTAGACGGAGTTCACCGAGAAGCGGCCGTTTTCCACCAATGCGCTTTTGGCTGTGGTGCCGCCCATGTCGAAGGCGACGACGTTTTTGAACCCGAGTGCTTCGGCATAGGCGCTGGCGCCGATGCAGCCGCCGATGGGGCCGGATTCAACCAGACCGATGGGCTGCCGGCAAGTTCGCTCGGCCGATAACAATCCTCCGTTAGAACCCATCATGAAGAGCGAACCCGTAAAGCCCTGAGCTTTGAGGTCGCTGTCCAGCCTGCGTACGTAGGTGCTCACCTGCGGCCCCACGTAGGCGTTGGCGGCTACCGTAGAACAGCGCTCATACTCGTACCACTCATGGGTGAGATCGGTGCTGAAAGTGATGTAGACGTCGGGTAGACGCTCTCTCAAAATTTCGGCAGCGGCCTCTTCATGGCTCGGGTTGACGTAGGAGTTCATGAAAAAAACGGCGACGGACTCGACGTCGAGTTTTCTTATCTCGTCGGCAAGCTTTTCCAACGCCGGGACATCCATTGGATTGACAATTTCACCCTTGCTGCCCGTCCGCTCGGGTACTTCGAGACGCAGCTCACGCGGAATCAATGGCTCGTCGCGCTGATAATGGAGATCAAAAGGATCGGGACGGTTGCCGCGGGCGATTTCCAAAATATCGCGAAAGCCCTTACTTGTAACCAAGGCTGTCTTCGCGCCCTTGCGCTGAATCAGCGAGTTGATGACGAGGGTCGTGCCGTGATTGACCAACGTCGCCTCAGCGGCTTTAACCCGAGCTTTTTTGAAACAGTCGAGGATTCCCTCAACCAGATTCTCATACGTGGTAGGGCTCTTCGCGTAGATCACTTTTTGCGCTGCGTGATCGTAGGCAACTAGATCGGTGAAAGTGCCGCCGATATCGACGGCCACGGCGTAGGACATTTAATGCTCCTGTTTAAGGATTTTAGCTCAATCAGTCTGGGTTTGATTCCCGGGAGCTGCTGCGTGAACAGTTATTTCCAGACTTCTGAATCCGTCATTCTCGAATGCTTCTATAGGGAATCCAGGCGAGACCGGAACTGGACCCCCGATTAAAACATTCGGGGATGACGACCTTGGGATAAATTCTCATCGCCATTTTTTTGATCGTTATGGCCGGCGCGCCTTGCCGTAGTCGTCGATCGCGATGCCATAATCTTCGCTAGCGCTCTCGCGCGAGACAAAACCGCGGATCATATCGCGCTGAACCAACTCAAGCGGGCGTGCTTTCGGGTCGCCGTAACCGCCGCCACCACCGGTGGACATGCGCACGCGATCACCGGCTTGCAATGGACAATTTTCGGTTTTGTAAAGCAGCTCGGGTTCCTGTTTCCCGTTTTTGAAGATCAGCACTTGTCCCGACTTTGCGGCTTTGGCGCCTTGCACGCCCCAAGGCGGGCAACCGATGCGGTCGAAGTTCGCCCACAGTTCGCAGGGAGCGAGCAGGATGTACTGCTTATCGAATCCCAAGCCACCGCGCCATTTTCCTGGGCCTCCTGAATCTTGCCGCAGGCAGAATTCTTCGACGCGGAAAGGATACATTGACTCCTGCAACTCTATGGGAATGAGCCGCGTATCGCCGTGCGCCATGGTGCGAAACGGCCCCGCGCCGTCATGCGTAGCGCAAGCGCCCCAGCCGCCGTGGCCGCTGTCGTTGGCTTTGAAAAATGCGCCGTTGTCCGTCCGTTTGCCGCCAAAGCTCAACGATGAAAAAGTTCCGAAGTGAGCGCCTGTAACGCGTTGTGGCAATGCGGGCTCCAGAGCTTTAATGATGCAGTCGATGACCGTGGGAAACGGAATGCTGTACAAACCCATCGCCGCGGTTGGTTCGGCGCTTAGCAATTTACCTTCGGGAAGAATCATCTTGAGCGGCCGGAAAGTTCCCTCGTTGGCCGGCTCATCCGTCGCAATCAAATATTTGAACGCCACTCGCGCCGTGGTGCGCCCGCCGCCATAATAACCCGAATTGATGCAGCCTCGCACCTGCGGTGACATCTCCGAATAGTCGATGGTCATCTCGTCGCTGGCGACGACAACTTTCACTTTGATCGGAATCTTCTCGTCGCGCACGCCGTCGTTGTCGAGAAATGCTTCGTGTTGATAGACGCCGTCAGGGATGGCGCGAATCTTCTCCCGCGTTGCCGCTTCGCACTGGTCAAGAATGGTATCCAGCGTGCCAAGAAAAACGACCGTGCCGTATTTGTCGGCCATCGTCTGGGTAAGATCCCGGCCTAAGAGACAGCCGCCCAGTTGCGCTTCGATGTCACCGAGTAATTCCAGCGGAAAGCGCGTGTTGTTCTCGATGATCCGATAAACTTCTTCAATCGGCTCGCCTTTCGACCAGAGCTTGATCGAGCGGAGCTGGAGACCTTCCATGAAGATATCGGTGGATGAATAGGAAACGGAACCGATGGCCGAGCCACCGATGTCGATCCAATGGCAGTTGACGGCGAAGAAACCGATCAGCTCATCGCCCTTGGATCCGGCGAACACCGGTGTGTACATTACTGTGTTATTAAGATGCTGCCCCTGAACGGCGGCGTGATTGCAAAGCACGACATCTCCTTTGTGGAGATTGTCTCGGCCGTAGACTTCCAAACCGTCGCGCACTGCCATGCCGACAGAATCGGCCACAAAGACCGGCATGCCGCCGGTGCATTGCGCCAGCAGTTCGCTTTCGGAACTGACGAAGCCCACCGCGTAGTCCTTATATTCATAGATGTACGGGCTGAACGCCGTGCGGGTCATATTGGCGTCGATCTGATCGCAGATGGAAATGATGCCGTGCCTTATCACTTCCAGAGTTATCGGATCCACCGAGATCGATTCCGATTTTTGCCGAGCGGAAAGCTGATTCATGCTGGCTACCTCTTCAAGAATTCAAGACAGTTTATACCGGCCTTACGGCGCGTGTCTAATTTCTCGGGCCGACCGGTCCGCTATAGACCATATCGACTTCCATCGTCTGATAGGCCGCGACGAACTTGCTTTTGTATTCGTGACCGCAATAATGTGCCGGCTTCAATTTTTCCCAAACGAGATAGCCCTGTTCGTCTACGCATCCCTCATCGACGGATGCGGCGACAACCTTTCCGACGACCATCAGGCGATGCAGCCACTGCTTTGTCCATTCTACCTTGCACTCGAAGTGACTCCTGCACTCCGCTATGCGTGGAGGTTTTACGATCGTCGACGGGAGGGACGTAAGCCCGGCTTTCTCAAGCTCATTAATTCCCGGAGGGAATTCCAGTCCGACAACCCTTACCTTCTCGAGGATCTCCCGCTCAAAGGAGGGAACGTTCACGACAAACCCCTCGGTTGTCAGAACATTATTGTAGGTATCTTTAGTGGCCCCAGTGGTGAAAGCAATGTATACCGGATCGTGGCACACTCTTACACACGTGCCATATGAGGCGGCGTTGACCCGGCCCTGTTGATCAACGGTGGTGATCATAACGAGACAGGCACTCGGCGCGAATAACCGATCCCAATGTTCCATAGGGACGTCAGTCTTTTTATTCATAGGCTCAGTCCTCCTCTGTTTGAGTTGTTGAGTTTTCAATGAATGCCTGGCTTTCTAGCTCGGCGCTGGAGCTATAGATGCCAAGTCTCAAGAAACTCTAGAACCAGCAGGTCGGATCATAGGACAATAAAGTGTCTCATCGTTGTTCTCCGAGCTTAGATACGTTGAGATTGGCCGCGAGTCAAGGATCGCAGTTAATGTCGAAGAGGTTCTTTTGTTTTACTGGTTCGCCCATGAAGACCTTAGAATTGAACTACATAAGCTTTTGTCGTACAAGCAAGTCCAATACTGTGCTTTTCAGAAACTCAGAGGCTGTCCAAACAGCCCGCAAGGTGCGAAGCCCGAGGAGACAAACAATGAGGAAGCGATTTCGACGGATCTTCCTGGTACTTCAAAGGGCCGCTCCCATCGCGCTTCTAGTGACTTTGACGGCATCCGCCGACGCCCAGGAGCGCCGAGTAAAGATGAGAATTTCCAACGCAGCTTTTACCATCACAGCGTTGCCCCTTTTGGCGGCGCGGGATTGGGGAATCTTTCCGGCTAACGGCCTCGACATGGAAATCATTCTCATGAACTCGGCGCTCGTGCCACCGGCGCTGGTCCAGGGGGATATTGATTACCAGGCCGGAGTCGGCCCGGCGTCGGTTAACGCTACGTTAAGTGGCTTTCCTACCCGCGCCATATGGTTTTCATCCGATAAAATTTCGTACTGGCTCATGGCCCGCCCGCAGCATAAAACGCTCGAAAGTCTAAAAGGCAAAAAAATAGCCATTACAGGTTTAGGCGGCACGATCCATGTGGCCTATCTGATGGCCCTGGAAAAACTAGGCATCAATTCGAAGGATTATGTCTTGGTGTCCATACCGGGACAGCAGATCCAGCTCCTTTATTCGTTAGATTCCGGATATGTCGATGCGGCGATCCTGTCTCCGCCCGTAACTTTCGGTGCGCAGAAGAAGGGGTTCAACAAGCTCTTGGATATCGGGGCGATGGTGGAGATGGCCGGCGGTGGTTTGACCGCACTGGCGAAGACGATTCAAGAACGGCCTGCAGAGACCAAACGCGTGATTCGTTCGCTCCAGCTCGCCAAAGATGAGATACGAAAATCGAAGGCGAAAACAGTGGACCTCATCATTCGAATTCTAAAAATGGACAAGGAAGCGGCCTCAGCAACCTACGATGAATTTCTGACCACTTTGAGCCCAACCGGAATTCCAAGTCGCACCGGCATGGAAATCCTCGTCAAGGCGATTCAATCACAAGGACGCTTCGTCGATCGCAAGGTATCTTTCAACGACATCGCTGATGATCGTCTGGCAACGGAAGTGGCGAAAGAGCTGGGATACAAAATCCCATAGATCGAGATTGTGCAAAACGGCGGCTCTATGCTTGGCAAGTTTCACAAAAGTCTTTTGTTCATACAGCTGCTCGTCGCTTTACTCTCAGTGGGTATAGAAATCGACCATGTCGAGGCCCAGGAACGACGCACCAAGGTTCGTATATCCAACGCCGGCTTTACTATTACGGCATTACCACTATTGGCAGCCAAGGATTGGGGTGTGTTTAGCGCGAATGGTTTGGATGTGGAGCTGATCGTTGTGAGTCCGCCGATCGCGGCGGCAGCACTGGCTCAGGGCGATATCGATTACGTCGCCGGCGTCGGGCCTGCTTCCGTCGCTGCTACGTTGAGCGGTCTAGCCTCGCGGGCAATTTGGTTTTCGTCGGATAGAATTTCGTATTGGCTCCAGGCACCTGCGCAGTACAAGACTTTGCCGGAACTCAAAGGCAAGAAAATTGCTATCTCGGGAGGAGTGGGCGGCACCAACCACGTCGCATTGCTGATCGCGCTCGAGAAGTCGGGCGCTAACCCGAAAGATTACGTCATGGTAGGGATACCCGGACAGCAGATACAAGTTTTTTACTCCCTTGAATCCGGCTTCGTCGACGCAGCGCTGCTATCTCCGCCGGTCACATTCGGCGCCGCAAGAAAGGGCTACTCAAAAATCATGGACGTGGGCTCGATGGTGGAGATGCCGGGCGGTGGCTTGACGTCGATGATCAGAACCATTCAATCGAGGCCGGCGGAAGTGAAGCGGGTCATTCACGCGCTGCAAGTTGCTAAGGACGAGGTTCGAAAATCCAAACCTAAGACGGTCGAATTAATCATTCGAATTTTGAAAATGGACAAGGAAGCCGCTTCGGAAACCTACGATGCGTTTCAAACGACTTTGAGCCCGACAGGCATTCCAAATCGAGCCGGAATCGAAAACCTGGTGCGATCGCTGCAGGCCCAGGGCCGATTCACAGACCGTAAGATTTCCTTCACGGAGGTCGCCGACGATCGGCTGGCGACAGAAGTGGCCAAAGAGCTGGGCTACAAAATTCCCTAGCGGATGCTTTCGATGACGAAAGCCGTTCAATTAGTTCCAACCATTCAAAACGTTCAAGCCGACTGTAATTCCGGTCCTTGGAGTTGAAAGATGAGGAAGTATGAACAGCATCTTATGCGACGTCTTAGTTGTTGGTGCCGGCTTGGCCGGATTTACCGCTGCGCTTCGCGCTGCGGAAAACGGCGTCAACGTCATCTTGATCGATAAGAGTGGCAACGAACTGGGCGACGGCAACGTTCTGATGGCGTCGGGCAGCCTACGTGCCGGCGGCAAGAGCCCGAGAAGCAATCCCACGGAATTGTACGAGTTCGTCATGTCCGAGGGCATAGCCTATCCGGACCTCGTCACAGCCTGGGCCGCAACTTGCGGCCGGGCAATAGATTGGTTGGCCGGTTGCGGCGTGGGCCTCGACGAAAAGCAACCGGGGAGAATCTGGCTAGACCAAGAGAGCGCAATCTCCCTCGCGCCGGTCTATAAGAAAGACGTCGGCAGCCGCGCGCTGGCCAAACTTAAACAGAGGTTTGAGCAGCTCGGCGGCCGTTACATGAATGGGATCGAGGCGGTTTCACTGACCCGCGGACAGGGGCGGATTAACGGTGTCGCCGGCAAGAAGCAGGGCGAAGCAATTGAGCTCCGCAGCCGGGCGACTATTCTCTCCACCGGTGGTTTTAGCGCCAACAAGGAAATGGTCCGGGAATACATCGGCGAACACGCCGACCAATGCAAGCTGCGCGGTTCGAAAAGCTGCACCGGCGACGGCCTGCGGATGGCTTTAGCGATTGGCGCCA
>WNFO01006490.1_pt1 | contig 10330 bp, 10 predicted proteins | sample 5400251 | NCBI WGS metagenome assembly WNFO01 (sample SAMN13153354, study PRJNA577476) | soil metagenome | isolation source: 100 cm saprolite under Madrone tree | place: USA:California | collected 2016-06-14
CATACGGGCGACCTCGCCACCATCGACGACGATGGCTACTGCCGAATCGTCGGTCGCATCAAGGACATGGTGATTCGTGGCGGCGAAAACATCTATCCGCGCGAAATCGAAGAGTTTCTCCACCGACATCCCGACATCCAGGACGTGCAAGTCATCGGGGTGCCCGATGAGCGGTACGGAGAAGAACTGTGCGCGTGGATCGTCCCGCGTGCCGGCGCCACGCTCGACGAGGAATCCGTACGCGCCTTCTGCCGCGACCAGATCGCCCATTACAAGGTGCCACGCTACATCCGCCTGGTGGAGGGATTCCCGACGACCGTTACTGGAAAGGTTCAGAAGTTCCAGATGCGCGAGCAAATGATCCAGGAACTCGGTAAGCCAACTCGTTGATTCCGGGATGCCGGCCAGGAGACATCCATGAACGGTGCATCAACGCCCTCCCCTCAAACTACCGTGTTGCTGGTATTTCTGCCCGTCAAGCCGGAAGCGCCACCCATGGCGTCGTACTCGAAGGCGTGAGCGCGAGGACGGCATGGACGCGTTCGAGTACACGCCGCTGCACGGTCGCGTTGTCTTCGGGCACGGGACGCTGGCGCGCGTAGCAGAGGAAGTCAGCTTGCTGGGCTGCAGGCGGGCCTTCGTTCTATCCGACCCGCACCAAGCGAAAACCGCCGCCGCAAAGCTTCTCGAAGTATTGGGCGATCGTGCCGTTGGCCTGTCCACCGACGCGGTCATGCACACGCCCGTTGAGGTGACCGAACGGGTGCTGGAGCGTGTGAGCGAGGCATCCCCTGATTGTCTCGTGTCACTCGGTGGCGGATCGACGACAGGGTTGAGCAAGGCACTGGCATTTCGAACCGGCTTGCCACAGATTGCCATTCCGACGACCTACGCCGGCTCGGAGGCGACGCCCATCCTTGGCCAGACGGAGCAAGGACGAAAGACGACGCTGCGTTCGTTCAAGGTTCTTCCGCGGGTCGTCGTCTATGACGTTGACCTGACGCTGGACATGCCGGTGCGCCTGTCGGTTGTCTCAGGCGTGAACGCAATGGCTCATGCCGTCGAAGCGCTGTATGCCAAGGATGGCAACCCTGTGACGTCGCTGCTTGCGGAGCAAGGCATCGCCGCTCTGGGCCGCGCACTACCGCTGATCGCCTCCGACACGCAGCGTCGCGAGGCGCGTTCCGACGCGTTGTTCGGAGCCTGGGCCTGTGGCAACTGCCTGGGCACAGTGGGTATGGCCGTGCACCACAAGCTCTGCCATACGCTCGGTGGCAGCTTCGACTTGCCCCACGCCGAAACACACACGGTCATTCTTCCGCACGCCGCGGCGTTCAACCGGAGCGCCGCACCGCGGGCGCTCGCGCGCGTCGCTCGCGCACTTGGAGTCGATGACGCAGCGGACGGCCTTTTCGACCTAGCCCATAAGCTCGGTGCGCCCACGTCGTTGAAGGCGATCGGAATGGCCGAATCCGACCTGGACAAGGCCGCTGAGATTGCTACGTCGGTGCCTTATTGGAACCCTCGCCCCATCGACAAGGACGCCGTCCGCGCGCTCCTCGAGGACGCGTATCACGGTCGTAGACCATCGCACTGAGGAAGAAGGCAGTCATGGACGAAGTCTTTCGAGAACTAACCGAGGACGTCATTGCTCGGATGAAGAACGGCGAGCCCCGGCTACGCGAAGTCATGACGCTGCTCGTCCGTCATTTCCATGCGTTTCTTCGCGAAGCCGCTCTCACCCAGGACGAATGGCGCACAGGGATCGACTTTTTGACTCGCACCGGCCAGATGTGCTCGGAAAGCCGGCAGGAATTCATCCTGCTGTCCGACATTCTGGGCGTGTCGATGCTTGTCGACGCGATCGCCAACCAAGCGGGTCAGGGCATCACGGAATCAACGGTCCTGGGGCCGTTCTACGCAGGTCCGCAGCGCGAGCTCAACAAAGGCGACACGATCCTTCTGCGTGAGGAGAACGGCGCGCCTCTGGTCATGAAAGGACGAGTCGCCAATGAGAGCGGCGTACCAATTGTCGGCGCGAAGGTGGAAGTTTGGCAGACAGCGATCAACCAGCTTTACGACGTTCAGGACCATGATCAACCGCGCGGGCACCTTAGGGCCACCTTCAGGACCGACGAGCGTGGCGAGTACGAGTTCAGGACGGTCCTGCCGGTGAGCTATCCGATTCCCAGTGACGGGCCCGCAGGCCAGCTCCTGCAACGATTGGGGCGCCATCCCTTCAGACCAGCACACATCCACTTCATGATCAGTGCGCCCAGATACCGGACTCTTGTGACGCATCTCTTCCTAGCAGGCGACAAGTATCTCGAAAGCGACGCGGTGTTTGGGGTCAAGCCGTCTCTCATTGTGGGGCCCGAACGAAATAACGACGTCCACACGGTCAAGTATGACTTCGGTTTAGCTGGGGATAGCTTCGCTGTGTCGCGCGGCCAGATGGGCGTCGGCTTCAAGACATGAAGCTGACGGGTCTACGATTCGCAGTCGCCGCGCCAGAAGCGGCCGGTTCGCGTGTGTTAGCGTCTGCGCATGAGCACCAAAAGCACCTCTATCGCCAAGCGGATCCGATCCCTCGATTCTAGGGCGAGCGGAAAACCGAGAAAGCGGGCAGAGCAGCAACGCTCACAGGCCACGCGTTCGGCGATCCTTGAGGCAGCGCTTGCTGAGTTTGCCGAAAAGGGCTTCGCGGCGGCGAGCATCCGAAGCATCGCAGAGCGCACTGGTTTCCAGCATCCGCTAATCACCTACCACTTTCCCAGCAAGGACCTGCTGTGGCGAGCGGTCGCCGAGGATACGTTCGCGCGCATTCGCGACGCGTGGGACAAGCGCGCTACCCAGGATGTCAACTTGTCGCCTTTGGAGCGACTTCGCGCTGAGTACCGCGCGCTCTTTCGGCATACCGTCGCGTTTCCCGAATTCCATCGCTTCATGCGACAAGAGGCGTCGCCTGATAACCCCCGACTGGATTGGGTCGCCGAGACCGTGCTGAAGCCACTCATCGACAGGCTGCTGCCACAGATCAAGGCCGCCCAAGCGCAGGGTTTGCTGTCTCGGGTCGAACCGATTCTGTTCCACTACATGATGGTCAGCCTCACGGCGGCGCTGTCCGAGTTTGGGCCGGAGATGCGAGTCACGCGCCGCCTTTCAGCTGACCGTCCAGAGGTAATCGAGGCCTACTGGAGGCTGGTAGAAGACACGGTTTTCGGAACAAAGGGCAACGGTAGCGCAGGCGACATGTACAACTCACACGAGACGGAACCCGCGACAGCTCACAAGCCGAAGCAGCGCGCCTGACTTGAAAGAGGCGCGTGCATGCGGCGCACTAAGGCCGCTTCACCGCCGGCTCCCAGACTCTTCGAACCCAGCCGCAAGAGCGTCGATCAACGCTCGCACCGCTGGAATCAGTCCTCGCCGTGAGGGGAAGACCACGTGCACGATGCCAGGCACCACTTGCAGTTCGGGCAAAACGTGCACCAGGGTTCCGTCCGCCAAGTCCTTTCGGATTAGGGAATCCGGCAGCATAGCGATACCGATACTCTCCAGCGCGGCGGTACGCAACGTCGCAAGGTCGTCGGTGGCAAGCCGCGGCGTGTGCTGGACCTCCAACTCTGTTCCGTCCGCAGCGGTAAACTGCCAAGAGAACCGGTTGCCAGGGCGTGCCATGCTCAGGGTCGGTAGCTTGCCGAGGTCGTCGCTCGATGCGGGCTTGCCGTGCTGCGCGATGAACCAGCGACTGCACACCAGCACCATTTGCGACTTGCCAAGGAGCCTAACTGCGAGATCGGAATCCTCGAGCGGAGGAAGTCGCACGCGGACCGCGAGATCGAACCCCTCTTCAACAACGTCGACGCGCCGATTCGTTCCATCTAGGCTCAGGCGAACCGCAGGGTTGTCGGCCATGAACCGCGCAAGGATCGCTCCGATGTCACTCAACAGCAGCCCGACGGGACAACTGATGCGCACGAGACCTTGGGGTGCCGAGCGGGTCCTTTCAATGGCTTCCCGCGCGGCCTCCGCTTCGCCCACCATGGCCACGCAGTGGCGGTAGAACGTCTCGCCCGTCTCCGACAGCGAGATGCTGCGCGTGGTCCGATTCACCAGGTGAACACCGAGCTGACGTTCCAGCTCTGAGATTCGCCGACTGAGCTTTGACGTCGCGATGCCGAGCGCGCGTGACGCCGCAGAGTAGCCCCCATGCTCGATCACCTTCGCGAATAGATACATGTCGTTCAGGTCGTGCATTTCGGACATTTCTCTCTCCTCACCTTTGCACGCATGGGAAGGTGCTTTGCCGACAAGCCTCTAGGCGAAACTCTCCGTTCCTTTTACCTTGTATCGGTCCCATCCGCGTTGTGCACTGCACCAAGCAGGGATAAGACGCGACTGGTGCCTGCGTGTGCCGAGCGCCCCGTCCTTGTGGGCCCTCGCGGCAAATGCAAGAACCGCGCTCACCGTGGTTCTTGCTGGTTCAGCAAAGCATCCTTCTGATTCATCGGCTGGTTTTGCGGCGCCGCAACCCTCATCCTTCAACGCATGCCGATTGGAATGTCATTCCGGAATTGTTGGTTCACCCCATCACTCAAGAACCCGGAATACCGACATGATTGACCACAGACCTGTCTCTGCCCTTCCCGGCGCCAACCTCGGCTGGCTCAAAGCTCACCATCACTTCCCAGTTGACGGGCGGCACGATCCGGCACACATGCCCGTCAAGTCTCTCTACGTGTGGAACGACGACCAGTTCGCGGCCGGACACGGGTTTCCGCTTCACTATCACCGAGACGTCGAAATCATCACGTATGTCAGAACCGGCGTCGTGACTCATGAGGACACGCTGGGCAATTCGTATGAGATCCGAGCCGGTGATGTTCAGGTCATGAGCACCGGATCTGGGCTGCGCCACTCCGAATTCAATCGCACCAAGGCCCCTCTGAAGATTTTCCAGATTTGGATCTCGCCGAATAGTCTCGGTGCACCACCCTCCTACGCAACGCGCCCCTTCCCAGGACGTGAGCGCTCGAACCGCCTGACCGTGCTCGCAAGTGGTCTTCCCGAAGATGCTTCTTCCGAGGCCTTGCCACTGAGGGCCAACGCTCGGCTTCTCGCCGGCCGACTCGAAGCTGGCGGATCGATGAGGTACGACGTTCTGGACAGTCACGACCTGTACCTGGTGCCCGCAGTGGGCGCGGTATTAGTCAATGGCGTGCGGGCCGAGGAAGGCGACGGTGTGGCTGTCGCAAAGGAGGCGGTTTTGGAATTCGTAGCGCTGGCGGATACAGAGCTTGTCGCCGTGGAACTGGTCTAGCGAGCCTGAAGATATGAACCTTCCAAATGTCCATGCCTCGCGATTGCGCTTCGCGCCGAAGGTGGCCTCCAAAAGAGTCTGCGGCAAATTCAACACTGTCGCGTGACACCAATTGTCAACCCACCACTGCGAGTCCGCATGAGCACTTTCTCACCCACGACCACACGCAATCCGACCGCTCCCATTTCCGCCAACCAACCCAAGGAATCAACCGTGAACACCGTGCAAAACGTTTCCGAGCTCGTCGGTCGCACTTTGCTGGCCGTGCTGTTCCTGCTTTCTGGCCTCGGGAAGATCGGCGCCTATGCCGGGACCGCTGCCTATATGTCCTCGCTCGGCGTGCCTGCCGCCCTGCTTCCCGTCGTCATCGCCGCTGAGGTCCTTGGCGCCCTCGCCATCATCGCCGGCTGGAAAACCCGCGTCACCGCCGTACTTCTCGCCGGTTTTTCCCTGTTGACCGCCCTCATCTTCCACCACAACTTCGGCGACCAGATCCAGATGATCATGTTCCTCAAGAACGTTTCGATCGCCGGTGGCTTTCTGTTGCTGGTGGCGCACGGCTCCGGCCCGCTGAGCATCGACCGTCGACTCGCCAGGTAACAACGCGACTGCTGAAGGCGCGTCCATAACTCAAAAAGGAAGACCTCAATGAGCTTTCAGAATCCGCACACCAGCAAGCATCATGGAAAGATTGCCCTCATCACCGGCGGTACGTCCGGCCTCGGGCTCGCCACGGCACAGCGTTTGGCAGTCGAGGGCGCGAGGGTCATCGTTACGGGGCGCCGACAGGCGGCGCTCGAGGCCGCGGTGGAGCAGATTGGCCACAACGCGACCGGGATCCGCGGCGATATTTCCAACGCCGCGGATCTAGATCGCCTGTACAGCACGGTCGAGAAGCAAGTCGGGCGCCTGGACATACTGTTCGCCAATGCGGGTGGCGGCGAGTTCAGGCCGCTCGGGGACATCACTGAAGAACATTTCGACAAGACGTTCGCGATCAACGTCAAAGGCACCGTGTTCACCGTGCAGAAGGCGCTTCCCCTGATGCCCGCCGGTAGTGCGATCGTGATCAACGGCTCGATGGTCTCGGTGAAGGGCTTGCCAGCGTTCGGTGTGTATGCCGCAAGCAAGGCCGCTCTGCGTTCCTTTGCCCGCACTTGGTCCGTGGATCTCAAGGACCGTGGGATCCGCGTCAACGTGGTCGCTCCGGGCACCATCGTCACGCCCGCCTACAAGTCCGAGTTGGGCCTGAGCGACGAACAGATCGAAGGCTTCAAAAATCAGGCGGCTGCACTAGCGCCACTCGGTCGCACCGGCACTGCAGACGAAATCGCCAAGGCGGTGTCGTTTCTCGCTTCCGAGGACGCCAGCTACATCACCGGAATCGAGTTGTTCGTCGATGGTGGTACGGCGCAAATCTGAGCTGCAAGCGCCAACACCCTGTTGCGCGAGATCACCTCACGCCGCCGTCAGGCCTTCGTAATGACATGGACGCGCAGATGGAACTCGAGAACCACCTCGTCGCTCAATGCGTGGCCAGCAGCAATGGACAGGAGAGAATTAGAGTCTTCACCGAAAGGCGGCCGCGAAGTCTGCTTGAGTCGTCGAACTCTTGAGTCCTCTCGCCGATTCTAGATCTTTCATGGCTGTGCTCAAACGCAAATCTGATCTTTCGGATCAGCGCCCAATCCGGGATGTCTTGGGTCGGATCACCAACCGCTGGACCATACTCGTTCTTTGCACTTTAGACGAGAAGAGGACGGCGCGCTTCAGCGGACTGGGGCAGATGATTGACGACATTTCTCGGTGCATGCTGGCGCGCACACTGCGAGGATTGGAGCAGGATGGCTTGCTGTCTCGATCCGTTTACCCCACGAACCCGCCTCGAGTCGAATATGCATTGACCTCGTTAGGCAAATCACTGCTGGAACCGATGCAAGAACTCGTCAGTTGGGCTCGGCGTAACGAACGACGGGTGGTGGATGCGCGAGGGCGATACGGAACGCGTTCGTGCTAGCCGGCCAGGCAGCTCCCGTGACCCACCTGTATTCCATAACCGCCCTCGGCATCCTGCTCGCGCGACCTTTCGGCCTTAATGCCGCGGCAATGTCTACCTCGACCTGGGTCAGGACGACTCGGACGTGCTGGCTTAGCGCGCCCTGTCCGGGTCGCGCTCCAGCAGGGTCACGACAACTTCGTCGTCGGAGGAAAGCTCCCGCTCCGCCTCCCAGATGAAGTGTCACCGCAGCAACCCGCGCTGCCAGGGCGAATCAGCGCGAATCGAATCCTTTTAATCCGAGGCGATTGGCTCGTACGTTGTCCCATTCGATTCCGAAATTTTGCCCGGCAGGATTCGAACCCACGACCCCTTGGTTCGTAGTCAAATCCTCTATTTCCGATAAAATATTTAAAATCAATACGTTACGTGCTTCCTCCTGTGCGCCAGTGCTTTGATCTGCAGGGCGTTGACGCCTCAACCCCCGTTTTTTCCCCGCCGCTTCTACGGATGCAACGCAGGTAGGTGCACGGCCGACTCGAGTTAGAGCTTTTGGCAACGCGGCTTACCGCGTCAGCTTCGAGGGATTGCACACCAACAACGGCTTGCCGCCGACAGCGGTGGCACGTGATTCTTGAAGTCGAGCGCCTGAATTTGGATTTTCTCCTTGACGCAAAATACCCCCGCATTGTGCGTCGGATTCAGTACAGACCAACGATCTCGGCTGTCCTGGTGTCGGAATTTCGGCCATGATCGCGCGCCGATACGAGAATACAATCGTCGCCGTTTTTGAAGTCAAAAAGAAAATCTTCATTTTGATGACTGGACACCGGAGGCAAGCATGAGTTTGAAGCGCCCGTTGGCTGTCCTGATCGTCGTAATCGTCGGCGTCAGTTTGGGCGGCGTTGTCCCCTGCACCGCCCAGCAGCTCGGTACTTACTCGGTTCCCGACAGCAAAATCTTTGTGGCCGGCATTTCCTCGGGCGGATACATGGCAGTGCAGATGCACGTCGCATTCTCGGGCACGTTCAAGGGCGCCGCGGTCTACGCCGGTGGTCCGTACTACTGCGCGCAGGACAGTCTCGAAATCGCCCTCACGACCTGTCTGGATGATGTTCCGCCGGTGCCTCTGTCGACGCTGGTGAGCACGACCGTCGCCTGGTCAAAGGAAGGTCTGATTGATCCCGTCAGCAACCTGAGGGGACAGCCGGTTTATCTTTGGTCCGGGGCGTTGGATACTACGGTCGTTCAGGCGGTCATGAACACGCTTCACGCCTATTACCGATATTTCGGGGCCAACGTCTTCCAGTACGACAACAACTTTAATGCCGAGCACGGGTGGGAATCTCCTAACGGACCGCTGACCTGCCAGGAGAACGCGTCTCCTTTCATCATCAAATGCGTCAACGCCGACCGGAATCCTCCGCTCGCTGGTGTTCCTCTGACCGCCGTGTACGATTCGGAGCAAGTGTGGCTCACACGCTGGTTTGGGCCTCTCAAGCCCAAAAATCAAGGGACGCTGACAGGCACTTTCATTGCCTTCGATCAGAACGAATTTGCCACGGGAGGCAATGCCGCCGCGCTGAGCATGGACAACACCGGGTATGCATTCGTACCCGCAGCCTGCGCCAGCGGCATGTCATGCGGGCTGATTCTCGCGCTGCACGGCTGTCTGCAATATCACGGGCAGATTGGCCCGGCCTTCGTGGATGACGCCGGGATCAATCAGTGGGCCGATACCAACAGGATTATCGTGCTCTACCCCCAAACCATTGCGACTGCCGTAACCAATGGCGAGGGATGTTGGGATTGGTGGGGTTATCTCAACGACCCGAACTACGCGCAGAAAAGCGGCCCGCAGATGCAAGCGCTCTATTCGATGGTGGCGCGAGCTGCCGGACTAAATAAGTGACGCCGTTTCGCTGTCGGGTCGGGGGAGAGGCGCTCGCGTGCTGGCCTCCGACCCGATGTGGCCTGGCAACGAAAGCTTTCTTTTTGACGGAACCTACATCCGTCCATCTTTGAGGCCGGAATCGTCCAGTCCGCGCCTGCGGGTCGAACTCGGCCCACGCGGGCGTGAGTGCTTCGCTTGTGCGCGCGGCGGTGAGGATCGCGAACTCCACGCACCGCGGCGAATTGCCCGCAGCTTTCCGCAATCGCTTGAGGAACGCGGGCATCTGCTGATAAGGCATCGACGCGAAGTTGCCGAGCTCGCGGCGCCCTGCCCGCTTGCGCGACTCGCGGCGAATCGGCGTGGCCGGGTTGTCCGGCCTTAATGCACTCCCACCGATGGAGGTATGGGCCAGCTGCCAATGGCGAGCCAGATCAGTCCCTCGCGTTCCCCGGGACTCAGACGAGGTCCACCACACAAAAACTCCGGGAAGAATCCGCCGGAGCCTTCGAGACGTGCAAATCGTTGCCGGCCCTCTCCGCTAGTTTTGCTCTCCCGGCGGCGTGCTGCTTTCGGGGAATGGCCAGACATCGTTCGTAAACTTCAGGGACAACAAGCCGTTGTCCTGGCATGTCGTCCAAAGCGTTCCTTGTGCGCTATCCAAGTGCACTTGAGCCGAACACCAGTCCGGGCCGCCGGGATGGAAGTTGCCCCCAACGTTGTGGTTCGACCCCGGACTCGGTGTCGTCGCTCCGGCCGGATTGAAGTACGCGATCTCCTTCGGTCGCACCGGATCGCGAATATCGAACACCCTGATGCCGGAGTTGAACATACCGCACGCCAGAGTCGTAGCGCTACGGCGATTATCGACGCTGCAGTAGTGCGTCCCATAGGTAAAGACCGACAGCCCCACCAGGTCGGGCAACACCTGAGGACAGTTCGCCGGGTTGTGGACCTCCAGCACCAGCCGCGAGACGATGCTCGGATTGGTCTCGTCGCTGATGTCGATAATGCGCGCCATGGGGAAAGGCGGGAAACCGGCCGCGCAAGCCACCGCCTCCTGCGTCGGGCTGCTGATACCGCCGGATCCGCCTTCATCGACGAAGATGATGTAGGGCTT
>WNFO01026243.1_pt1 | contig 10330 bp, 6 predicted proteins | sample 5400251 | NCBI WGS metagenome assembly WNFO01 (sample SAMN13153354, study PRJNA577476) | soil metagenome | isolation source: 100 cm saprolite under Madrone tree | place: USA:California | collected 2016-06-14
GACCTCCCGAAGCGAGTCGATCTGCTCCTGAACCGTCCTGACGTGATCTGTCACATCGCGAAACAGCGGCCGCATGGTGGGCCGCACCATCGGCAGATTGTCGTGTTCCAGCCGCCGGCAGACCTCCACGAGGGGCCCGACCGCGTTTCGCAGGCGCAACAGGTCGCGCCGCAGCAGATAAAGCCGCTCGATTTGCGCCCGTGTCATGGCGCTCGCAAGCACCTGCGCCTCCATCGCCTCGACCTCCTGCTGGATGGTTTCGAGCACCGGCGAGTAGTTATCGACGATGAAATCGAGAATGGCGTAGAGGATATAGTCCTCGCCGCGGGCCAGCGCGCGGGGGCAGCTTTCGCAGCGCTCGCGCACCGGCGTATAGGACGTCGACGCGCCATGACGGACCGAAACCAGATATCCTTCGCCGACGAACAGATGGGTTTCGCCGAACGCAATGCTGTCGCCCTCGAGTTGGGCGGTGCGCGCCACGATGAACAGCCCGTCGCCATATTGTTCGATCTTTGGCCGCTGGTGGGCGTGATTGGCGTCCTCTATGGCGAGATCGTGCAGCTGGAATTGCCGCTGCACGCTTTTCAGGAGAGACATATCCGGTTCGTGCAATCCGATCCACACCACATGGCCCGGCCGGCTGCGCCAGCTCGAGGCTTCATCAATAGCGATATTGGCGACGCGGCGGCCATCGACGTAGACGCCGGCGGCGATGACACCTTCCGAGCTGACGGGCTCAGTCGGCAAGACGGCTGATGACGCGACGTTCATGATTTCCGTCCCCGGTGGTTGTTGTTGGAACCTTTCTCCGCGACAGGGCTTTCGGTGAGGCTAGCACTGGAAAATCCGCCGTCAAACGGAATGATGGGATTTCATGACGGATGAAATGCACATCCTGCCTCTGCCGCGGCAGCAAACCGCGCCGTTCAAGTTCTGCGCGGTGCAGGCCGAACGCGCCGAAATCCGCGCCGCGGCGGAGTGAATGAGGCCTTCCACCTACCCATGCTCGGCGACTTCTCGCCGTGCCTTGGCCGGCAGGCCGAAACGTTCGTAAAGAATCGGCAGTAAGATCAGCGTCAGGATAGTGGCGGACACCAGTCCGCCGATGACGACGACGGCAAGCGGCTTTTGAATCTCCGACCCGGGTCCGGTCGCAAACAGGAACGGCACCAGGCCAAGGGCCGCAATTGCCGCCGTCAATGTCACGGGACGTACCCGGCGGCGCGCCGCACTCATAATGGCGTCGCGCACCAGAAATCCGGTCTTGCCGGGGTCGTTGAGGTAGCTGAGCAGCACGTCGTTGATGTAGGACACCATCACAACGCCGTTGAGGACCGCGATCCCGAGCAGGGCGATGAAGCCGATCGATGCCGGCACCGACAGAAACTCGCCGGATATACGCAACGCAATGACGCCACCGATCGTTGCGAACGGTACGTTGCAGAACACCAGAATGGACTGGCGCACCGAGCCGAACGTCAAATAGAGCAGCATGAAGATCAGCGCGAGCGCGATCGGGACCACGATCATCAGCCGTGCTGCGGCGCGCTGCTGGTTCTGGAATTGACCGCCCCATTCGAGCGAATAGCCTGGCGGCAATTGCAGACTAGCCGCGACGGAGGCCTTGGCATCCGCAACAAAGCCGACCAGATCGCGGCCATGAACGTTGGCCAGCACCGTTGCGAAGCGCTGTCCGTCCTCGCGGATCACCTGGACCGGTCCGTCCTCGATACTGATGTCCGCAAGCTGCGAAAGTTCGACGGTGCCGCCGTCTGCCAGCACGATGGGTATCCGCGACAGGTCGGCGGTAGAAGCCCTCGCGCTGGCCTCGCCGCGGATCATCAACGGCGTTCGCACCGCACCTTCGATCACGTAACCAAGCCTCTTGCCGTCGACCCAGATCCGCAGGGCATTCTGGATGTCGGTGGCGTTCAGGCCGAGCCGCCCCGCGCGTGTGCGATCGATCGCGACCGTGAAATACTTGGCGCCGGCATTGCGAAGCGAAAACACGTCGGTTGCGCCCTTCGTGCGCCTGATCTCGCGCGTTATGTCGTGGCCGAGCTTGTTCAGCATCGCGATGTCGTGGCCGAAAATCTTCACGACCACGTCGCCCCGCGCACCGATAATCATTTCCTGCACGCGCATGTCGATTGGCTGCGCGAAAGCGTATGAAATACCGGGAACGGCATCGAGAACCTTCCGGACTTCCCCCAAAAGCCACGCCATGGTTTTGCCGCGCCACTTCGCATGCGGCGCCAGCGTCATGTACATATCGGTCTCGTTGATGCCCGCGGGATCGAGGCCGAGTTCATCCGCGCCGGCACGTCCTATGACGCGGACGATTTCCGGGACATTTCGCCTCAACTCGCTCTGGATCAGCATGTCGGTCTCGATCGCTTCCTCGACCGACATGGTGGGATATTTCCGGATTGAGACGATCGGCGTTCCCTCGTCCATCACCGGAAGGAAGGTGGAACCGATCCCGGTAAAGGCGTAGCCCGCGATCGCAACGCCGACCGCGAGGAGCGCCGCGATCACGCGAGGCCGCCGCATCGCAAAGCCGAGCGCGGGATCGTAGGCCGCGTAGAGCTTGCCTACCAGCCAGGGCTCGTGATGGCTCGCCGATTTCAGCAGAAACGCCGAGAGCAGCGGGACGACCGTCAGCGAAAGCAGAAGCGCCGAGGCGAGCGCGAAGCTGATCGTCAGGGCCACCGGGCTGAACAAACGTCCTTCCAGTCCCTGCAACGACAACAGCGGCATGAAAACGGTGATGATGATAATCACGCCTGACACCAGCGGTGCGGCAACCTCCGCCGTCGCCTCTCGCGTAATCTGGAGGCGGGTCCGAAAATCCGCCTTGTGATGCTCCGCCAACCTGTGCTCGACGTTTTCAACGATGACGACGGCGCAATCGACCAACAGGCCGATCGCGATCGCAAGTCCCCCAAGCGACATGATGTTGGCGGACCAGCCGAACAGGCGCATCACGACGAACGTCGCAAGCACTGCCAGCGGCAGCGAGGTCGACACCACGATGGCGGCGCGCAGATTGCCGAGAAACAACAACAGCAGGATCACGACCAGCAGCGTGGCCTCGATCAAGACCTCTTGCACCGTCCATACCGCTTTTTCGACCAGATCGTTGCGATCGTAGAAGATCGCGATCCTGGTCCCCTTCGGCAGTATCTTTTCAATCTCCGCCAGTCGTTTCTTGACGCCGCTGACGACGGTCTTGGCGTTGGCGCCGCGCAATCCCAGCACCGTGGTCCAGACCGCCTCGCCCTCGGCGTTCATCGTAACCGCGCCGTTGCGCGGCAACGAGCCTTCGCGCACCTCAGCAATATCGCCGACCCGGACGGTCATGTTCGATTTCTGCGAGATCACGGTGCCGCGGATATCATCGAGGGTATGGATGCGACCCTCCGAGCGCACCAGCAGCGCTTCCTCGCCTTCACGGACACGTCCAGCACCGTCGTTGCGATTGTTGGTGGTAAGCGCATTCTCAAGCACCTGCGTGGTGATGCCACGCGCCGCCATGGCTCCCGCCGACGGCACCACTTCGAAAATCCGGACGTAGCCGCCGAGCACATTGACATCGGCGACCCCGGGCAGGCCGCGGAGGCGCGGCCGTATTGTCCAGTCGATCAGGCTGCGGATTTCCTGCACGCCAAGCGAGGGGGATTCCACGGTGAACATCAGCATCTCTGCCAGCGGCGTCACGATTGGCGCCAGTCCGCCCTCGGTGCCGTCCGGCAACAGGTCGCGAACTTCCTGCAACCGCTCATTGACCTGCGCGCGGGCCCAGTAGATGTCGGTGCCCTCCGCAAATTCGAAGGTGATCAGAGCCAGCGAATAACGCGTCGTCGAGCGCATGCTGACGAGGTTTGGAACGCCGCGAACCGCGATCTCGACGGGCGCCGTGACCCGGCTTTCCAGTTCCTCCGGGGCCAATCCCGGCGCCCGCATCGACACCAGCACCTGGACCGGGGCGACGTCCGGAAAGGCGTCTACCGGCAGCTTTGAGTAGGAATACAGGCCCCACGCCGCCAGTCCGAGTGCGGCGACGATTGTGATCAAGCGCTGCGCCAGCGCGAAATCGACAAGCCTGAGCACGCTAGCTCCTCGTCCGCGAGAAAGAGCCAGGGCACTGGACGGAAGGCGCTGGTCGGGCCAACTTCAATTCTCCTTGTCAGCCTCCGCCAGCTCCGACAGCAATGCGAGCACGCCGCGCGTCGCGACTTCATCGCTATCCACGAGATCCGCCTTGATCGAGATGCTTCGTACCGATTCATTGAGAACCTGAACCGGAACCGCGCGAAATCCGTCGGGGCGGCGCAGGAAAACCCAGGATTGATCTCGGTGCCGCACAACCGAGACGGCAGGAACGGTCCAGCTGGTGTTCGCGGCCTGCGGAGCAGGATGCTCGACAACAATGCGGGCACCGACGGCAAGCCCGGGGCGCAGGCGCCCGCCTCCCGATCTGACCTCGGCGACGGCGATCGCCGATTGCGTCGCCTGGTCCACGGTGCGCCCGATGCGAATGATTCTTCCCTCGACCCGATAGGCCGGGATCGACACATGGGCACCGACATCGATCGTCGACAGCCGGTGTGCGGGAACCTGGATATTCACATGCAGCGGATCCAGCACCCCAAGCGTGAATAGCGGTGCCGCCGCCTTGATCTGCTCGCCGACGCCGACGTGACGCGTAACGACCGTGCCGCTCACCGGCGATCGCAGGGTCAGGGCGCTGGCGATCATCCGGGAGTTTTGCAGCGTCTCGAATTCGGTCCTGTCCATCCCGATCAGGAAGAGCAGCTGGGTTCGCTCGTCGAGCTTGGCTTTGTTGACGGCCGCTTCGCTCTCCGCGATGCGCAGGTCGCGCTCGGGCACCGCCTTGCCCTCGAACAAGAGCCGCGCCCGACGCATACGACCTGTCCTGCCACGACGGGCTCATCCTGCCCGACCATCAAGGCCTCGACGATGCCGCCAGCCGGCGTTGCGATGACCCTGATCTGCTGTTGGGGGATTATGACCGTTCCGGGAAACGACAGGTCGCTCCTGCCCTGCGCAGGGCTGACCCGCGCCGTCAGGATACCGGCCGCCCGAATACCCTGGTCGTTCATCGGAATTGCGATTTCCGCCCTTTGCGGAGCTTCGCCCTGTTGCGCCGTGGCGGGATTGACGCCTGCAATGATCAGAGCGGCGCCAACAGCCGGCGCAGCTCTCCCAAGCCATTTCCATAGCGGCTGATGAGATCTGGCAACTAGCGAAATCAAGGGAAAACTCGTGCTGCGAAGAATCAGAACTGCAGACCTTCTACAACCTACGGCGAACTTCTGTCAGTGTCGTGATGTCGCGCCTGCCCGCAGTTCCGCCCGATCCGGCCTGCGTGCTTCGCACGTCAGGAAAAATTCATCGACGCTCAGTGCGAGCCGCTCGCAGCAGCAGCCTGCTGTGCGAGCTTGTTTTGGGCGATAATTGCTTCGAGCCGTGCGATATTTTCCAACAGGCGCTGGCTGGTCAGGACCAGGAAATAATAGCCGAACTGCGGATTCTGAAAGTAGATTTCCAATAGCTTTTCATAGGTGATGGTCAGCACATGCCCGTTCTCGGTGCATTCGATCGTCGCCGTACGCCGGTTATTGGGCGTAAGGAAGCCAAGTTCGCCCATCAGGCGTCCCGGTGGCAATTCGACGCCGATTTCGGTCACCAGGAATTTTCCGGTGACGGTCAAAAGCATTTCGTCAGCCTTGTCGCCCTTCCTGAACAGAACATCTCCTTTGCGATATTTGCGCTCGGTCATGAACGGCTTGAGCCATTCCATCGAGGTATCGCCCTGCGTTGCACTACGTGCCTTTTTGACCAAATTGAGCATTTGACGGAGGCGGAAGGCATTGATCGGGAGCAACAGCAGATACAGGAGAAAAGTTGAGACGTTTCCGGCGAGCGCGCCAAAGCCGGCGAAGAATGCGCAGCCGACCATGTTCGCGATGCGCAGCGGCACCATCGTCTGCATCAGCAAGGTAGCGACAAAGAAGATCACGCCAATTAGGGCCAACATGTTGGCAAGCGTGATGTTGGCCAGCACGATTTCCAGAAGGCGGTTGAATATTGCGTCGTAGGTGATGTTGTCGGGGTCGAGACCCATTTGAACCAGAATCTTTGCGATCCTGAGGTTGTCCGCCGCCGCGTCGAGAATGCGGTCTAGTATCGTCGACAGGTCTGCACCGCTTGGCATCGTAGAATCTCCGGGATTTCGTGGAGAAACTAACCCTTTCCCGCGACCGGCGCCATGCGGGCAGTGCAGAATTGCCGTCCGGAATCGGTTCGAAAATCCGGTCCCACTGGCGGCTTTAATTCAAAGGACGTGAAAAATCTTTGAACCGGCGAGTTATCGCTTGGGCCATTTTGCGGATGAAGGCGGCAGCTCGCCGCCGATGGGGCGTCGCCAGACGCATCAACGGCCTGAGGTGCGTGACAAGCGGATTGCCGTTGTTTTCGAGGTCAAGTTCGAACCTCTCGGACGGAAATATTGTTGCACATCCCGCTTTCTTGCAAACGCTAGTGCGGAGTACTCAAACAGGAAAATTCCGCCGATCCGCCCCTTGACGTCACGGGCAATCCAGAAGCCGTCCTTGTTACGGCCGATGAAAAATGCGGGGATCGCGTCGTTGACGATCCCCGGATCGAGAGGCCGAAATTGTGCGGTAACGGTTGAAGGGACCTCGACCGGCAGGATCCCGGAGCGTGCGCTTTCCGGCGCTATCGCGGCAGACGAACGCCTCGGTACCTGCCGCCGCGAAAGGTCTGAGCTCATCAGTCGCACGGCGATCGTTGCGGTTTCATCGATGGCGTTTGTGTGCCCAGGGGCTGCCGCGGGCGAACGAACTCGGCTTCCGCTGCAGACCGTCGCATCCGGTTACTGACAAAGGCATCGAGCGTTTCGCGGAAAGCGGTGAGAACGGTATCGAGCTGTTCCCGAACCCGCTCCTTCTGATGTGCGGCATTAAAAGTGATCGCGGCCATGGCGGCTTTCTCACGAATCCAACAGGCATGATGTGTCGACGACGTCATAGGAATGCGAGATGGATTAGCTTTGCGTCACATAGGAGAAATATAAAAATGCAGGAGCGGAAATGACGCCGCTCTAATCCGCTCTCCGGGCCTTCATGCAGTGCCTATGAGAGAGAGCACGAGGTCGCCGGCGAGACTTCTGCCAAAGCCAATGCTGCCAAGCGCCGCGAAGATAACCAGAATGATCATTCGCAGGCAAAAACGAACGAGCACCTGGGTCGATCTGAGTTCTCGCGGCAAATTTGGAAGCTGTGCCAAGATTTGAAATTCCGACGATCGTTGGTTTGCGGGCTAGCCGAAATTGTCGCAAGAGACCGGCTCGTAGAGCGGGTTCGCGTCGCGTGGCACGGCGGGGACGCTGGTCCTCCTTCCGGGCAATGCGACACGCCGGGCATCGACGAAGGCGCCCAGGATCGCCAGCGCCAAATCTGCGTGGTGGGATTCAACCGATCGATCGAGCCAATCGGGCAGCTCGCGTTCGCGCGAGAGCGCGCAATACCACTCGCCCTCGTCATAGGCGATGCGGCGGATCTGCCATAGCGGCAGCTCCAGGTCGATCAGCGCCAGTGCTGCATCGGTCCAGGCTGCGGTTTGAATCAACCGTTCGATTCTTGCGGTCTTCTCGGTCTGTCCGACCGACGGAAAGCGCCGGCAGGTCTCGCCGATCACTTCCGCTATGAGCTCGGAGGTCACGGCATGCGCGTCGCGCAGCCGGTCATCGAGTTCGCCGGGGTCACGATGTTCTGAAGGGAGCGGCATGGTGTCATCTCACTCAAGGCACGGTCGTGAACTGCGACCGCACAGAGCAAGATGGTCAAAACGCCATTTGAAAACGAGATGAGGCGAGGCCTCGAAATATAAGGATTTCATAAGTGCCGGCGGGCAGGGCGAGGCGCTTTTTCAATGCGTCTTCAATATGTCGTCCCGGCCAAGTGAGCGCAGCGAACGCTGAGCCGGGACCCATACGCCGTGCATTCTCGTTGGGGCACTGCGGTAGCCGGCTTTGGCCCCTATCAACACCGGGGGTTATAGGTCCCGGCGTTCGCCGGGACGACAATCACTACGAGATTCCTATAACATTCCCGTTATTCCTATCTCGAAAACCTATGCGCCGGATGGCACCTCAACACCCGACAAGGCGAGAAGGTTATTCCTCTCGCCCTGGAAGACATCGCGCATAGGAGCACCTCATGTTGGACGTCGTCATGCTCGCCCTAGGCCTCGGCTTCTTCGTGGCGGGAATAGGCTACGCCTACGCCTGCGAACGGCTTTGAGTTTTGACGCGTTTTCTTCGCGCGAACCGCTACCCGTTTCGCTCGAAAACGCCTCAGAGGAGCACAACCATGATCTTCGACTATTCGCTCGCCGGTCTCGTCTCCGCGGGCCTGCTGTTTTACCTGACCTACGCCCTGCTGCGGCCCGAGCGGTTCTGACCGCATCACGCACCGTTCCCGCGCAACTCCAAAGGCATATGCCATGACCGCCATCGGCTGGATACAGATTATTCTCTACTGCGCAATCGTGGTCGCGCTTGTCAAGCCGCTCGGCTGGTACATGACGCGCGTCTTCAATGGTGAGCGTACATTTCTTTCCCCGATCCTGCGGCCGGTCGAGGCCGGGATTTACTGGGCCGGTGGCGTTGACGAGCGGCGCGAGCAGCATTGGCTGACCTATACGGTCGCGATGCTGCTGTTTCATGTCGGCGGCTTTCTTATTATTTATGCGCTGATGCGCCTGCAAGCGGTGTTGCCGTTCAATCCGGCGGGACAATCCGCGGTCGCGCAGGATCTGTCCTTCAACACCGCGATCAGCTTCATCACCAACACCAACTGGCAGAACTACGGCGGCGAAAGCACGCTGTCGTATCTGGTGCAGATGCTGGGGCTGACGCATCAGAACTTCCTCTCGGCCGCGACCGGCATCGTGCTCGCGGTGGCGCTGATCCGCGGCTTCGCCCGTGCTTCGCTGCGCACCGTCGGCAACTTCTGGGTCGATGTTGTCAGGTGCACGCTCTATATCCTGCTCCCGATCTGCGTGGTCTACACGCTGTTCCTGGTATGGCAGGGCATTCCGCAGACCCTCGGCCCCTATATCGATGCAACCACGCTGGAAGGCGCCAAGCAGACCATCGCGGTCGGTCCGGTCGCTTCCCAGGTCGCCATAAAAATGCTCGGCACCAATGGCGGCGGCTTCTTCAATGCCAACGCCGCGCATCCGTTCGAGAATCCGACGGCATTGTCGAACTTCGTGCAGATGATCTCGATCTTCGCGCTAGGCGCCGCGCTCACCAACGTGTTCGGCCGCATGGTCGCCAACCAGCGTCAGGGCTGGGCCATCCTTGGCGTAATGGGCGTGCTGTTCATCGCCGGGGTCATCGTCACCTACTGGGCGGAAGCGGGCGGCACCACGGCGCTTCACGCGCTTGGCCTCGCCGGTGGCAACATGGAAGGCAAGGAAGTCCGCTTCGGCATCGCCGCGTCGTCGCTGTTCGCGGTCATCACCACGGCGGCCTCATGCGGCGCGGTCAACACCATGCACGACTCATTCACCGCGCTCGGCGGCATGATCCCGCTGATCAATATGCAGCTCGGTGAAATCATTGTCGGCGGCGTAGGCGCCGGCCTTTACGGCATGCTGCTGTTCGTCGTGCTTTCGATTTTCGTCGCCGGCCTGATGGTCGGCCGCACCCCGGAATATGTCGGCAAGAAGATCGAAGCGCGCGAAGTCAAGATGGCGATGCTCGCGATCCTGGTGTTGCCGCTGATGTATCTCGGCTGGACCGCTGTCGCCGTTGTCTATCCGCCGGCGGTGGCCTCAATGGCTAATGCGGGGCCGCACGGCTTCACCGAGGTGTTGTATGCCTACACCTCGCAAACCGGCAATAATGGCTCGGCTTTCGCCGGCCTCACGGGCAACACCCCATTCTACAACATCACCGGCGGAGTCGCGATGTTCGTCGGCCGTTTCTTCATGATCATTCCGGCGATGGCGCTGGCGGGCTCGCTGGCCGGGAAGAAATTGCATCCCGCCTCGGCGGGTACGTTCCCGACCACCGGTGGCCTGTTCGTGGGGCTCGTTGTCGGCGTAATCCTGATCATCGGCGGTCTCACCTTCTTCCCGGCGCTCGCGCTCGGGCCGATCGTCGAGCATCTCGCGATGAACGCCAACACCCTGTTCTGATCGCTCTCATCTCGGAGTTACGTTCATGGAAACGTTGAAACTGCAAAAACGGGCGCCGGTATCGACCATG
>WNFO01006492.1_pt1 | contig 10329 bp, 9 predicted proteins | sample 5400251 | NCBI WGS metagenome assembly WNFO01 (sample SAMN13153354, study PRJNA577476) | soil metagenome | isolation source: 100 cm saprolite under Madrone tree | place: USA:California | collected 2016-06-14
CGAGGAAACCAACAGTTTGGGACTAAGGCTCTTTGATGGCTCCATTTACGAACGCGAGAGAAATCGCCCAGGTTTCAGCCAGACACGCTTCAATATCTATGATTTCAAGCTTGATCTCGATGATCTCATTGGTCCCGTTCGGCGGAAAGAGGCGGGACCGAAAGAGATGTCCCTGCGCCGTTTGCTGCGGATCATCCGAGAAAAACAGACACAAGGAGTCCAAGCCATACCCGAGCGCATGGAATTCCATCAACGGATCTCTTTCGGCTTTGTTCCGCTCGTGTTTTGTTTGCTGGGTGTGTCCTTAACACTATTGCCCCGAAGCTCCCGAGCTAACCGTTCATGGGGGTTCATGCTATGCTTTTTTTGGCTACTCACCTACTATGGCTTTCTTTCCCTTGGCAAAGCACTCGGCGATAAAGGGGATCTCCATCCTGTTGTCGCCCTTTGGCTTCCCAACATCGTTGTAGGGGTAGTCTCCGTTCATATTTTTAGAAAGGCATGCCGCGAATCCCCATTGAGGCTCCAAGCCCAGATAGATAGCGTGTTTGCTTTTGCTGGCCAACACTTAAATAGACTCAAACGGAAAAAGAAAGACTGACGAAACAAGCATGGAAACGCGGGGAAAGGTCAAGTTTCTCCCTATGGGGAGCATCCTCGACCGCTATTTAGCACACGGATTCCTAAGGGCCTTTATCGTTAGCTTGATCTGTATTGCATCACTCTACCTTGTCGTCGATTTCTTTGACCGGATCAGTACTTTTGTCGACAACGGAGCATCACTAGGCACCATCATCCGCTATTTTTTTTACAAAGCTCCTGTTTCGATTTCGCGAGTGATTGGTTTCGCGACTTTGTTTTCTGCTCTGTTCTGTCTTGGAATGCTTGCGCGAACGCAGGAGATCATCGCCATGCGGTCGAGTGGAATAAGTGTCCAACGTATCGCGTTTCCTCTGTTGATTTTTGGATTTCTTATTTGCTTGTTCAGCTTTTTCTGGAACGAAGCACTGGTCCCCATCTTCACGCATCAAGCGCAAACGATCTTCAAGACGGAGGTGAAAAACAAACAGCAGCAGAGTCTGTTTGGTACCGCGGACATATGGATCAGGGGCGAAGGCAGTTTTATCAACGTCAATAATTTCGACACCGCAACGAGCACGCTGCAAGGTGTAACGATCTACCTCTTAAATCGCGATTTGAGTCTCCGTGGACTGATGGAGACTCCGAGCGCCCGTTGGACTGGCCGCGGCTGGGACGCCAAGGAAGTAACAGAATGGCGCTTTTTACCGGACGGTAAAGTCGTTAATCAAAAGGCGAGCACCGCCCTGCCGATTTCAGAAACTCCGGACGATCTCAAGCTGCTCGCGCGGGACGCGGAGGAATTCACGTTCTTTGACCTGCAAAAGCAGATCTCTGATATGAAGAGTAAGGGCATAGACGCCACTTCCTATGAGGTCGATATCCAATCCAAAGTGGCGTTCCCGTTAATTTCTCCTCTGATGATTCTCATTGCGGTACCTTTCGCACTCAGGAGACAGATGAGCGGCGGTATGGCGATGAGCTTTGGTGTGGCGATGATTATCGGATTTGGGTACTGGGTGCTCTCGGCCTTTTGCATTTCCCTTGGTCACAATGGCGCACTTCCGCCCTGGACTGCCGCCTGGGTTCCCAACGCCATTTTTGCGCTGATCGGATTATTTTTCTTTACCGCGGAAACCTAGCTTGAGGTTTAAGAACAATAAAACAGGTTTTGCGCAAGCCTTTCGTTAAACCGACCTGGACATCTGCGAGAGTCCTGTGAAGCTTGCTTTAGCGTTTGGAGTACTGCGGGCGCTTTCGCGCTTTATGGCGCCCATATTTTTTGCGCTCTACGGCTCGAGGATCACGCGTGACAAAACCCGCTTTTTTGAGCGGGGAGCGAAATTCTGAATTGATCTGCATAAGCGCTCGTGTAATCCCATGGCGAATCGCCCCCGCTTGCCCCGAGCTCCCACCACCTTTAACATTCACTTCGATGTCAAAATTACCTGTGGTCTGCGTGACGTCAAAAGGCTGGAGCACAATCATTCGGGCTGTCTCGCGGCCAAAGTATTCTTCTAAGGATCGATCGTTGATCGAGATCGCACCTTTGCCCTGTCGTAAAAAGACGCGGGCAACGGAGGTTTTCCTTCTTCCAGTTGCGGTAATCGTCTTCTCAGCCATCTAACACCTACTCCAATCTCCTATGCTTCGATCGCCAGAGGTTGCGGTTTCTGCGCTTCGTGAGGATGTTCAGGGCCCGCATAGACCTTGAGCTTCGTAACCAACCTTCTGCTCAGCCGATTTTTTGGCAACATTCCCTTGACAGCCAAGCGTACAAGATCTTCTGGTTTTTCCTCGAGCATCTTTTCCGCAGTTCGTTCGCGGATGCCGCCGGGATGGTCGGTATGGCGATAGTAGACCTTTTTCTGAAGTTTTTTTCCCGTCAGTCTCAGACCTCGTGCATTGATGACGATCACAAAATCACCGGCATCAACGTTTGGGGTAAAAATCGGTTTATTTTTACCCCGCAACACTTTTGCGATCTCACTGGCCAAGCGCCCCAACACTTTTCCCTGAGCGTTGACGACGTACCATTGTCGTTGCGCAAGCGCGTCTTCAGTCTTCATCTTAAATCACCCCGGAACTCTGATCTGTCTTTGACACCAGAAAATGGCGGGGCCGACGAGACTCGAACTCGCGACCTCCGGCGTGACAGGCCGGCGTTCTAACCAACTGAACTACGACCCCGATACTGGCATACCGAACTGTTTGGTGGGCGGTACAGGATTTGAACCTGTGGCCCCCGGCTTGTAAGGCCGATGCTCTCCCGCTGAGCTAACCGCCCCCTCAAAGCGAAAACACACCAGCCTACCGCTCGTTCTTGAAGCCCGAACCGTCCAGATCTTTTATATTAGGCTGTTCCCTGAGTTGAATGATTTAGCTGAGAGACTCTTTCAGACCTTTACCCGCTTTGAACTTGGCCCCACGAGAAGGAGCAATTTCGATGGTCTCTCCAGTTTTGGGATTCCTTCCCGTCCTGCCCTTTCTCTGAGACACAGAAAAAGTACCAAAACCCGAAATATTCACTTTCTCGCTGTTCTTTAAGGCGGTACAGATATCGTCAAACAGTCCGCCGACAATCTCTTCCGCCCTTTGCCGCGACAACTCAAATCGCTTTGCAAGGGAATCGATTAAGTCCGCCTTTGTCATTATCATCCCCCCCTCATCACCCTGCCCAAACCAAAGAAGACAGGCCAATGAATTTTTATAACAATAGGATAACCGGGTGTCAAACCACCCGGTTATCTCGCAATGAAAAATGATTTACTGCGGCAGAATCTCAGGGCCGGGAATTTCGTCGACCTTTCCCGCGAAGGGCGGGGGCCCCTCTTTGGACTCCGTGGGATCGAGTGGGCTTTTGAAAAGCCTTTCAGGATCATCCGTTACCATGGCCTTCTTCAGCACCTGATCCATATGAGAAACCAGTTCCAACTCCACAGTTTTTAGAACACTCGCGGGAACTTCTTCAATGTCCTTTTCGTTTTCTGCTGGGATTAGGACCTTTTTAATACCCGCTCGATGGGCCGCCAAAACCTTTTCTTTCAAACCGCCGATGGGAAGGATAGCTCCCCTAAGCGTTATTTCGCCGGTCATCGCCAGGTCATTATGGACGGGGATCTTGGTCAAGGCAGAAACCAGTGATGTTGCCATAGTGATACCCGCCGAAGGTCCGTCTTTAGGAATAGCTCCCTCAGGAACGTGAATGTGGACGTCGATCTTTTGATAGAAGTCTTTTTCCAATCCCAACTCAGTCCCCCGCGAACGCACGTAACTCATCGCCGCCCGAGCTGACTCTTGCATGACGTCACCCAGCTTGCCCGTGATAATCAGTTGTCCCTTGCCGGGCATAACTGTCACCTCGGTCGCCAAAAGTTCCCCGCCCAGCTCGGTCCATGCTAGTCCGGTCGTCACTCCAATCTTCTGTTCCGACTCCGCTTTACCATACCGATACTTCGCGGATCCCAGGTACTTGTGTAAACTTTTCGTGCCGACTTGGATATGGGCGTTTCGATCCTTCTTAACAACTTCCACCGCAGCCTTGCGGCAAATCGCCGCGATTTCCCGCTCCAGGTTTCGCACCCCGGCTTCCTTTGTGTAATGGCGAATCACTCCGAGTATCGCATTATCGGTAAAAGTAACATTCTCAGGTACCAGGCCATTTGCTTCCTTCTGCTTTCCCAATAGGTAACGTTTAGCGATGCTGAGTTTTTCCAGCTCCGTATAGCCAGCAATACGAATGATTTCCATCCTGTCTTGCAGTGGGCGTGGAATCCTATCGAGGGTATTCGCCGTGGTTATAAACATAACTTTGGAAAGATCATAGTCCAAATCCAGATAATGATCATTGAAGGTTGTGTTTTGTTCTGGGTCCAAAACTTCGAGCAGCGCCGATGATGGATCGCCTCGAAAATCCGTGGACATCTTGTCGATTTCGTCCATCAAAAACACCGGATTGCTCGATCCTGCTTTCTTCATGGATTGAATAATCTTGCCGGGTAAAGCGCCGATATAGGTGCGGCGATGTCCTCGAATTTCCGCCTCGTCACGTACGCCTCCTAACGAAACGCGGACGAATTTTCTTCCCGTCGCCCGAGCGATGGAACGTCCTAGGGATGTTTTCCCAACACCCGGAGGACCGACGAGACAAAGGATCGGCCCCTTTATTTTGCCAACTAAACTCTGAACCGCCAAATACTCAAGGATACGCTCCTTGACCTTTTCCAGCCCGTAATGGTCTTCTTCGAGAACTCTTTCGGCCTCAGTAATATCAAGTTTGTCGTCGGTAAACTCGTTCCACGGCAGACTGAGAATCCAGTCAATATAGTTCCTAACCACCGTGGCTTCCGCGGACATGGGCGACATCATCTTGAGTTTCTTCAGTTCCTTGTCCACCTTCTCCCGTGCCTCGGCAGAGAGCTTTTTCTGTTTGATCTTCTCTTCGATTTCCTGGATTTCGTTCTTGAATTCGTCTTTCTCGCCAAGCTCTTTCTGGATCGCTCGCATCTGCTCATTCAGATAGTATTCCTTCTGCGAACGCTCCATCTGTTTCTTGACGCGCGAGCGAATCCGCCGCTCGACCTCGAGAATCTCGATCTCAGCGCGCATGTGACCAAGGACCTTTTCCAGCCGCTCTGCTGCATTGAAAGTCTCGAGAAGATTTTGTCGATCTTCGAGCTTGATGCCAAGGTGCCCTACGATAGTGTCCGCCAGCCGGCCCGGTTCGTCGATGGAAGAGACCGACATCACCATTTCTGGCGGGATCTTCTTTTTCAGCTTGACATAATTCTCAAACGTCGAGTGGACTTCACGGGTTAACGCCTCGACTTCTGTGTTGCGCTCAACTATCTCCGGGGCTTCCTCCACCTCCACCAAGAAGAAATCGGGACTGTTCACAAACCGCGCGACTTGAGCCCTCTTCTTGCCCTCGATGAGCACTTTCACTGTCCCGTCGGGAAGCTTGAGCATCTGAACCACAGTGCCCAGGGTACCGATTTTGTAGATGTCCTCTTCAGTGGGCTCGTTGGTTTTTGCGTCTTTTTGCGATGAAAGAAAAATCGGTCCCTGCTTTTGTGTGGCTTCTTCCAACGCTTTGATAGAACGTTGCCGACCGACGAACAGAGGAACTACCATGTGGGGAAAGACAATAATATCCCTTAAAGGTAGTAGCGGTACCCGAGTGGGGCCGCCGGCCTGATCTTTCTCGTCTCTTTTGTCTTTATCATTACGAAATAGCATATCTTTCCTCTCTAAGCGCTCTCCGCAGCCTTGGTGTACACGACAATGGGAAGCTCGTTTTTGTTTACGACGTCCTCAGAAATAACGACCTCTTTGATGTTCGGCTGGGAGGGCATGTCGTACATTATATCGAGCATGATATTTTCCATGATCGCCCTCAGCCCACGTGCCCCTGACTTTCGTTTCATAGCCTCGCGGGAGATCGCTTGAAGCGCCTCCTCGGTAAATTTCAGGTGTACGCTTTCCATGTCAAAAAGCTTAGAATACTGCTTAGTAAGCGCATTCTTCGGTTCTCTGAGGATGCGCACGAGCGCAGACTCATCCAGCTCATCTAACGTAGCTATAACCGGCAACCTGCCAATAAACTCCGGAATCAGACCAAACTTCAACAAGTCCTCTGGTTGGACATCATGCAAAAGTTCCGTTGACCGTCGGCCGTCTTTTTCTTCCAACTGACCGCCAAATCCCATCCGTTTACGTCCGGTCCGTTTCCGAATGATATCCTCAAGCCCAACAAAAGCGCCGCCACAGATAAAAAGAATATTAGTGGTGTCCACCTGGAGGAATTCCTGCTGCGGGTGCTTCCTGCCGCCCTTCGGCGGGACGCTCGCCATCGTTCCTTCAATAATCTTCAGCAGGGCCTGCTGTACCCCTTCACCCGAAACGTCCCGGGTAATCGATGGGTTGTCCGCTTTCCGAGAGATTTTATCGATCTCGTCGATGTAAACGATCCCCCGTTGTGCTTTTTCAACGTCGTAATCGGCAGCTTGGAGAAGGCTCAGAATAATATTCTCGACATCCTCTCCAACGTATCCTGCTTCCGTAAGGCTGGTAGCATCGGCGATAGTGAAAGGAACTTGAAGAAAACGAGCCAGAGTCTGGGCCAAAAGGGTTTTTCCGGATCCCGTCGGCCCAAGGAGGAGGATGTTGCTCTTTTGTAGTTCCACATCCCCGGTCACCATCTGGCTATCGATCCGCTTGTAGTGGTTATGAACAGCCACCGCCAGGATCTTCTTCGCCCTTTCCTGGCCAATCACGTATTGGTCCAATACGCGCTTAATCTCGGCAGGTTTTGGTACGTTCGAAGACGTCGTGAGAGCTTCGTCGTGGTCGCATTCTTCGGCGATAATATCATTACAAAGATCGATGCACTCATCGCAAATGTAGACAGTCGGGCCAGCAATTAGTTTACGCACTTCATCCTGGCTCTTCCCACAAAAAGAGCAGACGAGATTTCCCGAAGTCTCACCGTGCTTTGGCATAAAACCCCCACTTCACTGGATATTTCTCACTTCTTGAGGCTGCCTTCGGGCCGCGTAGCGATGACTTCATCGACCAACCCGTATTCCTGGGCTTGCTTGCCATTCATAAAAAGATCACGATCCGTATCTTTTTCAATCTTCTTCAGACTTTGCCCTGTGTGTTTCATTAAGATGTTGTTTAAATCTTCACGCATGCGAAGAACTTCACGGGCTTGAATATCGATATCGGCTGCTTGGCCTTGAAAACCACCAAGCGGTTGGTGAATCATGATACGGGAGTGGGGAAGGGCATAGCGTTTCCCTTTTGCACCCGCCGCTAGAAGAATTGCTCCCATGCTCGCCGCTTGTCCAACACAAACCGTCGAGATCTGTGGTCGGACATACTGCATTGTGTCGTAGATGGCAAGGCCAGCTGTGACAGAGCCACCCGGACTGTTGATATAAAAGAAGATATCTCGCTCGGGGTCCTCAGATTCCAGAAAAAGAAGCTGCGCTGTGACGACGTTGGCGACATCATCCGTAACCACTGACCCAAGAAATACAATACGATCTTTAAGTAGGCGAGAGTAAATGTCGTAGGCTCGCTCTCCACGCCCCGTCTGCTCAACGACAATGGGAATGAAGCTCATTTCTTAGGAAACTCCTCAACCACAAAGAACATTTTAGCCTTTTTTGCCTTCCTCATCAACCTTTGCCGCGGACGAATCGATCTCCCTGATCTCTGCACGTTCTAGCAAAAATCTCAGTGTGCGATCAAAAACCACCTGGGCATGCAAATCCTCCCGTGCATCCGGCTTGGCATAGACCTCGCGCACAGTCTTCCCCCTGTCACCTGCTGCCCGAGCTAAGTTATCAACCCTTTCCTGGACCTCCTTGTCGGTTACGTCGATGTTTTCAAGCTGGGCAATTTTCTCAACCAATAGAGTTGCTTGAACCTGACGCAAGGCACGCCCTTCCAAAGTTTTCTTCGTTTCTTCCAGAGAGGAGGCCGTCTGCGCTTCGGCACCAGTTTGTCCGGAACCTCGGTTCTGCTGGCGCTCCATCAGATAGCGAGTTTGCCGCTCAACCATCGCCGGTGGCGGCGTAAAAGAAGAGGCTTCGATGAGCCGATTAATAATTTGCTCTTTGAGCTCCTCGTCTTGAATTTGTTTTAGTTCACTTTCCAGACGCGTGCGGATCGCTGCTCTGAGCTCCTCCAACGACCCACATTCGCCATGATCCTTGGCGAAATCATCGTCAAGCGGCGGCAGCACTTTTTGCTTGATGTCCCGAACCACCACAGAAAAATCCACGGTCTTACCAGCAAGTTCGCTATTCGGATAATTCTCCGGATAGGTTACCTGAATCTCCTTTCGCTCCTCCTGGCTCAGTCCTACAATGGCCTCCTCAAATTGAGGTAGCGCCTGCCCCCCACCGATCTCTAGAAAATAGTTCTCTCCCTTTCCTCCTTGGAATGGCTTGCCAGCGATGGATCCTTCAAAATCCAAAGTGACAAAGTCACCCCGCTGAACCTGGGTACGATTTTCGACGGGCTCAAGCCGGGCGTGACTCTGTTGCAGTCGACTGAGCGCTTCGGTGACTTGATCGTCAGTAACAACAAGCTTGACCTTCTCAGCCCTCACGCCCACATAGTCTTTTACTTCAATCGCCGGCTTGACTTCGAAAATCGCTGAGAAGGAAAAAGGACTGCCCTCGACCAAATCGTTGGCTTCGATCTCAGGTCGCGAAACGATCTGCAGTCCACGCTCTTTTATAACTTCGCCCAAAGAGTCCTCGACCAACTGCGATCGCACCTGGCCCCTAAGTTCGTCACCGTACATGCCTTGCAGTACACTGCGGGGAGCTTTGCCGGCTCGGAATCCCTTTATGCGTACTCGTCGGCCCAGCTCTTCGTACGCACGAGAAAACTCATGCGTCACTTTTTCCGCGGGCAGTTCCACACGGATCTTTCGCTGCACCGGGCTTATTTCATCAACATCTATTTTCATAACTCATCATGAAAGCTGATTCCGCTTATGCAAACAACTTTGGTGCGAGAGGGGGGACTCGAACCCCCACGGTTGCCCGCTAGATCCTAAGTCTAGTGCGTCTGCCAGTTCCGCCACTCTCGCACCCAAAAGAGTTTGAAAAAACATTTCAACTCTGCCACTTAGACAAGCAGAGTAAAAAACGGGGTGTCCTAAGTCAAGTGCCGCCGGCCGAAAATCACATCGAGGAATCGGATTTTTGATGATCTCGCTCCGGTTTGAAGCGGGCGATCCATTGAACGAAGGCTTCGAGGAACTTCTGAATATGCTGGCGCGTGTTCTCGTCCGTCAATTTCCCTGAAGCATCAAACAGCTTCGCCACAGAAGGAATTTTGATCTCTGGTTGGAGCATGGCAAGAGTTTCCGTAAACACGAAAGACTGCCGCAATGCGTGTTGTGCTCTGATCGTTCCGCCCAATCCCTGCGAGCATCCCATGATCGCCGCAGGCTTTCGGTTCAGGACGGATTGACCCGGTGGCCGCAATGCCCAATCGATGGCGTTCTTGAGCACGCCGGGCACGCCGTAATTGTATTCCGGTGTCGCGATGAGCATCGCGTCTGCTTGACGAATCACAGTCTTAAGCGCTTGTACCGGCTCCGGATTGCCCTTATCGACCTGAATTTCCACTTTCGTCGGCGCCAGTTCGATTCTTGAATTCATCGGTTCCTCTTTCCGGCTCGACGAAAACCCTTCTTTCCCCAGGGCGCACGAACACTTCATCCTCCCGCTTCAAACCGAGAGAGGAGTAACGTCCATGCGACAACTCTACGTGGACCGGGTCGCCCCAGTCGGTCATTAGATCAACTTTGACGAGCGGGCCGGCGGCATTGATATGAGTCACCTTAGCGCGGAAGTTATCCCCGCCGTTCCGATGATGTTCGATCTCCAGTAAGTGCGGGCGGACAAATACCAGGGCAGATTTCGCATCTGGCGCGAACTCAGCGGGCAAGTCGATGGGTAATTCGCCGAGGTAAACTTTGCCCTCATCGACCCGGCTGTGAAACAGATTCACGTTGCCGAGGAAGTTGTAAACAAAGGCATTGGCCGGATGATGATAGACTTCGTCAGGCGTGCCCACTTGTTCGACACCGCCTTCGTTCATCAAAACCACGCGGTCCGCCACCTCCAACGCCTCTTCCTGATCGTGGGTCACGAAGACGCTGGTGATCTTCAACTCATCGTGAAAACGCCGAAGCCATTGGCGCAGCTCTTTTCGAACTTT
>WNFO01022743.1_pt1 | contig 10329 bp, 11 predicted proteins | sample 5400251 | NCBI WGS metagenome assembly WNFO01 (sample SAMN13153354, study PRJNA577476) | soil metagenome | isolation source: 100 cm saprolite under Madrone tree | place: USA:California | collected 2016-06-14
GCTGGCGCGGTAGCCGGCGATGGCGGACGGGCCGGAGCGGTTCGGGGCGCTTTGCGGTTGCAGCGACAGCCGCGAGGTCTGGATATCCTTCTCCTCGATCCCGGCGCCCTTCAGCGCCTGCAGCACCTTGCCCATCGCCGCATTGTTGGCCTCGGAGGCCTCGCGCGCGGTTTTGGCCTCCGATGTGACGCCGCCATCGATCTCCGCCAGATCAGGCGGCACCGACACGGTAGCCTCGCCGGTCACGGAAATGGCCGCCGGCGGAATGACCTGCGCCAGCGCGGGCGCGGTGAGCAGCGCGGCCGCAAGGGCGGCTGCGGCGAGAGCCGTGCGATGCTTCATAAGGTCACTTCAGCGGCACGTAGACGTTGATAACCAGCTTGTCTTCCGCGGTTTTCAGCGGGTCGGTGATGTATTCCTCGATGAAGGTATCCTTGGCTTCGAGCTTCTTGTCGTCGAGGTGATTGGTGATGGCCTCATAGGTGTTGTCCATATTGTCGTAGGAACCGCGATGGACAAACTTCAACGCCTTGCCGTCGGGCGATTTGCCCATGCTCATGTCCTTGGTGAGGTTCTTGGGATCCTGTTCGACCGGGATTTCGGCCAGAAACGTGAAGCCAGCATCGTCGGTCGAGGTATAGACGATCATCGAATTGCCCGCGGGCTTGATGCCCTGCTTGTCGAGCAGGGCTGACAGCGACTTGAACGAATCGATCAGGGTGTCGAACGCCGAATCCCAGCTGGCGTTGCCCCTGATGATGACAACTGTCTTTGGCGTCAGGGTGATCTGGTCGCCGAAGGGATCCGCGGTCTGAACCGGCGCGACAGCCGGCGGTGCCGCAGGGGTCTCCGCGGCTGCCGGCGGAGTGGAAGGAGCGGCCGAAGGGCTGGCCGCCGGGGCTGGGGGTGCTGCTGGCGCCGGGGCCGGTGTTGCGGCAGGCGCCGGGGTTGCCGGCGGGCTCGCCGCGGGCGGCGTTTGCGCCTGCACGCTGGCAATCGCCAGCGAAATCGCTGCCGGGACCAGTGCAACCATGGCGAGACGGACGAGGCGAGGGCAATTCATTCGGTGTTCTCCATGGCCGTATCCTGCGGTCGCGTCTCGGCTCGTGTGTTCCGGCCCAAGTCGGCGCCTAAGTCGGCGGACACGATACTAATCTAACACGCGATGCGTGCTTTCGTCCCATGACAGATAATTCATGGGCCTCCCAGCGCCGCGAGGGGCTCGACACAGAATCGCCGCACTGGCCAATCCGCCGCGCTTCGCCATATAAGGTGCGGATAGCCGGGAAAATTCCATGAGCGCGCTCGCCAATCATGCGTTTGCCAAGATGAACGGCATCGGCAACGAAATTGTCGTGGTCGATCTGCGCGATTCGCCAGCCATTGTCACGCCAGAGGAGGCGCGTGCGGTGGCGTCGCCAGCGGGCGTGCATTACGACCAGCTGATGGTGCTGCAGCCGCCGCGCCTGGAGGGCACCGAGGCCTTCATCCGCATCTACAACAATGACGGCTCGGAAGCTGCCGCCTGCGGCAACGGTATGCGCTGCGTGGCGCGCCGGCTGTTCGAGGACACCGGCCGGACCGCCGCCACTTTCGAGACCAAGGCCGGGCTGTTGAATTGCTGGCAGGGCCCGTCCGGCGATCTCTACACCGTCGACATGGGCCCGCCGAAATTCGGCTGGAAGGATATTCCGCTGGCGGAAGAGTTTCGCGACACACGGTCGATCGAGCTGCAGATCGGCCCGATCGACGCGCCGGTGCTGCATACGCCGTCGGTGGTCAGCATGGGCAATCCGCATGCGATCTTCTGGGTCGACGACGTCAGCGCCTACGATCTTGCCCGCTTCGGGCCGCTGCTGGAAAATCATCCGATCTTTCCGGAGCGCGCCAATATCACGCTGGCGCATATCGTCGATCGCGATCACATCACAATCCGCACCTGGGAGCGCGGCGCGGGGCTGACCAGGGCCTGCGGTTCGGCGGCCTGCGCCACCGCGGTGGCCGCCGCAAGGCTGAAGCGCACCAACCGCATCGTGCAGATTTCGCTGCCCGGTGGCGAACTCGCCATCGAATGGCGCGCGCGCGATGACCACGTGCTGATGACGGGCCCGGCGACGTTTGAGTATGAGGGGCGCTTCGATCCGGCATTATTCGCCAGCGTCGCTTAGGATGAGTGTCGACGTCGTCACCTTCGGCTGCCGGCTCAACGCGTTCGAATCCGAGGTGATCGCCCGCGAGGCGGAGCGCGCCGGGCTCACCGACACCATCGTCATCAACAGTTGCGCGGTCACCAACGAAGCTGTGGCGCAGGCGCGGCAATCGATCCGCCGGCTGAAGCGGGAGCGGCCGGAAGCGCGGATCGTGGTGACCGGCTGCGCGGCGCAGACCCAAGCCCGGATGTTCGCTGATATGGCCGAGGTCGATCGCGTCGTCGGCAATGACGACAAGATGCGCGGCGAGGCATGGCGCCAGGCGCGCGTCGCGTTCGACGCGGCGGCTGGATTCGGTATCGCCTGCGAAGAAAAGATCGCGGTCGCCGACATCATGGCGGTCCGGGAGATGGCGCCGCATCTTCTGGAAGGATTTCAAAAGGGCCTGCCGCGGGTGTTCGTGCAGGTGCAGAACGGCTGCGATCACCGCTGCACCTTCTGCATCATTCCCTATGGCCGCGGCAATTCGCGCTCGGTGCCGATGGGCGCGGTGGTCGATCAGGTCCGCGCGCTGCTCGAGCGCGGCCATGCCGAGATCGTGCTGACCGGCGTCGATCTGACGAGTTACGGCGCGGATCTGCCGGGCGCGCCGAAACTGGGTATGCTGACCAAGCAGATCCTGCGGCACGTGCCCGAGTTGAAACGATTGCGGATCTCCTCGATCGATCAGGTCGAGGTTGACAGGGATTTGCTCGACGTGATCGCCGATGATGAACGTCTGATGCCGCATCTGCATCTGTCGCTGCAGTCCGGCGACGATCTGATCCTGAAGCGGATGAAGCGGCGGCATTCACGCGACGATGCGGTTCAATTCTGCGCGCAGGTGCGGCGGCTGCGGCCGGACATCGCGTTCGGCGCCGATATCATCGCGGGATTTCCCACCGAAACCGAGGAAATGTTCGCGCGGTCGAAGGACTTAGTCGAAGCCTGCGGTCTGACCTTCCTGCACGTGTTTCCCTATTCACCCCGTCCGGGCACGCCGGCCGCGCGGATGCCGCAGGTGTCGGGCGAGGTGATCAAGCAACGCGCCAAGCGATTGCGGGCGACGGGAGAGGGCGCGTTGCAAAAGCGGCTGGCTTCGGAGATCGGCGCGACGCGTCAGGTTCTGATCGAGAGCGCCATGCAGGGCCGCACCGAACATTTCATGCCGGTGGCGATTGCAGGCGAAACGCCGGGAGCGGTGCGGACGCTTGCGATCACCGGGCATGATGGCGCGCGGTTGATGGTGTGAGGCTGTAGTGCCTCATTTTCAGCCGTCATTGCGAGGAGCGCTTGCGACGAAGCAATCCATTCTTCCTTTACGCTGGGAGATGGATTGCTTCGCTTCGCTCGCAATGACGATCCTACTCCCCGTTCCATCCGCAGGCCCTGAGCCGTTCGTGCAAATGGGCTGGCGCGGGGGCCGCCACGCGCACCGGGGCCTTGTTCCTCGAAATCGGGATCACGATCTCGCGGGAATGCAGATGCAGGCTCGGCTCGCCGAAGCGCGGTCCGTTGCCATAAATATTGTCGCCGACAATCGGCCAGCCCATGGCGGCGGAGTGAACGCGCAATTGATGGGTGCGGCCGGTGACCGGCTCCAGCGCGAGCCAGCTCAGGCCATCGCCGCGCCCCAGTACTTTCCAGTTGGTGACCGCGGTCTGGCCGTCGGGATCGGGCTTTTGCCACCAGCCGCGCTCGGCATTGAGGCGGCCGAGCGGCATGTCGATCACGCCCTCGTCCTCGATCGGGCCGCCTTCGACCACCGCCCAATAGGTCTTGGAAATCCGGCCATGCTTGAACAACAGGCCCAGCGACGCCGTCGCCTTGCGATGGCGTCCCAGCACGAGACAGCCGGAGGTGTCGCGGTCGAGCCGGTGGGCGAGAACCGGCGGTCGCGGCAGGCCGAATCGCAACGCATCGAACGAGGACTCCAGATTGGCGCCGCCCTTGGGGCCCCGATGCACCGGCAGCCCCGCGGGCTTGTCGATCACCAGCATCAGCCCGTCGCGATGGAGCACGCGCGCCTGAATTTCATCGGCGGTCAACTCGGGAACATCGATGCGTTCGTTGTGACTTTCGCTCATGGCGCGAAACCGCTAACACACCCCCAACATGAACGATACCACTCCCGAACAACCCAAACTGAGCTGGTGGCGGCGGCTGTCCAGCGGCCTGAAGCGCACGTCGAGTTCGCTCGGGACGGCGGTGGCCGATCTCGTCACCAAGCGCAAGCTCGACCGCGCCATGCTCGACGATATCGAGGACGTGCTGCTGCGCGCCGATCTGGGAACCGAAGTGGCAGCGCGCATCGCCGCCGCCGTCGGCGTCGGCCGTTACGACAAGGCGATCTCGGCGGATGACGTGAAATCCGTGGTCGCGACCGAGGTCGAGAAGGTTTTGTCATCCGTGGCGAAGCCGCTGGTGATCGACGAAACCCAAAAGCCGTTCGTCATTCTCGTCGTCGGCGTCAACGGTTCCGGCAAGACCACCACCATCGGCAAGCTCGCGGCCAAACTTGCCGCCGAAGGCCGCAAGGTGATGCTGGCCGCCGGTGACACCTTTCGCGCCGCCGCGATCGAGCAACTGAAGATCTGGGGCGAGCGCACCAACTCGCCGGTCATCGCGGCCGCGCAGGGCTCGGATTCCGCGAGCCTTGCCTTCAATGCCCTCACCGCGGCGCGGGAGGGAAAGCTCGACGTGCTGCTGGTCGACACCGCGGGAAGGCTGCAGAACAAGGCGGAACTGATGAACGAACTTGAAAAAGTCGTTCGCGTCATCAGGAAGGTCGATTCGTCGGCGCCGCATGCGGTGCTGCTGGTCCTGGACGCCACGGTGGGACAAAATGCGCTGTCGCAGGTCGAGGCGTTTCATCGTACGGCAGGGGTGACGGGCCTCGTCATGACAAAGCTCGATGGCACCGCGCGCGGAGGAATCCTGGTGGCGCTGGCCGAGAAACACAAGCTGCCGGTGCACTTCATCGGCGTCGGCGAAGGCGTCGACGATCTCGCGCCGTTCACCGCGCGGGATTTCGCGCAGGCGATCGCAGGGATTGAATAGGCCTCATCCTTGGAGACGCGGCTACGCCGCGCCTCAGGATGAGGGAGAAGCCAAATGGAATGTCCTCATCCCGAGGAGGCGCGAAGCGTCGTCTCGAAGGATGGGGTGCGACCAATGTAATGGACCGAACAAATGGACAAGACCGCGCCGCATCCGCTGTTCAAGCTCGCGACCGAACTCGGTCCGCTGATAATTTTTTTCATCGCCAACGCCAAATTTGATCTGTTCGTCGCCACCGGCGCGTTCATGGTGGCGGTGATCGTCGCGATGGTCGCATCGTACATGGTGACGCGACACGTACCCATGATGGCGATCGTTACCGCCGTCGTCGTTATCGTGTTCGGCACCCTGACACTGATGCTGCACGACGAGACCTTCATCAAGATGAAGCCGACCATCGTCTATACGCTGTTCGCGGCGATCCTTGGCGGCGGCCTGCTGTTCGGCCGCTCCTTCATCGCCATCATGTTCGACCAGATGTTCAATCTGACGCCGCGGGGCTGGCGTATCCTGACATCGCGCTGGGCGTTGTGGTTTCTCGCCATGGCGGTGCTGAACGAGATCATCTGGCGCACCCAGTCCACCGATTTCTGGGTGACCTTCAAGGCATTTGGGATGGTGCCGCTGACGATGCATCTGGAGCCGGCGTCACTCGAGGCGAGCGAGGCGGACGCTGGTGACGTGACTAAGGGGTGAGTCTCTCCTCCCGCTTGCGGGTGTGTCCCTCCAAGGACGGTTTAAGTAACGCCATCAAGCTAGCAGCCGTAGGGTGGGCATAGCGAAGCGTGCCCACCATTCAAGATCGCGATCGCATCAGTGGTGGGCACGGCGCAGATGCGCCTTTGCCCACCCTACAATTTGCTCACAAGCTCCTCAGGATGAGGTCGATGACCTAAGACCCCGCCTTCAGCGCCTTCTCGATTTCGACCTTGAGGACGGTGTCGACGTTGTCGGATGTGACCGGGCCGACCATCTTGTAGACGATGGTGCCTTCGCGACCGACCACGAAGGTCTCCGGCACGCCGTAGACACCCCATTCGATCGAGGCGCGGCCGTTGCCATCGACGCCGACGATGCCGAACGGATTGCCGTAGCGGCCGAGAAAGCGCCGGGCGTTGTCGGCGGCGTCCTTGTAGTTGATGCCGACAAACTGCAGTCGCTTGTCCTGACCGAGCTTGGTCAAAAGCGGCGCTTCGTCGTGGCACGGCACGCACCACGAGGCCCAGACATTGACCACGCTGACCTTGCCCTTGAACACGGCAGGATCGAGCCCAGGCACCTGCGTGCCGTTATTGACGAGGCCTTCCAGCGCCGGCAGCGTCGTTTGCGGCGCCGGGCGGCCGATCAAGGCCGAGGGGATCTTCGACGGATCGCCGCCGTGCAGCCGCAGCAGGAAAATTCCGGCCAGCGCGATGAAGCCGAGCAGCGGCAGCGCCACCAGCCAGCGCCGGCTTTGCGGCGCCGCGCCGGATGTCGAGGGTTCACTCATTGGATATCCGCCGCGCTGCGCCCGGAGCGACGGATAACGCCGGACGCGTCGAGCTCGCGCAAGCGTTCTTTCTGGCGGCGGTAATCGATCGCGATCGAGAAGATCAGGATCAGCACCACCGCTCCCACCAGTGCGTAGGATGTCACGATGAAGGACGTGTAGGGACCCAGCGACATCGCTCTACACCGCACGCTGGCTGGCTTGCATCATTTGCAAGCTGCGCACCCGGCGGCGCAGGATCTCGTTGCGCATCGCCGCCAGGTGCAGCGTGACGAACAACAGCGAAAACGCCACCGCCATCACCAGCAGCGGAATCAGAAAGGCGCGGTCGAGCGAAGATCCGCCCATCCGCATCACCGATGCCGGCTGATGCAGCGTATTCCACCAGTCCACCGAGAATTTGATGATCGGCAGATTGATCGCCCCCACCAGCGTCAGGATCGCGGCGGCGCGCGCGGCGCGTGAGGGATCTTCAACCGCCCGCCACAGCGCGATCAGGCCGAGATACATCAGGAACAAGATCAATACCGAGGTCAGCCGCGCGTCCCATTCCCAATAGGTGCCCCACATCGGCCGTCCCCACAGCGAGCCCGTCACCAGTGCCAGAAACGTAAAGGCAGCGCCGATCGGGGCGGCGGCCTTGGCCGCCACGTCAGCCAGTGGATGCCGCCACACCAGCGTGCCCAGTGCCGCGAGGCTCATCACGCCCCAGACGAACATCGACAGCCACGCGTTCGGCACGTGGATGAACATGATCTTCACGGTGGCGCCCTGCTGATAGTCGTCGGGCGCCATGGCCGATTGATAAAGGCCGATCAGCAGCAGGGCCGCAGTGACGGCCGCAAGCCATGGCAACAGGCGCGTCGTCAGCGTCAGGAACCGTGTCGGGTTGGCGAGATCGATCAGCGTCATGGCATCCCTGATAATCGCAGCGGTGGCGGCAGGCAATGTCGGGTGGTTTGTTTCATTCCGCCTCCGTGAGAGTTGATCGGCGTCAATTCGGTGCTCAGTCCAGGCCGTGGCGCAGGCTTGCGGCGGCCGCGAACGGCCCGATCACGAAACTGACCAGCGACAGCGCGCACAGGATCGAAAACGGCGTACCGAACGACAGTGGTCCGGTTATGGCGGCTTGCGAGGCCGCGACGCCGAATATCAGCACGGGAATCGATAGCGGCAGCACCAGCACGGCCAGCAACAGTCCGCCGCGGTGCAGCGTCACGGCCAATGCCGCGCCGATCATGCCGGTAAATGTCAGCGCCGGCGTACCCGCCAGCAGCGTCAGCGCGACGGCTGCAGTCGATGTTGCATCGAGATTCAACAACAGCCCCAGTACCGGGGTGGCGACAACAAGCGGCAATCCGGCGGCCAGCCAATGCGCCAGCGCCTTGGCGGCGCACGTCAGTTCCAGCGGCGTCCGGCTCATCACGATCAGATCCAGCGAACCATCCTCGTGATCGGCCATGAACAGCCGGTCGAGGGTGAGCAAGCTTGCGAGCAGCGCGCCGAGCCAGAGAATTGCGGGACCGAGCCGGGTCAGCAGTGCGAGATCGGGTCCGATCGCGAACGGCATCAAGACCACCACGGTGAGAAAGAACAGCACGCCGATCAACGCGCCGCCACCCACGCGCAGCGCGATTTGGATGTCCCTCCGAATCAGTGCGGCGAGGGCGGTCATGACGGGCGGCCTTGCTTCTTACTCCCTCCCCCCTTGCGGGGGAGGGTTGAGGAGGGAACAGCGAACTGATTGGCAAGGGGCGTGCAGGCTTGCAAGGTCACGCCGTCCCTCCGATCCGCAGCTCACGCGCGGCAAGTCCCAGTGGCGTGTGGGTTGCGGCGACGATCAGGCCGCCGCGCGAAAGATGATCGTTCATCAGGGTGGCGAACAGGCTCTGCCCGGCCGCATCGAGCGCCGAGGTCGGTTCGTCCAGCAGCCAGATCGGGCGCCGCACCGCCAGCAACCGGGCGATCGAAAGCCGGCGCCGCTGCCCGGCCGACAGATACGCCGCCGGCAGCGGCAGGGCATGATCGAGCCCCACCGCGGCAAGGCTTTCCGCGGCATCGAACGCCGCGCCGCCGAGAAAATTCCGCCAGAAACACAGGTTTTCCATCACGCTCAGCGCCGGCTTCAGCGCGTCGCGGTGGCCGAGATAATGGGCCTGCTCGGGCAAGGTCAGTTCAGCCTCGCCGCCCTCGAGATCGATCGATCCGTCCGCCATCGTCAGCAAGCCGGCGATCAGCCGCAGCAGCGAGGTTTTGCCGGCGCCATTGGGCCCGGTGACGGCCACCGCCTCGCCCGAGCTGGCCTCGAAATCGAGCCCGGAGAACACTTCCCGCCCGCCCCGCACACACCTGACGCCACGTCCCGAGAGCCGCATTTTGCCCCTTCACAGCCCTTTGGAAACTATGGGTACCGCATCAGAATTTGTGGGTACCGCATTGCTGCAGCACCATTGCCGGTGTGGCGGTGCTCCTAGAAAGATTCTATAAGCCGGAACTTGATGCAGCACACAATCCGCCGCTGCAAGCCATCAGGCCACGCCTCGCAGACGGTGTTTTGATACCCTTGCTGGGTATAACTGACAATTGGGATTGCCTCACATGACCTCGCTCGACAGCTTCAAATGCCGGAAGACCCTCAAGGTCGGTGGCAAGACCTACGTTTATTACAGCCTGCCCGCCGCCGAGAAGAACGGTCTGAAGGGAATTTCCAAGCTGCCCTATTCCATGAAGGTGCTGCTGGAGAATCTGCTGCGCAACGAGGACGACCGCACCGTCAAGAAGGGCGATATCACGGCGGTCTCGAAGTGGCTGAAGAAGCGCGCGCTTGAACATGAGATCGCATTCCGTCCGGCGCGGGTCTTGATGCAGGATTTCACCGGTGTGCCGGCGGTGGTCGATCTCGCGGCGATGCGCAACGCCATGCAGGCGCTCGGCGGCGACGCGGAGAAGATCAATCCGCTGGTGCCGGTCGATCTCGTGATCGACCACAGCGTGATCGTGAACTTCTTCGGCGACAACAAGGCGTTCGGCAAGAATGTGGTCGAGGAATACAAGCAGAATCAGGAGCGCTACGAATTCCTGAAGTGGGGCCAGAAGGCGTTTTCGAATTTCTCCGTGGTGCCGCCCGGCACCGGCATCTGCCACCAGGTCAATCTTGAATACCTCGCGCAGACGGTGTGGACCCGCAAGGAGAAGATGACGGTCGGCAAGAAGAAAGGCACCTTCGAGGTCGCCTATCCGGATTCGCTCGTCGGTACCGACTCGCACACCACCATGGTCAACGGCCTTGCCGTCCTCGGCTGGGGTGTCGGCGGCATCGAGGCAGAAGCCGCGATGCTCGGCCAGCCGCTGTCGATGCTGTTGCCCGAAGTGGTCGGCTTCAAGCTCAAGGGCCAGCTGAAGGAAGGCGTTACCGCCACCGATCTGGTGCTGACGGTGACGCAGATGCTGCGCAAGCAGGGCGTGGTCGGAAAATTCGTGGAATTTTTCGGTCCGGGGCTGGATTATCTCTCGGTCGCGGACAAGGCGACCATCGGCAATATGGCGCCGGAATACGGTGCCACTTGCGGCTTCTTCCCGGTTGATGCCGAG
>WNFO01018325.1_pt1 | contig 10327 bp, 8 predicted proteins | sample 5400251 | NCBI WGS metagenome assembly WNFO01 (sample SAMN13153354, study PRJNA577476) | soil metagenome | isolation source: 100 cm saprolite under Madrone tree | place: USA:California | collected 2016-06-14
TCGCCTGGATCATAGGCTGGGACCTCATTCTCGAATACGCAGTCAGCAACATGGCCGTCAGCGTAGGCTTTTCCGCGCACATTGTTGGTTTACTGGATTGGTTCGGCATCCACCCGAGCCTGCGCTGGATTACCCCCGCCTATCTCCCGGGCGGCCTCTCTGATTTGCAAGGAAACATGCTTTATCCGCCAGGCTGGCACCTGGGCTTCAATTGGCCCGCCTTCGTCATCGTCATGTTGCTGACGGTGATCCTCGTCCGGGGAATCCGCGAGTCCGCCGAAACTAACAATGTGATGGTCCTGCTGAAAATCATCGCCATCCTCGTGTTCATTGGCTTCGCATCGCGTTTCATTCACCCCGCGAACTGGCATCCGTTCGCACCCAACGGGTGGCCGGGAATTCTGACCGGGGGCTCCATCGTTTTTTTCACGTATATCGGCTTCGATTCGGTCTCTACCGCCGCCGAGGAATGCAAGAATCCGCAGCGCGACGTGCCTATCGGCATCATCGCCACCTTGGTTGTCTGCACGATTCTTTATGTCGGCGTTGTCGTAGTTTTGACCGGACTCGTCCCGTGGCAGACACTGATGGACGATGCCGCACCGGTGGTCAATACGCTGAAGAAACTTCATTTCACCGGCGTTCGCCTCATCGTCTTAATTGGCGCGCTTATGGGCATGATTTCTTCGCTGCTCGTCTTCCAACTTGGCCAAGCGCGCGTATGGTTCGCCATGTCCCGCGACGGCTTGCTGCCCCGCATCTTTAGCCGCGTGCACCCGCGCTTCTGCACCCCGGATTTCTCCACGTGGATGGCCGGCTTTGTGGTCGGTATTCCCGCCGGCCTTCTCGACATCGGGACCCTCGCCGATCTTTCCAATATCGGCACGCTTTTTGCCTTCGCCCTTGTTGCCGCGGGAGTGCTGATCCTCCGCTATCGGGAACCCGACCGTCCGCGCGCCTTCCGCGCCCCCGGCGGCCCGCTAGCGCCCATCGTCACGATCGTTACCTGCTTGCTTCTGATGGCGGGCCTGCCTATCACGAACTGGATCCGATTCTTCGTATGGATGGCAATCGGACTCGTGATTTACTACAACTATGGACGGAGGCGCAGTACCCTGCGCGCCGCCAATCCGGCTTAGAGCATTTTGAAATGGGGCGCATGTTCCTCAATTCATTCCGAAAGTGCCTCAACGCTAGCCTCGCAATCACAATGAGCCTCGCGCTGCCAACCGGCGCCTGCGCTTGGGGTGGCAACGGCCAAAGGGTTGTCGTCAATCAAGCCATCGATACGCTGCCTGCCGACTTGCGCGCGTACTTTGAAAACAATCGTTCCTTCCTCGTGCAGCACGTTACCGATCCGCTGGACGCCGAAGCGAAAAATCCCACCGAGCGGCATAACCACTTCATCCGCCTGGACAAGTACGGGCGCTTCCCTTTTGAAGCTTTGCCCCGCAGCTACAAAGCTGCGATAAACAAATATGGCAAGTCCAGAATCCAATCCACCGGCCTGCTTCCTTGGGAGATTGGCGTCTACAGCCAAAAGCTCACCGAGGCCATGAAGGTCGGCCATTGGGAAGAAGCCAGGCTCGATGCTGCCATGCTCGCCTTTTACGTCGCCGAAGCGCACGACCCGTTTAACTGCACCGACAATTTCGACGGTCACTTGACCAACCAAACCGGCATCAATGACCGATTTGGAACAAATCTTATCGACCGCTTCTCATCCTTTTTCCCGATGCGTCCGAATGATGCCGCTTTCATCAGTGATCCGACCGAGCACGGTTTTGACGCATGTCTGCACGCGCATAGTTGGCTCGAGGTCATCCAACTCGCGGATCGCAACGCTCGTTTGGAGAGCAAGTCCTACAATGATGAATACTTCGACCGCTTCTACAATCTGTCGGCGGGCACGCTGATTCGCCAGCTGTCTGATGCCGCCACCGATGTCGGCTCTTACTGGCTCACCGCCTGGACCAATGCCGGCAAGCCGGCGCTGCCGCACTAGAGCCGTCTGCCTCCGCCATGCTTCCCGAAAGCGTCGCCTCACTTCCCAAAGCGGAGTTGCACCTTCACCTCGAAGGCTCCATACAGCCCGGTACTGTCTGCGCGCTCACCGCGCGGCACGGCGGCACGGTCACAGGGGACGAAGTGCGGCGCCGCTATGCTTACCAGAATTTTTCGGAGTTTCTGGAGACGTTCAAGTGGGTCACGTCTTTGTTGCGCGACCCGCGGGACTACGCCCTGATCACCCACAATCTCGCGGAGCAACTTCTATCGCAACGCGTAATGTATGCCGAAGTGACGATCTCGATTGGCGTCATGCTGCTGCGCAAACAGCGCCCGGAGACCAACTTCGAGGCGATCTTGGCTGCGGCCGAGCCGTTCGAGCGCCGCGGGCTGCGCATGAACTGGATTTTCGATGGGGTTCGCCAATTCGGAGCCGAAGCCGCGAGCCGCGTTGTGGAAGCAGCAAAGCAGTGTGCATCGAAATCCATCGTCGCCTTCGGCATTGGCGGCGATGAATTGAGCGTGCCCACCAAAGAATTGCGGCCGGTATACGAGCAAGCTGCGGCGCTGGGGCTTCACCGGATCATCCACGCCGGCGAAATTGGCGGCCCAGAAAAAATTCGAGAGGCCGTCGAGCTCCTCGGCGCCGAAAGGATAGGCCACGGCATCGCTGCGATAAATGATCCGGCACTCATGGATCTTCTCGCCGATCGCCGCATTCCGCTCGAGATTTGCCCGCAAAGCAATATCCGCACGGGAGCGCTCGCGCTGCAGTTGCGTCGCGTCGTTGCACGAATCGAGGATCATCCGTTACTCGCACTTTTTCGGCATGGCATTCCGATCGTGCTGTCCACCGATGATCCCGCAATGTTCCACACCACGCTGCTCAACGAGTATGAGCACGCCCACCAACTAGGAATGACGGAGAACGAGCTGCTGCGCCTGGCGCAAATGAGTTTCGATTTCGCGTTTGAGCGCAAAAACTCGCGGACTGCGGTTTGAGATTTACGATTTCAGACTAAGCAGCGAACGGGCAAGCTTGCGCTTTTGGCTGCGCGTCTTCATCACTGTCGGAACGACCTCGACCTTCATTCCTAGTTTGCGAATGGGCCCTGCTTGCGTCTTGTCGGCCGGATCGATCACAAACGTCCCTGTAAAATCGGCATAGAGTTTTGCCACACCGAACGCCGAAGGCTCGTGGCCAAGCTCGGCGAGCATTTTGTCTGACGGTCCCTTCAGCGATTTGCCGCCGACAATCGGGCACACGGCAATGACGTCACCCTTGCGCGCCCGCAAGGCTTCGCGAATGCCGGGCACCCCCAGAATAGGGCCGATGCTGATAAGCGGGTTGCTAGGGCAGATCAGGATGCGATCGGCGTCGCGAATCGCTTCGAGTACACCCTTTGCCGGCCGCGATTTGTCGACGCCATCAAAGCGGATTCCGCGCACGACCGGCTCCGCGCGGCGCTTCACCAAATATTCCTGAAAATGCAGCTCGCCCTCGGCTGTATCAATCATTGTCGGCACCCGCTGATCGCACATCGGCAAGATACGCGCCTTAACTCTCAGTGCGAGGCGAATTGCTTCCGCCGCATCGCTCAGCGATTTGCCTTCCGCAAGCATTGCCGAGCGATGAATGTGCGTGGCGAGATCGCGGTCGCCGAGATTGAACCAATTGACGCGGCCGAAGGCCGCCAAGCGCTTCAGCGCATGAAACGTCTCCCCACGGTAGCCCCAACCTTTTGTCTCATCCACAATTCCCGCGAGCGTGTAGGTGACAATGTCGAGGTCCGGCGAGATTCTCAGGCCGTGCAGCGTGATGTCATCGCCGGTGTTCACAATCACCGTCAAGTTGCGCGGGTCAATTACGTCGTGCAAACCAAGCAGGAGTTTGGAAGCCCCTACGCCGCCGGCCAGCGCGGTGACGGTCTTATTCTTTGCAGAGGGCATGAGGATATGCAGCCGCTACGCCGCAAAACCGTCGGCGTCGGCCAAATGATGGGCGCGCTCACGAACGCGAGCCGAGAGAAAGTTTCCGCTCTTCACGAATTCCGGATACAGCGCAAGGCGCTCGCGTAGCGTGAATCCGCGAGCTGCTGTTTCGGCGCGCAACTTTGCGATTTGGGGCCAGGCCGCTTCGGGGTTGATGAAATCCTTGGTGACCGGGGAGATGCCGCCCCAATCGTTAATGCCGCCTGCGAGCAGACGCGGAAAATCGGCGTAACTGAGATTCGGCGGCGCCTGCAGGTTCATGTGCGGGCCCAAAATCAGCCGGGCAATGGCTATCGTTCGCAGCATATCCTCCATTGACGGCTCCGGATGATGGGCCATGGGAATATCGGGCTTGGCGCGGAAATTCTGCACAATCACTTCCTGAACGTGCCCATATTGTTCGTGCAGCGCACGAATCACGAACAGGGAATCAACTCGCTCCTCGAAAGTTTCGCCAATCCCGATTAGGATTCCCGTTGTAAAAGCGATTGACAGTTTTCCCGCTTCCTCGATCGTGCGCAAACGCAACGCCGGAACTTTGTCGGGAGCTTTGAAGTGCGCGAAGCCGTTGCGCATCAACCGAGCACTGACTGTTTCGAGCATCAAACCCACGCTGGCGTTCGATTCCCTGAAGCGCTGCAATGCCGCGCGATCCATCACTCCGGGATTCGCATGCGGCAGCAAGCCGGTGCGCTCCAGCACCATTTCGGACATCGCAGCCGCGTAGTCCAGCGTGCGCGCAAAACCTTGGCGCCGCAGAAACTCGCGCGCTTCGGGGAAAATGCGCTCGGGCTGGTCGCCCAGGCTGAACAGCGCCTCCTTGCATCCAGCGTCACGCCCACGCTCGGCTAGCGTGAGCACTTCGTCGGGCGTCATGAAGTGCGCGCCCGGTTGCCCTGGATCTTTGCGGAAGGTGCAGTAGCCGCAGTAATCGCGACATAGCGTGGTCAAGGGAATGAAAACTTTTTTTGAAAAGGAAACAATCGCTCCCTTCCCCCGTGCGCGAAGTTGGCTTGCAGCAACGAGGAGTTCGTCGAGCGTTGCTTCTTCCGCGAGGCGAAGAGCGCTCGGCCGATCAATGATGCCGCTTTCGCGCCATGCCGCGAGGAGGTCGCTGATTGGCGCTGCGTTTCTTCCTGATGATAAGCCGATAGACATCTCGGTCGAGACCCGATCCCGTTCAGAGCCGGAGTGTTTTCTGGATCACGATGGATAATGACCCTGCACCGATACGATAGCAGATTCGTGGTTTACGGCTGCAAAGCGGCGGTAAACCGCAGCACTCTCCATTAGCGAAAAAGGTCTTCGGCTGCGGGGCGGATGATGCTGGTCGCGCGCTCGTCCGCTGGGCGGTAACGATAGCCGCGGATCACGACGGCGGGAATGCCTTCGGACTTGCCCATTACCAAGCCGGCAGCCGCGGCCAATTCATCAGCAACCGCCAGAATCGTGGCTTGCAACGGTTTCGAGTGGCGGTCCCGCGTACCGCGCAGATCGCGCATCACGGGTACGCCTGCGGTACCGATGGCCACATTGGTGAGGCCGAGCCGCCAGGGACGGCCAAACGTGTCGCTGATAATGACGGCAACGCGCTTCTTGGTGAGCTTGCGAATCTGGCTGGCAATCCTGCGAGCGGAACCGTCCGGATCGCGCGGAAGCAGGGTGACGACCTCTTCGCCGGGCACATTGGAATGGTCGACACCGGCGTTGGCGCAGACAAATCCCTGGTGCGTTTCCACGATCAGCACGGGATGCTCCCGCACGATCCGGCGCGACTCCCGCAAAATAATCTCTACCAAACGCGGGTCTCTTCTTCCTTTCGCGGCGAGCTGTGAAGCATGCGGAGAAGGTTCAATTGTAGAAAGCCTCACCAGCCGCCCTTCTGCTTTGGAGATGACTTTTTGCGCGATGACCACGATGTCTCCGTTGTGGAAAGCGATGCTCGCGTTGCGTGCCGCCCCGACAATTAGGCGTGCCAAGTCGTTGCCCTCGCGGATCTCAGGCAGCCCCGCAACCGATATTAGCTCGATAGGAACTCTAGGTCGCCGTTTAGAGTCCCTCCCGCTTATATTTTTCGCCATGATGACGCGAACAGAGATTACGCCAAGCGCTCGATTAATGCATCGGTTGGGGAGGCGCGACGAATATGGCACTCAGGAAGTTTCGCTACTCAAGAAATGAAACGGGCGGAGCGCGCCCCGCGGCAAACGCTCCGCCCGAACCTATGGTTAGAAGAAGATCTACCCCTTTGGCGGCTTGTCCTTATCCTTCTCCTTGTCCTTTTCCTTGGGTTTGTCCTGTTGTTTCGGCTGCTGTTGCTGCTGACGCGCAGGAGGCTGCTGACGCTCCGCCTGCGGCGCGCGCTGCTGCTGTTGCTGCACTTCCTGCGGCTGTTGACGCGCAGGCGGCTGCTGGCGCTCTGCCTGAGGCGGCCGCTGCTGTTGTTGCTGCACCTCCTGCGGCTGTTGACGCGCAGGCGGCTGCTGGCGCTCTGCCTGAGGCGGCCGCTGCTGTTTGCGGCTGTTGACGCGCAGGCGGCTGCTGGCGCCCCTGCTGCTCATTTGCAGGCCGATCGTTGGCCGGCGGGCGATTTGGCTGCGCGTTGGGCGGAGGTGTATTGGAGCGGTCGCTTGCTGGTGCGCGGTTAGGCTGCGCGTTGGCAGGCTGCGTGTCCGGCCGGTTGTTGTCGGGCCGCGCCGAAGCTGGGCGATCGTTCCGCTGATTGTTTGGCCGGTCGTTGTTGGCCGCAGGTGCAGCAGGTTGACTATTCACCGCCGGACGGTTTGGCTGCACGTTTCCTGGCCGCTCTGCGTTCGGCGGAGGGGTATTCGGCCTATTGTTCTGCGGGGCATTCTGCGGAGCATTGTCCCCTTCGCGACCCGGACGCACGTTGTTTTGCGGCTGACCCGGCCGGTTGCCCGCATTGTTCTGCGGTTGCGACGCCTGTGTATCGGGCCGGTTGTTGTCGGGCCGCGCCGAAGCTGGGCGATCGTTCCGCTGATTGTTTGGCCGGTCGTTGTTGGCCGCAGGTGCACCAGGTTGATTATTCACCGCCGGACGGTTTGGCTGCACATTTCCTGGCCGCTCCGCGTTCGACGGAAGCGTATTCGGCCTATTATTCTGCGGGGCATACTGCGGAGCATTGTCCCCTTCGCGACCCGGACGCGCGTTGTTCTGCGGCCGACCCGGCCGGTTGCCCGCATCATTCTGGGGTTGTGCCGGCCGCGCTGGGGGCGCCATCCTCACGGGTGCCGCAACGGTTCTCTGCTGAGGTTCGATTTGTCGTGCCTGCGAAACGGCGAGCGGCTGGCCTCCATTTTGCCGGATGGCGACCTGCTGCCTTTCCACGGAGGGTGGTGGGGGCGGTGGCGCAGTCCTTGCCACTACGGCGCGGTTTTCAATCCGCTCGGGTGGACGCACCGACGCTGGCCGCCCTGCTCCAACAAACGCCTGCCGCTCTGGCGCCATTGCAGGAGCCGCGCCATTGCAGGAGCCTTCACTGCGACCTGCGCGCTGGCCATCTGTCTCTCATCAGCCCTCACAACGTTCCGTGCCACTGGTTGTGATGTGGTGAGGACCTGCGCAGATGTCGCCGTGACGGCGCCTGGCACTCCCTGGTTCACGTATCTCACGTTAGTGACTGTCGTGTTGTTGTTGACGACGTTCGTGTTGTAGTAGTTGTTCACCACCGTCGTATTCACCGTGGTGTTCGATATGTTCACATTGTTCACGTACGTTCGGCTCACGCGATAGGAAGGAACGTACACTTCGCGCGGCCCAAGCGGGAACCAGCCCACGCTGCTCGCGCCGCCTATTGCTACGCCCACTGCAAAGCGCGGGCCGCCAATCCACGCGACCAACGCCGGTGCGTAAACCGGCCGCACATAAGCCACGCCGACCACAGCTCTCGGCCGGCACGGCACCCAACCCCAGACGCCGCCAACTGCGATCCAACGGCCGTAGTGGAATGGAGCAAACCCCCACGGTTCGTCATCCACCCAGGTATAGCCCCATGGCTGGATGTAGACCCAATGGCCATACCGATAGGGAGCCCATCCCGCTACCGTGGCATGCGGAAACCATACCGTGCCGTACTCCGGGACGTCGCGCCATCCGCCATACTCGTCCAAGTCTTCGTAACCCACCACATCGTCGGATACATAGCGACGTGCCATCGCATGGTCATCACGCCGGTCGCGCTCTTCCGACCAACGCTCCAGATCATCGTCGTTGCCCAGTCCCACGATATCGGCATTGAGCTGATCCACTCCGGTGAACGTGCCGGTTTCATTCCCGTACACGGAATAGGATTCGCCGCCTCCGGTCACTTGGCCTTCGCCGTCACGAACATTGACCACCGTGGTGTCGCCGGCTTCGTTCACGCTGACGCGGTACACGCCTGGCCGCAAAATCGAGAAAGCCAGGTTCGGCGTGTCCACTTCAAAATTATCGTTGCGATCCAGGCGCTTCACGCGAATTCGCAGCGTGCCTTCGGTGACCTGCAGTTGAACGGTGTTATCGTCGAGATTCAGAAACGAAAAGCCAGTATTGGCGCCAAGACGAATCGAAGCAGAGCCAATGTGCAGCTCTGCGCGCGAATCGTGGTCAGCCCAAAGCTTGTCCCCGGTAGTCATGGGTCTGTTGACCACCGCTGTCACCCATTCGTCCGTGCCTCCGGGCTCAAACGACACCGATCCGTCCACGTGGCTCAGCCGGGCGACTCGCGTGGGAGGATCGTCATTGTCGGCTGCGGCTCGCTGCGGAACGCAAAACATTGCCAACAATGCGAGCGCAAAAACACTGATTAACTTCAGCGCATGTTTTCTCATATTCAGATTCTCTCCTGAACCTGACGCGGCGTGCTCTTCCTCAACCGCGTTTCTTTCTGGTGGATTGGATCTGGGTACCTAGGTGCCGATACTAAATTATGGACCGCATCCCGAACCTCGCACTATCGGGCTTTTTCCCTATGTCCAATCAGGAAACGCCCGCCGCCTCGCAAATGTCTGAACAAAAAAAACCCGCCCCAAAATTTGGGGCGGGCTGTAGGTTTTGAAATTTAGTGTCCGTGTGGACCGCTTCCGTGCGAGCCTCCCCCACCGCCGCGAGAACCGCCTCCGCCACTGCTGTGCGCGCCTCCGCCACCACCTCCGCTGTAACCGCCTCCTCCGCTACTGTGCGCGCCTCCGCCGCCACCACCGCTGTAACCGCCTCCTCCGCTACTGTGCGAGCCTCCGCCGCCACCACCGCTGTAACCGCCTCCGCCACTACTGTGCGAGCCTCCGCCGCCACCTCCGCCGCCGTAACTGCGGCTAGGCGCTGAGTAAGTGCGGCTCGGTGCGGAGTACGCGCGAGAAGGTGCGGAGTAACTCTGGCTCGGTGCAGAGTAGCTCCGGCTCGGCGGCGAGTAGGAACGCGATGGCGCAGAGTACGAACGCGAAGGAGCCGAGTTGCTGCCGCCGGGCGCGGAGTACGAGCGGGAGGGCGGCTCATAGGAGCGACTGCCGCCGTTCGAGTACGACGGGCGGTTGTTGTTGTAGTTCGGGGAGCTCGAGCGCGATGGCGGCTGATACGAGCGGTTGCCGCCAGACGGGCGGTTGTTGCTGTAGTTCGGGGAGCTCGAGCTCGACGGCGGCTGATACGAGCGGTTGCCGCCTGACGGCCGATTGTTGCCATAGTTGGGTGAAGCCGGACGCGAACCGGAACCCGACCACGGCGGACGATCCGAATTAGTGGCGCGCGCCGTCTGGCTTGCGCCATTCGACGGACGATTCGCCGAGCCACTCCCGAACCCTTGCGGAGCGCGACCGCGGTCGGTGGCATTCCCTTGAGCCGACCAATTGCGTGCGCCGTTCGACGGGCGATTGGCTGATGCACCGCCATTTCCATTGACCGATGCGCGGCTGTTGACGCCTGCGGTGGCGGTCGGCGGACGATTGTTGGACAGCCCGCCTTGACGCTGCGAGACCGCCGAGTTGTTGGTGCCCGCGTTGTTGCGGCCGCCAAAAGCACCCGGACGATTCGCTCCAGTGCTTGCGGGAGAATTACCGGTGCGGCCCGCAGACAAACCTCGCGTGTTCATCGTGCGCACGGGAATGTGCGAGGCCGCCGCTGCCGGAGCCGTGCGCGCCATCACCGAGCGATTCATAACCGACGATGGCGGCGTAGATACGCGTCCACGGGCATTCGCCGCGCCGGTGAAACTGGCCTTGGTCGGCGTAAACGAAGCGCCGTTGGTAACTCGCGCTCCTCGCAGAGAAGCGTCGGTTAGGTGCGCGGCGCCGCGATTGATCGCTTGCCCGTTCACAAAGGCGTTTCGAGAGGCCGC
>WNFO01006496.1_pt1 | contig 10326 bp, 9 predicted proteins | sample 5400251 | NCBI WGS metagenome assembly WNFO01 (sample SAMN13153354, study PRJNA577476) | soil metagenome | isolation source: 100 cm saprolite under Madrone tree | place: USA:California | collected 2016-06-14
TTTGCACCAGTTTCTGTCTTCTCTTTTTGTTCCAGGCGTTTCCCTCCTATCCGCTCGCCGTTATATACGTCAAGCTATCTTGGGGATTGAACTACCCATCGCCCCTTTGGCTCGAGGAACTCCACGCCAATCGCAAAGCCGTCGCCTTGCAATGGCTGGCAGTATGCAACACGGCCCGAGGAGCGAAACTCTCCAGTGCGCGAGGCGAATAGCAGCGGTTCGCCTTGTTCCCAGCGGCGCACACTTACTACGCGAGCGCCACGCGCACTCACGTTCTCAGTAAAAGTCGATTCCGAGCCTGGCGCCTCGCGATGGCCGTCAATCAGAACGGGGATTTCCATCGGGATGCGGCTTTCAGCTCTGTGAAACGCAAATCTCTTCGCGTGAGGCATGCTCTTGCTCACCCTCACAGGCACGCGGCGATGCGCGTGAGATTTTGGACGCTGCTCTTGCCATGGTGCTTCATGGCATAGAGCGCTCGATCGGCAGCGCCAAGAAGTTTCTCCGGCGAGTCGCCGTCTTCCGGGAAAGCCGCAACACCCGCACTGACAGACAGCTTGGGGTGCTCCGGCTCAGATGAGAGACGCTCGCGGATTCGAGAGACGACGCGCGAGGCAATGTCCTTGCCGGCCTCTGGCAGAACCAGTGCGAATTCGTCGCCGCCATATCGCGCTGCTGTGTCGATCGCCCGGGAATGATTGCGTAGAATCTTGGAGATGCGCACCAGGGCTCGGCTGCCGGTCAGGTGCCCATACTGATCGTTGATGATCTTGAGTCCGTCCATGTCGAGAAGCACAACACTGAACGGGCGCTGCGTGCGGCGAGAACGGTCCAGCTCCGCCTCGAGAACGCTGATAAGCCGCCGGTAATTTGACAATCCGGTCAGCGGATCGGTGACTGCCATCGAGCGCACTTGTTCGAAAAGGCGAGCCTGATCCAGCAACGCGCCCGAAAGCATGACGACGTAGCTAATCGTCTTGCTTATCTCTGCCAGGAAAAACGGGCCATCGAACAGCTGCCGTGAAAACGCCGCGGATGCATGGCAGACGACATTGAGCGAAGCCACGATAAAGAGAGAGTGATCGAAAAGCGTGGCGGCGCTCTTCCTTTCCCTGTCGTTCTTGAGGCGCTCACGAAAACAGATTGCGGCGATCAAGAATAGCGCAGCGGGAAGCAAATCCCAGGGACGAGACAGAAAGTTTGCGGCATGCGAGATGGGAGCGGCAGGAGCAGCAAGAAACGCGGCGCTCGTCGTGTAGGCAGCCAGAGAGACAACCAGCAGCGCGGCGGCCGTTTCCTTGCTGGGTTGCCGAGCCGTGGGCATATAGCGCTCAACAGCGATGGCCGCGAGTAATAGGACGGCGAGCAACGTGCGGCCGACCATCCAGCCCATAGGTATGCGGGAGAGCGAAAGGGCGCCGGAAATGAGCCAATCGTTCAGGCCAAAACAGCCGACGGTTTCGATGATCCCTGAGAGCACGAATCCAAATGCAAGGATCAATGCCGTGCGATCGTGGGTACCGCGGAAGCGAACCAGGGCATTGGCCGCGTAGCAAAAGCTGACGAGCGTACCGCCGACCTCCAGATACAGATAGCCTTGTGGGGAACCTGCGACGCTGATTTGCCGTAGGTAGAAGGTAACGGCAAGAAAAAGGGCAAAGGAAAGGACGCCGGACGCGACCAAAACACGCTTATGAAGATTCTGCGTGGCAACAGCATCTCGGCCACTGCGGAGAAACCCGATGATTGTGTCCCCAACACCCACGAAATCCCCCAAATGCAGACAAAAAACTGCCAACTAGCGAGGACTGCAAGTTGGTGCCCTTTTCTGGCTGAAAACTCATGCTCGCAACTTATTGATATTAAATAGCTTAGAGCTATGGTTTACGACGAAGGGAGTTTGAGAATACATCGAGACACCGCTAAGGGCCCACAATTTCGCAGATTAAGGCGCTATCATTTTTGTTTCGTTAGAGTTACCGGGCACATGGCCAGTATCACGAAGAAGTTGTGGACTGTCTCAGTCTGAGACATTCTCAACGTTTGAAACCGTGAGGAGGTCGACCTAGGCTTTGCTAGAACTTGGGCTTTGGCGGAGGCAACTCCCGGGCAGCCACGGTGTCGGCGAACCCACTGGTTTTATGCGAACCATCGCAGAAAGGCTTGTTTGCGGAGTGTCCGCAACGGCAGAGCCCAATCGTGGTCCGTCCTGCCAGGCCAAAGGGCTTTCCTTCAGGATCGACGATCTCAAAGTCGCCTTCGACGCGGATGGATCCATTGTGATTGATCGTAATTTTCGTAGCCGCCATTTTTTCTCCTGCAGCAAGAGTATGCAGACTCTGCCACGCAGCGACAAGCCTTAATGAGGAGCGGCCCCGGCCGGACCGAGGCGCTCCTGTCAGGCAGCCGAATTCCATGAAAGAGAGTCAGTATTTTGGAACGGACGGATCAACCTCATCGGACCAGGCGAGGATGCCGCCTTTCAGGTTGAGAATCTTGCGGAAGCCTGCTTTTCGCAGGAAGTCCACGGCTTCGGCGGACCGCTTTCCGCTGCGGCAGTGCGCCACGATCTCCCGCGAGGAATCCAGTTCGTGGACGCGCCGCGTCAGCTCCCCGAGCGGAAGCAGATGCCCCTTCAAATTGCAGATCTGGTATTCATGGGGCTCGCGCACGTCGAGAATGAACAAATCATCTCCTCGATCGAGGCGGGCTTTGAGTTCGCGCGGAGTAATTTCCGGCACCTGCACAGTCGGGCCGGGAGCTTCTTCGCCACGCATACCGCAGAATTGGTAATAGTCGATCAGCTTGGTGATCGTACGATGCGTCCCGCACATCGGGCAATTCGGGTTCTTGCGGAGCTTGAGCTCGCGGAACTTCATCCCCAGCGCGTCAAAGAGCAACAGCCGCCCCACAAGATTATCCCCGCGGCCAAGAATCAGCTTGATCGTTTCCATCGCCTGGATGGAACCAACAATTCCGGGCAAAACGCCGAGCACACCGCCTTCCGCGCACGAAGGCACAAGCCCCGGCGGAGGCGGCTCCGGATAGAGGCAGCGGTAGCAAGGTCCATCGGGCATGCCGAAAACGGTAGCTTGCCCTTCAAACCGGAAAATGGAGCCATACACGTTTGGCTTTCCAAGAAGGATGCAAGCATCGTTGACGAGATACCGTGTCGGGAAATTGTCGGTCCCGTCGACGATGACATCAAAGTCTTTGAAAAGCTCGAGCGCGTTGGCGCTGGTCAACTGTGTCTCAAACGACTGAATCTGAATGTCCGGATTGAGGTTCGCAAGGCGCGCGCGCGCGGCTTGGCTCTTTGGCTTGCCGACGTCGCTGGTGCCAAACGTGACCTGGCGCTGCAGATTGGTGAAGTCGACAACGTCAAAATCAACCAGCCCGAGTTTGCCGACACCCGCGGCAGCAAGATATAAACCGAGCGGCGCTCCGAGCCCACCCGTACCAATGAGCAGAACCTTGGCGTTCTTCAGCTTGAGCTGCCCCTCCATGCCGACTTCCGGCATGATGAGGTGGCGGCTGTAGCGCAGAATTTCTTCGTTGGAAAGGCTCACAGCCGGTTTTGCACCGGTCTGCGGCTGTACGGTGGCCATTTGTTGTCCTTTGCTATCTACGATGCTATCCATTGCCGGAACGCCGCCGGCGATGGACGGAATGATGCTGATGGTGTCGCCGTCCTTCGTGGGAGTGTCCTCTTTCGCCAGATAGCGAATGTCCTCGTCGTTTACGTACACATTCACGAAGCTGCGCAGCTTGCCGTCTTCGGTAAAAAGATGCTTGCGCAAGTCGCCAAATTCCGTAGTCAAATGGCCGAGGGCTTCTCCGACTGTCCGGGCATTGAACTCCGCTGAATCGCGCTTCCCCGCATAGGATCGAAGCGGTGATGGAATCATTACTTTCACGGGCATTTCTATTTCTCCATTGGGCCTGCTGAAATCTACGCCTGCACTGCGGCGTGATGGCGAATCTCAATCCCTTCAGGCGAAAACTCCTTGCGGTCGTCGTTCAAACGCCAAGAAGTCATGTCCTGGGGCGCGCCGTGCTGCACGCTCACGATGATGTAGCTGTACCACGGCCAGGCGTGATCGCGGTCATATTCGCTTGGCCGCGCCGGATGGTCCGGATGCGAATGATACCAGCCGACCACTTCGAGGCCCTGGTCGCGTGCCGCTTTTTCTGCCGCCATAACGTCTTCGGGGGTCACCGAAAAGCGGTTGCGCGGCGAATCGTCCCGCCGGTTGACGAGAGGAAAGAGCTGCAGAATCTCCCGCTCGGGCGCTCGCAAACCCTTCCGTGGATCACCCTCCAAGACAAGGCCCGAATCACGCCCGAGCAGCGCTCCGCAGCATTCGTGCGGGTAAGTCTCCGCGCCGTGGGCGCGAATTTTCTCCGCCAAATGTCCACTAATCCAGAGTGTCCCTGCGTCCGCCATGCTTATTCTTCGTCCCAAAAACGTTCGTTCAGATACTTCGACGCGGAGTCCGCAAAAACAGTGACGATCAGGGCATGCTCATCCCTTGGGATTCCAGCCGCAACCTTAAAGCACCCCAATAGGGCCGCCGCGGCGCTCGGGCTCACAAGTAGCCCTTCTTCGCGCGCCAGCCGTTTCACCAGCCGGTAAGCCTCTTCCGTGGACACGTCCAAATTCTCGTCCGCGAGACTGTCATCATAAATCGCTGGTCGAATGGCCGTTGGCATATGCTTCCACCCCTCCAGGCCATGGAAGGATGCGTCCGGCTGGAGACTCACGCAGCGGATTGCCGGATTCAGCTCTTTGAGCCGCCGCGTCGCTCCCACGAAAGTGCCGCTGGTACCGAGCGCCGCGACAAAATGCGTGACACGGCCGGACGTTTGTTGCCAAACCTCGTTGGCCGTCGTGCGATAGTGCGCCTGCCAATTCGCGGGATTGCTGTACTGGTCAGGGTAGAAATATTTCTCAGGATTCTGCTCAACGATTTCGCGCACTTTACGAATCGCGCCATCGGTGCCCTCATCACCGGCAGTGATCACCAGCTCCGCGCCGAGCGCCGCGAGGATGCGCTTCCGCTCTTGTGACGCGCTATCCGGCAGGCAGAGTTCAACGGGAAAACCTAGGGCAGCTCCAACCATCGCATAAGCAATGCCGGTGTTGCCGCTGGTCGCGTCAATGATGGTCTTGCCGGCCCGAAGCGCCCCGCTTGCCAGACCAGCTTGAATCATGCTCAACGCCGGCCGGTCCTTCACGGATCCGCCAGGGTTGAACCACTCGGCCTTGGCACAAAATTCAACGTTCGGGAATTCCTGGCCAACACGTTCCAGCCGCAGCAACGGGGTGTTCCCAATCCGGTCGAGCAAAGATTCGCCCGCCCGGCTCGGCTGAGCCCCCTCCTGAACCTTTGATTCGCGGGGAGATGCAGCGATGTGGCCCGTGGTAACCATGTGCGTGGTTTCGAGCCTCCCCTCCCGGCCAAACAGCCACGGGATATCCGACCATTTTACTCTGAATTGGATGCGCCAGCCTAGCCCGGAGATATGGCACTATAGAAAGCCTCCCGCGATTACGTGAGCGACGGCCACAATTCGACTCTGCCTGGATAGAGTCCTACGTCCCACGCTGGTTATGTGCGGATATCGGGCAACCCATATTGCCCAATGGGCGGGCTGGGCTCATGCGCCAAACTCGCTTTCTTGCGGATTAAGGTTCCAGGAGTCGCGGGCGGATATTTATGAGCTCAGAATCGGAGAGCTTCAACGCATCTCGCAAGTAATTGCCGAAGGAGCCATAGGTCTTGTCAATTTTGTCGAAAGTGGCTTCCAGTGTCTCCGGTTTTGCGGTCATGATCGCTTTCACAGTGGAGATGTCCGGCGCCTCTGCGAGGCCGAAGGCCCGCTGCAGATCGGCAGTAGTGGTTTCGATGGTGTCCGGGGCGAGCAAGTATTGATTGGACAGCATATAGTCCTGGATCACAATGTCGCGCGGAACACCGAGCGCGGTGAGAAGAATGGCGCTGAAAACGCCAGTACGGTCCTTGCCAGCAGTGCAGTGCTCGAGAACAGGGAGATCGCCTGCAGCAATTCGCTTTAAGATTTTCGCGTATTGTCCGGCGTACTCGATGGCGTAATCGTACGCGCGTACAGAGTCTTTTGTCTCAGCGCTGATGGCCACCACTCTGCGTTTCAGGTCGGCGGCGGTGGGCGCGGTAAATAGATTGGACCCGATGGGGACGGCCAAGAATTCAGGAGCGTTTCCTGTCCAATGATCGGGAGCCCTCGCGCGCTCGCCATCCGAGCGGACGTCGCAAACGAGGCGAATCCCCAAGCTGCCCAGATACTCGGAATCTTTAGCCGTCAAGTTCGCCAGGTGGTTGGACCGATACACCTGGCCCCAGCGGACGTAACGACCATCGGACGTCCGATAACCTCCGAGATCTCGAAAGTTCTTTGCGCCTTCTAGCGGAAGCCTGCGAATGGACACGACGCGCGTGGTTCCCGATGCCGGCTTCAGATGAAAATAGATCCTGCTTGTACGCGCCGAGATCAAAACCTCGGCGGGCGCGCTTCGAATGGCGAGTTTGGCAGAATCGATGCGATCGGCCGTGAGCTGGCAAACACTTCGACCGGTCCCGCATCGGGAGAAGCCTGAAAATCGATCCTATAGACACCAAGGCCAACGAGTTCACACGTGGGGTTCTCGATGCCAGTGGCGACAACCGAGCCCAATTCTGGCAGAACCAGCGCGACGCTTAGTGTGAATAGCAGTACAGCGCCGGGTAAACGCGATTTCAAGCAAGCCCCTCCTGATATTCAGCCGAGGACAGGCCAAATTTCACGGTGCAAGGAAACAATTCATGCCTTCATCAAGGCACGAATGGCTGGTTTAGCCCGCCTTCTATTTACTTCACGTCGCCGCTCCCCGACGTCCAGCGCAAGCCGCCCGAGATGGTGCGGCTGTAATACTCGCGCTGGATGGGGAATTGCTCGCTGCCCTGATAAAACCCGAAGACTTCATTGTTAAGATTCAGCATGGAGACGATTGCGTGAACACCGTGGCCATGTGGCAGACGGTAGCTCACCTGCGCGTCCACCTGCGTATGCGGATAGTAATAAACGTCGCCGTTGGGACCTTTTATTCCCAGGTCTGCGCCGTCTTGAAAGTTATAAGCGAAAATATTCCTGTCGTTATGCGTCAGGCCGAGCCGAGCTGAAATAGGACCTTTGTCGTAGGTGGTATCGAAATTCCAGTTGTTTGGAGCCTGGCGGAGCAGCGCGGGGCTATCCGCACGAGTGGGGTTACCGGTGTTCGGGTCAATTGGGAATCTAGCTTTTGACGTCGTGTAACTATAATTCGCTGACACACCAACGCCGCTCAATAGTCCGGGAAGGAAGGTGAAGTGCTGCTGCCACGCGAACTCGACGCCAGTGATATGCGCATTGCGGCCGTTAATTGGCTGACGCTGCTGGAACCCGGACAACGGGTCCCCGACTATCGTGGGCCTCGTTGTCTGAATTTGAAAAATAGGATCGGATAAATCCTTGTAAAACCATCCGGCTTCCACGATTCCGACAGATTTCAAATAGTGCTCGAACAACAGATCGTAGTCATTGGCATGCGTGGGTTTAAGAGCTGGATTACCGAGCGACACCCTGTTGCGGCCCGGCTCCTCCAACTGGAAAGGCGGGAGATCGGAGAAGTTGGGACGGGCAATTCCCCTTCCGTAAGCGGCCCGGATATTCGTGCTTCCGTTGATGTTGTACTGAACCTGAACGCTTGGCAGGAAACTCGTGTAGGTCTGTGCCCCAGGTACCGACACATCCGACACAAACTGTGCATCTCCCGTATTTGGATCCCTCGTCGTAGAAAAAGTTACCTTGGTCCCTATAAACGAGGCCTGCGTGCCCTCGATGCGCAATCCGCCCAACACCTTAAAGCGTCCCAAGGTAATGGTGTTCTGAACGTACCCTGCGACCACGCGTTCGGTGGTGGTGTAGTCGTTAGGATCTGAAATCAGATGTTCGAAGTCCGTGGTTTCAATGAACTGACTACTACGGTTGGCGTTGAAGTAAGAAAGAATCTTGTCGAAGTTGGTGAGCGGCAGCAGCTTGTAATTTCCGAAGTAATATCCTGGATTTGGATTTGTGACGCTTCCAACAAGTGAAGTTAACGGCGCCAATGAAGTAAAGCGAGGATGGACGTCGAAAATGGGCTCACGGAAATCCGAGGTCTTGTGCGCATTGCGCACTTTGAATCCCATCTCCCACGCGCCGAAATATGAACCAACCGTGTACTGCCGGGTCACGGAAATGGATCCTGTCAGGTCGCGCTCCAAGATGTGATTCTGGGTGTCCAACGAAACTGCTTTGAAAAAGTTAAAGTTGCCGCCGCCGAGATTGTAATTCGCGGGATCAAATATGTTGGTTCCGCCCACTTGATTGAATTTGGGCAGGAACGGCTGGGAGTTGTCGATTTTAAACTGAACATCGGAAGGCCCGCTCAAGTGGGAGCTGTGAAATCCGCCAATGGAGCGCCCGTGGCCAAGTGCGGCTTCGTAGACGATCAAAGTCTTTCCCAAGCTGTGATTGGCTCCAGCAATCACGTTGAAAATGCGCTGCTGAGGCCTGCGAACTACGTGACTGTAGTCCACTTGGCTGTCGGTGCCCGTCAGAGTCGGGCTGATAAAGGAATTGACACTCGGCGTATATATCCAGTCATCACCATAATCCAGAAAGTTAGAGAATAACCCTCGAAGATAAGCCAGCGACCCCTGGCCAATCTTGTAGTCGGCGCTGCCAACAAAGCCGTAGCGTTGCCGGTAAAACGTGTATTCCCGCACATCCATGCCAGAGAATACCGGTTGGATGTTTGGATTCCCCGTCGTGCCAAAGTCATTGGTTGTGGGGGCAGGCTCGATGTCGTCGGTGCCACGCTGGTTGTAATCGTAGCTGCCGCCAATCAGCAGGCCCAGACGCTTCTCGTGGCCGACACGTCTTCCAATAGTCCCGTCAACTTCATTGAGGCGCCCGCCTAAGCCCACCGGAGTGTAACCGCCCATCGTTTGAAGGCTCATGAAGGGCCGCTCTCCCGCACGCTTCGTCACCAGGTTAACCGACCCTCCGATGGCGTCACCTTCCTGACTGGGCGAGAGCGTCTTGTTGATCTCCACCGAATCGACGAGGTCGGCGGGAATGGCGTCCAACTTCACTTGCCGCACGCTTTCCGGCGACGGCACATGCACGCCGTCCAGAGTCAGGTTGGTGAGGCGCGGCTCGGTGCCGCGAACCTGGACGTACTTACCTTCGCCTTCATCACGCTCCAGCGAGACGCTGGGCAGACGGCCGACGGCATCTGCGATGTTCGTGTTTGGCAGACTCGTAATCATTTCTGCTGGAAGCACTTGCACAATGTTGTCGGCATTCATTTCACGATTGATCGCTTCTATCTCGCCGCGCTCGCGTTCCCCGGGAACGATGATCCGTTCATTCACCGTCTCGATCTCGAGCGCGGCATCGGCATTTGTCACGCTTCCTGAAGCAACTGTCACGTCCTTGGAAAACGGTTTGAAGCCCACATACGAAACGCTGAGCGTGTACTTGCCGGGCGCCAAGTCGGAGATCGTGAACGCTCCTTCCGCGTCTGTCGTAACAACGTACCCATTGGGCTGCACTTCCACGCGTCCACCCACAAGGGCGTCGTGGTTAACATCCGTCACGTGGCCGCTGATGCCGCCCTTCCGTTCTTGCGCTTCTGCTGCCCTCATTCCGGGCAAGCTGATCACGAAAACTATAAATGCAAAACGCATGATTTTGACCATCGGTCTACACCCCTATTCCAACAATGACGCTCTATTAACACACCCCGTGCCAATAAAATAGACGTTGCCTGTGGAAAACCGTCCGCATAATCCTCACGGACCGTATTACAAATACGAGCTCACCGTGAATGCTCGGCGCAGTCCATGCTACAGCCATGTGAATTGAGATCCGGCGACACGTCCTGGCATTCTCTCGCAGCATTCCGGCCTGCTGCGCCATCCGGACTTTACAGGAGAGCTGCGATTCTTTACTCTGAAGAAACCATGTGGAATGTCGAAGAGCGGTTCTCACCAAAGGCCATCGAGAGTCTCGCGGCGCTGGGGTTTGCCGTGGGCAGCACGCGCGGCGTGGTGCGCGTGGAAAAATACGGCTGCGGCGCGGAGTTCCGCAAAGGCACCGACGACCTCTATGAGATGACCGTTATTCCCACCATCATGCTGAAGGGCCGGTTCACGCGGCTGTGGGACGCCGGCTACCAGAAGTTTTTGCTCACCGACGACGGACTGAAATTGCCGGCGCTCG
>WNFO01026394.1_pt1 | contig 10326 bp, 7 predicted proteins | sample 5400251 | NCBI WGS metagenome assembly WNFO01 (sample SAMN13153354, study PRJNA577476) | soil metagenome | isolation source: 100 cm saprolite under Madrone tree | place: USA:California | collected 2016-06-14
TTCCAAGCTTCGCGTCGGCATACCACTGCGGAAGCGGATGGCGATCGAGCGACTCGATGGTCGGCTCATAGTGCGGGGGAGCTTGCGCGGTGATCGGCGCAAGGACAAAGAGAGACGCAATTACGAGCAGAATGCTTCTGAATTTCCGGTCGAAACGAGAAAGAGGCATTTGGCGGTCCCCCAAGTAAAATCGTACGACGGCAAGATTAAAACGGTCGAGCTGCATTCTCTAGAAAAGTTTTCTACTTATCTCCCATCTACTCGCCCCACACCTCGAGATATCGCTCCATAAAACGATTTGTCACATGAATGACGACTTGCTCGGCGATCTGCGGATTCCCCATGCGGATCGCATCGACGATACGCTGATGGTTTGCGACGTGCGGCACCCAAGGACTGGCGTCAAGGCCCTTAGCCAAAGCACGCATCAGCGTGAAGGCATATAGTGGAACTATCAGCCGCAGGCCATTCTCGAGCAAGAACGGATTTCCAGGTTTTGTGAGGATGCAAACGTGGAACCGCTGAACGCGGTCAATCACGCTGCGCACGTCGTTGGCTTCCACAGCAAGCCGAAGCTCGACCATGGCGGCTTCCAAATCCGTAATCGACAGGTTTTGCTCGACAATGATGCGCGCCGCCAACCCTTCGAGCGCCCCTCGGACCTGGTACGTGTGAATGATGGCGGCATCGGTCAGTCTTAGAACGCGGGCGCTGCGACCGTGGCCTTTGGTCACAAACCCCTCGGCGATCAAAATGTTTAGAGCCTCGCGAACGGACACCTGTGCTGCGCCGAACTCTCGAGCCCAACGCCTTTCGATGATTTTCTCCCCTGGGGCGAGCTTACCGCTAAGAATGGCTTCACGCAGCTGGGCCGCCAAGCTCTCCTTCAACAAACCTGCGCCTGGAGCGGTGCCATCTGTCGTGGGCCCGCTTTGCGAATCTCCCGGAATATTGCTGTAGGTTGACATTTGGCTCCATGTGAGCCGCCGACCGGCCTCGAAGCGCCGAAGATTTATTTCTCGACGACGCTGAATCCCTGCGAGACCTTGACTCCATTCTGGCATCAGAGGGTTTTCGTTTCCAAAGCGAGCCGCACTCTGCCCCAGAAGCCCAAGTACAGGCTCAAAGAACCAGGGTGGCTGGGATACGCTCGCGCTCCTCGACCACGACGACCGAGTCGCCCCCTCGCTGCACCGCGAAATGAAGGGCGAGCACGGCCGAACGCTGACTTACCCAAGTCTCAGAAGATGACCTTAGCCCCCAACTGCAACTGCCGGGAACTGTTAGCCGTGTTGTTTGCTTTGCCAAAGCTCGACAGATTCGAAATGTCGTTGCCCGGCGTTCCAAGAATAACGGTATTCAATATGTTGAAGGCCTCGGCGCGAAACTCGATACGCCGACCTTCTCCCCAGAACGGAAATTGACGGAAGATCGAGGTGTCAAGATTCCAGAACTTGGGTGAACGGAATGCATCCCGTCCACTATTCCCGAAGGTATATTGGGCAGGGACGGCGAAAGCGCTGGTGTTGAAGACGCAACTGACGCTTCCGACGGGACTTCCGTTTGGACACGAGCCTTTATTCGGATCGCCGACTAGATTGGCACGGTCATATTGCGCCCACGAAACATTGCCGGTGTTCGCAAGGTCGCTAGCTCCGTAAAAGACATTGAAAGGGACGCCGGATCGCGCGGTAAAGATATTGTTGATCTGCCAATTTCCGACAATGTAGTCAAGCACGCCGTTTTTCGTCGAATAACGCTGCCCATGGCCGACTGGAATCTGGTACAGCATGTTCACAGATAGCGTGTGCCGGAGGTCAAACCCCGATGGGCCGCGGCTTCCTTTGACATTGTACGGATCGGTGAGAGATTGCCCTTCGACGCCGAACCAACCGGAAGAACCTTCGTCAATCGATTTCGCGTACGTGTACGCGACCTGATACGCCAAACCGTTGCTATACCTCTTGTTCACTTCGACTTGGAGAGCATTGTAGCTGCCATTGCCGATACTGCGATCGTAGAAGGTCGGCGCAATGTACGGAAATGGCGCTCGTGCTTGAGGATCTCCCGGCCCGGGCGTCAAAGCGGTGTTGTAGTATCCCCCGACGTTGAGCCGCCGAGAGCCGGAACCCACATAGTTGACGTCCACGGTGGTCGAAGAATTCAATTCGCGCTGCACGCCGAAATTCCACTGCATGGAGTACGGATTCTTGATGTGAGGATCGTAGAACCATTGCACCTGGTTGAACGGCGTCGGCGCTGGAAACAAGCCACTCCCGCCGCCTGCAAATGGATCTTGCGAAGTAGTAGTGGGAGTCGCGGAAATTGTGCTTGGCTGATTCAAGTTGTTGGCAATTAACTGGCCGATGTCGGGCCACGCCCCTTCGATGTTCTGGGCCATCTGTGATACTGCCGCCCAATTGTCGTACACGATCCCGGCAGCTCCGCGAAGCACCGTTCGATTGCCAAGACGGTAAGCAAAACCGACGCGTGGACCAAAATTGGTAAGAGTGTCGTGGGCAATTTTTCCCCGAGGGTCGACCACGACGTGAGCTGGCAGAGTGCCATTGCCGGGGATGCACGGAGCGAAGCCCCGCACACTGCAAGGTGGCGGAAGTTTCTGGACAATGTATGTGCCGTTGCTGAAGTCAATGTCTCCCGTTTCGATTCCGCCCTGCTGACCGATAGTGGCGTTTGTTCCGTACGCAGGAATAAACGTGCGGTCGTAGCGGAGACCGAAATTGAACGCGAGCTTAGAAGTGGCCTTCCACGAGTCTTGGATGTACAGACTCATCAAGCCGCCAAGGCGAGTTGTCTCGTGCACATTGCGGCGGTGAGCGGACTCTCGAACCTATTGCTCGTGAAGCCACCGCCAAATGTGAGCGCATGATTGCGCACGATCTTGGTCAAGTTTCCGTTGGCTTGATGACTGTCCGTGGCCTTCGGAACGTTGGTGATGTTCTCCCCGCCGCTGGCGTAGCCGCTGATTCCAGGGCTTGGAATCAGCGAGCGGCCTCCGGCCGCGGCGAATCCGCCGACAAATGTACTGGAGAATCCAACCTTAGTGTCCAAGTTCGCGGGCGGGTGCGTGAAAAGAGTCGACGAGTTGTCCTGATTTGTGGTGCGCGCGTACTGAACCTGAAGCACGAGGCTGGAATTGAAAGTGTGTACCCAACTGGCTCCCCAATTTCGGCCCGGGATGGATCCGTTCTTGACCAAGCCAGGTAGGCCACCGGAGGTAGTCAGCAAACTGTTGATGGCACTGTAGCGGAAAAACACAGTGTTTTTCTGCCCAAAGTTCTGGTCGATGCGAACGTTGTACTCGTTCTGGGTTTGGTGGTTGGGAGTCGTATCGATCGCATTATCCCCTGAACTGTCCAGCACTGGACCGGCTGGAGGAAGTACGCCCTGGACAAAGGCGACCGTACGAGGATCGATGAGGTTAGAGGGAATCTGATTTCCGGGAAATGGATCGCGAATGAACTTCCCAGGATTCGCGGGATCGGGGCGAGTGGAATACGGATTGTAGATCTGGGTCGGGAAACTGCTTTCATCACCGGCCAACTGCGCGGCGGTGGGAACTTTCAAGAGGGAGTCGTTGTTCTGAGTGTAGCGGAATCCCTGGTAAGCAAAATAGAAGAAGGTCTTGTTCTTTCCGTTGTACAGCTTGGGAATCCAGACTGGCCCACCGAAGGAAGCGCCAAACTGATTTTGGCGGAACGGCGTAACTTTCTTCAGAAAGGTGTTACGCGCATCGAAGGCGGTGTTGCGAACGTATTCCCAGGCGGTCCCGTGGTACTCGTTAGTGCCGGACTTGGTGACGACATTGACGACGCCGCCAAGAACGGAGCCGAACTGAGCGCTATCGGTGTGTGAAACGACCTTGAACTCTTGGATGGCGTCGACAATGGGTGGCACTGAGTACGTGCTTTGGAACGTCCCGAAGTTATTCAAGCCGTCGGTGAGAAAAAAGTTGCTGCGATTGGTCTGACCGTTAACCGCCGGAAAGATGAACGCGGAGCCAACCGAAATAGGGGCACCGAAACCGCCGGCCCGTCCACCCATACTGTTTTGCGCCACGCTGACAGGCGCCACGCCAGGAGTCAACGATAAAAGCTGAGTAAAGTTGCGGCCGTTGAGAGGAAGGTCGTTGACCTGTTTCGTGGCGATTACCGTGCCCAAATCCGCTGTCGATACGTCAAGCTGTTCTGTCTCCGCGGAAATGGTGACTACCTCTGATTGAGCTCCGACCTTCAAGGCGATGTCGATGGAAGCGGTCTGGTTCACCGCCAGAACAAACTCAGCGACCCGCTGGGTAGCAAAACCCGCAGCGCTCGCTTCCAGAGCGTATCTGCCGGGACCAAGATTGAGAAAAACGTAGTTGCCCGCTTCATTGGATACGGTCGTGTGCTGGATCGTGGTGTCAACGTTGCGCAACGTGACCGAGGCGTTGGCAACCACTGACCCGCTAGCATCTCGAACGATGCCCGTAACCGAACCTGCCGAGAGCTGGGCGTGAGCAGAACCTGGTGACAGCAAGAGTGTAATTGCGAAGAGCGCAGGGAAGGCAAACCGAAACAAGGCCCACTTCTTGGACGAGCGCATCGTACCCACCTCCCAAAAAAGTGAAGCGTTTAACCGCTCCGAAACTTGCGGCCATACTAGTACAAAAACACTAATGCTTGTCAAGCGTTTTTTTGCTCATTGAATGCTCATATCATGGCGGTAGCAGCAAGAATCTTGCTATCATGGCGTTATAAGCGCTCATATCAGTCCTTTGAGCGCTCTAAATTGGCCATCAGAGGTGTACCGGGTCGGCGGGCACTGCACAGTTTGCTCCCAGCAAAGGTCCGCGCCGTGTAGCAAATGAGTCTTGCACGGCTCGTTTGCGAGCCTGACAATGCCTCTCACGGAAAGGTGTAATTTGGTCCGCACTTATACGTCACTTATCGGTTATGGAGCCATCCGTCTCCGGCAGGCAGCGCTCCTCGCCATCACCGGTATTGTGTTTTGTCTGGCGCTCGATGACGCGAGTTACGCCTGGGCTGCTCGCGAACCTGGCCACTTACGGTTCATTGTATGACGAGAAACTCAATCAGCATTTTGAGGTTTTCGCCCGAGCGGGAAAGCTATTTCAGAGCGAATACGCTACGGAGGTCGGAGGAAAAGAGACATTTCGCGAGACTCATGAAATCCAATGGATTATCGGCTCTGGTAGCAATGGCTTCGGGGGACTGACGACAAACGGCGCGTATCTTTTCCAAGGCCCCCTTTCGTTCTACTCGAAGGTTGGAGCTTGGGCTCTGTCACCAGGATACGAGTTCGGAAATTACGGATTCAATCGCCCGATCCTGGCGGGATGTGTGACGTGTCACAGTGGTCAGGCGATGACAGCGGCGGGCGGTAACGGTCGGTTCGAGGATCCGCCGTTTCAGGAATTAGCCATAGGTTGCGAAAACTGTCACGGTCCCGGACAGCAGCACGTTCGAGAGATGACAGGAAAAGGAACAGGGCGGACGGCCCATACCTCAATTGTCAATCCGGCTCGGCTGTCACCCGCCCTCGCCGACAATATTTGCATGTTCTGCCATCAGACTGGCGATGTGCGCGTGTTAAAGCCGAACAAAGACTACCGAGACTTCCGTCCGGGCGAACCTCTGGACGATACTTTGTCGATCTTCTTGGTGCCGCCGAAGCGCGAATCGCCTCCTCCGTCGGATCATGTCGAGCACTATTACTCAATGATTCTGAGTAAATGTTACCGGAGCAGTAAGCGCGGGCTTAGCTGTACTACTTGCCACGATCCTCACGTGCAGCCTTCCGGCACGGAAGCTCCCGGGTACTTCGCCGGAAAGTGCGCCAGCTGCCACACGGACAAGAGCTGCAAACTGCCCCTGAGTGTGCGACAGCAGCAAAAGCCTCCGAACGATTGTGCCGGTTGCCACATGGCGAAACGTGACGTCGGCGTGATCTTGCACTCTAGCGTGACAAGCCACCGCATTATGGCTCGGCCTGACGAACCGCTGCCTGAGGCGGCTTTTCATCAGACTACTTCGGCTCTGCCCGACTTGATCCATCTCAGCGCCGTTCCCGGACAAATGGAGGCGACGCCTCCGGCTCTGACATTGCTTGCGGCATACGGCGAACTCATGGACAAGGCGCCGGAATATCGCGGGCGCTACCTGGCATTACTGGAACAGCTGGGGCATTCGCAGCCGGAAAATGCATTGGTGCAAGCTTCTTTGGGGCGAAGAGCTTTGCTCGATGACAAAGCATCGGAAGCCGCCGTCCACCTGCGGCGCGCCGTGAAGATTGGCCCGCCGCAGGCCACAACATATGCAGATCTGGCAGAAGCACAAATAAAGCTCGGCCAAGAAAATGAGGCGATCCTGTCGCTCGAAAAAGCCGTTGAACTCGACCCTTTCAACGCTGTTTTTCAAAAAAAATTGGTGCTCCGGTTTATCGAGATGAAGCAATACGCGCAGGCGGGCGCGGCGCTGAAACAATATGTTCAAACGTTTCCGCAAGATTCGTTCATGCGGCAGATGCTCAACCGTGCGAACTCCAAGGAACAGCCGAAATGAGCCCTGCCCCCTGGCCGACTGCGGGGTTCGGTGTGAGATCGGCTATCGTTTGCACTCTCGGCGCTGCGTTGCTGGCTTCTTCCAAGCCCGGCGAGCAATCTAGACTTGCCTTCGAAAATCGCCAGGAACAATCTGGCGTGACATTTATATTGAACAACGGCACTACCGAGGACAAGCCCATCATCGACAGCACGCTGGGTGGCGTCGCTTTGCTGGACTACGATAATGACGGTTATCTGGATATTTTCTTCACCAATGGCGCCGGCATTCCTGGCTTAAACAAGAGCAACCCGGCATTCTCCAATCGGCTGTACCACAACAATCACGATGGAACCTATACAGACGTGACAGAACGAGCCGGAGTGGCAGGCGAAGGTTACAGCATTGGTGCCGCTGCTGCGGACTACGACAATGACGGATGGACCGATCTCTACGTCACCGGAGTGAATCGCAATATCCTGTACCACAACAACAAGGACGGCACGTTCACCGACGTGACTCAGAAGGCCGGAGTGACAGGCATTTCCGGCGGAAAGAAGCTCTGGTCGGTATCCGCAGCGTGGATAGATTACGACAATGACGGCCTCCTCGATCTATTCGTGACCAACTATCTGGACTGGTCCCCTGAAAATTCACGGGTATGCGGAGCGCTGGGCAAGCGTCTGTCCTGCCCCCCGTCTCTGTACAAGGGAGAGCCCAACATCCTGTACCACAACAACGGCGACGGGGCGTTCACAGACGTTTCCGCTGCAACCGGCATCGCAAAGTGTATCGGCAAAGGGATGGGCGTTGCGATTGCCGACTATGACGGCGACGGATGGACTGACATCTTCGTCGCTAATGACAATGAAAGAAATTTCTTGTTCAAGAACCGACGCGGGCAGGAATTCGACGAAGTCGGTGTTGAATCGTTCGTGGCGTACACAGACGATGGCGTTCCGGTGTCAAGCATGGGGGTAGATTTTCGCGATTGGAGCAATAACGGGCGACCCGGCCTTTTCGTAACGGCGCTTGGCGGCGAAACGTTTCCGCTGTTTCGCAACGAGGACCGAAAGACTTTCACGATGGTTACCTATGAATCCGGCATCGGATTTCCGAGCTTCAAGATGAGCGGGTGGGGCGCGGGAATCTATGACTTCGACAATGATGGCTACAAGGACTTGTTCAGCGCCAACTCGCACGTCAGTGAAAACGCGGACGTGAACCCGCAGCAGCAATACCGGCAGCCGAATGGCGTCTTCCAAAACCTGCGGAACGGACATTTTCAGGACGTAAGTACGGAAGCTGGGCCCGCGCTGAGATTACGCGCAGCTCACCGTGGTGCGGCGTTTGGGGATCTCAACAACGATGGAAAAGTTGATGTTGTAGTTTCAGGAATAGGGAGCCCGGCGGAGCTTCTTTACAACACATCGACGGGAAGTAATCATTGGATCGCGCTTGAAACCGTGGGGGTCAAGAGTAACCGCGATGGCATTGGAACGCAGATTAAGTTAACCGCCGAATCCGGCCGAGTGCAGTACAACGCGGTTACGACAGCGGGCAGCTACGCGAGTTCGTCCGACAAGCGCGCACATTTTGGTTTGGGACGCGATTCTTTGATCAAAGAAATCGAACTGCGCTGGCCTAGTGGAACGGTGCAGGTCTTGCGAAACGTCAAGGCCGATCAAATCTTGAAGGTCACAGAAAGGTAGCGAGAGATGAGGGCGGCAATGATGCTTATGCTGCTAGCCTGCATTCCTCCACCGGCTGTGCGTGCTACGCCTTGCAGCGGCGCGGAACAAATGATGTTGTCGATCGGGAAAGAGCTGTCAGCGGGAAACCTCAGTGGCGCTGAACAAATGCTCGTAGAGATGGACCGTATGCACGCGGAGTGCCCGCAGGCGATTTTGGCACACGCGCGCATCGCGGCGGCGAACGGTGCGGCGGTCGAAGCCGAAGATTTCTTTGTGCGATATGCGGAGGTCGTTCCTAACGAGGCGCAAGCTTATTCGTATCATGCGCGTTTCCTGATGGAGCGTGGGCAATCCTCGCGAGCAGGTGTTCTTGCGACGCAGGCGCTGGAGAAAAATCCGAACGATGTCGTGGCGCTGGCCGTGCACGGCGAGATCCTGGATATGAGAGGACAGACGCAGGAAGGTATGGAACTGCTCGAGAAAGCCTGCCGGCTCGATCCACGAAATGCAGAGGCGCAGTTTCGGCTTGCGATGATCTACGACCGCTTGAAACGGTCCGCTGATGCCGTGCAACACTTCGAGAGGGTGGTGGAAGTCGATCCGCGGGACGCGCGGGCGTGGGATTATCTGGCTCTGAATCTTGAGCCTCTCGGCGAGCTGGAACGCGCCGACCTCGCTTATCGCAAGGGCTTGGCCGCCAATCGGCCAGGTCCCCATTTCGATGCCTTTCTTGATTACAACTATGGACGTTTTCTGATGAAGCGTAACGATCTCGCTGCCAGCAAACAGCATCTGGATCGTGCCGTAGAACTGACTCCCGAGGTTCGTGCTCCGTGGTACGAACGCGCGAAGGTAAACCTGAAACTCAAGAATAATCAGCAGGCGCGAGAAGATGCGGAGAGGGCGGCAAACATTCGTGATTCTCAGGGAATCATCATTGATCTGCAACTCTACGTGCTGCTCGAACAAATTTACACTCGCCTGGGAGACAAAGCTTTGGCTGAGAAATACGCGAAATTGAGCCAACGGACCCCGGTGCCACCGCGGAAAGACTAGGGGCAATTTTCCAATTGATGATCGATCGCCGATCTTTTGTGATGAGACTTGCAGGGTCTGTCGCGGCGCGCTGGCTCGCGCAGTCGGCCAGACTAAGATCGCGGCCCTCTTTTGTGGATGTCACATCGAATGCAGGCGTTCGCTTCCGACACCAGTCGAGTCGCACGAGTCAAAAGTATCTGCCTGAATCGATGGGAGCCGGCGTAGCGATGTTCGACTACGACAATGATGGCTACCAGGATCTATTCTTCGTCAACGGCGCAAGATTGCTAGATCCGATGCCGAGCGGTGCGTCTCCAGATAAATCCGATCCGCGCTTTTGGAACCGCTTGTATCGCAATAACAGGGACGGCACATTTTCGGACGTCACGGAAACGGCTGGTTTGCGGGGTTCTTCATACGGGATGGGAGCGGCCACAGGGGACTACAATAACGATGGATATGCAGACTTGCTGGTCACGAGCTTGGGCGGAAACACGCTGTACCGGAACAACGGGGATGGCACGTTCACGGATGTCACACTGAGGGCGGGAGTGGGTGGTAGCGGGTGGTGCGCCGGTGCGTGTTTCGTGGACTACGATCGAGACGGTCTGTTGGACCTGTTCGTTACACGGTACCTTGACTGGGACTTTGCGAAAAACATCTACTGCGGGCAACATCGTCCGGGCTATCGTTCGTACTGTCATCCAGACCAATTTGCGCCCGTATCTTGCCTCGTGTACCACAACAACGGGGACGGCTCCTTTAGGGACGTTTCGAAGACGTGTGGTATCGCCGCCTCTCCAGGAAAGGCGCTGGGGATTGCAATAAACGACTTCGACCGCGACGGATGGCCAGACATCCTGGTTGCTAATGACTCGTTCCCGCAGCAACTCTTTCGAAATAACCGCGACGGCACATTCTCCGAGGTGGGGCTGGAAGCGGGTCTCGCTTTCGATAAAGACGGCAAAGCTTTCGCGGGTATGGGCGTTGATTTCGCCGACTACAACAACGACGGCTGGCCAGACGTCTTC
>WNFO01006498.1_pt1 | contig 10324 bp, 7 predicted proteins | sample 5400251 | NCBI WGS metagenome assembly WNFO01 (sample SAMN13153354, study PRJNA577476) | soil metagenome | isolation source: 100 cm saprolite under Madrone tree | place: USA:California | collected 2016-06-14
CAGAGGGATGGAGCGTGCGACGGAAACCAAACAGAGATGGGCGGGTTGCACCCAAAAGGGGAACCCGTTACCTTTTGTGACAGCCATTGTTGCCTCTAATCCAGGCGACTTTGGTTAGGGGCGCATTCGTGTTCATTGCACGCGTGCGTCCCGCTCTCCCACTTAATCATCCACGGCGCCATAAGTCGCGAAGCCTATGCACATAGCGCCGTGTGCATAGAATTGTCACAAACCGACCGATGCTTGTCAAGCCTCACAACTGGCGGGTGAAACTCATTCGTCATAAGATAAAACTATGAGACGCGACCTGGTTTCCAAAGTCATGAGTGAGATGGGCAGAAAGGGCGGGAAGGCAGCAAAAGGTAAGGGCGTAAAGGCGCGCATGGCAGCTCTCACGCCACAGGAGAGGGTAGAGCTTGCCAGGAAAGCAGCACGCGCACGATGGGCAAAGGCCAAGAAGAAAGGCAAGCGCTCCGCCAAAACATAGGCGAAAGAAGGGTGTATAATCATCACATGGCTAAGGATGTGATCCACATGTCCGAGGCGGAAGCGGCGAGCGACTTTGCTGCGCTGATGGCACGCGTGCGGGCGGGCGCGGAGATCGTCATCGAAAATGGCGAGCGGCCTGTAGCCGTTCTTCACGCCGCCGAGCCGGTGCGTCGAACTATCTCGGATTGCATCGCGTTAGCCAAAGCACACGAAGAAGAAACCGGCAAGGCCCCGGTCCTCGATCCAGACTTCGCGGAAGGTGTTGAAGAAATTCTCAGCCATCGCAAGCCGTGGAACCCGCCAGCGTGGGAATAGTCTCCGATCTTTCAATGCGAAGACGATACCTCCACTAATACCCTCACTTGGAGTTCCTACCCTTACTCGTCTCGTTGCGCCAACGCGCGGCAGGCCCCTTGCCTCGGCAAGTTACCTCGCCCGAACTTCTCAAATCGACCAACAGCTTCCGAATCCATTCGCGGCCTACACCGGGGCACGCGCGCTCAATATCCGCTAGGCGAAATTCTCCGAGTTGAGCGCGAATGGCTCCCAAGACCATTTCTGCCTTCGCTCCTTTCGGCGAACCTAGTTGACCAACGCGTTCCTCAAATTCTCGATACGCACTTTTCAAAATGAATAGAATGTAATTGATGTACGGCCAGGGATCGTGAGTGCCCTCATGCCATCGCTGGGAACTTTGTTCCAGCGTTTCATAGTACCGATCCTTGTTCTCCTCAATCACACGCTCCAAGCTGACATAGCGTCCGACTTCTAAACCGATATGATAACTCTGCAAGAGAAATAGCAATCTTGAGACTCGACCATTTCCGTCCCTGAATGGATGGATACATAGGAAATCCAAATTCATGCCAGCTAAGAGAATCAAGGGATGAATTCGGCGCTGCTCAAGGCAATCCTTCCACAGCGAAATCAATTCATGCATCTGTGTTGCAGTTTCACTCGCTGGAACAGTTCGGAAGCGAACTCTTTGCCTTCCGTCGGGGGACTTCTCAATGATATCGGAGTCTTTTTCTTTATATTGCCCCGCGTCCCCAACTCCGCCCCGAGTCAATCTGTGAAGTTCTCGAATCGTGTCCTCAGATACGGGCAGTTGTTTACCCTGTTCGTGAATCCGTTTCAGAGCATCTCGATACCCGCGAATTTCCTCTTCATCTCTGTCGCGCAGTTGCTTGTTGCCGAACACAATGGTTCCAACGCGCGCCTGATCCGCAATAACTCCCTCAATCCGGTTTGACGAAATCGCGCTTTCAATCAAAGCATGCTCCCGCAGAGCCTTGAGTGTTTGGGGGGATTGGTTTGTAAAAAGCTCTTGTTTTCCTCGTGCCTCTCCCAGGTCAGCCAAGTACCACGAAGTGTTCGCCGGAATCGCCTCGATTCCGGTCACGAATTGTCGCAGCGTCCTCACGAATTCTTCCTTTCAGCGATACCCTTGTCGAACCAGGTCCGGTCAGAGTCGTCTGTCATAGCTTGTCACAGTAACGTGTCACAGCTTGTCGCACCAACGGCTCGTAGTATTTGGTGGGGTCAGTAGAAACGTCTTCTTGTAGTTGAGGAGCTGTTGCGCATCATCTGGTCTAGCCCATCGGACCTTTTGGCCAGCAAGTATTCGTTCGGATTGTTCCAGGGTTAAATGCGTACCTTCGATGTGAGTCGTGTGGTGTGCCTCTAAAAGGAGCGCACGCGCCTGCATTCCGGCAATCCAGTCTTTCGATAGCTTCGCTGCATCCAAGAACCAGCGCTCGCGCTCAATTCTCGTCAGCGCCGCCGTTATGGAATTCGTAATCGCGAATTGTGGAGTGAAACTCATACAATGATTCGAGCGTTCAGCGTGCTGCCTTCCGATGCTTTTCGAGAGCAGACTTGAGCACGCCTTCGATTCGAGCACCACGGCGGTGGAATCCGAACTCCGGCAGCAATTCGTCGATGATTTCCTCGTCACTCCGTAAACGGCCATCCGATTCGATCCAGTCGATTATTGCCATAAGTTCCCACTCCGAATATTCCGTGATTGCGTCGCGTCGGATGATACGAGGACGCATTTCCCGACTCCGCGGCTTGATAAGAGACTCATCCCGATTGACTGCAGACTCTGTCGTCACTGGGGCTTCAGCAATCGGCTTGGAATCATCGACGGACGCAACAGCATTTTCATAAGCTGCCAACGCGCGGGTCACCTCTTCGTCTTTACGCATGAACCAGTCAGTGGACCATATACGGTGAAATTTCCAGCCAAGATTCTCAAGCTGTTGCTGTCGCAGGCGATCTCGATCGCGCGCCGTCGGGCTCGAATGATAGGAAGCACCATCACATTCGATTGCCAAAACGTATCTGCCTCGTTGCTTTGGATGCTGAGCGACGAGATCGATTCGGTAACTGGAAGCGCCGCACTGTGGGACGAGTGGGATGCCCTTTGACTCAAGAACGTCAAAAACTTCTGCCTCGAAGGAATTCATTGGAAAGTCGGTCGAAGCCAAGTCTCCTAGTCTCTTTCCTCCACTCGCAGCGTACTCAAGATAGAAACGAAGTAGCTCTACTCCCGTCCCTGGCTTGACTTTTGCCAAGTCCATATCCAGATGACTGAAAGACGACACTACGGTCATGCGCTGCCGAGCCCGCGTGACGGCTACGTTGAGTCGCCTCTGTCCGCCAAAAGACAAGAGGGGGCCAAACCTGAAAGGCAGGTTGCCACCTCGGTCTTTTCCGTAGCCAACGGTCAAAATAATCGCATCTCGCTCGTCGCCCTGAACGCGCTCTAGGTTCTTAACGAAGAACCGCTCTTCTGCATTCGCGTCGAAAAACTGACCATGCTCAGGCCTGTGTAAGAGCGCTTGATCGAGAGCTCGCTGAACGCGGTCGGCATGCCGGATTCCCATCGCGATGACGCCCAACGATTCTCGTGGCCTCTTTTCGGCATGTTCAAGGATAAGCTCAACAATCTTATTGACCTCAACTGAGGAGCTTTCTTCCTGTCCATCCACGCCTAAGGGTTGTTGAACCAAGGCGTGCTGGATTACAGGCGATCCCCCAGGACCAGGAAATGTCACTAGGCGATCTTTATAAATGTAGTGATTGGAAAAACTGATTAGTGTTTCATCTCGACTTCGATAGTGCCAATCGAGATTCCACGACGGCATGAAAGCGTTCGTCGTGTCGAGGAGGCTCTCAAATCCCTCTATCGCAGAATTTGATTCGTCTTCGAGCAATTCGTCATCATCGGCTGCAGCAAAAAAAGTCGTCGGAGGTAGCTGCCACCTGTCACCGGCAACAACAAGATGTGTCCCTCGCATGACTGCGGGAATTGCATCTTCTGGCAGGACCTGGCTGGCCTCATCAAAAATGACAAAGTCGAAGCATCGTGTCGTGTCCAGAAGTTGGCTTACCGACAGCGGGCTAGCCATCCAACAAGGACACACGGCAGTAAGCACATGCCGCGCCTCAGCAAAAAGTGCACGAAGGGCCCGGTGCCGACGCTTCTTCTCAGCTTCAGACCGAATGATGTATTCCTCGGTCTTGTGCTCATTCATCGCCGCTATAGCTCGTTCCGCGTAGGCTCGGCGCACACGCGCAGCCGCGATACGAATTCGCTCCTTATCAAGTTCCTTGAATTCTCGCACGAACGCATCGTGCGTTCTTCCATTGAAACCCGCGATTTCGGGGTCCTCAGCTTGTGCGGCCTCGAGACTGGAGGAATACCAGGACTGGTCAAAAGCAGAAAGCCACTTCCCCGGCATCATCTTCTTCTTGCGGAGTTCCTCGACCAGTTTCCCAGCGCCACATCTGTCCAGCCCCTGTTCGACCTCACACAATTTTGGCAATTTCATCGGTGTGAGCCGGTCCTTGGCAAGGGCATCGATGTAGGTCCCAACCTCATCCAACGGTAGCGAATCGAATTGCTTCTTTGGAACAATGGAAACTAGCGCTGCGAGATCAGCAACAGCCGACTCCAGCTTTCTGTGACTGTCTGCATAACTCGGGATCGTCTGAGGCAAAGATGATCGGCTACTTAGGTCTGCCCATTTCATTCGCTGGTCTTCAGCCGCACTCAATTCTGCGAATAATTCTGGGACGCGCGTTTTGCCTGCAACGCGACAAGTGAGAGCCTGATTTCGCGCATGGCGGTATTCGCTACTCAGGCACCAGGTCCAAATAGCTCTTAGTCCTCCGGTTTTGCCTGGTGCCAGGGCACGAATCATTCCTTGAATATTCTGGGTGAAGACCTCAGGTGAATAGAGGTCGAGGGTCTTACGCACAGCGGCAAGCAACGAATACATCTGTTGTGCGTCTTTCAAAGTTTTCGGGGTGCGGAAGCCAACCACCCTCGGCAATTCTGCCAGAGATAACATGAATTCGGGCCAAGTCTGCAAAGATAAGCGTGCGACCAAATCGACAGTCTGTTGTGCGACCGCGCCGTCCGCCAGCCGCACGCCGTTCCATGGAGAAGGATCAGACCGGAGAAAAAGGGGCGCGAGTCCTCCAGCCTCTCTCAATAGGTCACGGACCTTAGCCGGATCTGCCTTTTCGATCTTTGTCAGTTCCGGACCTCGCCATCGAACATCTGTCTGGACTTCTGACTGCAAGCGAAGCAATGTTCCCTGCAACTCGTACACCGACATCCCGCTTGGTTTCCGCCTTCGATGCAAACTTTCGACATGGCGGTTTAAGCGATCACGACGTTCCACGTATTGCTGATGCATCCGATCACAGTCCACAGGAACAGCCTGTCGGACGGTATTCAGAGCTGCAGCAACCTGCTCCATGACGCGCTTAGGAGACACATCGGCCCCGTGCAAATCGATGGCAATCTTATCTAGGCCAACTTGCTGGAGTCGTTTCAGCACAACCTGTAGTGCAGCTCGTTTTTCTGCGACGAATAACACGCGCTTCCCAGTAGCCGCGAGGCTTGCGACCAGGTTCGCAATGGTTTGGCTCTTCCCAGTTCCAGGTGGTCCGTGAATGACCGCACTTTGGCCGGCGAGAACAGCGGCTATGGCGGACTGTTGGCTGGAATCGGCATCGAGAATCAAAAACTCTGATTGAGGTGGGAACGTGTCGAATTCTTTGGGATCAGGATTCTGTGTCTTAGCTCCAATCGACTGCTTCGCTTCTGTGTCACCAGCCAATGCTGCAATGAGGTCGCTGGATACAAGATGCTCCGAGCTTTCCTGGAGGTCTCGCACCATTGCCATCTTCTGGAAGGCAAAATTGCCAAGAACGGCGACATCACGAATCTTAAATTCTGGAACTGATGTGCATGCTTCTTTGAAAAGCTCATAGACAGGAGATGGATCAAAAACTTCCTCTTCCTCGTGTCCTTGCAAACGCGAGAGTACTTTTTCCGACGAGAGCGAGACTCCGAACTCCGTCTCCAACACATGGAGAAGAACAAGATTTGCTTGTACGGGTCCCCCGCGATGAATTGAAAGCGAAGTTCCCGCGTGTCCTTTAATCTCGAGCCCAACCGGGAGAAGGAGAACCGGTGCATCAGAGTCCCGGCCACCATCGGCGGCCTTCCAACTGGCCATCCCGAGGGCCACGAACATCGTGGTCAGCCCCTTTTCCTCTTGGTTCGCCTGAGCGCGGCGCCAGACACCCAACGCCTTTAGTACCAGCTCTTCATCCGGTAAGTCCCTAACCAGGCTTCTCAATGACACGGAATCGCCGCGCAGGAGAGCAGCCCAGCGTTCGCCGTCGTCAAGCGACAAGCTCAGCGTCCCCCATTTAAGGGAACGGTAAAAGAGAAGATTGTTGCGACGCGAAAGATCGATCAGCCTTTTGATCCAGGCTTGGCGGGCTTTCTCGACGGATTCTCGTCTTTGTGGGCTGATTTCCAAGATTACGCCTCCAGGCTCAGGCATTGGAGCTAGTCAGTCGTAAGAGCGCATACACCAGGCTATGAACATACAGCCCGTCGCTTTCATAACGTCGAAGGCGTCCGGCGATTTCCTGTGCATCGTAATTGCCCGAATCCACCTCATCGCGCACTTGTCCAAGTAGCCGTGCCAAACAAGCGAGGCGGGCTCGTTCCCGAGCGACCTTGAACCGCCAGTAGTAAGACAACGGGGGTACCCGCCAAATAATCGACATCAACATCAAATCAAACTCGCCGACAGATTTTGCCTCACGGTTCAACGGCGCTAATTCCACATCAAGGAGGTCAGTAAGGAAACGTGCCGTGAGCCACGGGGTGTGCATCCAAGTCGAATCTAAGTAGGTTTTCGCTTGCTTTGCTGCATCTTTATGCCAATTACTGTCGTCTTGGCCCCGTATTTCGTGCGCCCAAAGCGAGTTCGATAGTAGTTCATCGAGTTGCGCTTTCCGCTCGTGAGTAGTGTCGCCGTGGCAGCCACGCCCGAACCGGCGACGTCCGAGGCGTTCTTCACGCGTCCACTCGAACGACTGCAGCGCACTCGCGGAGTCTCCCCGTCCATCCTTTACGTGGTCACGCACTCTGCTGACAGCAGAGAGAAGCGATTCGCGGTCTCCCGCCCTCAACGGGGAGTGTGCTTTCGTAAAGAGTATGTCCAACTCATCCAGGAGTAAAAGCGAAATAGCGCGCACGGCATGAGGATGATGATTGAAGAAAGCCTTCAGCTTCTCTGGGTTTGCCTGCTTCGCTTGCTTGTTTTGACAGACCCGTGCACGTTTGCCTGCTTTTTGCGACGCGAGAAAGTCGCGCTGCTCTGATTCCCTAAGCTGGCTGAGTCTCACATTTCGTGCGTCATACAGCAATCTTCCGAAACCGGAAGGAGTGGGATCAACGATTTCGATCCCTATGAGAGACTTTAGCTGATTCAATATACGCTGCGACTCTTGATCTACATAAACCGAGTATCCGAGCTTGCGGTAGATCGCGCTAAGCTCATCGTTATTTCCGATGAGCTTTCTCAGCTCTTCGTCTCCGTCCCAGGGCTTACCCTGACGTGTCGGATTGCTAGGCTCTTGGGTCACATCTCTCCATTTCTTTCTACTTGACGGGATAACTCCGCCGGATGATACCACCGTATTGACTTGGCAAGTATTACTAGTGGGTTAGCCTCTTCCTTTCGCGCCTGATATATAATCCGCAACTGTGCAATGGATTAAAGCTACTTCTGTCTACGCCTTTGCTGCCGGATTTTTCTATTTGATTCTCGCGTACATTGGCATTTTCTCGACGCGGCAAAGCGTCGTGATGGCCCTTTTGATTGTATTGCTTGTGTGGCGCATCGACACACGCGCTAGCAAGCCTGCTCGAAGGTTCAGCCCATATTACTTACGCGTGCACGCCAACTGGTATGACCTTCTGATTGACTTCAAACTGATTGGCAAGCCGGAAGATTGGCAAGCCATCCAGAAGACCTTTGAGGGCCTGCCTTCCACCGAATACAGCGTGCTAAGGGACGGAATCTGCTTCACCGTCGCTCATCAGTCGGAAGACTTCAAGCGCACATTGATTTACTCAAATAATCATCGCACGTTCGCTAGCGAAGTTGATTTCGAGGAGGACATGGACCCAATAAGGATTGAACCTACGAATCGCTTTGGGGAGCCGAACAAGTGCGATGTGCGATTCTTCATGAGATTTGGAAGGGACGGCTACAATCTCGGAATCCGCGTGCCTAACCGGTGGTGGGCTCAAGTGAAGGCGTCATGCCAGAACCCTATAAATGAAGATAATGATTATGCGACGGGCCAGGTCGAGCTATTCCTCGCGACTATTTCCTACCGCGAGTTCGACCTGTACTGGGAGCCCGTGGAGTGGAGCAGCACTTTCTATGAGAAAACTGCGAAGCGAATCAGGGACCGGAGAGATGAGGAACGCAAGAAATTTGCATGGAAGAAGGTCGAGCACGCAGATATACGGGAACTGTCGATCGATTGGCCCGAGTCCATCGAGCACAAATACTTCAACACTGAGCATCGCGCTATTTGACTTCTGAGGCAGAACGAACAGTCAAGCCGTGTACCTGCCGTGTATCTCACTTGGGCGAATTAGAAGTTATCTCATAAACACATACAAGCCGCTGAACGGTTGAAACTTATGGCAAACGGCGTAAATCGAGAACATGGACCTTACCGACGCCCAATGGGCGGTTCTCGAACCGTTGTTTCGTCCCAAACGACGAGCCGATGGGCGAGGGCGACCGTGGCGGGACACGCGCGCGGTACTGAACGGAGTTTTCTGGGTTCTACGCACGGGTGCTCCCTGGCACGATTTGCCATCTCGCTATCCGTCTTATCAAACCTGTCACCGGCGCTTCCAATCCTGGCAGCGCAGCGGGTTGCTGACTCGCTTGCTGCAAAAACTGGCCGAAGATTTACGAGACCGAGGGAAGCTCGATCTGAGCGAATCCTTCATCGACGCCAGCTTCAGCGGCGCGAAAAAAGGGGCTGTGGTGTCGGCCCTACAAAACGCGGCAAAGGCAGCAAAATCATGGCAATCGCAGACGGCCATGGTTTTCCTCTCGCCGTGCACGTGGCCAGCGCTTCGCCTCATGAAACAAAACTCGTCGAACCCACGCTCGACCAGCGATTCCTTGCCCAACCCCCGGAACGAATGATCGGCGACCGCGCTTATGACAGCGATCCGCTGGACCAGCGCATCTACGAACGATACGGCGTGCAACTCATCGCGCCCCACAAATTCGTGCGCGTCGCAGCCGCGACGCAGGACGGGCGTGTCCTGCGCCGCTACCGGCGTCGGTGGAAAGTGGAACGTCTGTTCGCCTGGCTTCATAACTTTCGGCGTACCGTCATTCGCTGGGAGTACTACCCAGAAAATTTCCTCGGGATGGTCCAACTCGCTTGCGCCGTCATCCTCCTGAGGCATTTATGAGATGGCTTCTAGTTGTTTTTAGCGTTTTTCGCGTTTAATGGAATCAATAAGTTAAGTTACGCTCTATCGGCGTCGCTTTTAGTTCGATCCTCACCGCCCCTACCAACCATGAAAGCTCTATCATTAGTTTGAGATAATTGACAGGGTATCAATCAGAAGATAAGTTGTTGGAAATGAAGTTGAACGCTCCGGTTTGAGAAGGGACGATCCCGTGGCAATAGACTTGGGGAATCTTAACGCAGAACAGAAGCGCGCAGTGCTTGAGGTCACGAAGCCGGTTCTGCTAATGGCTCCGATGGGAACTGGCAAGACCAAAGTCCTGGCTCTTCGAGCCGCGTACGCAATAGACAGCGGAATCGCTGCGTCCTCAATTCTTTGCCTATCGTTTACGAATCGGGCCGCGAAAGAAGTGAAGGAACGCCTTACCCAGCTACTAGGGAGAGCTGGCGATGCCGTGACGACGAGAACATTTCACTCACTTTGCGCGATGATCATCCGTTCGGAGAGCGACGTCATCGGAATTGACTATGATTTCGTTGTGTGGGACGAGGAAGACTCGGGCGAGATATTGAAAAGACTGATTCACCGATTTGGTATCCAGGTCGGCCAGGAGGAAATCAACAAGGTAGTCAGTTGCATTTCGACGAGCCTCGCTGCTTTTCGCCTCGCTAGCTATGAGCGTTCCAAGTCAGAACCGCTAGATCAGATCTTCCATCGCAATCTGCAGGGCCTCAAACTCAAGGTTACCTCTAGAGACCAGGCCTTCCACTGCTCTCAGATGCTGGACTCCTACCTAGCCGAGCTCCGAGAGAATCACGCGTTGGATTTTGTCGATCTTATCATTCAAGTGAGTGACGTATTTAAGAACAACGCGAAGGTCCTCACGCGTTGGCAGGAGAGGTTTCGTTGGATTCAGGTTGACGAAGTTCAGGATACCAACTGGTCGGAATATTCGATTTTAGCGGCCATCGGAAAGAAGCATCGGCAGGTGTCCTTTTTCGG
>WNFO01008128.1_pt1 | contig 10324 bp, 10 predicted proteins | sample 5400251 | NCBI WGS metagenome assembly WNFO01 (sample SAMN13153354, study PRJNA577476) | soil metagenome | isolation source: 100 cm saprolite under Madrone tree | place: USA:California | collected 2016-06-14
CGCCGGCCTGGCGGCCGACACCTTCCGCCCGTAACCCTCTCCCCTCAGGGAGAGGGCAGGGTGAGGGGTGGTCTACGCGCTCTTTCCGCCCTCGGCATCCCGCGCGCGCTTCTCGGCGTCCCGCGCGCGCTCCTCGGCCTCGCGCGCCCGCTCCTCCGCCGCCAGCATCCGCCCCGAGAGGTCCTTGATGATCGCCATGGCGAGCGCGGGATTGGTGCGCACCATGGCCTCGAGCCGGTTGGCGGGGATGAGCAAGAGCGTCACGGCATCGGCCGCGATCGCCGTGGCCGAGCGCGGGGCATTCCTGAACAGCGCCAGCTCTCCCAGCAGCTCGCCCTTGCCAAGCGTCCGGAGCAGCTTTTCCTCGCCGCCGAGATTCTTCCTGACCTCGACCTTGCCCTCGTGCACCAGGAAGGCCTCGCTCTTGGCGTCGTCGCCTTCCTTGAAGATGACATCGCCCGCCTTGAACGTGCGGCTGGGAACCTCTCCACTCGGACGGCTCATGCGCTTCCCTCTTGGTATAGAATGGCTGGCGGTGCTTCTATGATACGCCGAATCGCTCTCCCGCTGGCCCTGGGCCTCCTCGCCGGGGCGGTTGGGGCGCTCCCCGCCCACGCCCAGCAGGCGATGTCCGTCCAGGAAACCAACCTGCGGGCCAAGCCCGCCACCGTTCTCATCATCTCCGAGGTGTCCGCGGAAGTAACCCTCAACTGCGGCGGCGGTTCCCAGTCCGTCACTCCGACCGCCTTCCGCGAGACCGGCACGGGCTGGTTCGTCGATCCGACGGGCTGGGTCATCACCAACGGCCACGTCGTCCAGCCCGCCTACGAGACCCCGCGCTGGCTGGTCAATCAGATGGCCCAGCGGGCGGTGACGTCGGCCTGCCTCGGGCCCGCGCTCACCGCGGCCAAGCTCATGCCCGGAGACAACCCCGCCGCCGAGGACGCGCTCAAGCGGAAGCTCCTCGACAAGGTCCTGCCAAGCGTCAAGGTCACGGTCAATCCGCAGATCTCCGTCGTGCTGTCGAGCGGGAAGCGGCTCAAGGCCGAGGTCAAGAAGTACAGCCCGCCGGCGAGCACCGAGCCGGGCGCACCGTCCGCGCGCGACCTGGCGCTCCTCAAGGTGCCGGATGGTGACTACCCCGTGCTGCCCTTGGCCGACACCACGGATGTGCAGATCGGCGACCCGATCCGCATCCTGGGCTTCCCCGGCGTCGTGCTCTCTCACGAGCTTCTGAACGAATCGGCCAGCCTTGACGCCTCGGTGACCACCGGCGCCGTCTCGGGCTTGAAGCAAGACAAGGCCAACCATCCGTTCATCCAGACCGACGCGTCGGCCGCCTGGGGCAACTCGGGCGGGCCCGCCATCAACTCCAGGGGGGAGCTGGTCGGCGTCCTCACTTTCGTATCCCTAGCCCCCGGCGCCGAGGGCAGCATCGTCCAGGGCTTCAACTTCGCCATTCCCGCGCGGACCGTGAAGAACTTCGTCTCCGACACGCCGGTCAAGCTCAACCAGATGGGCAAGTTCGACCAGGCGTGGTTCGCGGGGCTCCGCGACTTCTTCACGGAGAACTGGGGAGGGGCCAAGCGTAAGATCGAGGAGGCGGACAAGATCCAGCCTGGGCTGGTCGATGTCAAGCGGATGCTCGGCGAGGCCACGGAGAAGGTCAAGAACCCGCCGCCCAAGCCCTTCCCGTGGTTCTGGGTGACGATCGGCGTGACCCTGCTCTCCGCGGGCGGCTACGGCGCGCAGGTCGGCCTCCGCTGGCAGAAGAACCGCTACCGGGTCGGGCCCTCCGAGGTCTTCAAGCTGGCTGAGGCCGGCAAGAAGCCGATCATCGTCGACGCGCGCCAGCAGAAGGCGTACGACGAAGTGCCCATCAAGATTCCGGGCTCGATCAGGCTCACCCCTGAGGACCTCAAGAGCGGGAACCTGGACAGTCTCGACCTCGACATGACGCGCCCGGTGGTCGCCTATTGCACCTGAGCAGACGAGCACACGAGCGCCAGTGTGGCGCGCGACTTGAGGAAGGCGGGATTCAAGGACGTCATGATCCTGAAGGGCGGGCTCGGCGCGTGGACCAACGCCGGGCTGCCCATCGAGACACGCACCGACATCTCGCCGGTGGGCGTGGAGCTGTACAAGGCCCTCATCGGCGGCGCCTAGACCGGGTCACGCGTCGAAGCGCGCCCGCAGCTCGGGCGGCGTGACGGGGCAGGCATCGGTTGGCTTGCTGAAGAGCCGGTAGCGCACGCGCGCGATTCCGTCGTAACCGAGATCCCTGATTCCCCGCGGCACCAGCCCGAGTAGACCTGCCGGCAGTCGCCACGACCCGCCGATCCGCTCCAGGATGTGGACCACGGCTCCGCTTCGCGTCAGGAGTGAGCCGTCGGGAGTGAGGACCACGATGCTGTCGGGCAAGCCCGCCCGCGCCGGCTCTGGCACGAGGCGGCGGAAGGTCTCGCCGCCGAGCGCGGCGAAGCGGAAGCGCGAGCCGTCGCGGTCGCGGGCTATCGCGAAGCGCACGGTGCGGTGGCAGAGCCCGCACGCGCCGTCGTAGAAGACCATCGAGTGGGCGGCCATGCTCACCCCGTCTGGACGCGTTCGCCCAGGGCGCGGAGGGCCGCGCGCGTCTCGCGTACGAGGGTCTCCACGACCTCCGCGGCGCCCGGCAGATCGTGGACCATCCCGACGCTCTGCCCCGCGTGAATGGGTAAGTACTCGCGGTCCTGCCGCTTGGTCGCGGCGGCGTAGATGTCCTGCGCCGCGCCCGACTGCAGCAGGGCCGGCAGGACGGGCGCGCCCGAGGCCGCGTACCCCTCGGTGAACGCGCTCTTGAGCACGCGCGCGTAGAGCCCCGTGAAGGCGTCCGTCACCGTGGTCGCCTCGCTGCCCTGTTCGAGGAGCGCCTTCTTGCAGAAGTCCGCGGCCGTGGAGTCACGCGTAGCCACGAAGCGGGTCCCGAGCAGCGCGCCCACCGCGCCCAGGGCGAGCGCCGCCGCGATGCCGCGGCCGTCGGCGATGCCGCCTGCGGCGATGACGGGCAGGTCCACCGCGTCGACGATTTGAGGAATGAGCGCCATGCCGCCCACCTGGGCGGCCTCGCGCGAGGCCGGCTTGACCCACGTGGACCGGTGTCCCCCCGCCTCGCTGCCCTGGGCGACGACGGCGTCCACGCCGGAGGCGGCCACCGCGCGCGCGTCGTCCACCGTCGCCACCATGGCGATCACCTTGACGCCCCGATCGCGGCAGCGAGCGGTCATTTCGCGTCCGGGGTTGCCGAGCCCGATGCTCCAGACCGGCACCCGCTCCTCCAGGATGACTTCGAAGGCCTCGTCGATGAGATCGGGCACGGGCGCCGGACGCGCCGTCGTGGTCGGGAGACCGAGCCTGGCGCGGAACGGATTGAGCGCTGCCTGGACGCGACGAACTGCCTCTTCTGGCAGCGTGGCCGGGTCCACGGGCGGGCGCACCTCAGTGTGGAGCCACAGGTTGACACCGAAAGGACGGTCGGTCAGCTCGCGCACCCGGCGGATGCCCGCGCGAACCTGGTCTGCGGAGAGCCTGAGGGCGGCCAGGATGCCGAGTCCGCCGGCTCGCGAGACCTCGGCGACCAGCTCCGGACCGGCCACGCCTCCCATGCCGGACTGGAGGATGGGGTACTCGATGTTCAGCAGATCGCAGAGCGAGGTCCGCAGCCTGTCCATGGAGTACCTCTCCTTCGAGCTTGGGGTCATGGACGAGATTCTACAACGATGCCCTGGCGCGATTTCAGCCCGCTGTCCCTGGCCGTCAGGTAGGCTCGACGCGATGGCAGCGGCGACTATCCGCACCGTGGCAAGCCCTGGGGCGACCCCCAAGCTGCGCCACGTCAGAGACCAGGCTCGACCAGCTGCGGCGGCGCTGTTCCTCCTGATCCTCCTCGCGTCCGCCGGCGACGCCTTCGCCGACGACGAGCGGCCCGGCGGGGCCTGGGTCGAGACCTGGCTGCAGAATCGGAAGCTCGTGCAGGAGTGGTTCGGGTTCCGTGACACGCTCGTCGGATGGGGTATCACGCCGAGCTTCCGCTACGCGACCGACCTGCAGGCCAATGTGCTCGGAGGGCAGCGGCGCGGCGAGGCCTATGCGGGCGAGATGTTCCTCGACGTCGATCTCGACCTGGGAAAGCTCGCGGGCCTCACCGGTCTCACGTTTCACGTCTCGGGTGACTGGTCCTCCGGCACCGATCTCTCCGCGGACATCGGCAACTTCTTCTCGGTGGCGCAGTACTTCGAGGGCCGCCGCACCCGGCTCTATACGATGTTCCTCCAGCAGTCCTTCTTCAACGGCCGCCTCGACATGAAGATCGGGCGGATCGCTACCGGCGACGACTTCCTCACGAGTCCGGCCAACGTCAGCCTGGTCAACTCCGCCCTGAACCCCATCCTCCTCGCCGTCCAGGCGAACGTGCCGAGCGTCACGGACGAGCCCCATGCGACCTGGGGCGGGCGCGTCATGGTCTGGCCCACCGCCTCACTCTACGGGGCCGCGGGCGCCTACTACTCGGACAACACGCTCGATGAGCTCAGGACCGACGGCACCGAGTTCGGCATCGACAAGGAGCACGGCTACTTCGTCATCGGAGAGGTCGGCTACCTCTTGAACTACGAGAAGGGCGCCACTGGCCTGCCGGGTCGCTACCGGGCGGGCGGGTACTACGACTCGAACCGGTACACGTGGTTCAGCGATCCCGACCGCCAGGAGCAGGGGAACTACGGATTCTTCCTCCTCAGCGAGCAGATGGTGTACCGCGAGGGCGGCAGCGGGAGCGCGCAGGGCCTGACCCTCTTCGGCGCCTTCGTCTATGCCCCGCGGCAGCGTATCAATCAGCTGCCGTGGTTCGCATCCGCGGGCGTGAGCTACACCGGGCTCATTCCCGGAAGAGACAAGGACACTGCGGCCTTCGCGCTCTACTACGGCGCCTTCAGCCAGGACCTGCCGGGCCAGACGTACGAGGTGGCTCTCGAATGGACGTATGCCATCGCCGTTGCCCCGGGGCTGACCGTCCAGCCGGACATCCAGTACATCATGAAGCCGTCAGGGCGATCGAGCATCGGCAATGCCCTCGTCGTAGGTGCGCAGCTCTCGATCCAGTTCTGACGGCGGCCACCATCGGCCGTCCGACCGCCGCCCGTTATCTGGCCCGAAAAGGGTCCGCGCGCTCGGATGACGCGAGCGGCCTTGACACTTGCGTCACCGGCGGGCTAGCGTCCCGCCGTGCGGCGAGATCGTTGGTTTCCGAAGCGCCGTGAGCGACGCGAACGGTTGGCGAGGACGGGGAGGGGCCATGAAGCACGCGAGCAACGGACGCGCAGTGACCCGGCGTCAGGCGATCAAGCGGATGAGCGCGCTCGGCGCCGGCGCGGCGGCGGTGACGGCGGGAGGCCCGCGGGTGTTCGCCCAGCCGAAAGCTCCCATGACGCTCTCGTTCTGGACGTTCGACAACCCGCAGCAGCGTCCGTGGATCCACAAGCGCGTCAACCAGTACATGGAGAAGAATCCCAACGTGAAGGTGGACTTCCAGTGGTTCACCTTCGCCGACCTCGGCAAGAAGGTCTCGGTCGGCTACGCGACGGGGACGGCGCCGGACGGGTTCGTCACCGGCGATTGGCTCATGCCGACGTGGCTCGCCCGGAATCTGATCGCGCCGCTCGACGTGAAGCTCCTGGGCTACTCGTCGCTCGACGCCTTCCGCAAAGACCACGCCGACGCCTTCGTGGCGGGCGCGATCAAGGACGGCCAGGCCTACGGCTACCCGCTCTGGTTCTACGGCTTCTGCAATTACCTCAACACCAAGCAGTTCAAGGAAGTCGGCCTCGACCCCGTCAAGGATCAGCCCAAGACGTGGACGGAGCTGGGCGAGGTCGCCAAGCGCCTCACCATCAAGCAGGGGAACAAGTTCACCCGCCAGGGATTCAAGTTCGCCATGCACGCGGCGCAGTGGACGATGATCCAGTTCAATCCCATCGTCTCCCAGGTCGGCGGGCAGTGGTTCGACGCGAGCGGGCGGTGCACGATCAACAACGAGGCGGGGGTGAAGGCCATGACCATCCGCGCCTCCCTGGCGCGGCAGTACGGAGCCGAGGACCCCGCCGACTCCATCGCGACCTTTCCGCTCCCGCAGATGGACTGGCTGAAGGAGCGCTGCGCCATGTTCAGCTGTCACCCCATCCCGCCCGCGGCCATCAAGTCGCAGAACCCGGTGATGGAGTCGGAGGGCTACTTCCTGCCCGTGCAGATGGCGGGCGTCACGCCCGACAAGCGCTACACCACGTGCTACGGCTTCAACTTCGTGGTCAACGCGCGGGCGCCGAAGGCCAAGCAGGAGGCGTTGCACGACATGTACCGGTTCGTCATGTCGGACCTCGTCGACTGCTGGGAGGCGACGGCGCCGTTCACGCTGGCCCGGAAGAGCGGCTGGACGGACGACCCGCGAGTGAAGAGCTTCCCCCACGTCCAGGAGATCATCAAGGCCAAGGACAACGGCGTCTTCTTCCCGCGTACCCCGATCTGGACGGAGCTGGCCGACGCCATGCACCGGGCCGTCCAGAAGGTCATGCTCAACAACGCCGACATCAAGACCGCCCTCGACGAGGCGGCGGCGGAGGTCGACAGGGCGACCGCAGAATTCAAGAAGTCCTGATTACCCTCGCGCGGGCCCGGTGATCAGCTACCGCTGGCGCATTCGGCTGTGGGGCATGGCGTTCGTCGCGCCCACCATCGCCTACTTCCTCGTCTTCAAGTACGGGCCCATGCTGTGGGCGATGGGTCTCAGCTTCACCTCCTACGACATGATGAAGCCGCCGCGGTGGGTCGGGCTCGAGAACTACGCGAGCATCGTCAGGGATCCCATTTTTCGCGCGGCGCTCCTGAACACCCTGGTCTACATCGCGGGTTCGACGGTCTTCATCACGCTCATGGCGCTCGGGCTCGCGCTGGCCATCAACACGCGGGGGCGGGGGCGGCGCGTGTGCATGAGCGGGATGTTCCTCACCAACATCATGCCGATCCTCGCCGTGTGCCTGGTCTGGCGGTTCCTCTTTCACCCCCACGGCCTCGTGAACCAGCTCCTGCGCCCGCTGGGGTTCGGGCGGATCGACTGGCTGACGGACTCGACGCTGGCCATGCCCGCCATCATCCTGGTCACGGTCTGGCGCTTCGCCCCCTACTTCATGGTGGTCTTCCTGGCCGGGCTCCTCGCCATCCCGCCCGAGTACTACGAGGCGGCGGAGATCGACGGCGCCGACGTGCTCCGCCGCTTCCGCCACCTCACGCTGCCCCTGCTGATGCCGGTGACGTTCTTCGTCGTGGTGGTGGCCGCGCTCCTCTCCGCGCGCATCTTCCTCATGCCCTACATCATCACGGGGGGCGGTCCCGGCAACGCGACACGCGTCCTCTCCATGCTCATCTACGAGACCGGCTTCTCGTACATGAAGATGGGGCGAGCGGCGGCGATCTCCGTGGTCCTGTTCGCGATCGTGATGGTCTTGACGGTCGTCCAGATGAAGCTCTTCACGCGCGGCGAGGAGGACTACGCGTGAGGCGGCGGGCCGCCGTGTCCGCGGCGCTGGCCTGGACCGGCCTGCTTCCGCTCGCGGTGCTGACCTTTCTCTTCATGCTGCCCATCGTCTGGATGACGACCACGTCGTTCCAGGCCGGGGAGAAGATGTTCCAGCTCACGACGGAATGGATCCCCTCGGTGTGGCATCCCGAAAACTACCCCAACGCGCTCTCGCGCTCGGCGTTCCCGCGCTTCTTCCTCAACAGCGCCATCGTGTCGGCCTCGGTGATGCTCGGGAACCTGATCTTCTGCACCCTGGCCGGGTACGGGCTCGCGAAGTATCGCTTCCGCGGCGACCGGCTCCTGCTCCTCGTCATCCTGTCGACGCTGATGTTGCCCCTCGAGGTGACGCTGGTGCCGACCTTCCTGGTGATCCACACCCTCGGGTGGGTCGACAGCTATCAGGGCCTCGCGGGCCCGCTCCTCATCGACGCCTTCGGCGTGTTTCTCATGCGCCAGTTCATGCTCAAGATCCCGTCGGACTACGTCGAGGCGGCGCGGATCGACGGGGCGGGGGAGCTGCGGATCCTCTGGTCGATCATCATTCCCCAGTGCCGGGCGGCCCTCGCCGTCCTCGCCCTCTTCTCGTTCCGCGACAGCTGGGACCAGTTCCTGTGGCCGCTGGTGGTCGTGTCGCGGGACGAGTTCCGCACCTATCCCCTCGGGCTCGTGCGCTTCGGCGACGACTACGGAAACCCGCCCACGGAGCAGATGGCGATCGCCGTCCTCGCCACCATTCCCATCTTTCTCTTGTTCCTCCTGCTCCAGCGCGCGCTGCGGAAGGGCTTCGACCTCTCTGCGTTGAAGGGCTGAGGAAGGACACCGCCAATGGAAAAGATTCGCATCGCCTGCGGCAATCGGGGCGTGGGCACCTCACCCCTGTTCGCCGCCGTCGAGGGCGGCTACATGAAGGACCACGGGCTCGACCCCGAATTGAAGTTCTACGAGGGGCACCCGCGGGCGCTGCCCGCCCTCGTGGCCGGTGAGGCGGAGTTCACCAACACCGTCTCGCCCGACGTGATCACCATCGACCTGCGTGATGACGCCGACGTCGTGATCGTCGCCTCCGCGGTGAGCCGGAGCGCCACCTACGTGACGGCGCGCCCCGGCCTCACCACGCGCGAGGAGCTGCGCGGAAAGCGCTGGGGCGTGCTCGCCCGAGGCGATGCCGACCACTGCACGATCGCCATGGCCTTCGAGCGCTGGGGCTGGGACCTCGACGCGGACGCTCGGATCGTCCCCGTGGGGGCGGGCGGGCCGAAGCTCGATCTGCTCCTCGACCCCGCCAAGGTCGACGCCGTCATCATGCATTCGCCCGAGCCGTTCCAGGCGGCCAAGCGCGGCTGGAATCTCGTGGAGGATCTGCGTCGGCTCGACGTGGCGTTCCAGAACAGTTGTGCCGCCACCACCCGGCGGTTCGCGAGATCACGGCCCGACGTCGTCCTTCGCTATGTCCGCGCCTATGCGCAGGGCGTGTACCGCTTCCGCGCCGACGGGAAGTTCGGCATCGAGGTCATCCGGAAGTACAGCGGCGAGACGGACCGCGAGATTCTCGAGGCCTCCTACCTCTACTTCTCCCAGCTCATGGCGGGCACGATGTACCCAACCCCCGAGGGCGTGACCGCCGCCACGCGGATGCTCCACCGGCTCGGCGTCATTCCGCGCCTTCCCGCGCCCGGGGACTTCATCGACCAGGAGCCGGTGGCACAGCTTCACCGCGAGGGCTTCTTCCGCCGCCTCACCGGCCTCGAGAGTCAATGACCGTGGCAAAGCCCGCGCCCCGTCGTGCTCGATCAGCTCGAGGGCCAGCGCCTCGAGGGCCGTGCGGGACTCGCCACGGAGCAGCCGGCGCCATCCATCGGCCGCCTCGCTGGGCAGGCGTCGGAATCCTACCACGTGCGAGTGAGGCGCCGATCCGACGCGCCGGCATCGGTGCCGCGGCACCGGGTGGCCGACGAACTGCAGGAGCCGCATCAGCGAGAAGAATGCTTCGCTCGTCACTTCCCGTGACCGGAAGGCGCCGTGCAGATCGAAGCCGGGGAAGGCGCCAGGCGAGGTGGTCAGACAGAAGTACGTCTCGCGACCCTCGGCGTGGATTCCCACGAACGGGTAGAGAAATGGGAAGGCGCTCGTCACGTTCCGCGGTGGCCGCAGGGTCTGGATGAGGCGGATCTCGGTGAGGGCGGCCGCGAGGGCGGACTCGCAGACCTCCCACGTAATGCTCGTGGCGGCCTTCACCAGCGCCCGCCGCTTGCGCTCCCGCTTCTTCCGACCCGCCGTGCGGTATTGGCCGAGGCGGCGACGCAGGTTGGCGGCCTTGCCGACGTAGAGCAGCGTGCCGGCCTCATCGTACAGGCGGTAGACGCCGGGCTGGGTCGGCACCTCGGCCAGGAAATCAGCGCCGAACCTCTGATCGAAGAGGCGCACGGGCCCATCCTCTCAGGCGAGCCCATCGTCGCAAAGCTTTTCAGTCAGGACAGAAGGTTCTTGTGAAACGCCCCGCCCTCTATGATGACCGTCAGTGCGTGCCCTGTTTCTGGAAGAGACTCACGTCCAGCAGGGGATTACCGTCCAGCACGAGAGATCGGCTCAGTGGGTATCACATCAAGAGCACCCCGTGGTCGTGCCGCACGCGATGCACCCGACTTGCCGCTTCTAGGATGTCTCAAGTGTCCACATCGGCGCGATTCTGCAGGGTCCGCTGAGCACTCGCCACGCCCTGTG
>WNFO01009398.1_pt1 | contig 10323 bp, 7 predicted proteins | sample 5400251 | NCBI WGS metagenome assembly WNFO01 (sample SAMN13153354, study PRJNA577476) | soil metagenome | isolation source: 100 cm saprolite under Madrone tree | place: USA:California | collected 2016-06-14
TTGCAATCCTACTGTGCCTACCGTTAATGGTTCCCGCTTTTGTTTTTGGTCAAGAATCGAACCAACAAATTGCAACACCGCCAGGAATAGGTACACCGGCAGCTCCTCCGGCGGCCACGCCTTCGCCGCCCGGTGCTGTGGCATCTGCCCCTCAGCCAAAGGTAGATAGAGGTGACAATGCATGGATGCTAACTTCGGCCGCTTTAGTCTTAATGATGACCATCCCTGGTCTCTTTCTCTTCTACGGCGGCTTGGTTCGGGGAAAAAATGTTCTGGGCACCATTATGCAGAGTTTTATTATCGTAGCCCTCATAAGCATTCAGTGGGTCCTCTGGGGCTACAGTCTTGCGTTTGGACCGGACGTGGGTGGAATTGTCGGCAACCTTGACTGGTTTGGCCTGAACGGAGTCGGCACGGAACCGAATGCCGATTACGCTGCTACAATTCCTCATCAGACTTTCATGGTCTATCAGATGATGTTCGCAGTCATCACTCCCGCGCTGATCACCGGCGCTTTTGCGGAACGTGTGAAATTCGGTGCCTTCTTCGCTTTCATTCTACTGTGGGCAACGTTTATCTATGATCCTCTTGCTCATTGGGTATGGGGTGTAAAGGGGTGGATGCGTGAAATGGGGGCACTCGACTTTGCCGGTGGCACTGTTGTGCATATTAGCTCGGGTGTCTCGGCTCTTGTGGCGGCTCTTATGTTTGGGCGGCGAATTGGTTACGGACAGGAGGCGATGCCGCCCCACAACCTTCCTTTCAGCGTTATAGGCGCCTCGCTTTTGTGGGTTGGTTGGTTCGGATTCAACGCCGGCAGCGCATTAGCGGCGGATGGTTTAGCTACGTCTGCTTTCGTAGCCACCCACATCGCTACAGCAGCAGCAGCCCTTTCCTGGATGGCGATGGACTGGATTTTCAGAGGTAAACCGACATGCTTGGGAGCCGCTAGCGGCGCCGTTGCGGGTCTGGTGGCCATTACACCTGGATCAGGATTTGTCGGTCCTATGTCGGCAATCTGGATTGGGATCGGAGGCGGAGTGCTTTGTTCGATTGCCTGTAGCATAAAGCCGAAGCTCGGTTACGATGACTCGCTTGATGTGGTAGGAGTACACGGCGTTGGCGGAACGTGGGGAGCGCTGGCGACAGGCCTTTTCGCCTCTAAGGCTGTAAACGCAGCCGGAAATAACGGTCTCTTCTTTGGCAATCCGGGACAACTTTGGGTTCAATTTGTTGCAGTTGTCGCCACTTGGATTTTCGCCGCCGTGGGAACTTACATTCTTCTGTCCCTCGTTAAGGCTATCATGAGTCTCAGGGTAGCAGATGATGACGAACGGATGGGTTTGGATTTGAGTCAACATAACGAGCGGGCATATGAGTAATCATCGGCGCCGCCGGCTGGCTGTCGATGAAGGAATGTGATAACAAATTTGCGGTTCAAAAATAATGTGCAAGGACAAGAGAGGAGCAGTTAAATGAGCGTCAAAGATGTTTTGGACCTCGTCAAGAAGAACAAAGTAGAGATAGTGGATTTTAAGTTTGTGGACGTGCCGGGGTTATGGCAGCACTTTTCGATTCCGGCGGCAGAGTTGACGGCGGATCTATTTGAAGACGGGATCGGCTTTGACGGTTCCAGCATACGGGGATTTCAGTCGATCAACGAGTCCGACATGCTGTTAATACCCGATCCCGACAGCGCCATGATGGACCCGTTCACAGAACATGTGACGCTGAGCTTAATCTGTAACGTCATCGACGCAGTGACTCGTGAGTCCTACTCCAGAGATCCCCGGTATGTGGCACAGAAGGCCGAGAAGTATTTGAAGTCGACGGGGATAGCCGACATCAGCTACCGATGGACCAGTACCAGGACTTGCGCTCCGAGATGGTCAAGAACCTCGAGCAGTGCGGGATCAAGATCGAAGTGCACCATCACGAAGTGGGCACCGCCGGGCAGACCGAGATTGACATGAGGTACGGGACCCTCACCAAGATGGCGGACCAGGTCTTGCTGTACAAGTACGTGGTTAAGAACACCGCCCGAAAGCGCGGCAAAGTCGTCACCGTGATGCCCAAGCCCCTGTTTCAAGACAACGGTTCCGGGATGCATACCCATCAGAGCCTGTGGAAGGGCGGCAAGAACATCTTCTACGACAAGAAGGGTTATGGATTAATCAGCGAGACTGCCCGATATTACATTGGGGGATTGATCAAGCATGCCCATGCGCTGTGCGGCTTTATAGCGCCCACGACCAACTCCTATCGAAGACTGGTGCCCGGCTACGAAGCGCCGATCAACTTAGTGTACTCGGCCCGTAACCGCAGCGCCTGCGTTAGGATCCCGATGTACTCGACCAGCGAGAAGGCCAAGCGGCTGGAGTTTAGGACCCCCGACCCGAGTTGCAACCCCTATTTTGCCTTTCCGGCCATGCTGATGGCGGGACTCGATGGGATTCGTAACAAGATAGAGCCGCCCAAGCCCATCGACAAGGACTTATATGAATTGGAGCCTGAGGAAGCGGCGAAAGTGAAGTCCATGCCGGGGTCGTTGGATCAGGCACTCGATGCGTTGGAGAAGGATCATGACTTTTTGCTTCGGGGGGATGTGTTTACCAAGGACGTGATAGAGACCTGGCTCGACTACAAACGCAAGAAGGAGGTCGATGCCATCCGGCTCAGACCCCATCCCTGGGAGTTCGCCCTGTACTTCGATATCTAAACGCTGTATGGCTTAAGCGAGGGATATTATTAGACAGGCGGGAGGAAGGATTCTATGAAGAAAATCGAAGCTATTATCAAGCCTTTCAAACTGGATGAAGTAAAACAGAAACTTACATCAGCTGGTATCACCGGAATGACGATCAGTGAGGTAAAAGGCTTCGGAAGACAAAAAGGTCACACGGAGCTTTATCGTGGGGCCGAATACACGGTAGACTTCCTTCCCAAAGTTAAGATTGAAATCTTGGCGCCCGATGATATGACGCCCAAGATCATTGAGGCGATTCTGGAGTCGGCGCAAACTGGAAAAATCGGCGACGGCAAAATTTTCGTATCGACGGTGGAAGACGTTGTCCGTATTCGAACGAACGAGCGAGGGGAAGAAGCCATCAGTTAGGTTTTTAAAGAAGCGATTGACCTGGACTCACTAGATAGATTCCAGGTCAATTGCAAGGAAAGCATAAGTCGCAGATTTTCGCATACAGAAATGCAAACACCATGTGCAATTAACGGTTAGTGCTGTCGCTCAGAACCTCAAGTTAAGCCGTCGCTACTTTTTCTTCTCCGACTGTTCCCCTGGTTGCTTTCCCGGTTCGAATCCACCCACTTCGTGGTAGACTACTTTCTTCTCTTCTTCGAAAGCCCTGACTGTTGGAATTTGCCCCGGTAAGCCGAGCTTTTTCCATTCGCCGGCGACCTTATCGTACATCTCTTTTCGCAGCGCCGTACGTTTCGAAAAGACCGGCAGATGGCGATGCTCCTTGCAGGCGTTAATCAGTGCCTTTGAACCGTACGGTCGTTTCTCCGGCGGGTTCTGTGTCGGGTCGAGCCAGGTGCTCCAGGTGTTACGCAGGATGTCAACGTCGTCGATAGGATTGCAACGGCTGCTCATCGCCCAGATTACTTGGTCCATATCCGTCGGGTCGACATCTTCATCCACGGCGATAATCCATTTTGTATAATAGGCACCACCCGGCACCTGAGCCGCCAGAGCCAGTGCTTGTGCCGCATGGCCGGCATAACGTTGCTCCAAGCTAATGACCGTCATGCCGAAACCACCTGCACCGGCCGGGTGAGCGTAGATGCCTTGTATGCCTGGAATACCGAGCTTATCCAAGTCATCCCAGATGCGCGCGGAGCGGATGATCGAGAAAAAGCCGCTCTGCTCATTGCTTGGGTAGTCTGCCATCAAAGCATTCGTCAGGATTGGATTATTTCGGTAGTGGACGGCGGTGACTTCGACGAGTGGACAGCCGGCTTCGGGTCTTCCGTAGTAGCCAGGGAATTCACCGAAGGGACCCTCGCTCTTAACAGAATTCGGCTTGATAATTCCTTCGATTATAAATTCTGCATTTGCGGGTAGAAGTAGGTCGGTGGTTTTACCTTTGACCACCGGAATGGGCTCGCCTTTGATCCCGCCCAAAAATTCATATTCTGAGACATTCTTGGGAAATGTCTGCGAGCCGACGACCATGAACAATGGATCGATACCCCAGGCAGCCGCAACTTGAACGGGCTTCCCCATCTGCCACGAGCGGGTGATGTGCAGGCGCGCATCTTTGCCCGGTGAAAGATAGAGTCCCACTTCGTTTTTGCCTTGCAGCATCATGCGATAGGTGCCGACGTTGAGATATCCACTGTCGGGATCGCGAGTGATCACCGCGTCTGCCGTACCGCCGTAGCGCCCGCCATCCAACGGCCAGTGCTTGGGAATCGGCAGCTGCGTCAAATCGATCTTGTCGCCCGTCAAGGTATTTTCATAGAAACCGGCCTGCGCCACTTCTTTGGGCACCGTGCGTGCTTTTAATTTATCCTTGACCCGTCGAATGAGTTCTACGGTCGTCGTGTCGGGAGGTTCTTCCATCGTCAGCGCAATCCGCGGAATGCTGGGGCCGAGGATGTTCCAAAGCAATCGAGCCTTGAAGGAGCTTTTTTCGTAGCCTTTGACGGATTCAAACAGGATTGCAGGCGAAGGGTTTTGTTTGGCCACTAGGTAGCCGATCGCGCTCATCTCTTCTTCACAGCTCACGGGTTGCTTTACTCGAATAAGATCGCCCATCTCTTCAACACGGGCGAGCCATTCACGCAGATCTTGAATCGGTCTCTTACCTGTGGATTCGGTTACTCTCGCTTCTCGTTTAGCCATCGGTATAACCTCCAATTGATGCGTCAGCGTTTCGAATTCAAAACTATACTCGCCCGCCTTTGGGCAATAGCGACCTAAAGTACGCAAAGGCGTCGTAGGAGCGATATGTCATGTTCTCTTTCATGTAATCGATGTCTTTTTGCGGCATGATTGCAGGTGTGCCCACGGAGCTGGCTACCCACTGCATGTAGGCGGTCCGTTCCAGATAGATAGCGTGGACGGTAGCATATTCCAAGCTATCACCGCATACAACAATGCCGTGACCCTTCAGCAGCATCGCCATGCGGTCACCCAAGGTTTGGCAAATCTCTTTGCCGTCTTGGACCGTATAAATGAGTCTGGGACTGGGAAAGATCGGCGTCTCGGGCGCAAACACTGCAGCTTGATTATAAATAGGTAGTATCGGTGTGCCGGCAACGGAAAATGCTGTCGCCAAAGCCTGATGTGTATGAACGACCGAGTTCACATCCGGTCGAGCTTCATAGATTGCAGCATGGATCATTGTTTCTCGCGGCGGCGCCTTTAACCGGGTAACTTCTCGTTTATTACCGGCCTTAGCCCAGTTTTGTTCACAGGCCTGTTTGTACTCGTCGATATCCACTTTGATGATATCTTTGGCTACAATCGACCCCAGCGGCGCTAGCACGGGTTTGATAAAGAACTGGCCGGTTCCTGGAATCCGTACGCTCACATGCCCGTGATAGTCCGCCAAACCCTGATGGAACATGATACGGTTACCCAAGGCAACTTTCTTTTTGAGTTCGTCAAGCTCCCTCTTGTTGCTTGCCACTTTTAGTCCCCTTTCTTAGCGTAAGAAGTAAGGCCGTGAACGCGATGTTCTTTGACGGCGGATGTGTTATCCCGATCTTCTTGCCAATGAATGTTCATCCAATTCCACTGTTCCGGGTAGGTTCGCACGGTTCTTTCCAACCATTGCGTCATCCGCATGGTGTTTTCGCGTATTGCTGCCTTGTCTCTATCCGTTCTGATCAAATCAAGTTCTGGCTCGGCAATCATCTTTAGACCTTGACGTCTGTCATGGACCATGTAGATCGGCACCACCGCAGCTCCGGTCCTCAACGCCAAGGTCGCCGGTCCCCGGCGTGCCAGCACCGTGCGGCCAAAAAAAGGCACATGAATTCCAGTGTCTCTACGATACTCATCGGCAATCATGACGGCGAGCTCGTTACGTCTCAGTCCTAGGCTCAGTTTGCGCAAGGCCTCGCGTCGGGGCCTGGCATGAATCGTTTTTTGCCGGACTTTCAGGCGATAGTCGTCCATGAATCTGGCAAACTGCCCATCTCTCGGCTGATTGACCAAAACGTAAGTAGGATAATTTTCTATGGCTAATCGTGTCCCCGTGAGAAAAAAGTTCCCTAGATGGGCCCCCAACGCAATCACACCGCGTCCCTTCAGGAGAGCTGCGTCAAGATTTTCCCGGCCTTCGATGGGAATTTCCGAGCGCAGGTCATCGGCAGGTACGACGAGTGCAACGGCGATCTCGACAAAGTCACGGAAAAAATTCTGCAGCGATTTGCGAACAATCTCTTCAACCTGGACTCCGGTCAGTTTCTCCCCCAGCGCAAAGCCAACGTTTCTGATTGACCTCGTGCGAAAACCTCGGAAAAGATAGAAGCCAATGGCGGCGAGCGTATCTGAGAAGCGATAGAGCCATTGTCGCGGGAAAATTCTCACGGCAAGGAACCCTACGTTAAAACCCACCCAAGCGCCGATATAGGCGGCTCTTTCACGCCACGAGTGAATCATTTGGCTTTGGCAGGAGTCGCGGTTCGAGAGAACAGCGTTGGCTCACAAAGTAGGCCAATCTACGATACTTTTGACTCTGTCGCAAGACCGGCTTTCTTCCACGGCTGTTTGCAAGCAAGATGTCCTTCAGTAAAAAAACAGTCGATAAATTGATATGTTAGGCCATCCTGGTCGATTCGACCGTTTTTCGGCTCTGTTTTTATTGCGATCCTTTTGTGGTACAAAATACTGATTATCGTGATTAGGAAAAAGTGCTATGCGGATGATACTGCCACCTTTGAAAGAGCGTCGCGTCGTAGACCGCTTTCTTTCATTCTTTTTTCATGAGTACAAGCCTCAGAATTTCAAAAAAGCTATCTCTGCGCTGTGCCGCTTCTACCACCTAAAGAATCCGCAGGTGGAATGGTATGAGTATATCGATTGGGGAAAAACCGCCGGGAAGACCTACGATAACGGACAAATTTATTTGGTTCACCCCGAGAATTGGAAGAAGGGTACAAAGTACAACTCGGAGCGAAGCTGGATTAACACCGTGTACCATGAGATGGGTCATTATATTTTTTGGGCCGATGCAGAAACCAAAGCTGATAAATTCGCCTTTCGGATGGTTCGAGGGCTGAACGGCCACAAGTAAGATTAAGCGACGCACCTCGGTCACATTCGTTTAACTCTGTCCACCGTTTGTTTGACTGGTTATGGATTACAAAGAAACGTTGAATCTCCCAAAGATTAGCTTTCCTATGCGAGCCAATCTCCCGAACGGAAGTCGCCGACCAGATCTAGATAATTTCTCTTTCTTAAGATACTAATTAACTTTCTTCATGCGCGAGTTTTCCCACTATGCAGCCTAATTTCGACAAGGTTGCCACGGAAGTCGATTTTCCTGGCCTCGAACGATTGATCCTTGATTTTTGGGAGCGAGTACGTGCCTTCGAGCTTCTCCGGGAAAAGAATCACGGCAAACTGAAATGGTCTTTCCTCGACGGTCCGATTACCGCGAACAATCCAATGGGTGTACACCATGCTTGGGGCCGTACGTACAAAGATGCTTACAGCCGCTACTTTGCCATGACCGGCCACGAGTTGCGCTATCAAAACGGCTTCGATTGCCAAGGGCTTTGGGTTGAGGTGGAGGTGGAAAAAGAACTCGGTTTACGGTCGAAGCAGGACATTGAAAGTCTCGTGCCGGACGACCGCTTCGCGAGCATCGACCGTTTCGTGGCGCTATGTAAGGAGCGCGTGGACAAGTTCGCCCGCATTCAGACGGAACAATCGATTCGCCTTGGCTACTGGATGGACTGGGATCGAGATGAAGACTGGCTCAAACCGCCCGACGAGCGGCGCAGCTACTTCACCATGTCCGAGGAAAACAACTACACGATCTGGAGCTTTCTCAAGAAGTGTCATGAACGCGGCTTGATTTACCGAGCTTACGACTCAATGCCTTGGTGTCCCCGTTGTGCCGTAGGTATTAGCCAGATGGAGATGCATGAAGGCTATCAAAGAGTCGCTCATAGGGCGGTGTTTGTGCGCTTCCCTCTTCGTGGGCGGCCAGGCGAAAACCTGCTTGTCTGGACAACCACGCCTTGGACGCTCACCAGCAACGTGGCCGTCGCGGTCAACCCAGTTCTCACCTACTTGAGGATTAGCCATCGAAACGAAGTGTACTATTTGGCCAAAGGCACCTTTACGGCGCAACGGCTTGAGGAAGAGTTCCGGAAAAAGGAATGGGTCGAGGGAGTACCCAAACTTAAGTCCATCGAACAGATCTTCAAGGAGAAAGGTGGCTACGAAGTCTTGGGCGAGTTATCGGGTACGGAGATGCTGGGATGGCCATATGAAGGCCCTTTCGATGAGTTCGAGGCGCAGGGTGATCCGGGAGGCTTCCCAGCGCAAATTGCCGATGTAGCGGTGAAACAAAAGTGGGGACCGGCAAAACCTGCGCGTGAGATACACAAGGTGATACCGTGGGATGCAGTGAGCGAGGCTGAAGGCACCGGCATCGTACACATTGCGCCGGGATGCGGCAAAGAAGATTTCGCCCTCGGCAAGGAGGAAGGTCTCGTTCCAATTGCCCCCCTCGACGAGACCGGTATATTCCTGCATGGCTTTGGAGAGCTTGAAGGCCGATCGGCGCTTGATCCTGGCACCATTGACTGGATACTGGGTAACCTCCAGCACAAAGGGTTGCTTGTAGCAGTCGAGCACTACCCGCACAACTATCCCCATTGTTGGCGCTGCAAAACGGAGCTTCTCTTCAGGCTTGTGGATGAGTGGTTTATCGACATGCGTTGGCGTGATGCAATCATGCAAATCTGTTACGACGCCCGCTGGATTCCCGACTTTGGCTTACAGCGCGAGCTAGACTGGCTGAAAAACATGGGCGACTGGATGATTTCAAAGAAGCGCTACTGGGGGCTTGCGCTGCCCATCTGGGTTTGCGAGAGCTGCGGTGCTTTCGAAATCATTGGCAGTCGTGAGGAGTTGAAGAGCCGAGCTGTGTATGGATGGCAAGAATTTAGCGGTCACTCTCCGCACCGGCCGTGGGTAGATCTGGTCAAAATTCGCTGCCCCAAGTGCGACGGAACGGCGAGCCGGATTCCTGACGTCGGTAATCCTTGGCTCGACGCCGGCATCGTGCCCTACTCGACCCTGGGCTACAACCGCGACCGCAAGTACTGGGAGAAGTGGTTTCCTGCGGACTTTGTTACCGAAAGCTTTCCCGGGCAGTTTCGCAACTGGTTTTACGCCCTGCTCGCTATGAGCGCCCTAATGGAGGGACGAGCTCCGTTTGGAGTGCTCCTGGGGCATGCGATTGTACGCGACGAAAAGGGCGAGGAGATGCATAAGTCCAAGGGCAACGCCATACCCTTTGAGGAATCAGCGGAAAAAATGGGGGTTGATGTGATGCGCTGGATGTTTTCCCGGCACAATCCAGCCAACAACATCAATTTCGGCTACGGCCCAGCGGACGAGATTAGAAATCGCTTCATTTTTAAGCTTTGGAACACCTACGCTTTCTTCTGCAACTACGCTCGACTGGATGGCTTCGATCCTAACTCCCCGGCGGTTCCCGTACGTCAAAGGCCCGACATCGACCGCTGGATTCTGTCTGACTTGCAGCTGCTCATCCAAACTGCCCGGCGCGAGTTCGAAAACTACAACGTGATGGCCTTTTGTCTTGCGGCGGAAACTTTCGTTGCCGAAAAGCTCAGCAACTGGTATGTGCGCCGAAACCGTCGCCGCTTTTGGAAAAGCGAAAAGAGCGAAGACAAGCTGGCGGCCTACCAAACGCTCTACACTGTGCTTACAACCTTGGTCAGGCTCTTCGCGCCCGTTATGCCTTTTTTGACGGAGGTCATGTACCAGAACCTGGAGCAGAGTAGAAGCGAAGAGGCGGGCCGCGCCCTCAGCATCCACCATTGCAATTTTCCCGAAGTCGATGAGCAACTCATTGACCTTGGGCTTTCCGCTGATATGGAAGCGTTGCTCCGGCTCGTGTCGCTGGGTTCATCTCTAAGAAATAGCGTGCGCATCAAAGTTCGCCAGCCGTTGGCCGAAATCATTATCCAGCCAGCCAATGACTCAGAGTGCCATGCCGTCCAACGCTTTGCTGATCAAATTGCAGAGGAGTTAAACCTAAAAAAGGTAAGCCTGCATGATCCGGCCCAAGGTCCGCTGCTTAGGTACGA
>WNFO01009702.1_pt1 | contig 10321 bp, 9 predicted proteins | sample 5400251 | NCBI WGS metagenome assembly WNFO01 (sample SAMN13153354, study PRJNA577476) | soil metagenome | isolation source: 100 cm saprolite under Madrone tree | place: USA:California | collected 2016-06-14
CCCCATCTCAGCTCGTGGGAGCAACTGGAGCGTGCGATTCGGCCCGCTCGCTAGCCGCCCTGCGTTGTGGCCTCCACCCCCTGCACTCGTCTGCGCTCTGTTCCCGATCGTCCGCATGCTGTATGGCCGTCTGCGTGATCGTGTTATTAGGACGGTGGTGCAGGATCTTTTCCAGCCGCGCGCTCAAGCTGCACGACAACAACGGCAGCAGGAACGGAGGGTCCAGCAGGGAGGAGACCAACAGCCACGAGGAAATCAGCAAGAAGTGCCGCAGCGTCGTCTACAGGAGTTGCGGGTGGAGCTACACCAGCGGCAAATAGAGCTGGTACCTCCCGGCGCAGCCGCTGGGCGTCGCTTCCAGTTCCAAGTAGGTGACCACTTTGGATTTGAAATCGCCCAGTATATCTTCAATCGCGATGCCCCTGTGCCCGCGAACGCACCTGGTCGCGCCCACGCCATCGCGGTTGGTAATAATGCAGCCGACGGCGACGACGGAAGGGCGGTGGACAATCCTGCAAATCAACAGCAACAGGGACAACAGCCCGCTGAAGGGCAAGGCCCACTAGCTCCAGCTGTAGCCCCAGCAGATCAAGATCCACAACAACAACAGCAACCCCCCGCAGAACCAGGGCAAGGACAGGGACAGGGACAAGAACCAGCTGCACCTCCACGAGACGAGAATGACCCCGGCGCCATAGCATTGCGCGCAATCCGCGTGACAGGCGCCAGCCTAGGCCGTCTCATCGGCGGCGCTCTCCTAACGCCCTCAATCGCCCGCATGATGGGTTCGATGCTCCTGCACATATCACACGTCGTACCCTTACTACGCACCATCATCGCCCCTTTGCCTCCACCCTTACCGCTTCTACCTTCACCGCCTTCCGGGCCAATCAGCACACTGATCAGGCTTATTCGGGGCGCTCCTGCAGCCGGCGTTGGTGCGGTGCAGGTGGGGTATCAGGGGTATGGTCGTCGGTGGTTAGGTGGTAGTGGTTTGGGCGCTGCGGTGCTTAGAGGTTTGTTCGCGACGAGCCAGGAATGGGCGAGGAACGACCCTATTTGGTACGTACTTTCTTCCGTCCACCCATCCCACTTACTTACCATGTTATAATAGGTGGCGAAATGTTCTAGGACTTGGTATTTTCATTGTGGTTAGTGCACAATACGTTTCTTTCCTGGCAGGTGTCGAGAGCTGAACTTCTTTTATAGGTCAAGGATGGCCTGAAGATCTACCATTTGTGGCTTGCGAAGAGAGAACTCGAGGAAAGGCACATCAAAAACAAGTCATTTGCTGGCATTGACTTGACGGGGCTTGACCTGATCGAACGGGAAAAGCCAGAAGCATAAAAAGCAATAGTAGCAGGCGCCGAAAGCCGCACATCATTTCACGCATTTGTTGACATCCCCGTTTTTTTCTCCTTTCCCATTCGTCTGCAATCGCCCGCCACTCCGTACCGACTCGTTTTCTTTACAGCCGCCCCACCCAGTCTCTTTTTCTCACGTCCATGTCACCATACAGTATCGTCGTAGCATCCTCTTGATAGCCTGATGGTCGCAAAGGCGTGATGGCCCATTCAGATAGCACCGTAAACATGAATGAGGATGTTCCGTCGATTCAAGATATGCATATGCTAATCGACCTCTAATACAGTCCCACGTTGCACACTTCCCCATCCTATAACAAACAGCCGTAAGCTCAGCGACAAAGATGAAAATAAAAAGGGAAAGACGGAGGTGCTTACCGACTAGTCGCCGCGTCCGCCGGTTGACGTCGAACCGATGTTGATCAGGAGGAGCTCGCCCTTGACTAATTTCCCAACCTTGGTCTGTTTCTTATCCTCCGTTTTGACGCCTAGCAGTCGGCGAAGCAGGAACAAGCTAATTTCCAACTCTACCCCGGGTGAAAATGATCGAAACCTTTTATTTTATTTTTTCCAATGGAGAAAGGGTGGTGAACGTACCGGTAAAGATTTGGGGTAGTTTGCCGACGCCACCGAGGACCTGTCCGACGAGACGGTCCGCGCGACATAGCGTCGGGTCGATCTTGGTGCCTACACCTATGAGACCTCCCGGCACGGCGAACTGCAACTGGTTAGTCTCAGCATGAAGCGAGACAATGCGCGAGTAGATGGGCTGGCAGCGATTACGCCCCGCGCTATCCTTCGTGACGATCCCGGGCCGAATCTCGACTTCCATCCCGAGACGGAGCACGCCCGAAAGGATGGACCCTCCCGCGACGCCGCCTTTGAGCTCGTCGACTTCCGCACCGGGCTTGTTCACGTCGAAGGAGCGGATCACGATCAGTCGGGGATCTGAGGTGAAGTCCCGCACGGGGATCGGGATGCACTTTACGATGTATTCGTTTACGGCGTCGATGTTGTATTTGAGCTGCGCGGAGATTGGAACGATGGGAGATGACTCTGCCACGGTACCTGAGGAAGAGCAAACGCTTTGGTCAGACATTGGGCGAAGAGCGAGATGGGTGGTTAGATGGATAATTGAATGGACACCTTTGACAAACGCCGCAATGCTTTTTTGATGTTCGAGGGCCTGCGCCTCTTTGATCAAGTCGACCTTGTTTTGGAGGATGATGAGATGCTCGAGTTTCATGATCTCCACGGCGGCCAAGTGCTCCGATGTCTGGGGTTGCGGACACGTTTCGTTCGCTGCGATGAGAAGAAGTGCGGCGTCCATGACCGCCGCGCCGTTCAACATGGTAGCCATCAGAATGTCATGTCCTGGACAGTCGACGAACGAGACGTGACGAATGAGCTTCATCCGGTGTCCACAGCCTGGCCGTTCGCATGGTGGGTTATCCTCCTTGTCGGAGCGATATGAGCGGTAGTTTCCTGGCCGCGGACAAGCCTCGTTTTCGCATTTGTAAATCTAGTAGAGTACGTCACGTCGGGAACACCATGCCCTAAAGGGGCGCCAGCGCGCAACAGAGCCATAGATACACACCTTGGCATTAGCATAACCCAGCTTAATCGTGATATTCCGCACGAGCTCGTTCTTGAATCTGACGGTCATGACTCCTGATATTGCTTTTACTACGGTGGATTTTCCGTGTGCGACATGTCCTATTGTGCCTGCAACCCGACTATGAGTAGACAGCTCCGCAGCCAATAACAAGTGATGCGCACCGAGATTTATAGTGGCCTGAGGACATTCCTGAGAAAAGAGAGAGAAAAGCGAGAGCGATCCGCACTCACTTGTTTTGAGATGACCTCAGGCGATAACGGTGTCAACTTTGAGACCTCAATGTCTACCTTTGGGACAGCCTCGACCTCCTCCTCTTCCTCCGAATCCGAATCTTCGTGATCCTTCCTTAGTTTCTCGTCACCTGGCATATTGAAAAAGCTGACTTTTGATACAGTCCGAGTCTAGAGCGAGTCTGAGCGACAAGACAAGAAAAGATGGTAATATCTGACTCGATCGCTCAGATCTCCCCAAATACGTACAAACACCACACCCTAATCACTGACCATAAGCACAGTTGAACCCAATGACCGCAAAAACACTACCACCCGTGCTGCATCGACATCGATCTGCCGCAGCGACCTCTCGGCCGACTTTCCTGCTGTTGACATGACCGACGGGTCGCGCCAGCATTACAGTAGCTCCTTTGATGTCCGTTGCGATACTTTGTGAAGGTGTGTGAAGACCTGGCAGCAAATCAATATTGGTTCCGATGCTTTCCGGTCCTACGCTGCAGTTCGGTTCCCGATCGCGACGCCGCCCATTTCGCAAACTCGACCTAGGCGGTTAGCTGCCGAATTTTTCCTTCGCTTTTCTGCGCCACACTCGTATCACAACTCGTATCATGGCGCTTCTGGCGGTGATGCTCATAGCGACGGTTGTTGTGGCCGCTTGTCGCCACCAACCGAGTGTATTTTACCTTGGCCAGCCGCGGTATCTCGTCCCTCCCTTTCGGGTTGCCACTAACAGTCATTTTGCGCCCGCGTAAGGTGGATGGCAATTCTTGATTTGCTTGCTACTCGGAAATTGCGCACAAGACGGCGTCATCAGTCACGTCGAGTTGGGCGGCAAGGCTTCATAGCTTCCCGTGTCGACCTTGCATTTCGGCTCGTAATTTTTTACAATTCCTTTTATCTATCATGTGGTTCTCATTTGGCCTTACCCGTCCGGATTTTCCCTGTGCTGCGGCTGCGACCACAGCGCCGCAAGCACCGAAAAGCTCATGCTGTTATTGCGTCAGCGGTTCGCGTACGTTGTACATATGTACAATAGTCACGGTCCTCCGAGTCCGGGTTGAATTCAAGTTTGCTCGTTGACCAGCACCCCAACCCCGACCAAAGACGACTGCCATTTCCGGACGTGACTTGATATCACTTGCTACGTGGTCGCGCTATTCACTATAATCAATCGTTCGTTAGGTAACCAACCACCTCCGGTCATGACGCGCTCTCAGAACCATCTCTGGTCATTTGACAGGTTCACTGGCAAGTGCATAAGTGTAAGGTGAGACGCGTGGCTGCGCTCGTACGGGCTGCCCTGAAGCGTCCTAGTACCGATCTTATCACTGCTTTCTTGACATCAAACATTACAGACATTTATTCATCCCTATCCCCTTTTATTCTTTGATATTCACTTCAGTATGTCTCGACTATGATAGACTGCATGCATGCAGGTTCTAGTGTACATTCTTGGTGTCACACGCCATGTGACGCCCGAGCGACCACATGGTCCTCGCGTTGACTATTCCTTTCGCCTCCCCTTCGCTTCCCATCTTCCCTGGACCTTAGGTAGCATGAGATGCATATATTCACGCTACCAGATACCCTACAAGACGGACTCGAACGGAAGCCCCACTTTTATTCCCCTTTCTTTCTTTGTGTGCGCAACGTCCCAGGACGACTTATTTCCTCTGTTTCTTTCTCTGTTTCTTGCCTGATTGACTCGAACTCGACGCTACGAAGACGCCTCAAGTTGACTGCTACGACGACGAACGATACCTCGACTGTTGACACGCCGACCTTTCCCCCCGTCTCGTCTTTATCTCATCATCTTCACCCTCTTATCACCCTCCTCCTGAACTCACTCGCGCTTACCAACAGCGCTACAATAAGGTTGACATACAAATCCTACTTTCGATGCAGGCAGTACGTAAGTCGTACTTGCCGTATCCGAATCGGCGAACGTGCTGATCATATCCACGGTACACCTATGTTACGAGGGTTCTTCTTTGTACCATATTTCGACCTCTGTGTCAGTGAAATTTGTAATCATCCGAGTCCATGGCCAGAACCTCCATCGGCTCTAGACAAATATCACAGGAGAGCCCTTCCCTTTTCCTTGTCGTGGGGTCTAATAGGGTCACACACCTCGAGTAAATTTTCTGTCTTCCCCATACGCTCAGAATCCAACGTCCCTTTGAACGGTGAAGCACTTGTCTTTCTCGCGGGAAGAATGGGGAGTTTCCTGTTGGCGTTTTGTCTCATAATCACCATTTCTGCTTCTCCCCAAGTTGCATGCACCTTCCGCCGTCCTCGCGATTCTCACTGCAGGCCGCATTTCAAGCCAGCTTGGAGGTCACTGTCAGCCGATGGTTTGGGTCTGGCGGTTGAAAAAAACTGACGTTGGCTTAGCGAAAGAAATCGTTAAGAGGTCGGTGGTCATCGCCTTGATGACGTTCAGCGAGTTGGGCGTAAGCCAAGAGCATTTCAGACCCCCCCCCGCGTTTGCGTGAATAATGGTATAATAGAGGTAGTCTGACGCCATCCTTTCACACCTGCTTCGAAAATCATTGTTAGTTTTTGGACTACACACTCTTTCGCGACAATGAGACTTGTCCAACACTCGATCGACCACTGGCAAGCGCAGTGCAACGAACGGATCTGTCGGGGCATGGGCCGGTCTTCCTGGCTTGTCAATTAAAACCTTCTATTCTATCCTTTTGCTTCTCCGGCAGTATGAAACTCCGTGGCCATCAATTGAACGTGTGGTATGGCTCACCGTGTCCCCAGAAATAGACATGAGTCGCGGATCAATGATGATCACGAATGCCCCATTCCTAGCTGAACATCAAAATGAGGTTGCGTTTGGTGTTGATCATCAACAACACCTGTATTGAATGTCACATCCCAGTGTAGCTGTCCTCCGCAGTTGAATAAAATTTGATGCGGTTTCAGCGCTCCTTACCTATTGAATCGGACAAATCAGACATTGCATATCAGTTACAAGCCCACGCGCAACTCACCATTCCGGCTCCTACGCCTCTATCGGAAAAATGACAAGTCAGCCAAGCGTATGGCGTGTCAGAGACGCGGGTCAATCAGTCTGATGCTAAACGTCGCCACCTTTAATTTGTCTCGGGTGTATCCGTAAAATTTGCGCGTCAGCGAACTTGGACCTTGGCCATCTCGCACGCCCGAAAATATTGAACACCACATCACAAGGGAACAGGATACGTAGGTATTACACTGGCCGTTACTGGCGGGAGGCACCTCAGCATAATAGAACACGGAAATACGCTGACCGTAGGCATTGGGTTGACAGTGATGGCCTCCCCTGTCTCCGCGTTTGACGTCGTTTTGAATGCCCAATTTGGCTGACCAGGAATGCGAAGGCCGGAAGGAAAAGCAGATCGGGGTCGCGGGCGAGTGCTGTCAGTGTAAATTGATCGGGCGTTCGAAGAGCAATAGAAAGAAAATCATCAGGCGCAGGTAATCCCACATGGTGCTTGGGCACGAGGGGTACCCTTTTTTTTTTCTCGTTGGGGGGATCCGCATTTGTATATATACAACTACCGGGCATTGCTTTGCGTAACTTCCCAGTTAGTTACCCCTGGTTGAAAGGCGTATAAACAATAGAAGTTACGTAACCACGGCGACTTTTTCTCAAGCTGGTACTCATACCTAGGAGTCGGTTATACGGCCTTTCCGAGTCCCTCCTTCACCATCATAGTGGGAGGGGAGGTGCCGAACGCAGGCCGTTGCCAGTTGCAGGTGCAAGATCTCCCATGGGTGTGGTCCTTCTGCACTGAGCAGCTGCAGCCCTAAAAAATGGAGATGTCAGCAACTAGGACGAGCACGGAAGGGGGCGCGAATTAAATTGGGGTCTCTCACCTCCGAGTCCTGGACCGAGCCCCAGAAATGGAAATGTCATCCACAAACGTCCATAAAAAGAATACCTTGCGTTTCTCTCCCCGCACGTATCCAACTAACATCATCCATAACCAGCCGTAGTGGTCGCAGCTATTTTTCCATTACTATTGGGATGCTGGCGGGGAGAGGTGTCATTATTCGACGTGGTAATTGGGAGAGCCGGAATTAAGTGAGGTATATAAGTTATTGGTACGCGCCGATACGCAGCTGAAAGGAGTACTGGATCTCTTCTGATATCCGATCAACTTGGGCATTTTGTATGTCCTCGGTAAACGAAGACCAGGAAAAAAGAGCACCACACGTCCAAATGGGGGAACTTAACAGGGGCATTCCCGTAGGATTAAAGCGGGTCCGAGGTCAATAAAACACTCGTGACGTGTTCTTGTTCCATCTGCACATGGGCAGTCAAGTGAGTCAGGAAGAAAACATGGCCGGGTGCCCTACTTTCATTTCAATGTTGATTCGACGCCCGAACTCTGACTCACAAAGACCCTGTGAAAATGATGTTTCATTTCCAGACGCCAAACTTAAAGACTGATGGAATCCGGAGTTTCCCGAAGAAGGTCCGACTGATTGTTACCAGTACTGTACTGCACGGGACCAACAAATATTTGGATTGGTGCGCGCCCGTACCAGTGCTAGAGCAGGTAAGTAGCTGAACGTATTTTGACGCTAAGGGGAGTCACATGGGCCTGTGAGGCCAGTTTTTTACGCAATTGACGAGCCTTCTTTAAAAGACAAAAAGGAGCGCGTGGGAGGGATAGTAGCTCTTCTATGACGCGGGCGCTACATTCGCAGAAATCAAAATAAACTTGAAAAGCACATCTTAGTTTCAAACCACGCACTTTGCTCGACAGCCTGCAATATTTATATCACGTATAAGGATGGGGAAGGGTGGGGAGGAGAAAGAGGACATTGGATGATCCGAAATGTGAAGGGCGCACTCGCATAAAATCCACCCGCCCCTGCGTCCTTTTTTGGAGGAAGGAGGGGGGTGGAGATGCTCTTTCAGATACGGCGAATTAAGTCGAACCGCCAGGGCAGGAGTTCTGTTTTTCCGAGTCGTATGGCACCTTCTCTGCGGCCTGCGGACTCGGAGGCACCTCGCCGAAAGAAGCGGGAGAACGGGAAGCTCGTGTGGGCAAGTACCGGGGTATAGTTGGCATCAAGCATCATCATCATGAACGCGGAAGTAAAAGCCTCTGCACGGGGGGCCCTTATTTCGTTTCGTTCGCCTTCTTCCGTAGACGGTTCTGTTCTGTTCTGGAATCTGAGTCATGCTGATAAATAAACCCAAGCTTCTTTGATTACCTTGGAACCTGGAACGGGAATTGAACGGGAATGGCCAGTGGGTTCCACTTAGACGCGCGCTGCGGCGCTGACCATGCAGGGCTGGCCGCAGTGATCACAAACAAACAACAATAGCAGAGAGACGCCCATTTCCCCCGCAGGTTTTTAATGGTCGCCGAATGCCGAAATAGATTGCCGCCTATCACCATCCAATGATTACTGTACGCTGTAACCATTACGGCGATAACGATAACCGTACTTACTCCCTCTAGTGGACGCTTCAAGTTGCAGGTCAGGCCCCATGAACGGAGTTATAGGCGGGCCACTATGTCCTACCTTCGTCGTCATTGTTGTCATCATAACTCCAGAAGGAGTGCTCCTGTGCTCCTCTACTCGGGCGGACCGGAGTACAGGACCTTTCAAATTAGGGACTCCAAACGAGAGGCTCGTATAATACAGCCCGAGTGCTTAAGTCGGTTACTAGCAGTTCAATAATTCCGTACCGGTGACTAGACCTTTATATATATATTTTTTCCACCGTATAAATATTCTGCGAAATTTCCGAACTGACTGTATGACAGACGTGCCTCACCCGTGACGATGTCACGTTGGGTTGGCCAGTACCAGGACCTTTTTTTCTTCTGGAATTCTAACTTAGGCCCACCACATTACGAAGGTTTTGGCGATGCTGGTGTAGTGGCGCCTAATGTCAAACCCTGACCTGACTGAGGCGCTAGCCTGGTCTGCGGACAAACCATATTCCGCGTTAGGAAGTCAAACACGTCCTGAAGGCAATGTGTCGATAGCGGGAACTTGCTGTGGATCAATTGATTTATTCTCCAGTCGACGACGATACCCGTAGTCTTCGCATATTCACAACGGATTCAGCAACTGTGACCAATTTACCAACCAGTGCTAAGCGTCTGGTTTGTCAGGGACGTGTGGTGTCACCTAGCGTATATATCTCCGTTTAGGCTCGGAAAACCAACGTAGCTCTAGTGGTACCAGTGCACTCGTCGGAATTGGGTCCGTTGAAAAAAATTTGAGGCCACAGGCACTGCTGAACTGAACTAAGCTGTGACTACTCCCAGGGAGAAAGCAGCAGCGGTGGTGGCGGGTCAAAAAAAAAGTCCTTCACCGTTTCGGCCACTACGGCTTTTAAAAAATTATGGGACGCATGCTTTTGTTAACAGATGGCCTAGAACTGGGTGAATCGGTGTGAGATGCCGATCTGATGTATACAATAATACTGTTCCACTTCCATACCCGGCGTGGTGCATATAGATACAAGAGCCAAAATGCAAACCGTGAGGGAAGCCCACTTCCACGGCGCCCAGGGTGCACAAACGCCGTACTACAAGTGGGTCTCCTCTCTAGCGCTACGAATCCACACGCCGTCTAAGCAGGCGCCCTTTGGAGCTTTTGCGTGGGGGTACAGGCAACCACGATTCAGGGACTCGATCGTGGAATCGCCACACTCCTACGACGCCCACCACTAGCACCCCCGTTCGCCGCTGTTAAGAAAATACCAAAACGCTGCGACCTCCTCTGTGCAATGATAGGCGGTGATGGCGGCTCCGCCCCTAGCCGCATCTCCGGTTCTGGTTCTGGTTCTGGTTCTAGTTCTAGTTCTTCACATGGAGGTGGGGGGCGAGGGATACGCGTGCGGGCCATCCGGATCACTGGCACCCCGGAAGTTTGATTGGTGTGGTCCGCTTGAAGTAAATGCCAGCCTCGTTGAGTGGTAGAGGGAGGCTGCTGGAATCGGTGAGGCAGTGACGAGGGCGCTGCGATGTGGATCAGTCATTGGAAACACCATTTTGGGCAGAACAATGCAACATGGAACGTGGAGGGTGATGACGTACGTGGCATCAATTCCTCCGCCGCCGCCGTGGCAGGATGCG
>WNFO01007251.1_pt1 | contig 10320 bp, 8 predicted proteins | sample 5400251 | NCBI WGS metagenome assembly WNFO01 (sample SAMN13153354, study PRJNA577476) | soil metagenome | isolation source: 100 cm saprolite under Madrone tree | place: USA:California | collected 2016-06-14
CGGCTTCTTCCTCGTTGTTCCCGAGCTGCTGCATGAGCGGGATCAGCTCGCGCGCCACGTAGGGAAACGTCACGAACATGGTAGCCAGCATGATGCCCGGCAGCGCGAAGATGATGCTGAGGTCGTGCTCGCGCAGCCATACGCCGAACCAGCCGTGCAGGCCGAACAGCAACACGAAGATCAGGCCCGCGATCACCGGCGAGATCGCCAGCGGCAGATCGATGAGCGTGATGAGAATGCTCTTGCCGCGGAACTCGAACTTGGCGATCGCCCAGGCGGCGGCGAGTCCGAACATCGTGTTGATCGGCACCACCACCAGCGCCGTGGTGAGGGTCAGGCGGATGGCGGCCGCTGTGTCCGGGTCGGTGAAGCTGCGCAGGTACGCCTGCAGCCCCCGGGCGAGCGCCATGGCGAACACGGTCGCGAGCGGCGCGAGCAGTACCGCCGCCAGGAACGTCAGCGACACCGCGATGAACAGCCAGCGCACCATGGAGTGCAGCCAGGTGTGCTGTCCGGGTCGCGTGGCGTCGCCGGCGAGCGCGGCGGGCTGTGCCGCGGCCATCAGTGAGCCGCCCTGACGTGCCGGCGGCGGCCCCACGCCTGCAGCAGGTTGATGGCGAGCAGCACGACGAACGAGATGCCGAGCATCACCAGCCCCAGGGCCGCGGCGCCCTGGTAGTCGAACTCCTCGAGATGGATGACGATAGCGTGAAGCCGGTAAGCAGCGCCGGCAGCACCGTCGGCAGGATGATGTGACGGAACACGTAGAAGCGGTCCGCACCGAGGGTCTCCGCCGCCTCCTCGAGATCGCGCTGCACCTCCAGCAGCGCCGGCTGCACCGCGCGCACCGCGAACGGCATGCTGATCAGTGTCAGCGCGAGCGTCACGCCCAGCCAGGTATACGCGACCTTCACGCCCCAGGGCTCCAGGTAGCGGCCGATCCAGCCGTTGTGCGCAAACACCGTGGTGAGCGCGATGCCCGAGACCGCGGTGGGCAGGGCGAAGGGCATGTCGATGAGCGCGTCGATGAGCTGTCTGCCCGGAAACTCGTAACGCACCAGGGTCCAGGCGATGATGAAGCCGAACACCAGATTGATCGCCGCGGCCAGGAAGGAGGCGCCGAAGGACAGGCGGTACGAGCCGAGCGCCCGCGGACTGAGCACCACGTGCACGAAGTCGCTCCAGTGCATGGAGGCCGCGGCCAGCACCAGCGCGGCCAGCGGCAGCAGCACGATGGCGCTGAGGAAAAACGTGGTGAAGCCGAAGGTCAGCCCAAAACCGGGCAGGACGCTGGGCTGGCGGAAGCTCATGGGGAACCGCGGTACACGATCAGCACCGGCCACTGCCCGCCATCGAGCAGTCCACGGAAGCGCTCGGCGAAGCGGGTGAGCTCCGTGACGCCCACGATCAGCATCTGTGCGGGCGCTTCCGCCAGCCGCCGCGCCAGCTGCTGCGCGACGTCGCCGAAGCGCAGCTCGGTGCGCATCTCCAGGCCGTGCGCCAGCTGCGCTTCGGAGCGCGCATCGAGCAGTTCGCGCATGCCGGGCTGGGGGTGGGCGCTGGCGGACTGCTCGGGAAAGATACCCACGTAAACGGCCTCCGCGGACAGATGGCGCAGCACGCTCGCCGACACCGCCAGCGTGGCGCTGCGCGCCGCTTCATCCATCCAGTGAATCAGCACGCGCTGCGGTACGGGCGCATGTTCCGGCAGCACCAGCAGGTCCTGCGCGCCGCGCCGCAACAACCACTCGGCGCGCTGCGCGCAGTCGCTCTGCGAAGCGATCGCAGTGGTGCCCACGAAGGGGCTGTCCACCGCGCAGGCCGCGTCCGGTACGCCCAGCTGCGGCTCCGCGCGCATCGCGATGCGCGTCTTCATGCGCACGGCCAGCTCCGCGAGCAGCGGCTGGCGGCTCAGGGTGTCGGTGAGCGCGGCGCTCGCGGCACAGGCGGTGAAGCTCGACAGCGGTGTGGGCAGAACGTGCACGCGGCGCACGCCGATGGCGACGCTCTGACCGGGGTGAACCTCGAAGCCGCGCTGTTCGTGCTGCGTGCGCGTCACCAGCAGGGAGGCGCCGGCATCGCCGTCCGCCTGCGCGAGCAGCGGGGCCTGCGCGCCATCCTCGAGGCGCACGCGCAGGCTTTCGAGCGCGCCGGTGAACACCACCTCGTGCACCACCCCGCGCGCGAAGTAACCGGAGCTGAGGCCGTCGCGCGACGCCGCAACCTCCACTTCCTCCGGGCGTACCACCGCGACCACTTCGTGCTCGTTGACGCCGGGCGAACTCTCGGCCGCGGCCACGGTGTTGGCGCCCATCTGGATGCCATCGGGCGTGCGGCGCGCCAGTATCAGGTTGGCCGCGCCGAGGAAGGTGGCCACGAAACGCGTCGCGGGGCGCGAGTACAGATCGTGCGGTGCACCCAGCTCGAGCAGCCGCCCGAGATTCATGATCCCGATGCGGTCCGCCATCGCGAAGGCTTCCTCCTGGTCGTGGGTCACGAGCACGGTGGTGATCCCGAGCTCGCGCTGCACCTGGCGGATGGTGCGGCGCAGTTCCTCGCGGATCTTCGCGTCCAGGGCTCCGAAGGGCTCATCGAGCAGCAGCACTTCGGGCTTGTGCGCCAGCGCGCGCGCCACCGCCACACGCTGCTGCTGGCCGCCGGAGAGTTGCGCCGGCAGCCGCTGATCCAACCCCTCGAGCGCAACCAGGCGCAGCAGCTCCTGGCGGCGCTGCCGGCGCGCTTTGGCGCGCATGTGCCGCACGCGCAGCGCGAACTCGATGTTCTCCGCCACCGTCATATGGCCGAACAGCGCGTAGTTCTGGAACACCAGCCCCACGCCGCGTTTGCGGGCGGCGACGTGCGTGACGTCGCGGCCGTGCAGCGCGATGCGGCCATGGTCGACGCCGGACAGCCCGGCGATGGCGCGCAGCAGGGTGCTCTTGCCGCTGCCGCTGGGCCCGAGCAGCACAAAAAACTCCCCGTCACCGATGTCGAGCGAGACATCGTTGACCACCGGCGCGCCGGCGTACCGCTTGGTGACCTGATCCAGGGTAATGGACATTGCGGCGATGCTACCGGGGCCGTGACCGGGTCGTCAGTTTCCACCCGGTAACAGGCAGGTGACAAACAGGTTATACGCGCGTCGTCCTAGCGCAGCCTCCGCACCCGCATCACCACGGGGTGCCCGCGAGCTCGTGCTTGTAGCGCTGCAGCTCCTCGTGCACGCGCCGCCACTGCGGTCCGGGCTTACCCGTGCCGACGAGGTGGCCGTCAAGGGAGGTCACCGGCTGCACCTCGCGGGTGGCGGACGAGATCCACACTTCGTCCGCGGCGCGCAGCTGCGTCTCGCTGATCGGCACCACCCGGCAGTGTATGGCGGCGCGGGCCGCCAGCTCTTCCACCACGCCGCGCGTGGTGCCGGGCAGGATGCGGCGCGAGTGCGGCGGCATGAGCAGCTCCCCGCCGAGCACCACGTGCACGGCGGAAGCGGAGGCTTCCGTCAGCTCCCCATCGCGCAGCAGGATGGTCTCCGCGGCGGCCGCGTCCACCGACAACTGGCGCAGCAGCACGTTCGCCAGCAGTGCGGTGGATTTGATGTCGCAGCGCGCCCAGCGGCTGTCGGCCGCGGTCACGCACGCGACGCCGCGTTCGAGGATGTCGGCGCCGGTCACCGGCAGGGGGGCGCAGAACGCGAACACGGTGCGCGGGATGTGTGGCAGCGGCGCGTGGGTGCGGCCCGGCTGCGCGCCGCGCGTCACCTGCCAGTACACGTAACAGTCGCCGCCGCCGTTGCGCTCGATCAGCGTGCCGAGGATCGCGCGCCATTCCTCGCGCGTGTGCGGATCCGCCATGCTGATGCCGGCGAGGCTGCGCGTGAGCCGCTCGCCGTGGGCCGGGAAGCGGAACGGGCGCCCGCCGTACACCGGCATGACCTCGTAGACGGCATCCGCATACAGGAACCCGCGATCGAGCGGGGAGATACGCGCCTCGGTGAGCGGCAGGTATGCGCCGTTCAGGTAGCACAGGGGCAGGGGCTCGGCCATGCGCTCAAGGGCTCAATGGAACCACAGTGCCACGCTGTCCAGCATACGCGTCCACAGCCCGCCCTGGGGCACCGGCGCCAGCGGCGTGAGCGGCGCGCGCGCGATCACCTCGCCCGTGGCATCCGCCACGCTCAGCTCGCCCACGGGCTTGCCGGCCGCGAGCGGCGCGATCAGCGGCTCGCCGATTAAGTGCGCACTGGTGCGCACAGCGGCGCCTTGTCCACGGCCCACGGTCGCGTAGACATCGTACGGCACGCCGATCGAGGCAAACTCGCCCGCCGACTTGTATACCCGCGGTTTCAGCACCGTCTCGCGCGCCGCCTTGACGCGGATGGTCTCGAAAAAAGTGTAGCCGTAGTTCAGCAATGCGGCACTGGCGTCCTCGCGCGCCTTGACGCTGGGGGCACCCAGAACTACCGACACCAGCCGCATGCCGTTGCGGTTGGCGGAAGTCGCGAGGCAGTAGCCGGCGCTGTCGGTGTGCCCGGTCTTCAGACCGTCGACCGACGGGTCCTTGCCCAGCAAGCCGTTGCGGTTGTCCTGGCGGATGTTGTTCCACATGAATTCCCGCAGGCCGAACAGCGGGTAGAACTGCGGAAACTCGCGGATCAGGGCGTTGGCGAGGGTCGCCGTGTCGCGTGCCGTAGTGTAGTGATTCGGCGCGGGCATGCCGTCGCTGTTCGCGAAGTTGCTCGATTTCATGCCGAGGCGGCGCGCGTACTCGTTCATCATCTGCGCGAACGCCGCTTCCGTGCCGCCGACTTTCTCCGCGAGCGCGATGCTGGCGTCGTTCCCGGACTGTACGATCATGCCCTTGATGAGAATGTCCGCCGGGATCTGCGTGCCGACCTGCACGAAACTGCGGGAACCTCCGGTACGCCAGGCGTGCTCGCTGATGGTGACCATGTCGGTGAGTTTCAGCCTGCCTTCCGCGAGCGCCTGGAAGACCACATACGCGGTCATGAGCTTGGTGAGGCTGGCGGGTTCGGCGCGCAGATCGGCGTGATCCTGCGCCAGCACCCGGCCGCTGAAGTGATCGACCAGCAGGTAAGAGCGCGCATTGACCTCGGGGGCTTTGGGTATCGGGGCCGCGGCATGCGCGGGCCGGGTCGCGGCGGCGAACGCCAGCGCGACCCAGGCGAGCGCGACGGTGAACAATGAGCGGATCACGGGTGCGGATCTTATCAGTCGACGGCCAGCCGGGCGTCGCGGATCCCGAGCGCTGCGAGCCGGGCGGCGAGCTGATCGAATTCCGCGACGCTGCCCACGGGCCCCAGGCGCACTCGGTACAGGCGTGATTTGCCTTCCAGGGGCGACACGATGAAGGCGCTGGCGAGTCCGGCGGCGTGCAGCCGCTCGAGCTCTTGCTGCGCGTTGTGCGCATCGGCGAATGCGCCCGCCTGCACATACAGCGAGGGTGGCGGTGACTGCGCGCTGCGCGTCAGTTCATCGGGTATGCCCGGCGTCAGCGCCCGCACCTCCACGAGCGTGGTTCCCTCGCGGATCATGTCGAGCTTTGTGGCCGCCGTGTAAGACAGATCGATGAGGCGGTTGGCGACGAACGGGCCCCGGTCGTTGATGCGCACTACGACGCTCCTGCCGTTGCGAAGATTGGTGACGCGCGCATAGGTCGGCAGCGGCAGGGTCTTGTGAGCCGCGCTCATGCCGTACATGTCGTAAAGCTCACCGCTCGAGGTGTTGCCGCCATGGAAGGTCGGGCCGTACCAGGACGCCACACCGCGTTCCAGGTAGCCGTCGGCGGCGCCCAGCACGAAGTAACGCCGGCCCAACACCTCGTAGAACGGCGGATTGCCGTGGGCGCTGCGCGGTTCGGCGCGCGGTACGGCATCGGGAATCGATTCGACGCCGGCCGGCGGCGGCGGCACGGGTGCCGGCAGGGGCGCGTGTTCCGCCGGCGCACGGCGCGTGAGCGTCGAGCAGGCTGCCAGCAGCACGCACAGTGCGGCCGCGCTCAGCGCTGCGAGCGGCGCTGCTGCGCGGCGCGCGGCCCTCACGGCGCGGCGTCGTGCACGCGCTGCGCGACGGCCTGCGCCAGATCGTGGACCGCCATGGCGTAGCGGGCGCTGGCGTTGTAGCGGGTCAGCACGTAGAAATTATGGAACCCGACCCGGTAGGCGGGGCCGTCGCGCTGTTCGGCAGAAATCAACACCACCGGCGTGTCCCCCGCCACGTCCATCTCGACCTTCACCCCGCGCGCGCCGAGGCCCTCGATCGTCTGGTTGAGCTCGAGGTTGTGCGGCTCGATCTGGAAGCTCGGATCCGGGTCGAGCCGGGTTTCCGCCAGCACCGGTCCGCCGGCCGTCCAGCCGTGCTCGCGCACATAGTTCGCCACGCTCGCCAGGATGTCGTCCCAGTCGCCCCACAGGTCACGCCGCTTGTCGGTGTTGGCATCCACCGAGTAGCGCCGGTACTGCGAGGGCATGAACTGAGGCACACCCAGGGCGCCCGCGTAGGAGCCGGGGACCGTCAGCGGGTCCAGCTTGTTCTCGCGGACGAGCAGCAGGAACTCCTCGAGCTCACTGCGGAAGAATTTCTCGCGCGGCGGATAGTCGAATGCGAGCGTCGCCAGAGCGTCCAGCGCGCGGTAGGGACCGGTGTTGCGCCCGTAGTGGGTCTCGATGCCGAGGATCGCGACCAGGTATTCGCACGGCACTTGGTACTGCGCGGCGATCTGCTCGAGCGCGTTTTTGTGATCGAGCCAGAACCGTACCCCATCGTGGATGCGTTCCGTGCTGACGAAGCGGTCGTGGTACTCCCACCAGGGTGAGATCTTTTCGGCCGGGCGCGTCATGATCTCCAAGATCTTCGGTTGCGGCTGAGCTTTCTGCAGCAGCCTGCTCACGTCCTGGCGGCTCAGCCGGTCGCGGCTGACCACGTCATTGATGAATTCCACGATCTCGGGGCGCTGCAGATCGAAGCCGGCCGCGGCGGCCGGCTGCGCGCCCGCCGGAGCGCATGCGAGCGCGGCGAGCAGAGAGTAACGGCACTTGTTCAACGCCACGTGTTCGACTACGACCCGATGAGTTTGCGCCGTGAATACAGCGCCATGAGAATACCGAAGCCGGCGAGGAGCGTCACGACCGAGCTGCCTCCATAGCTCACCAGCGGCAGCGGCACGCCGACCACCGGCAGCAGTCCCGTGACCATACCCGCGTTGATGAACACGTACACGAAGAAGGTGAGCGCGAGACTGCCGGCCAGCAGACGCGCGAAGGTATCCTGGGTCTGGGTGGCGAGATAGATGGCGCGGCCGACGACGAACATGTACAGCATGAGCAGCAGCAGCAGGCCGAGGAGGCCGAACTCCTCGCCGATGACGGCGAAGATGAAGTCGGTGGAGCGCTCGGGGAGGAATTCGAGCTGTGCCTGGCTGCCGTTCATCCAGCCCTTGCCGAACACGCCGCCGGAGCCGATCGCGATCTGCGACTGGATGATGTGGTAGCCGGCGCCGAGTGGATCGTTCTGCGGGTTGAGAAACATGAGCACGCGCTTGCGCTGGTAGTCGTGCATGAAGCTCCAGCCGAACCAGGCTCCAACGGCGGCGAGCCCCAGCAACGCCACCATCACGCGCGCGCGCAGGCCTGCGAGGATGATGACCAGCGCGCCGGCGATCGCGATGAGCGCGGCCGTGCCCAGGTCCGGCTGGATGGCCACCAGCCCCACGGGCACCGCGATCAGCACGCTGAGCAGTCCCAGCGATGTCCAACTCGGCGGCAGCGGCCGCTCGTGCAGGTACCAGGCGCACATCATCGGTACTGCGAGCTTCATCAGCTCGGACGGCTGGAAGCGGAACAGGCCGAAATTCAGCCAGCGCTGCGCGCCCATGCCGACGTGGCCGATCGCGACGACGATGAGCAGCAGCAGGCACCCGAGCGCGTACATCCACGGCGTGCTGCGGCGCAGGAAGTTCGGGCTCACGCGCGCCAGCAACAGCATGGCGATGGTGCCTAGCAGCAGCCGCAGCGCGGTGCGCACCACCGTGGCCGTGCTCTGGCCGGAGGCGCTGTACAGCACGACGAGCCCGAACGCGGCGATGAGCGCGAGTCCCACCGCCAGCGGACCGTCGATCTTCAGCTCGAACAGCACACTCGCGGCGCCCGTGAGCGTGCGGCGCGTGCGTGAGCCGGAAGTGACTTCTTCGTACATCATGTCTGCGGCTTGAGCTTCCCGTCCGCGCCGAGCAGGTAGGCGTCCAGCACCTTGCGGGCGATGGGCGCCGCGGCGCTCGCGCCCGCGCCGCCGTTCTCCTGCAGCACCGCCAGTGCGATGCGCGGCGCATCGGCGGGCGCGAAGGCGATGAACCAGGAATGATCGCGCAGGCGCTCGCTGATCAGCTTGGCGTTGTACTTCTCGTTCTGTGCGACCGAGAACACCTGCGCGGTGCCGGTCTTGCCGGCAAAGGTATAGGCAGCATGCGCGCCGATCGCGGCCGCCGTGCCGCGTGTGGTGACGCCGATCATGCCGTGGACCACACGCTGCCAGTCTTCGGCCGCGATGCCCGCCACCTCGCCCTCGGACACCGCCGGGACCCGACGGATCTGCCCGCTGCGCGGATCGCGGTAGGCCGCGACCAGGCGTGGTTTCCAGATCTTGCCGCGGGTGGCGATGATGCTGGCGTAGTGCGCCATCTGCAGCGGCGTCACCGTCAGATAACCCTGGCCGATACCGAAGTTCACGGTCTCGCCCGGGAACCACACCTGGTCCGCCGGTCGCGAGAAGGCTTTCGCCTTCCATTGGCGCGAGGGCAGGATGCCGGGCTTCTCCCCGCCGATGTCGATGCCGGTCCCGCTGCCGAAGCCGAACGGCGCCATGAACGCGGCGATCCGATCCACGCCCAGCACGTCGGCCAGGCCGTAGAAGTACACGTCACAGGAGCGCGCGATGGCATCGTCGAGATCGACGGAGCCATGGTGCTCGTTGTGGTATTCGTGGAACACGCGTGAGCTGCCGGGCAGGTGGAAGGCGCCGGCGCAGTAGCGGTGCGCCTGCGGATCCACCACGTGATAGGTGAGTCCGGCGAGCGCGATCACCGGCTTCACGGTCGAGCCCGGCGGATAGGTGCCGCGCAGCGCGCGGTTGAACAGCGGATGGTCGATGTCGTTTTGCAGGACGCCGTACTCGCTCGCGGTAATGCCGCGGCCGAACATCGTGGGATCGAAGCCCGGCAGGCTGACGAGCGCGATCACGTCGCCGTTGTTCGGATCGAGCGCCACCACCGCACCGCGATGCCCGGCGAGCGCCGCCTCGGCGGTGCGCTGCACTTTGAGGTCGATCGACAGCAGCAGATCCTCGCCCGCTCCCGGTGCCTTGGTGCGCAGGTTGGGGACGAAAGCACCCTGGCGCTCCACCGAGCGTCCCGAGGCGTTGACGAGAACCTCGCGAAAGCCGTTGCTGCCATGCAGCTCGTGCTCGTAGGCACTCTCGACGCCGAGCTTGCCGATGAGGGACGTGCCGGCGTAGGCGGCGCGGTCGATGTGCTTCAGATCCTGCTCGCTGATGGCGCCCACGTAGCCGAGCGCGTGCACCGCCAGCTCGGCGTTCGGGTACCAGCGGGTCTGGCGTGTCTTGATATCCAGGCCCGGAAACTCGAAGCGCCGCACGGCGAAACGCGCGACATCCTCGTCCGACATGCGCAGGCGGATCGGCACGCTGTCGAACCTGCGGCTCGAGTCGATGGTGCGCTCGAGCTCATCGACGTCCTCGACACGGATGAGGTCGAGCTGCACCAGGCGCGTGAGGGTCTGATGCATGTCGGGCACTTCTTCGGGCACCAGTTCCAGCTGGTAGGCGGGCTGGTTGCCCGCGATCACCTCGCCATGGCGGTCGAGGATCAGCCCACGCGCCGCCGGGATCGGCTCGTTGCGTACCCGGTTGCCCTGGGAGAGCTCCGCGTAGTACTCGTGACGCGCCACCTGCAGCACGAACAGGCGCACGATCAGGCCGAGGGTCGCCACCGCCATGATCGTGGCGCAGATGACCGCGCGCTGATCGAAGAGGCGCTGTTCCCGCCAGTGATCCTTGATGCGCACCGCCGGCATGGCTAGTTCACGCCCGCCGCCCGCGCGAGCCGTGGCCCAGCATGGCGGCAACGGGCGGCCAGAGCAGTGCACCGGTCACGGCGTGGACCCAGCGCAGCGGGCTCGTGACCGGGTGGCCGCTCCAGCCGTCGATCGCGAACAGCACGAACTCGTAAACGGCGAGCGCGCCGAACACGAACAGCGCCTGCTGGAACGCGGGCTTGGAGCGGATGCGCTGG
>WNFO01008444.1_pt1 | contig 10319 bp, 6 predicted proteins | sample 5400251 | NCBI WGS metagenome assembly WNFO01 (sample SAMN13153354, study PRJNA577476) | soil metagenome | isolation source: 100 cm saprolite under Madrone tree | place: USA:California | collected 2016-06-14
AGGCGGAGATCGAGGTCATGGTCGGGAAGTTGCCGCCGGGGACGACAAAGACCTCGATCTCCGGCCGGTCGATCCGAGCGAAGGCGTCGCGCGCGTTTTCCGGCCCGAGCTGCCCGATTGCGTAGGAATCGGTCGCGCCAAAGCCTTCGAGAACGACCGTCTCGAGCCCGTGTTTGCTTTGGAAATAGCGCGCGGCGCGTTCGTTCACCGCTTCCGAATAGGGCGAGACGACGGCGATGCGTCGTGCCCCCAGCGCGCGTACCGCGCGGCCCACCGCCTGCGCCGAGGTGACCGCGGGCACGCCGGCACCCGCACTCATCCGCCGGGTCACGACTTCGTCGTAGTCATCGGCGAAGAGACTTGCCGAAGTCTGCGCCAGGATCACCAGCTCGACCTTGGCGGTGCCGAGCAGTCGCGCCTGATACTCGATGTCCTCGTCGCGGCTCGGCGAGAAGGTCCGGCCGGGCGTACTCGTCATCAGCCGCCCGACATGCGCCTGATACGCCGCCGGCAGCAGCCGGCACTCGATTTCTACGGTCGTGTTGGTCGAAGGAATGAGGACACCGAAATGCCGGGTCATATGGGGACCTTTCCTGACGGGCTTTGCTTGTCAGACTAGCAGTGAATATCGACGATTTGCTACTGTGGCGGATCAGTCAATCAATCAGAAAGGATACGAGGATGAATGATGCGATGAGCCTGGCCGAGCGCGCCGATGCTCTCGAGCACAAGATGATGCGCGAGCTCGACGCGATCATCGTCAAATCGCGTCTGTTCAACCTCGCCGACGGCGATACGAGCATCCCGAACGGTTCGGTGCTGCTCGCCCAAAACCCGGGCAAGCACATGCTGATGGGTGACGACCCGCGGCTGCCGAAGATGCCGGAGCGGCCGACCTTGATGGATTTCTTCAAGTACCGATTTGGTCCGGCCAATCACTTGCTGCAAAGCGCCAGACACGCGGTCCGAGCCGGCATGGACGAGAAGATCGTCATGGCCTGCCTGGTGCACGATATCGGAGTCATCGGCTTCATCCGTGCCGATCACGGCTATTGGGGTGCCCAGATGGTGGCCCCCTATGTCGACGAAGAGGTCTCCTGGGCGATTCGCGCCCACCAGGCGCTGCGCTTCTATGCGGACGAGTCGGTCGGCTATTCCTACCCCGAATCCTACATCAAGAATTTCGGCGTCGACTATCGCCCCGACCCCTACATAGAGGAAGAGTACAAGCGCGCCCGCGATCACAAATGGTACATGACCGCGCGGTTGATCACCGTTCACGACATCTATTCGTTCGATCCGAACGTTGTGGTCGAGCTCGAGGAGTTTACCGACATCATCGGACGCAACTTCAAGCAGCCGAAAGAGGGGCTCGGCTGGGACAGCAGCCCGTCGGCGCATATGTGGCGCACCCTGAACCGTCCGACCCGGTATTTGTGAGCGATAGGGGGCGGGCTTGGCATGCGCCCCTCGCCACGCTTGCGGGGAGAGGGGCGAGCCGAGGGGTCTCATGGGGGCGACAAGCCCGGAATTGAGAGATGGCGATGAAACTCTACGGCTATTTTCGCTCCTCGGCCGCCTTCCGCGTCCGCATCGCCCTCAATCTGAAGAAGCTCGACTACGAGACCGCGGCCATTCATCTGCGAAGAAACGATCAGACCAAGCCCGATTACCTCACCGTCAACCCGCAAGGCTTGGTGCCGACCCTCGATGATGGCGGCCGGACGCTCATCCAGTCGCTGGCGATCATCGAATATCTCGACGAGGTTTATCCCGATCCTCCTTTGCTTCCTAGCCACCCTGCCGAGCGCGCGCGGGTGCGTGCGCTGGCCGAGATCGTCGCCTGCGACATTCATCCGATCAACAATCTTCGGGTGCTGCGCTACCTGACGCATTCGCTGGACCACGACGAGACCGCGATCGCGACTTGGTACAATCACTGGATCGATGCCGGCTTTCAGGCGCTCGAGCGGCTGCTTGTGGGCGATCCCCGGACTGGCACGTTCTGCCATGGCGAGGCGCCCGGTATTGCCGACATCGCTCTGGTACCTCAGGTGGTCAATGCAGAGCGGTACCGGCTCGATCTCTCTCCTTATCCGACGATCGCTCGGATCCATCAGAGCTGCATGGCGCTCGAAGCCTTTGCCGCCGCGCATCCGGACCGCCAACCCGATCGCGAGGCGTGAGCTCCCCCAGAGTCCTGAGCCGACCGCCTCTATTGCTTTCGGGCGTCGGCGACCATGGTCTTCAGAGCGTCGAGGTCGATCGCCCCGGGAACGATGTGGTCGCCGATGATGAAACCGGGTGTGCCGCGAAGCTCGAGCGCTTTGGCGAGGGCCCGATTGGCGCTCAGCGCCCGCTCAATCTCAGGGTCTGTCATGTCGCGCTTGAGGCGGTCGACATCGAGCCCGACCGAGCCCGCGACCCGGTACACCACCTCCTCGCTAATCTGGCCTTTGGCGGCCATCATCGCGTTGTGGAAAGCGTCGTATCGCCCCTGTAGCCGCGCCGCCAGCGCGGCATGGGCAGCGATATCGGATTGCTCGCCGAGCACCGGAAATTCCTTATAGACGAAACGCAGCTTGCGATCCTGATCGAGCAGTTTCTGTAGGGCGGGCTGCACCTGCTTGCAATACGGGCAACGGTAATCGAAGAACTCGACGACAGTGACATCGCCTTGCGGGTTGCCGCCCACCGGGGTCGCCGGGTCATCGAAGACCTCGTGGCGACGATCGCGAAGCACTTGCGCCGCCTTGACGTCGGCGTCGCTGTTCGCCTTGGCTTCCGCCTCGCGCAACGCGTCGATCAACACATCGGGGTTTTTCATCAGATAATCGTGAACGATCGTCTCGATTGCCTGACGCTGCTCGGGAGTGATCTCGGCGCCCAGAAGTGGACGAGGCGGCACACTCAAAAGAAATGCGCAAGCCAAGCCCAGAAGAATAGATGAAGCACGCGTCATATAATAAAGAACTCCAGGTAAGGATGGTAGAGAAACGGATTGAGGCCGTCCTCAGTCCTCGATTTCTCCTGCCTGACGGTGAATATTCTCGGCCCGGTTGTAGCCAGCAGAATTCTTTGTCAGCAATTGCTTGGCCCGGATGGCCTGCTGCTGGGCGACCTTTTTTTTGCCGGCAGAGAGAGCTTCCTCGGCCAGCGCCAATGCGGCCATGCCCATTTGATTGTCCCGTCCGTAGGCGGTCGCCAGCAAGCGCCACGCCCCGGTTTCCTTGTCCTCGGTGCGTAGAGCATCGTTCAGATACGCGATCGCCCGCTTGTTCATAGCAGGATCATTGGCCTCGATCCAGGCTTGTGCAAGCGAGATCCGCAGCAGCGGCGCCCCAGGGGCTAGCCGGATGGCCTCCTCATAAGGCGGGATCGCGTCAGCAATGCGGCCATTCTCGAACAGCATCTGGCCTTTGAGTTCGCGAAAATAGGGATCTTTCGGAAAATCGCGGATCAGCCCGTCAATGATCGGCAGTGCTTTATCGAGTTGTGGAATGCGGTAATACGCGATCGCCCGCGCGTAGCGCGCGACAACCGATTGATCCTTCTCGGGATAGGCCGCGAGGGTCGATGAGGGCGGCGAAATGAAGGCGTCGAGCTTGGCCTTGATCCGTTTGAGCCGGTCTATATTGGCCTCTGTATCCGGCACGTCGGAATAGCGCGAATGCTCGACGTGGTGGCGCACATAATCAATCCGCTGCGAGGTCAACGGGTGCGAGCGAAGGTAGGGATCTTGGCGCATCCCGGAAAGCAATTCTTCGCCCTGAAGGACCTGAAAGAACTCGAGGAGACCGCGCGCGGATTGGCCGCTCCGGTCGAGGAAGCTCAGCGCTGCCTGGTCGGCTGCCGCTTCCTGCCCGACGGAATATTGCAGGAAAGCGCGCTGTGCGACGCCTTCAGCGGGCAACATGGCAGCACCACTCTCGCTGCTGCCTTTGCTGGCCACGGCCGCAGCGGCGCCGACCACCATCGCGATGATCCCCTCGATGCTGGCATTGCGCACCGCATCCTGAAAGCGGGTCAGGTGTCCGCCAGCAATATGGCCAGTCTCGTGCGCGAGCACGCCGATCAGCTGGTTCGGCGTCTTGGCGCGCAAGATCACGCCAGTGTTGATGAATTCGTTTTGACCGCCGGCGACAAACGCATTGAGCTGTTTATCCTGTATCAAGTAAATGTGGAGCGCGCTCGGATCCAACCCCGCCGCCTTCCAGACGGGGGTCATCATCACCTGAATATCGGCCTCGATCTCGGTATCGCGGATGTAGGTCTCGGCACCCGCTGCCGTTTGGGTCGAGGCCAGCAACATCACAAGAGCGATTGTCGCAGCTAGAGGGGAAGCCCGGGCGGCCATCATTGTTGCTTTCAAGAACCCGTCGGCCTCGCCCTCCTTACGACGGGATGAACCGCTGCCACCAACCCCGCCGGGGATTCGCCGGCTTCTCGCTTACCTGGTGGACGGATTCTGACGGCGGAGCACCGTGGGGCGACAGCGCTTGCGAAGCCGGTCCCGGCTCGCCCCCGATCGGCTGTCCCGGCACGGTTTCCCCAGCCGACGCCGCCGGCGAGACGTCGGCCGCCTGCTCTGCACCTGTTGCTTCGAGCGAACGGGGATAGGGCGAGGCCGAGGCGGGGCTCTCGCTGCGGAACCCTCCCGAGACTTCCACTCGGATCTCATCTGCCGCCGCAACCCGCTCCAGCGCGGGGGTTTCGACTTCGCGGCCAGTTTGTGTGCTTTCCGCGCGATCATAAGTTTCGCTAGCGAATTCCGGCGGGCTGAGCCGCTCGATCACCGCATCGCGTACCTCTGTGGACGTGCTCGCCATGGCTTCGACCGCCATTGGCTCCTGCTCCTCGACACCCGGCGTCGGCAAGATCGCCACCAGGTCAGGCGAGCGGCGTGGTTCCTCGAAGGAAGGTTCGACGCCCCCATCGCGTCGTGTCCGCCGTCTTCCACCGCGGCGGCCGCGGCGGCGGCGGCGCTCTGCGTCACTCTCCTCATCGCCAACGCTGTGATCACCCTCGGCTATGCCATTTCCGGCCCCCAATCGGCTCGCCGCGTTTTTCCCGTCCTCGGCGACCTCGCTCGGCGATGCGGAGGCGGAAGCCACCGGCTCCTCATCGCGCCGCCGGCGACGCTTGCGCCGGCGACGGCCGCGCCCGCGCTCCTCCTCGCTCTCCTGCTGCTGCCGGTCGGATTCGACGGTCTCCGCCGTCTCCTCGACGACCTCTTCGTCCTCGTCCTCGTCCTCGATGTCGGGCGCCTGAGTCAGTGGAGCGGCTGGCAGGACTGACGGCAAGGTCGGGCTATAGGCGCGCAGCCGCTCGAGCCGGAAGGCTGGGGGGATCAAGGCGTCGTCTCGCGCCAACAGCACGCGCAGATCGTAACGCGTCTCGAGTTCGACCAAAGAGTGACGCTTCTGATTGAGGATGTAGAGCGCCACCGTGGTCGGCACATAGACGCAGATCTCAGCCGACCGCCGCCTCATCCCCTCTTCTTCGATCGACCGCAAGACGTAAAGCGCCGTCGACTCGGTCGATCGCACAAAACCGGTGCCGCCGCAATGAGGACAAGGCTGCATCGCGGTCTCGACCAGCGACGGGCGCAACCGCTGGCGCGACATCTCAAGGAGGCCGAACGGGCTGATCCTTCCGACCTGAATGCGCGCCCGATCGTTCTTGAGCGCCTCCTTCAGCCGCCGCTCGACCGCCACCTGGTTGCGGTGCTCTTCCATGTCGATGAAGTCGATCACGATCAGCCCGGCAAGGTCGCGTAGCCGGAGCTGTCGCGCAATTTCCTCGGCGGCTTCGAGATTGGTGCGGACCGCGGTCTCCTCGATATTGCGCTCGCGTGTCGAGCGTCCCGAGTTGACATCGATCGCAACCAGCGCTTCCGTTTGATTTATGACGACATAGCCGCCGGAGCGGAGCTGGACGATCGGCGAATGGATCGCATCGATCTGGTTTTCGACTTGAAAACGGTGAAATAGCCCGATCTGCGCCTCGCGATAGGGCTGCACCCGCTTTGCGTGGCTGGGCATCAGCATCTTCATGAAGGCTTTTGCCGTGCGGTAGCCCTCTTCGCCTTCGACGAGGACTTCATCGATGTCGCGGGTATAAAGGTCCCGGATCGAACGCTTGATCAGGTTCCCCTCTTCATAGATTAAGGCCGGCGCGGTAGATCTCAGCGTCAAATCCCGGATCTCGTTCCACAGCCGAAGCAGGTATTCATAGTCGCGCTTGATTTCCGCCTTCGAGCGCTCAGCGCCCGCCGTGCGCACGATCACTCCCATACCTTCGGGGATATTGAGATCCTCAAGGATATCTTTCAGCCGGCGGCGGTCGATGATGCTGGTAATTTTGCGCGATACGCCGCCGCCGCGCCCCGTATTAGGCATCAGCACGCAATATCGGCCGGCCAGAGAGAGATAGGTCGTCAGTGCCGCGCCCTTGTTGCCGCGCTCCTCTTTCGAAACCTGAACGAGCATGATCTGCCGCCGCTTGACCACCTCCTGGATCTTGTAGTGGCGGACGGTACGCGAGCGCTGGCGCTCATCCTCTTCCAGCTCGTCGCCATCGATCGTCTCGACGGTCTCGCCTTCGCTGTCCTCACGGTCAACGTCAGGGTGCAAATCCTCGGCTGAAACGATCTCGTTGGTGGCGAGATAGTTCCCGGGCGATCCGTCCGCGAATTCCGGGACCTGTACGCCGGCCTCGTCGACGGTCCCTAAAGCGCCCTCGCCCGTCGTATGCGCAGAGGTCTCGTGCATCGTCGCGGCCGGCTTCGCGATGGTCTCGCCCACGGCGGTTTCCGTGGCGACCGGCTCCCAAACCGCGGTCGTTGAGGCATTCGTCTGGGCGGCGGCAGCCTCCCGCATTGGCGCCACATTTTCCTCGGACGGTATGGAGGTGTGTGCCTCTCGCCCGGAGTCTTCATCCCGCTCAGTCGTCGGCGTGGGCTCGTCGGCGACCGCCTCGGCTTCGCGCGATTGTTCGGCTTCGACGCCGTCCTGTGCGCCTTCGGCCGCCGGAACCACAACTGGTTCGGGCAGGACCGCGGCGAGCGGTACTCCGGCTTCCTCCGACGCACCTTCCGGAATTTCACTCTCGTGTTCGGCGGCCTCGCCGTCGACAGCCTCGCGATCGCCTACCGGGATCCGGAAATAATCGGGATGGATCTCGCTGAACGCGAGGAAACCATGTCTAAGGCCGCCGTAATCGACAAACGCGGCCTGAAGCGACGGCTCGACGCGGGTGACCTTAGCGAGGTAGATGTTGCCTTTTACTTGCCTCTTCGTGGAAGATTCGAAATCGAACTCTTCGAGACGGTTGCCGCTGAGCACCACAACCCGGGTCTCTTCCGGGTGAGCGGCATCGATGAGCATGCGTTTGGCCATTCTGGCGTAACTCCGGAGCGCGTTCCTGCGGCCGCGCGAAAATCGGCCGGCGGCGCGATCCCGTGTGCAGGGAAGCCGGCGGCGCCTGGAGTTGTTCTATCGAGCAAAGACTGGGCCATGACAGATCTCATCAGCAGAGCCAGGATCGGCTTCGGTTTCCTATATAGCGCCTCACCCGGCGCTGCAGCCTTGCGCGGCGGCAAGCGTGCTGCCGATCATTCCCACAGAGCTCACAGCGCTGCACCGGGCGCGGCGCCCGGCCGGCGGACGGCGTTCTTTCGCGGCACCCAATTTACAGAGGAAAGCAGCCCGCTACAACGGCTTCCTCGGGCTCTCGGGTGTGACGGAGAGAGGGCTTCACATGCGCCCTCAGGTGTCGTCGTACTCGGGTCCTACGGGGAAGCCCGCATTTCCGACGATAACGCATCCTGGGCGCGCATCCTGGGCGCGCATCCTGGGCGCGCATACAGGGAATGCTTGGATCGATCGCGATGTTGACGCATAAGGGTGCATCGCCGTGCGCGACCAAAGCACAAGGCGGCAGGGCGCTCCGATGCATGAGGCATGACGGCGGTACCAGCGAACAATGGTCAAGCTGATCCGGTTTCTATTTGTCTGCGGCGTGGTGCTGGCAATCCTCGGCAGCGCGCTCGTCGGAGTGACGATCTGGCATTTCGGACGGGATCTGCCGGATTACCAGCAGCTTGCTCATTATCAACCGCCGATCACGACTCGGGTGCATGCCGGCGACGGCCGCCTCCTCGCCGAGTACGCGACCGAGCGGCGGGTCTTCGTGCCGATACAAGCGATCCCCAAACTCGCTATCAAGGCTTTCCTCTCTGCCGAGGACAAGAACTTCTACAACCATCACGGGATCGACCCGGCTTCGATAGTGCGTGCAGCAATCACCGACGTAGGGCGGTTGAGGGCTAATCGCCGGCCGGTTGGGGCCTCGACGATCACGCAGCAGGTTGCCAAGAACATGCTGCTGACCAACGAGATCTCGATCGAGCGCAAGATCAAAGAGGTCCTGTTGGCCACCCGCATCGAGGCGGCGTTGCCGAAGAACCGCATCCTCGAACTTTATCTCAACGAGATTTACCTGGGTGCCGGCGCTTATGGCGTGGCCGCTGCCGCACTGACCTATTTCGACAAATCGCTCGACGAGTTGACGCTGAGCGAAGCCGCCTTTCTCGCCGGGCTGCCGAAGGCACCCAACCGCTACAACCCGGCGCGCAGCCCGCAGGCGGCGCAGTCCCGGCGCGATTGGGTCATCGACCGCATGGTCGAGGATGGGGCGGTGACCCAACCGGAAGCGGCCCGAGCCGAGGGGCAGCCGATCGAGCGGCGCCACCGGCAGGAGACCGAGCAAGTGAGCGCACCCTATTTCGCCGAGGAGGTCCGACGCGAGCTGCTCACCCGCTATGGCGACAAGGTGCTGTACGGGGCGGGGCTGTCGGTGCGCACCAGCCTCGACGAGCGCTTGCAGGGGGCTGCCGACAAGGCGCTGCGCGACGGGCTGATCGCCTATGATCACAGCCATGGCGGGTGGCGGGGAGCGGTGGCCCGCATTGATCCAAAGGCCGACTGGGCATCGCGCCTGACCGCAGTTCCGGTGCCGGCGGTTGCGCGGGATGTCGGCTGGCGGATGGCTGTGGTTCTGCGCAGCGACCCCGACGGTGCGGCGATCGGCTTGGCCGATGGCGCCACCGGCCGCATCCCGTTCTCCGACATGCGGTGGGCGCGGCCGTGGCGTCCGAACAGCAATTTCGGGCCGGCCCCGCGCAACACAGCCGATGTCGTCAGACCGGGTGATGCAGGTTCCGGAAGTCTCCGGCGCCCTCGTCGCGATGGACCCGCATACCGGCCGCGTGCTCGCGGTCAGCGGCGGCTTCAGTTTCGCGATCAGCCAGTTCAATCGGGCGACGCAAGCAAAACGGCAACCCGGCTCGTCAATCAAGCCGTTTGTCTTTCTGACCGCGCTGGACCACGGTTTCACCCCATCGACATTGATCGATGACGCGCCGATATCGCTCCCGCAGGGTCCGGGGCTCCCAATGTGGACGCCGACGAACTACGCCAAGCGAGGCCAAGAGGTGAAATATCGCGGGCCGACCCCACTGCGTATCGCGATAGAGAAGTCGATCGATACGATGACGGTCAGGGCAGCGAAAATCGTCGGTATAGAGCCCATCGCCGAGACCTTCGAACGCTTCGGCATCATGGACCGCATGCCGCGCGAGTATTCGATGGTACTCGGCGCTGGCGAGACAACCCCGCTCCGTATGACGGCGGCCTATGCGATGCTGGTCAATGGCGGCAAGCACATCACGCCGACCTTTATCGATCGGATCCAGGACCGCAACGGCGCGACGATTTTCCGCGCCGACCATCGCCCGTGCGCGGAGTGCAGCGATATCGAGTGGCGGGAGCAGCCGATGCCTGTCATCCCGGACACTCGCGAACAGGTGGCCGATCCCGGCTCAGCATTCCAGATCGTGACGATGCTGGAGGGCGTGGTTGAGCGCGGCACCGGGACGGCGATAAAGGCCGTCGGCAAGCCGATCGCCGGCAAGACCGGCACCACTAACGATTGGCGGGATGCCTGGTTTGTCGGGTTCACCCCCGATCTCGCCGCCGGCGTCTACATCGGCTATGACGATCCGGACAGCCTCGGTGATGACCAGACCGGAGGGCATGTCGCCGCACCGGTGTTCCGCGACTTCATGATCACCGCGTTGAGCGACGCGCCGGCGACCGCCTTCCGCACCCCGCCCGGCATGCGCCTCTATCGCGTCAGCGCCGCCACCGGCTTGCCGGCCGGCGCCGGCGAGCCGGCAATCTACGAGGCTTACAAGCCGGGGACCGAGCCCGGCAAGAACCGCGATCTGGGCCTGCGCGGCGAGCCTAGCGAGGAAG
>WNFO01006508.1_pt1 | contig 10317 bp, 9 predicted proteins | sample 5400251 | NCBI WGS metagenome assembly WNFO01 (sample SAMN13153354, study PRJNA577476) | soil metagenome | isolation source: 100 cm saprolite under Madrone tree | place: USA:California | collected 2016-06-14
AGGGATATTCCCGCCGGGCTGGGCTGGATGATTGGGCCGTTCGTGACAGCCGTGCCCAAAGAATCTTTGACGTTTACGCTGGAGGCGACGCGGAAAGCGGTACTGGCACAAATACGGCGACAAAACTCAAATTGATTTTTTTTGAGGACTGCGTGAGGACTTTTTCTCCGCAGCAGCTACCAGCAGTTTTCGTAGTTCGCTTACGTGCATATCCCAGGTAAAACTTCTCGCGGTCTGTGAACCGTTCGAAGCGATGGCGTCGCGTCGCGGGGCGTCAGTCGCGAGTAATCGGATGGCATCGGCCAGCTCTTCGGCATTCTGCGAATCTTTCAAAACAATCGAATCCTTGCCGTGGGACAGCCACTCGCTCACTCCTGCGGCGGGACTGACAATCACGGGCAGCCCGCAGGACATGGCTTCGAGAACGGGCAGGTTGAAAGAATCTTCCAGCGAAGGCGCCACGAGGAGGTCAGCAGCCGCGTAGAACATTCTGACGTCCTGCACCGGTTCAAACAACTGGACTCGTTCCGCAAGGCCCAGCCTCTCTATCGGCGCGCGGAAAGGCGTTTGTTCATCATGGCCCACGACAAGTAAACGGAATGGCAGATCTCTGCATTGAGCGCACGCTTCCAGCAGAGTCCTGAGGCCTTTGTTTCGCCAATCATTGCCCATCAACAGCAGAACAAAATCGTGTGGTGAAATCTTCCATTCACGACGGTGTCGTTCGCGCATGGTTGGGAGTACAGCCGATGAAAAGTGGTTGCCGTCGACGCCGTTGGGAATCACGGTTACGTCGTGGCGGCCGAAATAGTGGGCAAGCTGCGTTGCGGTGTGGCGAGAAACCGCAGCGAGAGTGGTGCGCGGGTCGCGATAGATGCGGCGTTCCAGCGTGCAGATCAGCGCGTAGTATAGGCTCCGATGCAATCTGCGAAGACCGCCTTCCTTGCGCGATTCTTGCAGCTCTCTGATACGATGGAAAACTGCGTGAACCAGAATTACCTCGGCATCGAGAGCGTTGATTCCCGGCGAAAATAACACCTCCGGAGTAATGCGGCTGGCGCGCTCGATTCGCCAACGGATCCAGCGATTTAAGAGCAACCAGGCAAGAAACTGAATCAGGTGGGGCCCGGGAAAGGTATTCACCCGGTGCCAGATGATTTCTGCTGCTTCCGGTGCGACCGCCGCTGATCCTGGCCGGTAGTTCAAGTCGCCTACTTTTTGCGCGTACAGGTCAATGGTGTCTCCATATTGAGCGACAAGGCGATCGAGCGATTCTGCCAGCGCGCGTTCCGTGCCATGCTGCCGGTCAACGAAGGGAGAAATTACACCGATCCGCACGTCACTGGCCTCGCACGCATTGGGGAACGGACATGATTCGAATGAGATGGTTCGAATCCGCTCACGATTGAATATACCGCACAAATGGCGGAGCGACGCTGGGTGTGGCCGCTGGCATTTCCCCTGTTGCCGGCAAGGCGAGAACCGGCAATCGCGGCATGTGTCTGCAAGTTTCTTAGAGGCTCCCCTGGCAACCCGCTTTACCTACTCCCGTCGGACCCGGTTTCTCGGCGTGGGCTACGGGTTATGTCGTCAATTTGACATATTATAGCGTTGTTAATATTTGCAATTGGCTTACCGCATGTTCTCGCTTCCCGGGAAAACCGGGTTGGAGCTTCGCTGCAACTCGTTCCCTTTCATTTGCTGTTTGTCGCTCTGCTTGGGGTGTTTTTGCTCGTCGGCTCAAGCCGCTATAGGCCCATAGTTCAGCTAAAGCCGCTCATGTTTTTCGGAGAACTCAGTTACGGTCCGTATCTGTACCATTTGCTGTTATTTTATTTTTTTCGACTACCATCTCTGCACTTTAAGCCGTTTTCAATGCTCGTTTTCAGGTTTCTCATGGTGTCGACCGCCGCATCGCTGGTGGCATTTTTGTCCAGGCGGCAGTTGGAAGATCGCTTCTTGGCTCTAAAAGACAGGCTGGCACCAAGCTAAACAGAGCAGCGTTCGCTATGGAGTCCCCAATGTCTTTTCGATCGCGGCGCCTATCAACGGTGTCATCACTCGGTATCCCGCGTCGTTTGGGTGCAAGCCGTCGTTTGTCAGGTCGCGCCTCAGACCATTCCAGGGATCTTCCATCGCTGAAAACAGATCGACAAATACAGCGCCTTTCTTATCTGCATAGTCTCGAAGCCAAGCATTCAAATTCCGTATATGTTCGTTAGACTGATTCGTCTGCCGATTAGCAGTCTGCTTTTCAGCATCCTTATCAGCAATCGGAAGAACTGACGCCAGGATCACGCGAATTCCGTTGGCATTCGCTATTTCCATCATCGATGCCAGATTGTTTTCCAAATCTTCCAGCGTCGCGTCCGTAGCTGAATGCCTTAGGTCGTTAATTCCGCCCAGGATCGCCACGGCTTTGGGCCTAAGTGCTACCACATCTTTCCTGAATCGCAATAGCATTTGGCCCGTTGTCTGCCCAATCGATGGCCCGGTTTACATACGGCCGACCTGGGAAACTTCGGCCCAGAAACCACTGCCCGGTCATCGAATCTCCCACGAAAACGACCCGATTCGCAGTGTTGTCGATCGGGGGCAATTTCGAATTTTCCTGGCGGAAATAGCCGGTCAGGGAGCAGCCGTTCCATCGGGGCGCAGGCATGCTGAGGCGTTGCGGGAGTCCGGATATCTGCAAACGACATTTGTCCTCTGATGCGGTCACGCCCGGTTCGGCCGCATAAGAGCTGGAGCTTTCCGCCGGCGGTACAGACATGAACCTGGACCCAGAAAGGACCAACGTGGTGTCATCACAAAAACGTTCAGGTCGATCGCTCTCATTGGTTTCTTTGCCCGCAGACGTTGAGCAAGACCTCCCGTTCCAGCGGGAATGCCGCGGCAATCAAGAAATAATATCTAATGGTACTTATTTATTGCGAAGCGCGAAGTGATCGCCCGCAACCGCAATTAAATTACCCCGCAAACGGCGCACCTCACTTGCCGCGACAGCTTCGCTGTTAGTCCTCTCGGCCTCCGCGGCGAGCCGCGCGGAAAGCGCGATGGTCGGCATTTTGTATAGAATTCCGATTAAAATCCAGAGATAAGCGTTCACCAAGAAATCCTGATAAAACGAGAGGCTGGTGTAACCCATCGGGAAAAAAACCAGAAAGATGAGCCAGAAAATGACGAAGGCAATTGGAAACCAGGGTGAGCCGCGTAGTTGTTTGACAATTTTCCAAGCCGAAAGACAAATTGTCGCACCAAGGACGATCCATAGCAGCAGTCCAACGATTCCCAATTCAATGACCAGCTGACCATAGCCGCTCTCGACGCTTATTCCGGTGGGCGGGGCGTGCAAAATTCGCGCGACATACTGAATTCCAAGGGAAGCCGTTCCCGTTCCGTAGCCGTACATCCAGCGCGGAGTGTCGAACGCCAGGAGAAAATTCCTGAGCGGGTAATCACGCGTTCGTAAGGCTAGTTCACTGGCGGTACTGTACGGGCTCAACGTCTCCGAATAGACCGCGAGCCGGGAAGCGACGTGTTCCGGAAAGATCACGGAAAGAATCAATATTGCAATGCCACCAAGCAGGATCATCCTGTGGACCCAACGAATGACGCGAGACACCTCGCGCTGCCGCCATGGTGCGCCCCATATAAATGATGCGACGATCACCAGCAAACTGCCGCCGCACCACATCATCACGCCGCGAGAAGTACTCATGACAGCGGCACCGGCGGTTACGCCGATGGTCGCGAAGGTGGCAGTCCGTCCTTTCTTGATACGGAGGATGAGATAGCCACCGAATCCGAGAATGACAATCCAACTGGTTATAAGGAAGTTTTGAAAGCGTCCCGTGCTGACAAAAACGGAACAGGGACGGTACGCGGCCAGGCCTGAAATCGGCGAAACGCGATAAAGAGTGCTCAAACCTCGAATCTCTTCCTGGATGGTCGCAGGATTCAGGAAGGTTGGTCCAATGATTGCCTGTGCGATGCCAAGAGAGGCAACTCCGAGAATGAGAATGGCGTTGAATGTGAAAAAGAGGCGAAGGTCCTGTTCCGACTCCACAAGCGCATAACCCAGGAACATCAAAGGAGAGTACAAAAAGTAAATTTTCAATCCGAGAAAACCGTAAAACACGCTGGTAGAGCCAGGGTTGAACACCTGAGCAACGGCAAACCAGACAAAAACCAGAAGCGGTACCAGGAACGGCGGCTTGAAGGTGCCTTTTTCCTTGCCATTCCTGCGGGCAGCGAAAAACGCGATATAGACCAGCACCACCAGGATATCCTTGGCAAAAAAAATGGCCATGTTGTTGCCAAGATATTTGCGCGCAAAATCTTCGAAGAAAAGCCAGCCAAGAAAGATGTACAGGCCATGGCGCCAATTGTTCAAAATGCGTAGGGCAAAGACCAGTCCGGCGATGGCGATAACGATCAAGGCCAGGGTGTTCCAATCATCGGCCAACACAAATTGCGATATTTGGTAAGCCGTCAGGAGTGCAAAGACAAAGAGTGCGATGGCCGAATAGAATTTCGCGTGGGACCTGGTGTCAGATGGGGATATGAAAAAGCGCGGCACGGTCTAGCTCATCTCTGAAGGCGTCTGACGGCACAAATGTCGGTGCTAGGTGAGATTAGCATGCCGCGCCGGCGGTGAGCATCATGGAAGTGCTCCGTCACTCGGATCAAGGAACGCTGGTGGGATGCTGGAGTAGGCATGGCTTTCGACGGAAATACGGCCGCTGGATATTATTGCGGTGGTGCTGTAGTTGCTTTGGTTCTAGTTTCTTGGTTCGGCGGAGACCCCAGGCCCGCAGGATGCTTGCGCTGCTCGTTCACCAGAAATGCAATTCGATCGTGGCGACGTCCGAGCTCAATCCCGGCAGTCTGATTCCGGGAAATACTGCCAGTTTTCGCCGCGAAGCGCCGCGCCGAGTTGTTGCACCTGCGTCAAACCTATGAGATCGCTTCTGGCCCGCTCGTAGTTGTCACCTGGCACGGGGTTGTCAAGACGCGTCCGCATCATCCGTGCGATATCGTATTGGTTTCCGCTCTCGCAGATGTCTCCAACCCCATATTTGGCCACCACGCAGGCGAGTGTGCTGTCAGCAGGAGTGTGCGCGAAGATTGGCCGCTGTGCCGGCAGATAAGTGGAGACTTTGACCGGCAGGCTGGTACGGCGGAATAATTGGTACTTTTTTCCCCCTGGATACTGGCGTAAAGCAGATCGCAAGCAGCAAGCAGCGGGATGGCGTTTTCTTCGCTCAAGTCGCCGTGAGATGGGAAGATTTCCCGGTCCCGAGCGGCGATTGCGTTCATTTCCGGCAAAGCCCCGATGCGGATGATACGCAGAATGCGTTTTTGCGCCTGTGCAAGTTTCTTGCAGGCTGACAGAAATTGCACGAATGGTTGCGGGTGATAGAGTGTGCCGATGTGGCCGATCGTCAAATGACTTGGATCCGGGAGCGCGCTCAGTTGTGGCAGTGCGGCTACGTGAAGGTACAGCGCGAAACATTTGACGCCGTATTCCTGGCGGTACAGATTTCGCATGCCCCAGCTCGTTAGATCGATGTTCTGAGCGTCACGGAGAAGTTTGGGGAAGGTGTTGTACAGGAGCGGGCGGAACATAGTGTAACGCTGCGAACGGATCCAGGTGGCGAAGGGATCGTCGTGGATGGTGAGGTGAACTTTTTTGCCTTGTGCGATGAGTTCGGAGGCGACGGAAATGCCTTCGTAGTGGCCAACCACCCAGTAGAGATCAGCGTCCATTTGTTTGACGAGATTTCGCACGCGGGATTTTGATCCTGGCAAAAACCCCGTGCGGGTGCTGAGGTCGGCTAAGAGTTCAGGTGTGGTGAGGCGAGGACCGAGCCATTTGTGTCTCGGATCAGGCGAGGGCTGGTTCGCAAGATAAAACCATTGAACGTCGAGGTCCGGGAGATAACGGAGGTGACTGCGCAACTGGGCCGACCCTCCACCAATCTCAGGTGAGAACGGTGTGAAGAGCGCTATGCGCACGGAAAAGAGCTCCGTGCGGCAACACTTGCGAATGGTGTCGGCGTTGCTGCGGGAAAATTGTTATCTCTCATGGCGCACGGCCTCAACGGCTTTGCTGATCGCCTCCACGGTCGCGGCGATGATTCTTTGCGGCGAATGTGTCTCGACGTGATCGAAGCCGCGCAGTCCCGCTTCGCGCAATTGGTCGCGATCGGAGAAGGCGAGGTGCAAAACGTTTGCTAACGCTGGAACGTCGCCGGCCGGAAAAATAAATTGTGGGTTTACGGGTGCCACAAGATCGCGTGCCGCGCCAACTTGATCGCTGACGATTACCGGACAAGCGCAGCACATGGCTTCGTTCACGACCACTCCGAACGGTTCATAGACGGACGGAAGCACGAGGACATCTGCCGCCGAATACAATGCAGGCAGTTGGGACTGGTTGACGAAGCCGAGAAATTTTACGCGATGCTGGATTCCCCGTTTTGCCGCCTCGGCTTCCAGTTGAGCGCGTTGCGGGCCTTCACCAGCGAACACAAGAATAGAACCTTCGGGCCCGGCTTCGGCGAATGCTTGCAGCAAGTCCATCGGGCGCTTCCACGGTTGCAGCTTTGCGCAAAACAGAATGATGGCTTGCCGGGACGCGGCACCCAGACTTGCGCGGGTCACCTCGCGGTTCGCCGTCGCGGACTGAGCCTTCCACCAATCATTGTCAACGGTGTAGGGAGTGAGGGTAATTTTTGCGGTGGGAATGCCGAGACTTTTGATCATTTCAAATGTGCCGGTGGAAGGAACAATCACCTGGTCGGCCTGGCGAAAAAGAAAGGGCCAGAACGCTTTCTTGAAGGCAACTTTCCAGGCTTTGCCGTCGCGCGGGGCCAGGCTGTGCGCATCGGTACCGAACAGGAACGCGGCGGCAGAAGCCTTGGCCGCACGGCGCGCAATCCAGAAAGATGCGCGAACGTAGCCAACAAAACACAACACGGCGTCAAATTTTCTGTCGCGTATCAGCTTGGACAGCCCTGGATTGTTCAGCCCCCAAAAGGATTCTTGGCCCGAGCCCTTATTCGGAATGGCGGTCCATGAGTATCCCTGCAAGAGCGGAACATCCCATTTAACGCTGGTGGCAAAGTCCGGATCGACCGCCGCTTCCGCCCCGCGCAAAGAACAATAGGCCACGTGCAGATCGAGCTGCGGTTCGGTCGCCATGCGGCGAAAAATTGGCGCCATGTATTGAACGGGGTGAGCGGCGACTGCCAACACTTTGAAATGACGCGCAGACATAAGCTGTTTGGCGCGAGTTAGCTCCGCCTCGAAGACAAATTCCGTCGCCGATTCACGCACTGATGGCCTCTGGTTCCGAGTATAACTGGGTTTCGAAGCGCTAAACTGCTGTGCTAAACTTGCAAAGGTTTAGGCCGTAACTCGCAGGGGCTACGGTTCACCGCAAGTCTCCGCAGACACTTCCCCGGCAAAGCGGGGCTGAACGAAATTCTGGTTTACGAAGGAACCGTCATGTCTGGGCATTCAAAGTGGGCCACGATTAAGCATAAGAAGGCGGCTACGGACGCCAAGCGCGGCCGAGCGTTTACGCGGTTGATTCGCGAACTGACGATCGCGGCACGGATTGGCGGCGGCGATCCGAACTCCAATCCACGGCTGCGCACGGCGATTCTTGCGGCGAAGAATGAGAACATGCCGAATGACAATATTGAGCGCGCGATTCTGCGCGGCACAGGGCAGCTTGAGGGCGAGCAGTACGATGAGGTTACGTTCGAAGGATATGGGCCAGGCGGAGTTGGAATTTTGATTCAAGTTGTGACGACGAATCGGAACCGCGCGGTGGGCGAAATGCGTCACGTAATGGGCAAGAACAACGGCAACATGGCGGAAGCCGGCGCGGTGGGATGGATGTTCCATCGCAAGGGCGAAATCACGGTAGCCAAGGAAGCGGCGAGCGAAGACAAGTTGATGGATCTGGTTCTGGACGCGGGGGCCGAGGATATGAAGGATGACGGCTCCGGCTGGTACATCGTGACGCCGCCGGAAGCGATTGAGACGGTGAAGGAAGCGCTGATAAAAGCGGGAATCACTCCAGTGAGCGCGGAAGTGGCGATGGTTCCGCAGAATTACGTGAAACTAACCGGCGAGCAGGCCAAGCAGATGCTACGGTTGATTGAGGCACTGGAAGAACACGACGACGTACAGCATGTGTACGCGAACTTCGATATTGACGAAAGCGAAATCCAAGCGGCTGTCGGCGCGAACTAGTTTTTCGTTCATGGCTGGTCACGCAGAGCGGGCACGCAAACACCCCGCGCACAATAAAGCACAAACAACTGGCACCAAAACGTTCCTCGCCTTACACTTTTTAGCGATGAGCGAATCCACAACGCGGCGAATTGTGTATCGTGTGCTGGGCATTGATCCGGCTGCCGCTGGGCCGACGGGCTACGGCATTGTAGAGTCGGATGGCCGGAACTGCCGCATGGTGCATTACGGGGCGTTGCGAGTGGCGGACAAGCTTCGTAAAGGATCAGTAGGGGCGGTGCTCGAAGCCGTGCACACGCTAATCTGCGGATTGCTGCGAGATTTTTCTCCGGATGCGCTGGCGGTAGAGTCCATTTTTTCGGCTTTGAACGTGAAGACCGCGCTTAGCCTGGCAGAGGTGCGGGGCGTGGTGCTGCTTGCAGCGGCCCAGCATGGAGTTACCGTGCATAGTTACGCGCCGCGACTGATCAAAGCTTCGGTGGCTGGATACGGCAATGCGGATAAACAGCATGTGCAGGTGATGGTGCGAGCGATGCTGGGGATGGCAGAGATTCCAGAACCTGCCGACGCCGCCGACGCCCTGGCAGTGGCACTTTGCCATATGCAGCACGAGCAATTTCGTGCGCGTTTTGAGCTTCCGCCGACCGTGCCCGTCGGTTCGTCAAGATTGGTGCCGGGGAGAATTGCCCGGCGAGCCTCGAGCGCGATGGCCGCGCGATTCCAACCGCCGCGATGAAGAGAGCTCGGCCAGCGAAGGCATGCATGCTCGTGACTGGTGCGTTGGTATTTTTGTTTTTCAACTGCTTGCATTCGGCAGCGGCGACCGCTTCAGCGCCGGGTGCAGGCGCGAAAATCAGCTTCAAGCGTATCTTTCAGGGCAGCTCACCCGAGTTCATTGAAATTACGGTACGAGATGACGCTGATGCCGCTACGTATGAAATCCGGCAGATGGATGAAGACCCTGGGGCTGTGCCGTTTGAGGTGAGCGCCGGCTTGCGGGCAAAAATCTTTGCGTTAGCTGCGGAGCTGCACGACTTTCAGAGTCTGGATTTGGACGTACACCGCAAGATCGCCAATCTGGGGGAAAAGACGTTTCGGTGGGAGCAGGGCGGCGTTAGCCACGAAACGAAATTCAATTACACGCTGAATTCCGCCGCGACGCGGTTGCTGCAAATCTTCGAGGGATTGGCCCGTCAGCAAGAGCACTATGCGCTTCTGGAGCGGAGGATTCGTTATGACCGGCTGGGAATTAATGATGCGCTGTTACAATTCGAATCCGACTTGAATCGCGGGTTAATGCCGGAACCGCAGCGGTTGGTACCATTACTGGAACAGATTTCGTCGGACTCGAAATTCGTGGACATTGCGCGGCAGCGTGCGCGGATGCTGGCTGAGCGGGTTCGCCGACAAAACTAATTCCTAAAGCTTTGTATATAAATTCCAAAATATGTAGGCTTATCTGATTAATCATTCAAACATTACGAACGCCTGAGATACTCGTCCATAAGCTTGTCATTTATAAGCATTTATTTTTTCTAACTTCTGGCCAAAATCTTGCTGTGGTGTCCCTAGCTGTGGTGTTGAAGGTCGTGATTTTGCCTTTTGGGCTGAACGCGAGTGCTCGTCAATCCTTAAAGTCAAGCTCAATCCATTTGAGGGGGGAATCCTCGTATGCGCAAGATAATCAATCTGGCCGCGCTCGTCGTAATTTTGTGCTTAATAATCGGTATGAACGCCGTAATAACACCTGTCGCTAAGGCTCAAGCGGGGATATCGACCGGCAGTATTCAAGGAACGATCTTGGACCCGAACGGAGCGTCCGTCGCGGGTGCCAAGGTAATGATAACTAGCAAATGTACGGGCGCGAAGATAGCGCTCGACGTAACCAGTACTGGGACTTATAACTCCGGACCATTGGTCCCGTGCGAGTACATTGTTCGCGTCGATGCTCCGGGGTTTCGGGCGCTGGAAGAGAAGATTACGGTGCAAGTGGGAAACGTCTCGCCGGGCACGATGACATTAGAACTCGGTTCGGGAAGCACGATC